>Ga0079224_100008053_pt1 | contig 14228 bp, 20 predicted proteins | sample Stecom2015_FD_80414 | JGI IMG/M metagenome (GOLD analysis project Ga0079224, IMG submission 80414) | Agricultural soil microbial communities from Utah to study Nitrogen management - Steer compost 2015 | ecosystem: Environmental > Terrestrial > Soil > Agricultural land | place: USA: Utah...
CAACAAGAGTTAATACCAAAATCTTACAAAAAGAAAAACAGTACAAACTCGCAAGAATGTACTGTTTAATTGATTGTTTTTTTATTTGTTTAATCCTGTATCAGTTTTTCAGGACGTTACAATATTAGTAATATAACCCTATGTCGTATCCTAAATTAGCTAATCTAAAAGTCATTGCTTGCTCACTAACTTTAAATTTTTTAGCTAAATATTCAATTGGATTTGTGACATTCTCAGGAGCATTGTCTATCTCCTCTTTAATAAGTTTAATTGGCATTAGTAATGCAGCTGCAAAATGATTAGCTTCTCTTTCTTGAAGCTGTTCCCCACTTGATGAGGCACTATTTCTAAACATTACTTTTGGGGTTTTGTCAATAAAAAGAGGCTTGTCTGAATGCAAAATATAATGCCCTAATTCATGTGCTATTGTAAATCTTTTTCTTCCAAGGTTGCTTTCATTTTTATTATACGAAATGACAGGCTTATCATCTATTCTGACAAAAAGACCTGACACATCATTGTCTAATTTTTCTGGAATAATATCAATATTTAATTTTTTTACTAATTTTTCAACATCAAAACCTGCCTTGAAAACGTTGTTGTTTGTCAAAATTTCTTCTGCTTTCTTTTCAATATAACTATAAGAGTAGCTCATGATTTAGTTTTTTTAGCCATTAATTTTTCAAGAAATTCCTTTGTTTTTTGATTTATTCCCTCTTCCTCTAAATAACGATGAACATCGTCTTTACTGGATAATTCTACTTCTTTTTGTATTTCTGAATAAGCTGGTAGTATTGATTGTAAATCCATATCTAACTCATTGCATATCATGTACAATACATGCAATGGAGGCTGTTGATAACCTTTCTCAATATTTGAGATAGATGTTCTTCCAATCTTCGGAATTCTATCCGATAGTTCTGTTTGACTTAACCCTTTTTTTATTCTTAATGATTTGATTCTATCTCCAATCATTAAGTATAAGGTCTTGTTGAATTCATTCATACTTAACAAACGTAAATCGCTGTTTTTTGTTGTGCAAAGGTACAATATTAAGCAATATTAAGCAAAAAAAATAATAAACTGACACAATGTCTTAAAAAAATAAAAAGGCATAGTTTTTGATTGAAATATTGGATATGTCAATATATAGTGAAGTTAAAAACAAAATGTCGTATATATTGACCAAAAAAATGTTTAACTATTTTAAATTAAGTTTTATGGCACAAGATTCATCTGGTCGCAAATTTAACAGAATCCCAGAACATACAAGAAAAGTTGGTGGGAAAACAATTACTGTTAAGCCACATGTACGAAGCAACAGAAGCGACAGTAAAGGTAAAAAGTAAAAAGCACAAATCAATGTGTTCGTCGAAGTTTTTCCGTCGAGAAGTGAAAAATATATTTATAATCAAAATACTAATGCTTATGCAGAAAAATTTACTTTCAAGTGATAATGTTAGTCTTTGTTACAAGAATAGCTGTATCCATGCAAAAGGTTCAAATGCAAATTTGATAGCAACTGGAGCTTTTATAATGTTATTGCTTTTTGGGCTATCAGCATTATCAAAAACAAATTAGTTAATAAAGGAGAGATTTTCCTCTCCTTTATAATGTGTGAAATTATTTATTGAAATAAATAGAATAATAAAATTGAATAGCAATGGATAAAAAATATAATATTTTTATAAGTCATCATGGTAAAGATGATAAACATGTTCTTAGATTAAAAGAACGTTTAAAAGAGAGCGGCTATTCTATAAGGAATAGCTCTGTTGATAGTGAAAGTAATAAATATAGACCCAAACGACCAAGTGATGCTGTAATTGAAAGATATTTAAGGAGAGGGATTAATTGGGCAGGGACTTTTATTTGTTTAATTGGGGAAAAGACCCACACACGTCCTTGGGTTGACTATGAAATAAAACAGGCTCACTTACAAGGGAAAAGAATTGTAGGAGTATATTTGCATGGTTGTAAAGATGATGTTAAGCTGCCTAAGAATTTTAAACTATATGGAGGAACTCCTTTAGGCTGGAATTCTTTAGATAAGTTACAGGATGCCATAGAAGGCAAACCTATTCCAGCAGAAAAGCCTTCTGGAAGCCCTCAAGCTCCTATTTTTACAGTTACTCGTGTTAGGTGTTCAGCATAAAGAATTCGTTATGGGATATTACTCTTATAAAATTGAGCATGATTATGGATTGGCGCCAAATCCATTTGGAGGATATTGTACCCTTGCTGTTTGTAAAGGAGATATAAGGGCGAATAAAAGACTTAAGGTTGGAGATTGGATATTTGGTACGGGAAGTGCTAAATTAAAATGTATTTCCCACTTGATATATATCATGAAAGTAGAAGAGATAATTACTTTTGATGACTATTGGAATGATATTAGGTTTCAATATAAAAAGCCTGTTTTAAATGGAAGCTTAGTTCAAATCTATGGAGATAATATATATCACAAAGATATTGAGACAAATGAATGGGTTCAAGAAGATTCAGCTCATTCATTAGATGAAGGTAAAATAAATGAGGGGCATTTGAAATCAGATTTAAAAGGAGCAAAAGTGTTGATTTCAAAGACATTTTATTATTTTGGAGATAATAAAATTGAAATTCCAAAAAAGTTTTTAGAGATTTGTAGTAAGGGACGAAATGTAAAAAGTGTAAGTATCCCCATTAAAATAGCAGATAATTTTGTTGATTGGATACAAAAAAACTATGAAAAAGGAATACATGGAGATCCTATAAATTGGAGTAAGCATAACATTAAACCTTAAAATCAATTTTAACTATGGCATTTATAGGAGGTGAAGAATTAAAATCTCTGTTACTAAAAAATGATGTCATTACTGATAGTAGTGGTTTTAATATTTTTGATTCAAAAAACATTAAACAAGCAGCATATGAACTTTCTTTAGGAAGTGAGGCGTTTAGAACAGATAATAATGAAAAAAAGGCAGAGGTCTTAGATGAAAAAAATAGATATATCGACATTAACCCGGGACAATTCTCTCTATTAATGACAGATGAGTTTGTTAATATCCCCGAAGACAAACTTGCCTTTATATCAATTAAAGCAAAACAAAAGCTAAAAGGACTAATAAACGTTTCGGGATTTCATGTTGATCCTGGCTTTAAGGGGAGGCTTCTTTTTTCTGTTTATAATGCAGGTCCTTCTGTTATTACTTTAGAAACTAAAAGGGCATATTTTTTAATTTGGTTTTCAGACTTAAAAGATAAGTTAGACACAGAACACTTGTATAATGCTAAAAACAACCATCATCAGGGGCAATCATCTATAGACCCTGAATATATATCTGCTTTAAAAAAGGATGAAATGACATCTCCCAATGTATTATTAAAAAAGATTAAAGATTTAGATACAAGTTTTGGTAATAAAATTGAAGAAAAAAACAGAAAACTCATAAACAACGAATATCTATTAAAACTATTAATAGGTTTGTCAATTGCTCTTATTTTAAGACTCCTATTTATGGATTTTAGTGGAAATGGATATAAAGAAAGGCTTGATGAAGTTCAAAAGGAAATAAAATCTATTAAAAAAGAAAATGACATACTTAAAGAAAATTTTAATAACTTAAAAAAGAATGACTTATCTTTGCATAAAGACAAGAAGTATCTTGAATTAAATAATACAAATGGTAAATAATCTAAATAGAGAATTTTTTACTGACAAATATTCTATAAATGATAAAGAATGTTTGCCAAATACTCTATTGGTTAGATTTGAAGAAATTTTAAATCAATTAGATTACCCTAAAGTTAAAGTTACTTTGAATGGGGAACAGGCAGGAGATATAATAGATGATAATTCTTTTATAGATGATGGTTATCGTTATCATGATGTGTTTCACTATACTTTTGCAACTCTTTTAGATTGGTCTCCTTGTGCAAGAGCAATGTTGAAAAGAAAAAGAAAAAGTAATGTAGATATTGATAGAGTCGAAGATGGAGCAAGGGCAGCTATAACCGAAGAAGCCATTTCTTTAATGATTTTTGAAGAAGCTAAAAAGAATAATTTTTACAAAAGAAACGAAAAGGTTTCCCCTTTTATTTTAGATACAATAAAATTAATGACAAATAGTTTTGAGGTTAGAGTAAAATCAAGAGAAGACTGGGAAAAAGCTATTTTGAAGAGCTATGAATTATTTAGACTCTTAATAAAAAATAAAGGAGGGCAGATATTTTTTGATAGAGTGAATAAAACTATTGAATATAAAAAAATCTTGAATTAGATAAAGATAAGCATGGATTATATAAGCTGGTTTCTCCAGCTTTTTTTTTATTGAATAATATGGAATTAATTATAAAAAAGAGAAAACCTACAGAATCTGTAGTTTATGATACTTATTGGAATTTTGCATTTAAACGACAGAATATTTTCTTCGATAAAATTAATAATAGAGAAAATAACAATGATGAAATATTACTAAAACATAAATTTACAAATGCCTATAGAGCTTCAGATAGAGTAAGTCAATATTTGATTAGGGAAATTATTTATAATGGTATAAATTACTCTAAAGAAGATATTCTATTACGAATATTGTTATTTAAAATATTCAACAAAATAGAAACTTGGGAGCTTCTGCAAAGTCAGGTAGGAGATATAACAGTAAACTCATTTGATTTTAGATTATTTTCAGAAATACTAATGGATGCTAAAAATTCGAATGAAACAATATATTCAGGAGCTTATATAATGACTTCTGGAAAAAACGAATACGGGTATAAATTTAAGCATCAAAATCACCTCAAATTAATAGAAAAAGAGATATTAAATGGTTCGCTTATTGAAAAAATTTGTTTAGCAAAATCATTTGAAGAGGTTTATAACACTTTACTAAAAATACCAACCTTTGGTAATTTCTTAGCATATCAATATGCTATCGACATAAACTATAGTGAATTAACTAATTATAGTGAAATGGAATTTATTGTCCCAGGACCAGGAGCGAAAGACGGAATAAAGAAATGTTTTATCAACTTTGGAGACTATGATTTTGCCGATATAATTAGGTATGTTACAGATAATCAGGAGAAAGAATTTGAGAGATTAGGGTTGGATTTTAAAAATCTCTGGGGAAGAAGACTTCAACTAATTGATTGTCAGAATTTATTTTGTGAAACAGATAAATATGCAAGATTAAAACATCCCGAAATATTAGGGTATTCCAATAGAAAAAGAATAAAACAAATTTATAAACCCCAAAAAGACAGTATTAATTACTTTTATCCTCCTAAGTGGAATTTAGATTTAAAATAAGTGATTATGGAATTTACCCAACAACAAAAATCGTTTATCAACTCCTTTGTTACGGAAATTAATAATGGTGATGCTGCAATATTTGCTGGAGCAGGCTTATCCACTTCATCAGGTTTTGTAAATTGGAAAGGGTTGCTTACTGATTTAGCTCAAGAACTAAAGTTGGATATTAATAGAGAACACGACCTCATTTCCCTTGCTCAATATCATTTTAATAAGTTTAAAAGAGGGAAAATAAATAACAAAATAAAAAATGAATTTACTACCTTAAAAGAAGGCAGTGAAAATCATAAAATTCTGTCAAGAATTGGAATAGACACATTTTGGACGACTAATTATGATCAGTTGATTGAGAAAACTCTGGAAGCGGACGGTAAGACAGTTGAAAAGAAGTTGAGAAATGAAGATTTTGCAAGTAATATTAAAAAGAAAGATGCTATCGTTTACAAAATGCATGGAGATAAAGACTCACCAGATGAAGCTGTTCTAACAAAAGATGATTATGAAACATATAATGATAAAAAAGAACTTTTCTCTACGACATTAAGAGGAGACTTATTATCAAAAACATTTTTATTTATTGGTTTCAGTTTTGACGATCCAAATTTGGACTACATTTTAGGGCGAATAAAAATCTTGTTGAAAGATAATACACCGACACATTATTGTTTTTTTAAGGAAGTTTCCGAAAATGAGTTTAATAACCCTTCCAAAACAACGGAAGAAAATAAAGAAGATTATTTATATGCAAAGATTAAACAGGAGCTAAAAATAGAGGACTTAATAAGGTATGGTATTCATGCTGTAATGATTAAAGAATATTCAGAAATAACAGATGTTCTTTCCGAAATAGAAAAACGTATAAAAAGAAAAAATATTTTTATTTCAGGAGCAGCACACGATTATTCGCCATATACAGAAGTCGAAGCAAAAGAACTTATTCATACTTTAAGTTACAAATTAGCTGAAAAAGAGTATAAAATTGTTTCGGGATATGGTTTAGGTATTGGTAGTATTGTTATTAATGGGGCGTTAGACTTTAAACTAAATTCAAATTACAAAAATTTAGATGATTTACTTATTTTGAGACCATTCCCTCAAATACAATCAGGCTCTAAAAGTATTCCAGAAATATGGACGGATTATAGAAATGATATAATTTCAAAAGCTGGAATAGCTATTTTTATTTTTGGAAACAAAATAGACAATAATGAAATTACTAATTCAGATGGAATGGAAGAAGAATTTAAAATCTGTTTGGAACAAAATGTCATTCCTGTTCCTATAGGAGTTACAGGTTCTTTATCTAAAGTTCTTTGGGACAAAGTAATTAAAGAGTTTGATAAAATATATCCTGATAATAGAGACCTAAGAGATGCTATCAACAAATTAGGAGAAGAAAACATTTCTAACGAAGATATAATTACTAATACAATTAAAGCGGTTAATATTTTACAAAAATTATAACTCATAATCGATGCTCTAACCCCTATACCTCTTTATCGTTCCGTATCATTGTATGAAGAGTGAACGCAGGTAAAACAACACTACGTATTATTGCAATTTATTGTTTATCAGTGTTTTATATTTAAAACAGGTGGGACCACAGATTATAAGCTTCACAGAAATGTGGAGCTTTTTTTATTGCAAAAAAATAACTATAAATCAATGGTTTACAGCTATTTTTCAAATGAGGTAGTAATTTTCATATCTCCATTATAATTCAATAAATAGCTTTCGAGGTGTCCTTTTCGGTGTCCCATTGTAAAAACAAGGTGTCCCATTTTAACCCTTTATTTTTCTGGGAAAATTGAATTGTTACGCATTGTTTAACTTAACACATTAAATTATGCAAAACGACAGCTTCAAAGTGCTTTTTTACCTGCGTAAAGCAAAAACAAATTCAAGAGGTCTTGCTCCTCTACAATGCAGAATTACATTGAATAGTAAACGTAAAGAATTTAGTACGGGTTATTTTCTCGATGAAAACGACTGGGACAGCTCAACTCAACCAGATTAGTCAAAAGTTTATCCAAATTTACAACACCCTCTTATTAGAAAAAGAACTCTTTGATATAAACGACATCTACAATCGTTTCATAAAAGTATTACCTATTCTTATACTTAATTCCCATGCTATCATATTCTTTGAGAAAATGCTCCAAGCTTTTGGTGTATGGGATTGAGAGTGCCGAAAAGGTCTCTGTTTCTGGATGAAAAACGGTGTAAACTGGAGCACACTCCAAAACAATCAAATTCACCCTCTTTCATTACCTTTTTAAGCGAGGTTAGTGTTTTTTGAAAACACCGTTTTTGTATATAAATCTAAAAAGTTGGAAAGTTAATCTAGTTTTATATCAGCCTATTACTACAAAATCATGTCTTGGTAAGAAAAAATAACCTCAAAACCTTTATTCCTAAAATAATCGACAGGATTATCTTCACTAGCTACCATCACAAAATCGCCGCCCCAACCGCCAAGACTTTTCACCAATCCTGAAAAATCAGGAAAAAGCTGCTGTTGAATAGTCGGGGTTTCCAAAACTTTACTCAGATTTTGCTCATAGCGTTTAAAAAAAGTAATAAACGTATCCAGATTTTGAATTTGCAACAATTCATCTGTCATTTGAGAAACTTCAGCAATTTCGCAGGTTAAATCTTGTTGTTTTTTTCTGAAATTCGCAATTGCCTCTTTGCTATCACGTTTTTGATTGAGATATACAAAATAAATATGATGGGCAAAAGCTGGGCAAAAAGGAACTTGCTCCACAAGCGGTTTTCCTTGTCGCACTTGATAAGTAATCGGAACATTATTTTGTGCACATGCAATGTCATAACCGCTTCCGCCAAAAGATTTTTGTAGCAATTCAAACGCGTCTATTTGAAACCATTGCGCGATGTTGTTGATTAATGTTGATGACGAACCTAATCCCCAATTTCTCGGAAAAGTAAGCTCGGTTTCTACAATAAATCCGACAGAAGTCAATATTTTCGGATTCATTAAGTGAGCTTCGTGCAAAATATTAATCAACGTATTTCGCACTTTATCATCCGACCGATTATTTTTGGTCAATACATCTTCAAAACTTATTTCGTCATTGTACCACACCGAACCATCGGCGTCATAACTTTTCCAATCTATTGCAGTTTTTTTCATCGGAAAAACCCGCAAATATTGTCCAAATTTTGTAGGCAAAGCAAAAACTTTTGCTCCTTCTAAAACGTAATATTCGCCTAAAATAAAAAGTTTTCCGTTGCTGTAAAATTCCATTATCTGTTGCGTAAATTCTCTACAAAATTAACTACTGCACTATGCGAAACCGTTTGATTTTCAAAATACTGAATCACTTTGTTGCGTTCTTCTTGTGTTGCTTCCAATTGATTCAAGATATTCATCAAATGCATTTTCATGTGTCCTTGCTGAATTCCGGTTGTCGTGAGCGATTTTATTGCTGCAAAATTCTGTGCCAATCCTGCCACGGCAATAATTTGCATCAATTCTTCAGCATTAGGTTTGCCTAATAATTCCATCGCAAATTTTACCATCGGATGCAAATTCGTCAAGCCACCAACCGTTCCTAACGCCAAAGGTAAATCCATCCAAAAACGGAAGGTATCATCGACAATTTCAGCATGCGAAAGTGAGGTGTATTTTTCGTCTTTAGCAGCAAAAGCATGTACGCCAGCTTCGATAGCACGAAAATCATTTCCGGTTGCCAAAACCACCGCATCTACTCCATTCATGATTCCTTTGTTATGCGTTACGGCACGGTAAGTTTCGATTTCCGCAATTTGAACCGCTTGTACAAATTGCTCGGCAAACTCTCTCGGATTTTGAATTTCTTTAGACGCCAATTCGGCAATATCACATGATACTTCTGCCCGAACGATGCAATTAGGCACATAATTCGACAAAATAGACATCACGACCTGTAAAGCGTTTTTTTCTTTTTCAGAAAAATCATCATATTTCATTGATTCTTCTCGCAAAACGTTGGCAAATTCTTCCAAACACGAATTGATAAAATTGGCTCCCATACTGTCTTTGGTGTCAAAAGTAGCGTGTAATTGGTAGTAATTATCCAATTCGGCGGTTTTATCTACTAAATCAATTTGTAAAATTCCGCCGCCACGTTTTTCCATATTTCGGGTAATATCGGCGGTTCGCAGTCTAAAAAGAGGTTGTATATGTGAGATGAATTGCTTTAGTTTTTGTGTAGAACCTTGAAAAATAAAATGTACGTTTCCGATTTTTTCGGTAGAAATTACATTCGCTTTGAATCCACCTCGCTTTGACCAAAATTTGGCTGCATTAGACGCTGCTGCTACAACAGAACTTTCTTCGATTGCCATCGGCACAGCATACATCTTATTGTTAATCAAAAAATTGGGAGCAATACCAAGAGGCAAATAAAAATTGCTAATCGTGTTTTCGATAAATTCGTCGTGTAATTTCTGTAGTTTTTCGTCTGTGTTCCAATAAGATTTGAGCAACTCTTCAATATTTTGATTATTTTGAAAATAATGCTGAGTAAGCCAGTTTATCTTTTGCTCTTTTGTCAGTTTTGAAAAACCGTTAACAATCTCCATAATTCTGCAAGTTTCTGCAAAGATAAGTTTTTTTCTGGTTAGTATATAGCGGTTTGGATGTGGTTTTGATTTCAATAAAGCATAAAAAAACTCACGAAAATTCGTGAGTTTTTGCCTATATCTCAAATTGATTACATTTCTCTGAAGATCACTTTCATCAATCGTTTTTTATCGTTAATGCTTTCTTCCAAAGAAATCATTGTTTCTGTACGAGATACACCATCTATATCATCAATCATGAAAAGAATATCTTTGGCGTGATTAGTATCTTTTGCTCTGATTTTACAAAAAATATTGTATTTTCCGGTAGTAATGTGAGCTACAGTTACATACGGAATTTCGTTAATACGTTGCAACACAAATCTGGTTTGAGAGGTGTTTTCTAAGAAAATACCTACATAAGCTGCAAAAGAATATCCTAATTTTTGGTAATCTACCGTTAATGTAGAACCTTGAATAATTCCGGTTTCCTCCATTTTTTTCACTCTCACGTGCACGGTTCCGGCCGAGATGTCCAATTTTTTAGCAATATCAGTGAAAGCCACTCGAGTATTATCCAACAATATATCTAATATTTTGTGGTCTGTTTCGTCTAATCTGTATCGATTTTTATACTTACTCATAATTATAATGATTTTTTATTAATGAATTTCCCTTTCAGAGGGCAAAAGTAATACTTTTTATATCAAAAAAGTACGTTTTTATAACTTTAATACTTTTTTATCATTTAACACGGGATAAAACTTCTTTCAACAACTCATTTTCGTCAGCAAAAGTACGATAAGCAAAATCTAATTCAATATGCCCATATTGCCCTTCAGAACTATGATTTACATCTTTTTGCAAATCAAAAACAACCTCCTCTTCTTCTAATTTTTCCTGATATTGGTAGGCAATTTTTGCTATCTTCTGTCCGCTCAATTTCAGTTGTTTAACCAAAACATCATTAAATAGCTTTTTATTTTCAGGAATTTGTTCGTATTTTTCAACAATATCAACATCCTCATTTTTATCCAAAATAGTGATTAATCCCGAAACAATACTTACAAAGACCAACAATCTGGTTTTTTCGCGCTGGTAATCGTTCGGGAAATGTCCTGCTTCGATAAGTAAAGTCGGAATGTTTTTTGTTGTCAAATAATCGCCGATACAATTTTTATTAAAACCATCGTCATATCGCCCGATTTGATTCGGAATAATTTCGTTGAGCGTCGTTGCAATATAAATCGCCACTTGCATTGTTTTTTTTCGTGTATTATTGATTTCTCGTTCCGGATTATATGCAGGAGCCAACAAAGACAAAGTTGCCGGATTGGCTGAATTTCCGGCAGAAAAAATCGTGCGTTGGTCGTGTAAATTGAAACAAAAATCAGGCTGAAAATCACGAATTAACTGTTGCAAATACCTCATTTCTGGTTGAGTTTGCTGAAAAGCATCTCGGTTCAAATCCACTTCGTTGGCATTGACACGCGTGTAATTAAACGCTCCATCCGGATTGAGTATCGGCACAACCACAAACTGAAATTGCTGCCAAATTTCTTGTGCTAAATCCTCTTCAGATTGGATAAAATTGAGAAAATCAATCAATCCTTTGGTCGTCGTGGATTCATTTCCGTGCATTTGCGACCACATCAATATTTTGGTGTTTCCTATGCCAAATGTCAACGTATAAATCACTCTATTTTCAACAGAATAGGCAGCTTTTTCACAATATAAACTTGATTGTTCTAAATATTCCTCTAAATGTTTGTTGTGCACATATCGTCCTGTAATATTTTTTTGCTTATAACGTTGGGCATAAGCATACAAATCTGCTGATTTCATAAATGATTTTTTATTGTTTCGGCGTCAATTTTATGTTCAAAAGTGAGATATCCAGGCATTTTTACCGATGTTCCAACAATATCAACACTTGGTTTTACTTTTATTTTTAGCATCAAATCATCTTTCCCGTTCAACAAATCAATCCATTTTTGCTGATGATTAACAATGGCTTCGTACACATTTCCGTGAATATCAATAGGAATTTGGGTTTCTGTTTTCGGTAAAAATGCTGTTTTTTCGGTCACGCTACCTTCAGCAATTTGAATATCTTCAATATAAACAATGTAGTCAAAAGCCGTGAGATTGGCTTTTTCTTCGTCCGGATTATACGCCGATACAATTATTTTAGCATCAATCGGAATGTCTTTTTGCAAAAATCCAACAGCTAAATTCGGGAATTGACTAAAATCAAATTCTCCTGTTTGTACCATTTTCTCAAACGGAATATTAGCCAAATTAAACGTCTCGATTTTTTCTAACTGAAACTCACAATCAGCAATAACGTCGAAGTCTTTTTTTTGATTTGCCATATCGCAAGTTGCGAAAAATAAAATCAAAAACATAGGAAATATTTTTTTCATCGAAATCATTTTTAACAAATGTAGCAATTTTGATTTTACTAAAAAGTTAATCAGAACCTAAAAAAACAAAATCACAATCCATAAAAAATGTTTACATTTGTAAAAAGAATAAAAATTTACATTTGTAAAAATAAAAAACAATGATTTAATTTAAACATTAAAACATTATAAATCAGTATTATATATATATTTATATAAAGAATTGTTTTAGTATTTATGATTCATAAAAACAACGTGTTTACATTTGTAAAAAACAGAAAAAACAAAGAAAAAATGGAACATTTTACCTCAAGATTAAACCAAATTTTGGAACATTTCGGGATTACTTCATCTCAATTTGCCGATCAAATCGGCGTGCCTCGCTCAAGTTTATCACACATTATTTCTGGTCGAAATAACCCGAGTTTGGACTTCATTATTAAAATCAGAGCCACCTTCCCTACGATTAATTTGTATTGGTTGATTTACGGATTTGAACCTTTTTTGTTAGAAAATTCATCGGCAATTCCGACACGAATTTCTGATGATGAAATCCATTTTTTACAAGAAAAAAATACTCTTGAAAAAACCGAATTAAAAATCGAACCGGAATTAAAAATCGAACCGGAAACACCTACTCCAATAACTACTGAACAGAAAACTGAACAGCTTAATGCTGAACCAGAAAATATTGTAATCTTATTCAATGACGGAACTTTTAAATCGTATCGTCAGCGATAAATCGTATATTTACAACAAAATTGGTAGCATTTTGAAAGCGAAAAAACTTTTAAGTTATATCATTCCTATCAGACACAAGGTTTTTAAATCTGATGTGAGCGAACGCATCGAACTCAATTGGGTAAACGGAAAATTGGTCATCGATACCAAACGGGCGAATTATTCATACGGAAATCTACAAAAAATTCTACGAAAAGGATTGCAAATCATTGGTTTTGAACAAATAAAATCAATGAAAAACATATTGATTTTGGGGCTTGGCGGAGGAAGTGTTGCCAAAACACTCGTAAACGAAATCGGTTTTGACGGAGAAATTATTGGTGTGGAATACGACCCTGTGATGATTGGTGTGAGCAAAATGTTTTTTGAATTAGACAAAATCTCTTCGCTAAAGATTCAACAAGCTGATGCACTGTCGTATATCAAAAACAACTCTCAACCTACCGATTTGATTATTGTAGATATTTTTCAAGATATTTATATGCCTGATTTTCTGTTTACTACAGACTTTATCAACGGTTTGAAAAACGCCATGAATCGCAACGGTTATTTGCTTTTCAATACCATTGTCATCTCAAAAGAATCGGGCGAAAAAGTTGATTTGTTAGAAAAAGCTTTTACCCAAAACGGTTTCAATACTCAACGCTTTAATCAAGTTATTGGCGATCATAATAGCCTGTTAATCATTCAAAAAACACATTAAAATGAAATATTTTCTCTTGAGTTTTTTCACTCTTTTTTCTTGGGCGATTTTTGCTCAATACACTACTGAAATCAACACAAACAGACCGAGTAAATCTATGGGCGCTTATTCCGTTAGCCAAGGAATTTTCCAGCTCGAAAGCGGTTTGGGTTATCAAAAAGACGATTACAATAGTGAGCATTTTTCAAACTCATATCTGGTTGATTTGCAACTAAGATATGGTCTAATTAATGAAAACCTCGAACTCGTTGCCGATATGACTTATGAACAACTGAATACGGAAAATTACGGCGTTCAAACAGATGATTCGCATTTCAAAAAGATGACTATTGGAGCAAAATATCTGATTTTTGATTCTTATAAAAATTATGAAGAGAAAATCAATCCGTGGAGTTGGAAAGCCAATCAGCGGTATAAATGGAGAAGATTGGTGCCGAGTGTGGCGTTGTATGCTGCCGCCGATTTCAAAAGCAAATTATACAGACATCCGGAAATGCCTGAAGTAACGCTGAAAGCC
>Ga0079224_100008054_pt1 | contig 14228 bp, 12 predicted proteins | sample Stecom2015_FD_80414 | JGI IMG/M metagenome (GOLD analysis project Ga0079224, IMG submission 80414) | Agricultural soil microbial communities from Utah to study Nitrogen management - Steer compost 2015 | ecosystem: Environmental > Terrestrial > Soil > Agricultural land | place: USA: Utah...
CCAGCCCCCCATGGCGAAGTCCGACATCGACTTGCTCGACGCGTGGCGGGCGGGCGACTCGAGGGCCGGCAACGAGCTGTTCAACCGCCACTTCGACAGCGTCTGCCGGTTCTTCGCCAACAAGGCCGCCAACGAGGTCGATGACCTGATCCAAAGAACCTTTCTCGCCTGCGTCGAGGGCCGAGACCGGTTCCGCGGCGACGCGAGCTTCCGCGGATACCTGTTCGGCGTGGCTCGCAACGTCCTGCGTCGGCACTACCGGGACAAGCGCTACCACGACGAGCGCTTCGATCCGCTGATCGTGTCGGTCCACGATCTCGGGCCGGCGCCGAGCATGCTGATCGCCGACAAGCGCGAGCAGGAGCTGTTGCTCCATGCCCTGCGGCGGCTGCCGATGGATCATCAGATCACCCTCGAGCTTTATTACTGGGAGAACATGTCGGGCTCCGAGCTCGCGCAGGTGCTCGACATCCCCGAGGGCACGGTCCGCGGGCGGATCCGTCGGGCCAAGCAGCTGCTCGAGGCCGCGCTGGCCGAGCTGGCCGAGTCGCCGCAGCAGCTGGAGAGCACGGTCGCCAACCTCGAGGGCTGGGCGCGCTCGCTGCGGGACAAGGCCGGCGCCAAGCCGGGAGACGACTGAACGACCGCCTACCCAAGGCGTGATCGTGATCGCGATCTTGCGATCGAGCCTCGAGGTGTCGTCGGGGAACTACACGCTGAATCTGAATCCGGTTGCGGACCTCCAGCTGCAGAGCCCGGTTCCCGGTGCATTCAGCGGCACGCTCAGCCAGACCCGAAATGGCAAGCCGTGTGCGCTCCATTCCAACTACACAATCAACAATGACGTGTTTGGGCTCAGCTTCCACGACGCCCCGAGCGGGCCGAATCCGCTGTTCTCAAAGCAGGAAGTCTACCTGGAATTCACGACGGAAGAGCTGCTGTTCGAGTTCGTGCCGGTGTCGGCCTTCGACCCCGCGAAGGACAGCTATGCTCCGGCGCTCAAATCCAAGTACAGCGACTGGACGAAGATCGACACGCCGACCTGGATGGGCGACCTGAAGGACGTCATCGGCGAGCGCTCGCTCGCCGATCTGATCATTCCGGGCAGTCACGATGCGGCGTCGTGGGAGATCCCGATTGCGGGCGGCGACCAGCGCAGCCAGACCCAGTCGCGCCAGATCTACGGCCAGTTGCGAGCCGGCTCCCGCTACCTCGACCTACGCTTCTTCGCGGGCTGCGACGGCACATGGCGCGGGTTCCATGGCATGGACACCACCGCCGCCCGACTCGGTCCCGTGCTCGACGACATCAATCGATTCATCGACGAGAGCCCCGACGAGATTCTGGTCATTTCGCTGCTTTTCCAGCCGCAGCCGAGTCAGGCCCAGTGCATGATTGCGAGCACCGTCTACAAGCAGGCTGACGACATTTGGGATGTCGTGCTCAACAAGCTGGGCAACAGGGTCTTCCCGCGGGTTTTCTACGCCAAGGCGTAAAACGGCGTCGAGACGGAGTACTACCACTTCGTCCAGAACATCACGCAAAAGGGTCTGCTCGCGCAGGGCAAGAACATCCTGCTGTTCTCATGGGGACGTCCGCCGAGCGCGACCGTGGCGCTCGATGGGCCGATGAAGGACCAGCGGCAGGCCGACTATGTCTGGGGCGCCACGACGGAAGGCTCGACCCCCGGTGCGCAGCCCTGGACGAGGGCGTTCGATGAGGCCAAGCAGCAGGGCTACAGCCCGGATTTCGATCTCGCCGGCGTCTGGATCAACGGCTACAGCACGACGGCCCACGACATCCGGCTGGTGCTGGGCGTCGTCGAGCCGCCGAGCGGCGGCCCGTTGTGGCTGATGCACGTCAATGCGCCGGCGTTCCCCGGCGGGGAGTGGATCTCGACCAAGGCCCAACGGATCCAGCCGCCGCTCGCCCGGCTGATCCGGGAAGACCCGAGCATGACCGCGAAGCTCAACTTCGTGAACCTCGACTTCGCAGGCGACCACCTGGACATGACGATGGCCGTGATCGAGGCGAACCTGTTTCGGTGACCGTCGAGCGGCCGCCGGAGCCGTTGAGAAACTTCTCAGGTTGCTCTCAGGCGTCCGCGCCTGGTTCGTGCGATGAAGCCGGGCATGACCGCCTCGGGCCTGACGCTCGCGCTCGCCTGTCTGATCGCTCTCGGACCGCCCGAGGGGCCGGCCCCGGCGCCCGATGATCACGAGCTGCACGACTCGGCGCGACGGCGGTTGAGCTTTGACGAGAGCATCGGCGCGAGCGAGGCGGCGCCGATCGTGGTCGGGTTCGCCGAGGCGGCGCAGGACAAGCGCGAGCGTGACGACGCGATCCCACGCCTGAGCCAAAACCCGCAGGTGCAGCTGATGCCGGGCGCGCGGGTCAACGCCGGAGCCGACAACGGCTTCGAGCTGCAGGCCACGATCACGCAGGGCTGGAGCCTCGAGCGCTACGGCAAGGCTCGCCGGGCGGCGGCGCGGGCCGAGACCGAGGTGCTCGACGCCGACGCGCGGGCGCGGGCGCTCGAGCAGCGGTTTGGGGCCGCCGACGCGTGGATCCGGCTGCACGGCGCCGAGCTGAGGCTGGCGCTCGCTCGTCAGGATCTCGCGGTCGCCGAGCAGCTCGTCGACTCGCTCGAGCTGGCCAGGGAGGCCGGTGTGGCCACGCGGCTCGATGTCGCGGAGGCCGAGGCGCTGGCGGCCGCGGCCGAGAGCGCGGTGGTCGAGCTGGCCGGGGAGGTCCACGATCTCGGGCTCGCGCTCGCCCGCGAGACCGGCGTGACGAGCTCGTCGCCGCTGGGGACCCGCGGCGTTTACCCCAACCCCGAGCTGCCGGACGAGGCCGAGCTGCGGCGCAGCTTCGCCGAGCTCGATCGACTGCCGGCCGTGCAGCGGCGGCGGCTCGAGGCCCGCGCAGCGCTGGCCGAAGCCCGCGAGCTCGAGCGGTCCAACGGCACGGTGCTCTCGACCGGCGCCTCGGTCCAGCTCGAGTCGACCGAGGAGCTGCTGGTGTTCGGGGTGGTCGGGGCCACGATCGGGGCGATTGATCGCAACCAACGCGGCCGCGCGAGTGCCCACGCGCAGGCGCGGCGAGCCGAGGCCGAGGCCGATCAGCTGACGGTCGAGCTCGCGGCCACGCTGGCGATCGCGCTGCACGAGCTTCGCCACACCCGCGAGCGGGTCGAGCTGCTGCACGATCGCACCTTGCCGGCCCTCGACGAGCTGATCGCCGCGCGCACGGCCGCGCTCGAGCTCGGCGAAGGCACCCGGGCGCAGCTGCTGGTCGTCCAACATCGCCGCAACCTCGCCGCCCGCGAGCTGCTGGCCGCCGAGGCCGATCATGCCTGGGCGCGCGTGCAGATCTGGCTGTACCTCGAGGCCCTCGACGCCGAGGCGGAGGCCGGGTGAAGCGGATCGCAGCTGCGCTCGCGCTCGCGGGGTTGCTGGTCGCTTGTGATCGCGACGACGAGCATCACGACGAGCACGGGGACGAACACCACGAACAGGCCCGCTCGCTGACGACCGCGTGGATCGAGGTCGCGCGCCCGACCGACGCGAGCTAGCTCGAGCTGCCGGCCAGGATCGTCGCGGCCTCGGACACCAGCGCGCGATTGGGCGCGCCGCTGCGTGGCTCGGTGGTCGCAGTCCACGTGCAGGTCGGCGACCGCGTCGAGCCGGGCGAAAAGATCGTCGAGCTGCGGATGCCCGAGCTACTCGAGGCCGCCGCGATCCTGGCCGGGACCCGGGCGCAGATCGGCGCCCACCAGCAACGACGCGAGCGCCTCGAGCAGCTCAAGAGTCAGGGCCTGGTCGGCGCCGGCGAGGTGTTCGACGTCGAGAGCGGGATCGGCAAGCTCTCGGCCGAGCGACGGCTCGCGCTCGCGACCCTGGCGTCGGCCGGCATCGACGCGAGCGAGCGTCGCGAGCTGCTCGATCGCGGCACGGTGATCCTCGTCGCGCCGGTCGCCGGGGTCGTGGCCGAGATCGACGCGGTCCCGGGCGAGGTGGTCGATCCCGGCGAGAGCCTGGCACAGATCCTCGGGCAGGGCGCGGCGCGGGTCGAGGTCGCGTTCACTGGAGCGCTGCCGAGCGACGTGACCCTCGAGTTCGTCGGGCTCGATCAGTCTCGGTTCGCGCTGGCGTCGACGCCGGTCGCGACCGCGATCGAGCCGGGCCTCGGGCGGACGCTGGCCTGGTATCAGCCGGCCGACGGTCAGCCGCTCGCCCACGGCGTGCGCGGTCGGGTGGTCCTCTCCGGCACCGATGCGCAGCTGCTCGAGGTCCCCCGTCGCGCGCTGCGACTGCACGAGGGTCGGGCGTGGGTTGGTCGGCGGCCCGAGGGCGGTGGCGCGGCCGAGCCGGTCGAGGTCGAGGTCCTGCGCAGCGTCGGCAGCTCGGCGTTGATCCGCAGCGCCGCGCTGCAGGTTGGCGATCGCGTGGCTGCCGACGCTGCGACGGTCTTGCAGCTCGGCCGCGAGCCCGGCGAGCTCGGCGGAGGGCACCACCATTGAGCGACGGATCGAGCGACGGCGGTGATCGGCTGGCGAAGATCGTCGGCTGGTCGGTTCGCCACCGGGCGGCGGTGCTGGCGACCTGGTTCGCGCTGGCGATCGTCGGCCTGATCGTCGCGCGCAGGCTCGAGCTCGACGCGCTGCCCGACGTGACCGGCAACCAGGTCGTGGTCCTGACCCGCGCGCCGGGGCTCACGCCCAGCGAGATCGAGCGCTCGGTGACCCGGCCGATCGAGGTCGCGCTCGGCGGGCTGCCGGGGTTGATCGAGCAGCGATCGCTGTCGCGCTACGGCATCTCCTCGGTGGTCGCGGTGTTCGGCGACGACGTCGATCCCTGGCTCGCGCGTCAGCAGGTCGGCGAGCGGATCGCGACCGTCGGCGAGCTGCCGGCCGGCGTCGAGCGACCCGAGATCGCGCCGTTCACCGGTGGCCTCGGCGAGGTCGTGCAGCTGTCGATCGCCTCACCCGAGCGGACCCCGGCCGAGCTCTACGAGCTGGTCCGCCTGCGCATCGCTCCGCTGCTGCGCGACACCCCCGGCGTGGTCGAGGTCAACGTCTGGGGCGGCGAGCGGCGGACTCTCGACGTGGTCGCCGATCCGGTCGCGCTCGCGGCCGCGCAGGTCAGCTTCGGGGAGCTTCGTGACGCGCTGCGCGAGAGCACCGGGGCGGTGGCCGGCACCAGCTTGCCCGCGGGTCCCGGCCAGGCGTTGCTGCGCGGGGTGTTTTGGCCGACGCGAACGGCCGAGCTCGGCGCGATCGCAGTCGCGCCGCGGCGCGAGTCCGAGCTGACGGGCGGCCGTCACGATCAGCCCGAGGCCGAGCCGACCCGCGTCGCCGAGCTGGCCGAGGTGGTCGAGGGCGCGCTGCCGCGGATCGGCGCCGCGACCTCGGACGGTCGCGGCGAGGTCGTCTACGTGATGGTCCAGATGCTGCGCGATGCCAACGCGCTGGCGCTGACCGAACGCATCCACGCGCTGATGCCCGCGCTGCGCGAGCTGGTCCCCGAAGACGTGCGGATCGGCGTGGTCTACGACCGAAGCGTGCTGGTTGAAGCGACCCTGCACACGGTCGCCGCCAACTTGCTCGAGGGCGCCGCGCTGGTGGTGATGGTGCTGTTGCTGCTGCTCGGCAGCGTGCGCGCGGGCTTGCTGGTCGCGGCCGTGATCCCGCTGTCGATGCTCGGTGCGGTCGCGGGCATGGTGTCGTTCGACGTGCCCGGCAACCTGATGAGCCTGGGCGCGATCGACTTCGGCCTGCTGGTCGACGGCGCGGTGGTCATGGTCGAGCGAGCCTTTCACGAGCTGCGCGAGCTGCAGGAGCAGCCGGGCGAGGATGATCCCGAGGCCCGGGTGGTCGCCGGGATGCGCAGCGTCGCGCGACCGATGGCGCTCTCGGTGCTGATCATCGTGCTGGTCTACATCCCGATCCTGAGCCTGCAGGGCGTCGACGGGAAGATGTTTCGGCCGATGGCGCTGACCGTGGTGTTCGCGTTGTCGACCTCGCTGATCCTGGCGTTGACCGTGATCCCGGCGCTGGCCAGTCGGCTGCGGCCCCGGCATCTGCCCCGCCGCGACCCGCTGCTCGTGCGCGGGGCTCGACGCGGCTATCGACCGCTGCTCGACGCGGCCATGCGCCACCCGGCGATCGTCGCCGTGACTGCGGTCGCGCTGCTCGGGCTCGGCGGCTTCGCGGTCACCCGGACCGGCAGCAGCTTCGTCCCGCAGCTCGACGAGGGCGACCTGGTCATCCAGACCACGCGCGCGCCAGACGTCTCGCTGGCGACCGCGATCGACGAGGCGATGGAGCTCGAGCGCGCGGTGCTGGCCGCGGCCCCCGAGGTCGTCGCGGTCACCAGCCGGATCGGCAGCCCCGAGGTCGCTACCGACATCATGGGCCTCGAGCAGGCCGACGTGTTCGTCGAGCTGCGGCCGCGCGAGCAGTGGCGCGACGGCCTGACCCGCGCGCAGCTGATCGCCGAGATCGACGCCGCGATCGCCGAGCAGGCCCCGGGCGCCGATCCCAGCTACACCCAGCCGATCCAGATGCGCTTCAACGAGCTGCTCGGCGGCTCGGTGACCGACGTCGCGGTCAGCCTCTACGGCGAAGATCAGGCCACGCTGCGGGTGCTGGCCGAGCAGCTCGAGGCGATCCTGTCGGAGATCCCCGGGGCCGCCGACGTGCGGATCCTGGCCCCGCCCGCGGTCTCGCTGATCGAAGTCCGCCCGCGGCTGCTGGACGCGACCCGACTGGGCTTCGCGCCCGCCGACGTGCTCGATCTGGTCGCCGCGCTGCGGACCGGTGTCGAGGTCGGCGAGACCTGGGATGGTCCCGTGCGGATCCCGATCCGCCTGCGGCTGCGCCACGAGGCCGACGCGTTCACGCTCGCTGACGTGCAGATCGCCACGCCGTCCGGCGAGGTCGTCCCGCTCTCGCGGGTCGCCGAGATCGTCCAGCTCGAGACCCCTGCGCTGGTCAATCGTCACCGCGGTCAGCGGCGGATCGTGGTCGGCTTCAACGTCCGCGGCGCCGAGCTCGGCGACGTGGTCGTGACCGCGCAGGCGGCCATCGACGATCAGCTCGATCACGCGCTGGTCCGCGAGGCCGGCGTGCACCTCGAGTGGGGCGGGCAGTACCAGCAGCTCGAGGAGGCCCGCGCGCGGCTGCGGATCGTCGTGCCGATCGTGCTGGTCTCGGTGCTGGTCGTGCTGGTCGTCGCGTTTCGGCGCCTGCGGCCGGCGTTGATCATCTTCTTAAATGTTCCGTTCGCGGGCGTCGGCGGGATCCTGGCGCTGTGGGCCCGCGCGATGCCGGTCTCGATCTCGGCCGCGGTCGGCTTCATCGCGCTGTCGGGCATCGCGGTGCTCAACGGCGTCGTGCTGATGTCGAGCGTGGTCAAGCGCGAGGACGCGGGCGAGCCTGCGCGAGCGGCCGCTCATGCGGCGGCGCTCGATCGCATGCTCCCGGTCCTGATGACCGCCCTGGTCGCCGCGCTCGGGTTCGTCCCGATGGCGCTGGCGACCGGCGTCGGAGCCGAGGTCCAGCGGCCGCTGGCGACCGTGGTGGTCGGCGGGCTGGTGACCTCCACGTTCTTGACCCTGGTGTTGCTGCCGTCGCTGTACCCGTGGCTCGCCAGGCGCGACACTGCCAGGGTCGAGGAGCCGACCTGATGCAGCTTCTGCTCGTCGAAGACGAAGACCGCCTGGCCAAGGTCCTGATCCAGGGCCTGCGCGAAGAGGGTCACCGCGTCGACCTGTGCACCAGCGGCGAGCAGGCGCTCAGCCAGGCCCGCGACATCGACTACGACGCGATCATCCTCGACTGGATGCTGCCGGATCTCGACGGCGTCAGCGTGCTTCGTCGCTGGCGCGACACCGGCCTGCGCACACCCGTGTTGATGCTGACCGCCCGCGGCAGCGTCGGCGAGCGCGTCACCGGGCTCAAGGCCGGCGCCGACGACTATCTGGTCAAGCCCTTCGCGTTCGCCGAGCTGCTCGCCCGGCTCGAGGCCCTGCACCGCCGCGGCGCCGGCCAGCTCGATCTGTTCCGCGCCGGTCCGGTCACCGTCGACGGTCGCCGTCGAGTGCTGGTCGGCCCCGACGGCGAGCTCGGCCTGACCCCGCGCGAGTATGCGCTGGCCTGCGAGCTGTTCGGCCGCGCGGGCGAGGTCCTCTCGCGCACGCACCTGCTCGGCGCGGTCTGGGGCGCCAACTTCGACGGCGACCCGAACATCCTCGACGTCTACGTCGGCTATCTGCGCGGCAAGCTGGGCCGAGTCGCAGGGCAGGCGGTCGAGATCAAGGCCGTGCGCGGGGTCGGGTATCGACTGCAGGTCGCCAGCGAGGGATAACCGCGCCCTCTACGCAGAGTCGTGCCTCCAAGCCCTCCGGCGATGTTTAGAACCACTCTTTCCTTGAAAGAACGATTTTCGCAGCAAGGAAATTTAGTTAGAAAAGGAAATTTTCCTTGTCTGTCATATTTTCCATAGTAAGAAAATATACTCAGAGCAGGAAATTTTGACGGATCTTCGGACAACCCGCGCAACAGGCGTCGCCAACGAGGAGTCGGAGCTGCTCGAGCGGATCACCGACGACGAGTTCTCCTTCGGCCCTGTGACATTCGAGCGCAAACCGGGGGCCGAGCATGTTCTGCTCGGCCGCCTCGATCGCGCCAACCTCAAGCCCTTGGTCTTCGAGTATCAGCCCAGCTGGACCCGCAAGAGCCGCAAGGAGGCAGTCGAGCGCCTCCGTCGAGCGTACGGGCGCAAGTTCATCCCCTTGCTGTTGAGTCCCTATCTCTCGCCGAAGAGCCTCGACGAGCTGATCGAGGAGCGCATCAGCGGGATCGATGGTTGCGGCAACGGTCTGCTCGTCGACCCACCGGGAATTTTCATCCTGCGGACCGGCGCCAAGAGGCCCAAGCAGTACAGGAGGCCGAGCTCCCCCGTCCGACTCTCGGTCTACGAGAGCAGCAACGTGGCTACCCTCGTGCCGCGGGTCTTCTTTTCGCAACCGACCTTCCCCACGACGACCGCCACGTTGAACGCTTGCCACGCGCGCATGATGGCGCTCGGGGACGGCCCGACGCCGCTCACCTTGCCCACGGTTTCAAAGGCCCTTCGTCAGCTGGACGAAGATCTCGTGACTGACCGCCGTGGTCGTGAGCGATACCTTCGCGACCCTTCGCGGCTGCTCCAATATCTCGAGCGTGGCTTCCAAATTCCGTCCGCACCACCGGTACTTCTGAAGTCGAAGCTATCGCCCAAGCAGATCTGGGCGCGGCTTCGAGCGCAGCGTCCGAAGCTCCGCTTCGTGATGACCGGAGGAGGCTCTGCGAGCTGCTACACGGGTCTCGCAGGTCCTGGTCGTCTGCAGCTCTGCGTCAGCGACTCCTCGCTGGCACAGCGAGTGCTGGAAGCGACACCCACACGCGCCTTTCCCAACGTCGAGCTCATCCAGACCAGTGAAGAGGCGCCCTACTTCGACAGCCGTGAGGACGGCGGCATCGTCTGGTCTTCACCCCTCCAGTGCTACCTCGAGCTCACTCGCGTGGGTGCCGACCCGCGCGAACGCGATGTCGCCGAGCAGCTGCGATCAAAGATCCTCGGTGACGCCCGCCTGAAATAGCCACCACTCCAAGAGCCGTCGTGATGTCGTTCTTGCCCATCGAGCCGTACCTGATCGAGTTGATCGAACGAATGGAGAGGGAAAGCATCTCGCTGATCCTCGCGGGCGGCCTGGGGATCTATCTGAAGCACCGTTGGGTGCTCGAGCAGCTCGAGGCCGGACGCCGTACGACCCTCTTCGACGCCGTCCCTGATGCGCGAGCGACAGACGACATCGACGCGTTCTTTCAGATCCAGGTCTACTTTCAGCCGACTCGATCCGAGCTGCGACGGGCGCTCAGCGAGCTCGGCTATCGCCCCTACGTCGACTTCTTGATCTTCGAGAAGCCCCTCGACGGCAGCGATCGCACGATCAGCCTCGACCTCCTCGCACCGCTGTCCGACGACCCACGCCTCAAGGTGGACAAGCCGGGTAAACCGGGCAAGCTCCGTCGTCTGGGCCCCGTCGACAACAGCGCGTCGCCGCCCAACCAACGGCTGCACGCCTTTGCCACGCCCGAGGCCTTCGCCATCGAGGAACGCCCGCAAAGTCTCCCACTCGTGGGCCGGAGTCCAGACGGCACTCCTTACGAGGGCGTGGTCAGGATCCCGCATCCCTTCACTTCACTGTGCATGAAGATCAAGGCCGCCGCGGACTTCGAGCGAGCCGCGGTGTCGGAGCGCAAGCCCCGAGCCGAGAAGCACGCAGTGGACGTCTACCTGTTGCTGGCCATGCTCGACGAGCAAGAGTGGAGCGAGTGCAACGAGCTTTGTGACCGATTCAGCGACCATCCCGAGCTGCGGCTGATCTGCGACGCGGTGACCGAACTGTTTGTCGATCCCGATTTGGATGGCTGTATCACCATCGCCCGAAACACTCGAGGTGCCGACCTCGGGCGCTTTGCCGAAGTCGTCCGCGAGCTATTTCCGTCATCGAGCGAGGGTTGATGCAGCTGCGCACCCGACTGATGCTGTTCGGCGCCGCGCTGCCGCTGGCCTTGCTGATCGCGACCGTGGTGATCTCCGGCCTCGCCTTCAACCGCACGCTGCTGGCCGAGCACGATCGGGCGCTGCTCGGCCAGGCCGGGGTCGAGGCGGTCAGCTTGTTCGATCGGGCCAACAATCCGCACCTGCACCTGCTCGAGTCGCCGCTCGACAGCCAGATCCGCGACTTCACCCCGCGCGGCGCCCTGTTCGGGCCCGACGGCGAGGAGATCGCCCGCTACCCCGCCGACGCGACGATCCCCGAGCACGTCGATCCGGGGTCGTGGACGCTCGAGCCCAAGCTCGTGACCGTGCAGGACGTCGGGGGCCCCAAGCGTGCCGAGCATCGCGATCGGCAGCTCTGGGTCCGGGTCGACGGGCCCGACGGGCGACCGCACGGGCTGTGGCTGGCGGCCTCGCTCGAGCGCCACGATCGCGAGATGGCGAGCTACTGGCGGATCGCGGCGCTGGTCGTGGTCCTGGTCGCGGCGGTGCTGCTCGCCATTCAGATCTTCCATGCGCGGCGGCTCGGCGCCCGGGTCGGCAACCTGACCGAGCACATGCGAAAGCTGCGGGCCGGCAACCTCGACGCGGTGCCGCCCGAGGATCACGAGCACGACGAGATCGCCGAGCTGCGCCGGGCGATCGCCGAGACCACCGAGCGGCTGGCAGCCGCGCGGTCGAGCCAGGATCGGTTGATCGCCGACGCGGCCCACGAGCTGCGCACGCCGCTGGCGGCGATGCGGGCGGGCATCGACGTGGCCCTGCGACGCGAGCGGCCGGCCGAGCAGCTCCGCGAGACGCTCGAGCACACGCTGGTCGAGGTCGCGCGGCTCGGCGATCTGTCGAGCAGCCTGCTCGATCTCGCGGCGCTCCGATCGAGCCCGCTGCAGCGCGGCCGCGGGGATCTGGTCGGCGTGCTGATCGAGGCGGTCGACGCCGCCCGAGCGCTGGCCGAGGAGCGCGGCTGCGTGGTCCGAATGAGCGCGCCCGCGCGGGCGATCGCGGAGTTCTCCGGCCCGGCGATCCGCCAGGCGCTCGACAACCTGCTCAACAACGCGATCAAGTTCTCGCCGACCGCGGGCGTCGTCGAGGTCACGCTGATCGAGCGCGAGCACGAGTGGATGTTCACGGTGGTCGACGCCGGCCCGGGGGTGCCCGCCGACGCCCGCGAGGCCGTGTTCGAGCCCTTTCATCGGCTCGGCCGCGCGGGCCCGGGCGGCGGGCTCGGGCTGGCGATCGTCCGCAACGTCGCGGCCCGCCATCACGGCCGCGCGTGGGTCGAGGACGCCGACGGAGGCGGCGCTCGGTTCTCGTTCACGCTCGGCGAGGCGTGAGTCGGCTCGCTCACTGCGGCGTCAGCTCGGCGATCGAGCCGTCGGGCAGGTGCGCGACGATCGAGACGTTGCCCGCGTCGTCGTTGACCGCGAACGCGTTGACCATGATGTCGCCGCCGAGGTCCGGGATCGCGAAGCAGGCGTCGACCGTGGCGTCCTGACCGACATCGAAGCCGACCGACAGCGGCCCGGCCGGGATGTCGACGTTGGCCGCGACCTGGCCGAACTCGAAGTCTTCGAGCAGCGCCGAGACCGGAGCGCACTGCTCGTCGACCACCCAGACGTCGACCGGGGTCAAGGCCGCGAGCGCGCCCGTGTGGAACACGTTGAGCCGAAGGTTGCCGGCCGGGATGCCCTCCGGATCCTCGGGGAACGCGAGCACGGTGAACGGCGCGTCGTCACCCTCGGGCGCGACGTAGCCGGCCGCGACGATCTCCCACATCTCGCCGGCCGCGAGCGGGAAGTCGGGGACCGTCAAGACCGAGTCGTCGATCGAGCCGCCGGCCGGGACGATGTCGAAGGTGTACTCGCCGACCGGAAGCTCGACGTAGTCGGTGCCTTCCTTGAACGAGAAGCTGATGCCCGAGGCCGCGCCGTCGACGAAGATGTCGACGGTCGTGCCCTCGTCGTTGGGGAACACGCCGAGGTGAACGAGACGCAGCATGCCGGTCTGGTCGTCGCCGTCGCCGTCGCCGGTCGGATCACCGTCGCCGTCGCCGGTCGGATCACCATCGCCGTCGCCGGTCGGATCACCATCGCCATCGCCGGTCGGGTCGCCGTCGCCGTCGCCCTCCTCGGTCGAGTCGCCGTCGCCGTCACCAACTTCGTCGTTGCCGTTGTCGCCGTCGTCACCTCCACACGCGGGTACCAACAGCGGCAAGGCGAGCAGGAGGGCGAGGCTGGAGATCTGGATCGGATTCGTGAACTTCATGGGGTGCTCTCGTCTCGAAGGAAGTGTTGTTCAAACCTTGTCTAAGGTTTGTGCTAACTCTGTATCTTCGTGGCACCCATGTGCAAGCTATTTTCCGTCACAATTTTCAATTCTTGCTCAGAGGTCATCGAATCTGGAACTAGGGTTGTGATCTACCTTGAACAAAGGCTGTCACAGAGCCTTGCGCAACGCACGCTGGCTGCAGCCGAGACTATTTGGGGTCGTCGAGCTGCGAGAACCGAATGCTGAGGCTGAACTCCCCGACGCCTTGCCCGTGCTCGGGAGGATCGAACTCCATGTCGTAGGCCGCCTGTCGCACGCACTCGGTCAGGTCGCCCTGGACCGACGCGTCGGCGTCGGTGATGTCGACCCGATCGACGACCCCGCCGACCTCGGCATCACCAATGACCGAGACGCTCAGGCTCATCTCGCCGCCCAGGTCGTCGGTGAGCAGATCCTCGTAGCAGCTCTGGGCGACCGGTATCAGCTGCTCGCGGACGATGCCTACGACGTAGCTCTCCGGGAGCGAGGACCACGAGGGCGGCGGCTCGACGGGTGGTTCCTGCTCACCCGCTCGCGGAGCGGACGACCGACCGAACTTTTGTTGCAACGATCGTCGCAGCTGGTTTTCGGGTTCGGACTTGGACTCGGGCTCGGGCTCGGGCGAAGATCGGGGAGTTGCAGCCTGCGGATCCTCGTGCTCGCGCGGAGCAGCGCGCCGATCGTCGGTCGCCGGCCGCGTTGCCGGCTCCGATCCGGGCGAGGCGATCGGTTCGGGAGCACCGATCACCCCGGACGCGGCGATCACCAGGATCAGCGCGATCACGGCCACGCCCGCGATGATCGCCACCGCGACCTGCTTGCGAGTCATGCCGCCACGGTATCACTCGATCGCACAGACTTCGTCGGTGTCGAACTCGGCCTGGTAGTCGACGCCGTCGATCTCGAACCCGCGCGTGCGCGCGTACTCGGTCATGAACCGGTCGTAGAGCGCCCGATCGAAGGCCTGCCCGGGCGCGAGCGCCTCGAACCGCTGCCGCAGCTGCGCCTGCACGTGGTCGGCGAGCTCGCGGTCGTCCATCCGGATCAGCCCCTCGGCGTCGGTTCCGGGCTCGGGCGCGAACACGTGGTCGGAGAACATCCGGCGCATGCTCGCGAGCGGATCCTCGTGGCGTGCTCCCATCACGTCGAGCAGCAAGGCCATGTACAGCGGCACGCCCGGGATCCCGCCCGAGGCCTCGGTCACCACCGCCGGACCCTCGACCGCGAACGCCCGGCCCTCGACGCTGCGCGCGAGCATGGCCGCGAGCGCCCGGGTGGTGAATTCGAGGTCGGCCTTGGCCAGCCCGATCA
>Ga0079224_100008055_pt1 | contig 14228 bp, 12 predicted proteins | sample Stecom2015_FD_80414 | JGI IMG/M metagenome (GOLD analysis project Ga0079224, IMG submission 80414) | Agricultural soil microbial communities from Utah to study Nitrogen management - Steer compost 2015 | ecosystem: Environmental > Terrestrial > Soil > Agricultural land | place: USA: Utah...
GGGCATGAAAAACTATGAACGTGAAGCGGAGGTTGCTACAAAAGAATATCTAAGTGCTCTCGAGCTCTATAATAAAAACAACGTTTTAGCCAGCACTGGTGTGCGTCCTCAACTGGCTCAAGCGGGGGTCGTTAACCCACCAGAACCATCAATGAAACTAATCTTTGTGGCTCTAGCAGCATTTGCTTCTTTCTCGATATGTGTTTTCATTCTTATCATCGCTTTTCTGCTTGATAATAAGATACATAGTTCCCAACAACTAACACATTTAACGAAGAAGCGAATATTGGGTGTTATCAATCGCATTGTTCCAAATGATAAGGATCTAAGCACGATTTGGGAGGAAGGCAATGTGTCCAAAGACTATGCTACCTACAAGGATTTGTTGCGGTCATTACGTTTTGAAATTGATGAAATATTACGACTTGAAAACAAAAAAATTGTCGGAGTAACGGGGTTATTTGAGAATTCTGGTTCATCTTTTATTACTTCTAGTTTAGCCTATTCTTTTGCAAAAACGCAAAAAAAGGTTCTTTTAATTGGCGGAGACTATGCATTGGATAAAACACCGGAGATTAAGGAAATAGGGGATAGCCAGCTTTTTGACTCTTATATTGTTAAACGAGAACTCCAAGCAGAAAAGTTTATTACCAAACTCACGACGAACTCCAAAAACGAATCTCTTCTTGAAGTATATAACGAGGATATTTTGAGAAAAGGTTTTGATCAACTGAAAACTGAGTTTGATGTCATTTTGGTCGATATCGATAGTTTACAGAAAGTTCACCGAACTAAGGAATGGCTGATGTTTGTCGACAAAAGCATGGCGGTTTTTCCAGCTGGGGAAACGGTGGGCACTTATGAAAAGGGATTGGTTGCTTTTATGAACCAGCAGGAAAACTTTATGGGTTGGGTATTAAATAAGGCGAGAATAGATGATATTGGGCTCAGAAAACTTGCGCATTCAAATTAAGGAGCTATGCAACTGATACTGCAGAATTTGAGTGGAAATCAAACGCGCTTTATTGTAATCAGCGTACTTGTAACGATTGTTTTGTCGTTCTCTACTGCAACCTTTGGGGTTTTAGCGCCTGTTGTTGCTATGGTATTAGGTGCAGTAGTAGTTTATACAATCATAATCGTAAAGAATCCTTTTGTAGGTCTAATGTCTTTCTTGGTCTACTATTTTGTAGTCGGCCTGGTGGCACGTGAAATTCCGGGTTTCCCATTCGGTTACTTGATCGAGGCCTCTTATTTTTTTATATGGATCGCCATTTTGATTAAGATTAACAAATCAGATTGGAAGCGAATTTCTAACGATCTTTGTTTTTTGTTTTTAATCTGGTTCATAATCAGTGTTTTACAAATTGCTAACCCTGGCGCTAGTGCTCGTGGTTGGCTAAGTGAAATCAGAACCTCCGGATTAGACTCATTTATGCTGGTTCCCGCAGGTTTTATGCTCTTCAGAAACTATAGGCATTTAAATGTTTTTTTTATTATTATCATCGCTTGTTCTCTGTTCGCTATGCTTAATGGCGTTAAGCAGCTCAAGCTTGGTTTTTTTCCAGGGGAGCAAGCTTTTTTAGATAACAATCCGACTCACATGATATGGGGACAATTACGTGTATTTTCATTCTATCGAGATGCGGGACAGTTCGGTGCTTCCCAAGCTGCTTTTGTTGTCCTATGCGGTGTACTTGCTTTTGGTCCTTTTAAAGTTTGGAAGCGACTTGTAATTGGGTGTTTAGCGCTTCTTTTCTTTTACGGTATGCTCATTTCAGGGACTAGGGGTGCGTTTTTTGTTCTGATTCCTGGTGCTTTTCTAGCTATATTTCTCTTTAAGAATATTAAAGTTTTGCTCAGCGGTTTGTCCTTCCTGATTTTATTTGTAGCGATACTAAAGTTTACTTACATCGGCAGCGGATTTTCATATGTGCATAGACTTCGTTCTGCTCTAGACCCTTCGGATCCGTCCCTCAACGCTAGGTTTGTTAACCAAGAATCCATGCGTAATTATATGGAGGCCTATCCTTTCGGTGGCGGTTTAGGAGTGATGGGTTATGCTGGAGGTGAATATAATCCGGGTGCATTCTTGGCATCGATCCCTCCAGACAGTTACTGGGTAAAAGTATGGGGTATGTATGGAATTGTAGGATTGACGTTTTGGTTTTGTATGATGGGTTATATAATAGGTAAATCTTGCGGTATTGTTTGGAAAATCCGAGACGATGGACTGCGAGTTAAGTTAATCGCTTTGACAGCGAGCTTCTTCGGAATATTTATTTGCAGCTATGGAAATGAGGTGATCAATGCTCTGCCATCGTCAGCTATCAGTTATCTTTCTCTTGTCTTTATTTTTATGGGACCAGAAATCGATCGTCAAATTTCCGAAAAATGTAGAAATAATTTAGATCATACTAAAACCGTTTGAGATGCCTTTTGAAATATTTGTTATACCTGGAATTATTTGTGGACTTTTTGGTTTTTATATAGGATTAAAGACAAAAGATAAACAATTTGATAAATGAACAATGTGTTTGAAATCGTATGGATTTCCGTACAAATCATAGTAGGATTCTATTTAGTTTATCCGATGATATTATTTCTGATATTTAACTTAAAATCTAAAAAAGAAATATCTGAAGTAATAAATAGTTACAATCCTGATTTGGACTACGCTGTTATTGTGACCGCTTATGAACAAACTCATTTACTCCCAGAAACTGTAAATTCTATTCTAAAACTAAATTACAGTCGTTATCATGTGTATGTTGTAGCTGATAATTGTGATATCTCGAAACTTGAGTTTTTAGACCCACGAGTAAGTGTCCTCCGCCCGGAACATATTTTGGCCAGTAACGCTAAATCCCATTTCTACGCTATCAAGCGCTTCGTTCGCCAGCACGATATTTTAACAATTATTGACAGCGATAACCTAGTGCATCCTGAATATATTAACGAACTGAATTCGTTTTTTCATAAAGGCTATCAGGCTGTACAAGGTGTACGGGCACCTAAAAATTTAAATACCACGTTGGCCTGCTTAGATGCTGCAAGGGATATCTATTATAATTATTATGATGGAACGCTTTTATTTCAAATAGGTTCATCAGCTACCCTTGCTGGGTCTGGAATGGCATTTACGGTCAGCTTATATAAACAGTGTTTAGAGAAAATTGAGATACAAGGAGCCGGCTTCGATAAGGTTTTACAGGCAGAAATTGTTAAGCGAGAATACGTCATTGCACACGCACCAGGAGCTTTAGTTTATGATGAAAAAACTTCTCATTCTCAACAACTCGTCAATCAACGGTCTCGCTGGATCAATACATGGTTTAAATATGTACGATATGGAGCCGAGCTGTTATTAAAAGGGACACTAAAACTGAATGGAAACCAATTTTTGTTTGGAGTAACCCTATTGCGACCCCCTCTATTTATCTTCATTTTGGCAGCTTTTTGTTGTATGCTACTGAACTTAATATTAGGATCATGGGCCGCGATCTATTGGTTATTCGCTTTTCTGCTTTTTTGTCTTAGTTTTTTTATCGCATTAAGAGAGGGTGGGACTTCGCGGAAAATTTACAAATCTCTTTTAAGTATCCCTAGATTTATCTCTTTACAAGTTGTCTCTCTTGTCTATTCAAGAAAGGCTAATAAACGTTCAATAGCTACTAAACATATCTAAATTTTGAACATGAAGCTCAGAGGAAGAGATATTATAATCGTGGGGCAACAGCCGTGGGATATCGATATAGGCAGTAATTGCAAGAATATTGCCATAGAGTTAAGTAAATATCATCGCATTCTCTATGTAAATGCGCCTTTAGACCGAATTACCAAAATTCGATTCGGCAAAGACCCAAAGGTAAGGAAGCGGATTGGAATTATAAAAAGTAAAAACAATGGATTGGAGAAAGTACAGGAAAACCTTTGGGTTTTATATCCGAACATTTTGATCGAATCGATCAATTGGATTAGGATCGGTTCATTGTTTTCTCTTTTTAACCTAATAAACAACAAAAGATTTGCGAAAACGATCACTCAGGCGAAAACAGTATTAAATTTTGTTGATTTTATTTTGTTTAATGACAATGATATTTTCAGAAGTTTCCATTTAAAGGAGCTGTTAAAACCGGATCTCTCGGTTTATTATATCAGAGATTATATGATAGCGACACCTTATTGGAAAAGACATGGCAAAAAGTTAGAGCCTAAACTTATCAAAAAAAGTGATTTGGTGCTTTCAAATTCTGAATTTCTGAAACGATATAGTGAAAAATACAATCCGAATTCCTATTATGTGGCTCAAGGATGTGACTTCGACTTATTTAAAGATTCTAAACGCATTTGTCCAGAGGACATGAGTCATATTGTGACACCCGTTATTGGCTATTTTGGGGCATTAACGAGTCTGCGTTTGGATATTAAATTGATTCAACACATAGCCGAGTCATTTCCTATGTGCAGCATCGTATTGGTCGGCCCTCAAGACGATATTTTTAAAAAGAGCACCTTGCACAGTTTTGTCAATATCTTTTTTTTAGGGCGAAAAGATCCAAATGAAATATTCAATTATATCAACTGTTTTGATGTTTGCATAAACCCACAGTTAGTGAATGAGCTAACGATAGGAAACTACCCGCGTAAAATTGATGAATACTTGGCTTTAGGTAAGCCCATAGTTGCTACTTGGACAGAAACTATGGAGCCCTTTAAAGATTTCGTGTATTTAGCGAAAAATCAAGAAGAGTTTATAGAATCTATTCATAATTCTTTAAAAGAGAATAGCGGAAAGAAGCAACAGGCGCGAGAGAAATTTGCACTTTCTCATACCTGGGAGAATGCAGTCAACGTCATATCGGATAAAATCAAATTACATTTATCTGACATAGATTGCGAAGAATAGATAAGTGATCCATGTCGCCATAGTGATGATCTGTTTTTTTTAAGCAGATTGATTCGATCACTCTTGCTTTCGTGACTAAAGGGACAATATTTAAATAAATACCGATTAATGGTTATTCATTCCGCTGTCTTTAGAAGTATCTTTAGCAATAAATAATTAACAAATGTAGGTGATTATCAGCTGCTAGTTTTTGTATTCGGAACCGACATTATTATTTTAAATATGCTTTTATCTACTATTTTTAAAACCCCGAAATGGGTTAGATCACATACATATGATTACACGAATATAGACGACGTTCCAGAAGGAGTGTTCGACGCTATCAATAAAAAATTAAAAGCTAAGCAAAGCAGTGATCCAGATGTATCAATAATCATAGCTGCATGGAATGAGGAAATAAATATCTTGAACTGTGTATCTAGCCTTAGCAATTTAAATACCGAAAAATCATTTGAAATCATTGTTATAGACAATAATTCAATGGATAAGACATCTCATACAATTAAAAAATTAAATGTGAGGTCGTTGTTTGAACTAATACCCGGCTGTGGGCCAGCACGACAACTAGGACAAGAAAATGCTCGCGGTAAATACATATTATTAGCTGATGCTGACTGTATTTATCCTCCTTGTTGGTTAGATGCTTTAATGGCGAAGTTGACAATTAAAAATGTAGTATGTGTCTATGGGCGGTATTCATTCATTAGCGAGAAAAAGTACCCTAGATGGAAATTGTTTCTACTTGAGAGAATGAAAGATTGTGTTGCAGAAATTCGGCATATAAAACGGCCATATTTGAATGCATATGGCATTAGTATGGGCTATGTTAAAGAACTTGGATTAAAAGTTCGATATGTAGATTATAAGATTTGGGGGGATGATGGGCGGCTCTGCTTCGATTTGATGAATTTTGGAAAAGTTTGTCAAGTCAAAGATAATAAAGCGAGAGCTTGGACACCCCCACGGACATTGCAACGAGATGGCAGTTTTTCTAAGGCACTATACTCTAGGGTACGTATTGAGTTAAATCGATTCGCTTCGTTTTTTACTCCTCATCCACCACATGATACTAAGACCTCGAAGAATGAATAATACCATTAATAAATTTCCATTAATAACTTTATTAATAACACATTTTAATAGAAGTAAATCCTTAGAGTGTCTTTTGTCGCGATTTATGTGTCTAGATTGTGAATTTGGTGATATTGTGGTTTCAGATGATGGAAGCTCTTCTGAACATTTAAAGGCAGTAAGAGAATTGCAAAACAAATTTTCGTTTCGCCTAATTGAGTCAAACGAGAACAAAGGTCTTGGGAATAACATCAATAAAGGGCAAGATGCTGTTTTTACCCCATATACTCTGTATGTGCAAGAGGACTTTGAACCTTTATCTATTTTTCCGGAAAAATTGTGTGATTCACAGTGTTTTATGGAAAATGATAAAACTTTGGACATTGTTAGATATTATGCGTTTTGGCCGTATCCGTATTTAAAGAATTATGCTGGAGGTTTTTTTCAAATGTATTGCAAGCTGCTGGGTACGAATTATGGTAAAATTTATTGTTATGCTGATACTCCTCACCTTCGAAGAAGCAACTTCTTGGAAAAGTTTGGGAGATATGAGGAAGGTATTACTGGTGATCGGATGGAGTATAGAATGTGCGTATCATTTATTCAGAAAAAAGGTAAAGGTCTCTTTTATTACGATTGTAACAGTTTGTTTAAACATGAGAACTCTTCGGAGGAACCTAGCACTATGAAACGTCAATCCTGGAAGCAGGGGAACAACTTTTTTATAATGCTCGCTAGGCAAGTATATAGACAAATTAGATATAACGCTGACGTTTTTTTAATAAAAAAGAGATAAATATTGTCCGAATGACTAGGAGAAGTGCTATTTTGGTTGTTGTTTGTATGCTCTTCGCGATTATATCGGGAAGTATCGGATCTATATTATATAGACGGAAATGGAAGCCAATAAATCTTAAGAAGTATATTGATACATTGACTGAGATTGCTGAAATTATCATTCCAGAGACATTCACTCCGGGGGCGAAGAGAGCGGGTGTAATGCCCTACATAATTACAGCGATTGAATTGAATTTAACACCATTTAATAAGAGGACTTTACTACTCGGACTGGAGGATCTCGAAAATCGTTGTTATGATAGGTATTCATTATCATTCTCCCATTGTTCTGTCGAGCAGAAAATTGCTGCGTTAAGACATTTTGAAGCCAAAAGCAATTTTAATAATATATTCCTTAATAAAATAAAACATAAGTTAATAGGGCCTTCTTTCTTTGAGCTAGTAAAAGATTTAACCGTAACTGCGTATTGTACATCTAAGATTGGAGCTACACAAGGACTTGCTTATGATCACGTTCCTGTGGATTATGTAGCTTGTACTCCCTTAATGCGTGGTCAAAGATCCTGGGCTACCTCTTAAAAACTAGTTGATGAGTCAAGTTATGAATATATTATCTTCAACAACAAATACATATGACGCGATAGTAGTTGGGTCAGGTATAAGTGGAGGCTGGGCCGCAATGGAATTATGCAAAAAAGGATTAAAAACTTTACTTTTGGAAAGGGGGCGGAACGTTGAACATGTGAAAGGTTATCACACTGCTGACCTCGCACCGTGGGAGTTTGAAAATGGATTAAATAATACAAGAGAGGATATTATTAATGACCCTATTCAATGTCAAGTGTATAATCCTGCTACCAAAGAGTTCTTTGTTCGAGATCGAGACCATCCATATATACAAGAAAAGCCGTTTAATTGGTTTAGAGGCTACCAAGTCGGAGGTCGATCGTTGACGTGGGGACGGCAATGTTATAGATGGAGCGATCTTGATTTCGAGGCGAACTTGAAGGATGGTGTGGGCGTTGACTGGCCAATACGATATAAAGATTTAGCGCCGTGGTACGACTATGTCGAGTCCTTTGTTGGAATAAGCGGTAAAACGGAAAATTTAAACCAACTTCCAGATGGCAAGTTTTTGCCTCCTATGGAATTGAATTGCATAGAGAAACATTTAGCTGATTCTATAAAGAAAAATGAAGAGAAACGTATCCTTACAATCGCTAGAGTCGCCAATCTTACTAAGGGTTGGACTGGCCGTGGCCCTTGTTTGAATAGGAATTTGTGTCAAAGAGGGTGTCCATATGGTGGATACTTTAGTACGAATAGCTCTACGTTACCACATGCAATTAGCACAGGTAATCTTACGTTACGACCGTTTTCTGTAGTGACGGAGGTTTTTTACGACGATAAAAACAATCGAGCTTCTGGTGTGCTCGTTGTCGACGCAATTACTAATGAAGAAATAGAATTTAAATCAAAGATTATATTTCTCAACGCATCTACAATTAATACAACTGCTTTACTTTTGAATTCTAAATCTGAGAGGTTTCCTAACGGCTTAGGGAATGATAGTGGACAATTAGGACATAATCTAATGGATCATCATTCTTCGGCTGGAGCTTCGGGTGTTCATGATGGTTTTCAAGACAAGTACTATAAGGGGCGAAGGCCGTGTGGATTTTTGATCGCTAGATACAGAAACCTGGATGGGCAGGATGAGTCCAGTTTCCTAAGAGGTTATAATATCCAAGGACGGGGTGAGCGACAGAGTTGGCTAAGCCGAAAAACTACTAATGGATTCGGCAAAGATTTTAAGAAGGTACTGACGACTCCTGGGCCGTGGCAAGTATGGATGGGAGGTTGGGGTGAGTGTCTACCTTATTATGAGAATAGAATTTCGTTGTCTAATAAAGAACTTGACAAGTGGGGCATGCCTCTTATAAAAATAGATTTTAGTTTTAAAGAAAACGAAAGGTTAATGATGGAAGATATTAGAGAAACATCCGAACAGATGTTAAAATTAGCTGGATTTGATAATATAAGTAGCTTTAATTACCAGAAGCCAGGAGGATCTACTATTCATGAAATGGGAACTGCTAGAATGGGTAAGGATCCAGAAACATCAGTTTTGAATTCTTTTAATCAGATGCATGGTGTTCGAAATGTATTTATTACAGATGGAAGTTGTATGACATCGTCGGCATGTCAGAACCCCTCGCTGACTTATATGGCATTGACTGCCAGAGCATGTGAGTATGCGGTAAGGCATTGTTTCATATAATATTTACTTCAGGAGGGGCAACCTTTTGTTGCCCCTCCTGAAGTAAATATTATAATTTCGCACCGATCCCAGATATCTTTGATTTAAAAGATTGTAAATCTGTAACTGCATCGGTGGCATTTTTAAAATATTTGTTGTTGGTTTCCTTGACTTTTGTGTCTTGTGGACTTGACTGGTTAAGTGATACCAAATTATCTCGCATATGAAAGTATAAATTATTATAGACTTCTACATTGCCAAATGTTTGATATATATCGATTACCCTTCCTTGGTAGAACTTGGGTTCCCCGGTGTTTAATCTTCCAACAGTATTATTATAGACTATTGCGTTTGCTGGCTTAAAATTTGCGAGTTTTTCCATCCATGGCGTTACTTGCAATTCAAACGCACTGTAACGAGTTGAGTTATGAACAATATTGTTGTATATTTCTACTGTTGCTCTATTGTCGTCAATACTGTAAAGCCATGCTCTCGCTGCATTTCCCTGAAAGTTTGTGATTTTATTGTTGAAAATTTTTCCACTTCCATTAACATGAAAAATACCATTATGGTTGTTGTTGCCATTAGGATAGCTTTCACTTTTATTAACATTAGTTATGATGTTGTGTGATATTTCATAGTTTTCAACGCAGCCGAGGTAAATTCCATTGCCTAAATTGGGGGAGTTTTTAATAGTACTGTTTGTTAATTTGAACCCTTTTATTAAACCAGTAAAACCGTTATTTTGGATTTGTCCTCGTGTCACTATTAAGGAGCCAATGTTTTCTGCGTTAATCTTGTTAAGGTGAATGTTTTTGCTATAACTTTGCGGTTTCCCATCATATTTCTTTTCAATCTGAAATCTAATTACAGTGTTATAAATGTTTCTAAAAGTAATGTCTTCGAAAGTTATATTATTCGCAAATTCGTAAATATTAAAAGCAGACGATGCAATATTTTCAACCGTAATACCTTGTATGTGTAGACCGTCTACTTGACCAATATAACTACTTCCCGAGGTGAATTTTACCTTATTAAGTCCAGAAATTTTAACATTTTTCAGGTTTTCCAAACGTATGGAGTTATAAGTCCCCGCTTTGATTTCGTAATTTTGATCAGACACATCTTTGACAACTATCGTACCCGATCCAGTTCCGATTAGAGTGTAAATAGTATCTTCCTTATTTACATTTGACTGATCCTTCGACGCACTTGTGTCCACAGCAGCCTTTTCATCTTCTGGAGTTGGTTGAGCTGGCTGAACAGCTTCCTCTTTGCATGAAAGTATGAAGATCACAAAAAAACAACTCAACAAGCCCATTTTTACATTTTTAGCTTTCATAAATTTACAACTTTAGTATACTTAATTTTTAAAACGCTGCAAATGTAGTGTAATATGTTCTTAAAAGAAATTAAATATCTCTAAATATTAAAAATGATACATTTTATACTTGTTGTGTAGTTTTATATTTCTTAAAATGTAATTCGATGAATGTTTTAAATATTCTGAAAAAATAAGCTTATCAATAGACACTAGGTCATCAGAAATACTATGATTTTTATTAGAGATACGAGTGAAGAGATTTAAATAGTTTATCAACATCATGTTTCACTCGTTCAATGTCACTTATTGGCTTCGAATCTGTTTTCGAAATAAGTTCATCAAGACTTTCAGTTCCATTTACTGAAATTGGTTTACGCTGCACATTAATACTTGAGTAATAGTCGTTAAACTTAAAGCCGTCCCCTATGACCTTTGAGGAGGAGAGCCATGCATTGGGGATGTGAAACGAATCTGCAACAATTAGACCGTGTAAAGACGATGATATTATATGTTCGCACTGATCTATTTCCTTGAAAACTTGGAGAGGGTTTTGTCTTACATCTATTATGGTAATTTCGTTATTGTTTCTTGATTTTATGTTTTTCACAAACTCATCATTTCTGTCTATCCAATGAGGCACGATTCCTAATTTATAGCGCTTCATTTCTCGCTTCTTGAGTAGTTTTGCTGCGATAAGTCCCGGATCGCCATAAAGAACCTCATCGTTCAAATCCAACTTATTCTTTGACAACTTACCTCTCACTGATAAAAACTGCGCGTTCTTCATAACTGGATTACTACCCTCATTAATAAATCCAGAACCTAAAACTATACCTTGATAATCCTCAGATATTCGCTCTAGAATACTTCCGGTAGAAATTAAGTCAGCCTTATGCGGTTTCGTGTATATAGGAGTGAACCCGTAATGACGTAGGACAAGTGGAGTGATAAGATCTCCGAAGTTCTTCTCTCTTCGATACCAATAGGCTTTAATTCCGTTACCTCTTCGGTTTGCTAAAACAATACTCCTGTTACGCGAAAATATATAGAATATCGTTGTTCTTATTTTAATACCGGTTATAGAAAGTATTTCACCGGCAGTTAAACCTTGAATTCTTCTTATTAGATAGTGTACTGAACGGTTTTTATTCATATTGTTTATATCATATTTCACCATATTGACAGAACATCTCGAAAGCAAATACATCTAAAAGTTTAATCTATACAATTAATTAGATTAAACTTAACAGCTATGGTTTGGCATAGTTTATATGTGCACAAAGTAAGTAAAGTGGGTTTATAAAAGAATAACCATTAATCGGTATTTCCCAACACTGGCATGCTATAGTCAATTAATATCCAACATATAGAGCTTTGTTACTAAAAGAACATTTTGTTAGATGGTGTTTGGCAATTAATTCAGAAAGCTCAGCAAGGCGTTTTTCCCAAGTGTTATCTGCAGCAATACGCAGTCTTTTTTTGATATTTTTTTCGGAATTTAAAGTTAGCGCTGTTATTATTCCGGTGATAAATTCACTTGAACTCGTACAATAAATAACAGAATCTCCGGTGTATTCCTTTAAATCTTGATTGAAGTCGGTTGAAACGACTGGCTTGCCTGCGCCGAGGTATTCAAATAGTTTAAGAGGGAAAATCGTATTACTAACCTCATCCTTTTTAAAAGGAATTATGGCGACGTCAAAACCCTTTAACACTGACGGTAATTCTTCATAAAAAACTCTTCCTATAAAATGAACGTTGTCCATTTTTATAAAGCTATCTGGTATATAAGAATTATCTACAGGGCCCGCAAAAACAAAATTTATTTTAGGGTTTGATTTAATTGTTTCAGATAATAAATCTAAATCAATTCGACGCTCAATATTTCCGAAATAACCAACAATGGGTTTCCGAATCTCGCTGATCTTAAAGTGCAAGTTTAGGTCCTCGTCTAACGCTTTAGAGCAGTGATCCAGGTCTGCTGCATTAGGAATAAAATACGTGTTTTTATTCTCGTTTGACTTCTCGAGACATAACTGTTTGCTAGTACAAATAACTAAATCACTTTTGTTCAATATAATTTTCTCGGATTTTATACCATGGCGTCTGTCATGCTCAATTACTAGAGGATCAACACATTGATATACAGTGAGATCGGGTTTTAATATAGAGCCAATATTGGGATAGTGAAAATTAAATGAATTAATATATATATATTTCGAGATATTTTTTCGCTCGATCACTCCTTTTATTCGATTAACGATTATTTGCTCGTTAAATGTTAACAATGTGCGATAAACCATACTCTCACTTAAAAAATTAATCGAAAGGACCGGTGGAAGTACGAGAATTTTTAACCGCTCGATGTCAGTACTGATTAAACAGTTCTTTACGGAAAAGAAAGATTTTCTTCGTTTTTTGTGGCGTTCAGTTCCTTTATTTTTAAGATAGTCTTTGAAAGTAACTGGGTAGTCAATATAATAAACGTCGTTTTCCTTTGCTAAATATTTTGCTGTTGTGAAACTGGTTGACTCGATATCGGCATCAAATTTTGTAATGCCTAAAATAAAAATAACTTCGTTTTTTAGTGTCATAATCAATATTGAGAATATTTGTTTATCAAAGTTACCTTTTTGGTATATCGACTCGAATACCTATTAATAGTGATATTTCAATTTGAAGAAACTTATTAGACACTTCTTCATTTTACGATTCAACTTCATTAAATGTCTTTGATGTTTACTTTTAGGCGCAATGTTGGCCCATGGCGTCATAGCATAATAAGACTTGAATTTCTTTAGATAGTCATCTCTTCCTTCGTAGTCCTTATATATGGGTTTATAACCAATGAAATGAATGATAGCGGGGTCTGGATGCATTACATTAGAAAAAGTATTCCATTTTGAATCTATCTTGATGGTTTCATTTGATAAAGCGATGTTTATTCCGTATTGATCAGGATAAAGTGCATAGCGCTTATTGTCTCTAATGCACTTTAATACAGATTTTGTAGTGCAATTATGCCGCCATTTCTCATTATTAATTATTAACATGCCACTATTAAAATAGGGGTCATCGGGGGATAATTTCAGTTGCTCCCAATTTTTAACGTTCTCTTTGATTATGCCATTTGGTTCTTGAACCGCACCAATAATATTATCACCAATATCTACATTCCACAATTCGGAAATGTCTTTTAGTAACAACATGTCAACGTCCAAATAGATTGTTTTTTTCAATTTATGTGGCATGAAATATGGGATAAAAAGTCGGGTATAAATATTAAGTGGATAAGTAGTACTATCAATTGGGATATTGCTGTTTTTTGTTAGAATATCACGCAGTTCAAGCCATTTTATTGCGATAATTGAAGTATCACAACAAGCTTGTAATTTTTTTTTATTCTTTTTCGATATTTTATCTGATACAATATAAAAATCTATCGGTTCGATCAATTTGTAATTAGCTTCAATTGACTTGATCAATGTCCCTAACAACATTGGGAAATTGTTATCGCACACAGTGATTAAGGTAATTCGTTCTTTATTGTTCATATTTGTTCGTTGTTTATAAAGTTTGGTTATAAATAGAGGCGAGAGCTAAAAAATGCTAAAAAAGAAAGTTTTACCGGGGTGTTTGATTGCAAATATTTTAGAAAAGCAAATTGGAATAATTGATTTACTAATTTTCCAATAAATTTAACGCCGACCATAATTTAGTAATGTTTGACTATTAAGTCTGTTAACTCCTCATCCGTTTTCGCATGATAAATTTCTGCTCCAGAAAGTTTAGGGTATAACTTATCGTAACACTTGAAATGATGTTCTGGCCCTTTTTTCGATAAGATGATGTTTTTTCCACCAAAA
>Ga0079224_100008056_pt1 | contig 14227 bp, 13 predicted proteins | sample Stecom2015_FD_80414 | JGI IMG/M metagenome (GOLD analysis project Ga0079224, IMG submission 80414) | Agricultural soil microbial communities from Utah to study Nitrogen management - Steer compost 2015 | ecosystem: Environmental > Terrestrial > Soil > Agricultural land | place: USA: Utah...
CCTCGGCGACCTCGGGGTCGAGCAGGACCACGGCGGAGACGTGGTGGAAGGCGCCCACGACCCGGCTGTCCGGCAGGATCGCGGCGGCCTGCTCGGCGGCGCTGCCCTCCTCGACCGGCAGCGCGTAGGCGCCGCGCTTGTCGAAGCCCAGCGGGTTGACGCAGTCGATGACGATCTTGCCGGCCAGGACGTCCCGCAGCGACTCCAGCAGGGCGCGGTGGCCGTCCCAGGGGACCGCGACGATGACGACGTCTCCGGCCTCGGCCGCGGCCGCGTTGTCCGCGCCCCGCACCGGCAGGTCCGCGCCGAGCTCCGCGGCGACGGCCTGGGCCCGTTCGGCGTCGCGGGAGCCGAGGATGACCTCGTGGCCGGCCATCGCGAACCGGCGGGCCAGTCCGCGTCCCTGGTCGCCGGTGCCGCCCAGCACGGCGATGGACAGTCCGGACACGTCGGGCAGATCGTGCGGTGAACTCTGTTGTGTCATAACCATGATCATGTCAGCCGCGGGGGGCGGGTTCCCGACCCGACCCCCCGTTTACCAGCAGGAACCTCGTCACCAGTCATTCCACTCGCGGTCCTGCTCCTCCCACTGCTCGTTGCGCTCCCGGGCCCGGGTCAGGGCCGCCTCGGCGGAGGCGCGGTCGGGATAGGGGCCGAGCCGGTCCTTGTTGGGGCTGCCCGGACCGCGTTCGACCTTCCCCGTCTTGAGGGAGTACCACCACTTGTCCGCCCCGTCCTCCGGTTCGGGCAGGATGTCCCGCCCCAGACCTCTGCTCACGGACGCCTCCCGTCAGCCGCTGACTACACTCGTATTCCATGACTACCCCGCTGGTTCCCGGGCGTATCTCGCCCAAGCGATCGGTTCCTCCGTCCATCCCCCGCCCCGAGTACGTCGGCAAGAAGCACCCGGTCGAGGGGGTGCTGGGGGATGTGCAGACCCCGGAGACCATCGAGGCCATGCGGGTGGCGGGGCGGATCGCGGCACAGGCGCTGGAGGAGGTCGGCAAGCACGTCCGGCCCGGCGTGACCACCGACGAACTGGACCGCATCGGCCACGAGTTCCTGTGCGACCACGGCGCCTACCCCAGCCCGCTCGGCTACAAGGGGTTCCCCAAGTCGCTGTGCACCTCGCTGAACGAGGTCATCTGCCACGGCATCCCCGACGACACGGTCATCTCCGAGGGCGACATCGTCAACATCGACGTCACCGCCTACATCCACGGCGTGCACGGCGACACCAACGCGACCTTCCTCGCCGGGGAGGTCGACGAGGAGTCCCGGCTGCTGGTGGAGCGCACCCGCGAGGCCCTGATGCGCGGCATCAGGGCGTGCCGGCCGGGACGGCAGATCAACGTGATCGGCCGGGTCATCGAGTCCTACGCCAAGCGCTTCGGCTACGGCGTGGTGCGGGACTTCACCGGCCACGGCGTGGGGCCGGAGTTCCACTCGGGGCTGATCATCCCGCACTACGACGACCCGCGCGCCGACACCGTGATGGTCCCCGGCATGACCTTCACCATCGAACCGATGATCACCCTGGGCACCATCGAGTACGAGGTGTGGGAGGACGGCTGGACCGCGGTGACCAAGGACCGCAGGCGCACCGCCCAGTTCGAGCACACCCTGGTGATCACCGAGGACGGCGCGGAGATCCTGACGCTGCCCTGAGCCGCTCCCGCCCGCCGCCCGTAACGTGTGAGGTGGGGGCCGGTGGGAGGAGGCAGCCGTGCTGGCGATGGTCGGTCCGCGAGGCCGCGGGGCCGCGGCGCCCGCCCGGCGGGCGACCCCGTGGTCCGGTCCGGCCGCCCGCCGCCTGCGCGCCATGCTGTCCTTCGCGGCGGGCGTCCTCGGGGCGCTGTGCGACGCCGAGCGGGTGCTGCCCGAGGCCGATCCCGCGCGGGTCGGCGCCCTGCTGGCGGAGCTGGGCCGCCTGCCGCCGTCCGCGCCGCCCGCCGACCGGGTGGCGGCGCTGCGCGCGTTCCAGGCCGCACGGGGGCTGCCGGACGACGGCACGGCCGACGGCGCCACCGTGACGGCGCTCATGCGCGAGGTGCGCTCCCTGCGGGAGCGGCGCGCCCTGGGGCTCGCGGGGCGTCTCCGGCGCCGCTGACACCGCTCAGCGGTGCGCCGCCAGGTCGGCGAGCCGGTCGTCGGGGGTCCGCAGCACCGGGCCGAGCAGGCCCACGAGTCCGGGGCGGGCGGCCAGGCGCAGGGCGGCCGTGCGCAACCACAGCCGGGTCCGGCTGGCGGGCACGAACCAGTCGGCGATGCGCCGCCCGGCGCGCTGCTTGCGGACGACGGCGGGACGCACCCGCTCCTCGTAGCGGAACGGCGCGGCCACCGCGTCGCCGTCGCGCAGCAGTTCCTCGGCGAGCACGCAGGCGCCCGCCACGGCCATCGCCGCACCCTGCCCGGCCAGCAGCGACACCGCCTGGCAGGCGTCGCCGAGCAGCGTCACGCGGGGCCGCGCCCACGAGGCCGCCTCGATCTGGGCGACCTCGTCGTAGTACACCTGTCCCGGCTCGGGACAGCGGTCCAGGACCTCGGGGATCAGCCAGCCCAGGGAGGCGTAGCGCTCCCGCAGCCGCTCGCGGGGGTCCTCGGGCAGCGGGTCCGCCGCGGCGCGGTGGGCGAAGACCGCGGCGAGGCGCTCCCCGTCCAGGCGGCAGACCCCGGCCTGGAGTCCGGGCGCCTCCACCATCTCCAGGCGGTCGCCGACGCGGGCGCCCAGCTCCGGGTCGGCGAACAGGTAGGCGGCGGTGTGGTAGCCGAGGGAGCGCAGGTGGCGCCGCTCGGGTCCGAAGGCGAGCTCGCGGACCCGGGAGTGGATGCCGTCGGCGCCGACGAGCAGGTCGGCGCGCTCCACCTCGCCGGTGGTGAGGGTGACGGCCACGTGGTCGGCGGCGGTGGCCACCGCGTCGACGCTGGTGGAGTAGCGGAACTCCACGCCCGGTCCCAGCGCCTCGAACAGGAGGTCCTCCAGCTCCCCGCGCATCAGGGTGACCACCCTGCCCCGCTGCAGCCGGACCAGGGAGTCGTAGGGCAGCTCGCAGGTGACGCGTCCCGCGCTGTCGCGGTAGCGCACCCCGGCCACGGTCCGGGCGCGCTCGCGCACCCGGGGCAGCAGCCCCATCCGTTCGACCGCGTCGTAGCCGGGGCCGAAGAAGTCGATGAGGTAGCCCGCGCCGCGCTGCCCGGGGGCGTGCTCCACGACGAGCACCTCCCACCCGGCGCGCTCCAGCCACCAGGCCAGCGACAGCCCGGCGATCCCGGCTCCGCAGATCACGACCCGCACTGTGGACTCCTTCCGGTGGTGTGCTCGCGGGGGGCCAGGATCCTGGCCAGCGGTCCCGCCAGGGCTGCGGTGTCCGGGACCTGCCCGAGCGCGCGGTGCAGGACGATCCCGTCGAGCAGGGCGCACAGCAGCGCCGCGCTCTCGGCGGCGTCGGCGACTCCGTGGCCGCTCAGCCACTCGGCCACGCGGTCGCGGTACTCCGCCAGCAGCCCCGCCAGGGCGGTGCGCAGCGCGGCGTCCCGGCCGGCCGCCAGGGCCGCCTCGACCAGCAGCAGCGATCCGGGGTCGCGGCCGTCGTAGACGTCGAGGGCGGCGAGCAGCCGGGCCAGCCCGGTGGCGGGGTCGGGGGCCGCGCGCAGCTCCCGCAGCGGCTCCTCCAGGGCCCGGCGGGCGAACTCGACCGTCGCCGTGGCGAGGAGGTCGGCCACCGAGTCGAAGTGGTAGTGCACCAGGCCGGGGCGCACCCCGGCGCGTTCGGCGACGCGCCGGGTGGTCACCGACGCCCAGCCGACCTCGGGGATCAGTTCGGTCGCGGCGGCCAGCAGCCGCTGCCGGGTCTGCCGTCCCCGTTCGACCGCGCTCTCCGCGGACACCGCCCCTCCCGTTGTTGGTCAACCGCCTTGGACACATGACCAATATCGGGGACGGGAGCGCCCGGGTCAAGGCGGATCCGTGTGCTCCCGGACGACGGCCCCTGCGGGCACGGAGAAGACCGCCCGTGCCCCGGTGCTCCCCGGCATGATCCCCACGAGCATGCCGGGCGCACCGAGGCCAAGGACGCCGTGGATCGGCCACGGCGGCCAGGTCCGGCCCTGGCGACCGAGCACTCGGCGCCTGACGGCCACGCCGGAACGGGCGGCTGGAAGAAGCATATGCGCAACGGCGGGACGGGCTCCGTGGCCCCGCTCACTCCCCGGTTGCGGGCAGCAGGGGGCGAAAACGGCGTTCTGGCTGGCCAGAGCACTTCCGGTGGGACCGTTCGCGGCGGGCTGGCCGTATCCGGCCACCGCTGCGCCCCGCGGCCGTCCTCCGGTGCGCCGTATCTCACACCCCCCTCTGACCTCCTCGCCTTTCCCCCGCAGACTTCGCGACTCGCCAAAAACCCTCTGTCACCGCTACCGTTCCGCCCATGATGGGGCACTCTCACGCACTCAGCGGCGTGGTCGGTTGGATGGCTGTCGTTCCGTTGCTCAACCAGGTCGACGTCCTCGGCGTCACCTTCGACCTGGGCCCGGGCGAGATCATCGCGGGCGGACTGGTCTGCGCGGGCGCCGCGCTGATCCCCGACCTGGACCACAAGAGCGCCACCATCACCAAGACCTACGGGGTCTTCACCGAGACCCTCGGAGCGTTCTTCAACTGGGCGTTCGGCGGACACCGCAACGGCACCCACTCCCTGCTGTTCGCGCTGCTGATGGGCGGGCTGGCGCAACTGCTGGTGTGGTGGTCGGAGATGGCCGCCCAGGTGTTCGTGTTCCTGCTGATCGGCATCGCGCTGAACGGCCTGGGCTACGGCATGGAGAAGAACCGCGTGGCCGCCGAGGTCATCAACGCGCTGGCCACGGCGGGCATCACGCTGGCGCTGTACACCTCGGGGGTGAGCTACGCCTGGCTCGGCCTGGCCGTGTGCTACGGCTGCCTGCTGCACTTCCTCGGCGACATGGCCACCCAGATGGGGGTGCCCCTGCTGTGGCCGCTCTGGAAGTACCGGTTCGGGCAGAACGTCGGCTTCAAGACCGACGGGCCGGTGGAGCGCAAGGTCATCACCCCCATGCTCACGCTCGCGATCGTGCTGATGTCGGTCTACCTGTTCCCGTGGAAGGACCTCCTCCCCGAACTGTGAGACCGCACTCCGGCCCCCGGCCGGGGCGCGGCCGCGCCTAGGCTGGACGCGTGACGCGCGTATCCGAGAACCTCAGCCCCGAACTGCACGCCTACCTCGTCGCCCACAGCAGCCCGGTCGACGAGGTGCTGACCGACCTCGCCGCCGAGACCGAGCGCCTCTTCCCCGAGGCCGTCCGCATGCAGATCGCCCCCGAGCAGGGCCTGTTCCTGACCCTGCTGGCCCGCCTGACGGGCGCCCGCGACGCGGTGGAGGTGGGCACCTTCACCGGCTACTCCTCGATCTGCCTGGCCCGCGGCCTGCCCGCCGACGGCACCCTGCTGGCCTGCGACGTCAGCGAGGAGTGGACCGCGGTGGCCCGCCGCTACTGGCAGCGGGCCGGGGTCGCCGACCGCATCGAGCTGCGCCTGGCCCCCGCGCTCGACACCCTGCGCGCGCTGCCCGCCGCCCCCCGCTTCGACCTGGCCTTCATCGACGCCGACAAGGAGTCCTACACCGCCTACTGGGAGGAGCTCGTGCCGCGGGTGCGTCCGGGCGGGGTGCTGCTGGTGGACAACGTGTTCTCGCACGGCCGGGTCCTGGACCCCGCGCAGACCTCCGCCCGGGTGCAGGCCATCCGCGACTTCAACGCCCACGCCCGCGCCGACGAGCGGGTGGAGCTGGTCCTGCTGCCCATCGGGGACGGCCTGACCCTGGCCCGGCGGAGGTGAAAGGCCGAACGGAAGAGCCGCCCCGTCCTTACCGCCCCTTTATCTGCGTGGGAGATACCTCTGCCGTGACCGCCTCGCCATCGCGCCCCGAAGCCGCCGACGTCTGCGACGAGTTCGTGCTCCGCTACCCGCGGCGCTGCCTCCTCCTGCTCGGCGGCCTCCCCGGTGCGGGCAAGAGCACCCTGCTCGGCCGCCTCTACGGGCTGTCGGGGACCGAGACCGCCACGGTGCGCTCCGCGGACGGGGTCCACGTCGTCGACTCCCTCCAGTCCCGCAACCGGCTCACCCCCCGCCTGCGGGCTGTTCCCTACCCGCTCTGGCGCTGGGTCACCCACCTGCTGCACTACCTGCGCGTCCTGACCGCGCTGCGCGGCGGCGGGCCGGTCATCGTCCACGAGACCGGCACCCGCCGCCCGGTGCGCCTGCTGTTCGCGCTGTACTGCCGCCTGACCGGCGCCGAACTCCACCTGCTGTTCATCGACGCCGCCCCCGCCGAGGCCCGGCGCGGACAGCTCACCCGCGGCCGCCGGGTCAGCAGGCACAGCTTCCGCGGGCACCTGCGCCGGTGGCGGGCCCTGCGCCGCGCCGTCAGCCGCGACCCCCGCCGGGCGGTGCCCGAAGCGCGCTCCCTGGTGCTGCTGGCCCGCCCCGAGGCCGCCCTGCTGCACCGGATCGACTTCGGAGCCCGGTCGGCGCCGCGTTTCCCCCGGCCGCACGGGTCGTCGCGGATCGCGGTCCCCTGAGCCGCCACACCGGCCCCGGGAGACGGCACCGCTCCGGCAGTGGGACAATCGTTCAGTGATCTCGCTGCTCACCACCATCGCGATCTTCGGCGTCGGCGGAGCCGTCCTCAACGTCGCGCTCCAGGGTCTCCTGCTCACCCTCGTCGGCCGTTCCACCAGAACCGGGCCGCGTGTCGCCTCGGGCGTCGCCATCGCCCTGCTCCTCGTCGCCCTGCCGACGCTGGGCGCGGCCAACCTGCTGGCCACGACCCCGCAGGCGGGCTTCGCCTCGGCCTTCACCGTGGCGTTCTGCGTGGCGCTGCTGGTCCTCGGCTCCACCCTGGCCTTCTCCGCGCTGGCCGCGCGGCGCGCGCGGCCCGAGACGCTGCCGAGCCTGTCGGGACCGACCGTCTACCTGGGGTCGCTGGGCATCTGCGTGCTGGTGGGCGTCCTCGGCGCGGTCACCGCCGACGCCCTGCTCTGAGCGGCTCAGGACAGCGCCGCGGCCTCGGGGATGACCGCCGCCAGCGCGTCGCGGTGGACGCCGTGGGTGACCACCGTGGTGAAACCGAACCGGTCGCGGTGGGCGAGAAGCTCCCGGGCGATCTCCGCGGCACTGCCGAGCAGGACGAAGGGACTGTCCAGCACCGCCTCCAGGGTGCCCAGTCCGGCGGCCGCGAAGCGCTCGGACCGCTCGGCGAAGGCGCGCTCGACGTCGTCGGTGACCAGGACCTCCTGGACGAGCACGCTGAACTCCGGGTTCCGGCCGTGCCGGGCGGCGACGCCGCGCACCAGCTCCACCCGCCGCAGCAGTTCGTCGGTCCCGGCGACGGTGAACTCCCCCGGCGGTCGGCCCGGGCGGTGCCGGAGGCCGCTGAAGGCGACGACGTCGGCGTGTGCGGCGGCCAGGGTGAGGACGCGCTCGCCGTGGCCGCCGATCGTCAGCGTCGGACGCGGGGAGCGGGCCGGGGCCGGTTCGGTCCCGGCGAACCGGCGGTCGAGTTCGGCGACGGCGCGTTCCAGGCGTTCGACCCGTTCGGCGTGGGGCCGCCACGGGATGCCCGCGTCGTCGAACTCCTGCTTCATGTGCCCCGCGCCCAGGCCCAGCTCCAGTCGGCCGCCGCTGATCCGGTCCACGGTGGCGGCCGCGCGGGCCAGCAGCGCGGGGTTGTGGAACCCGTTGTTGAGCACGTAGGTGCCCAGCCCCAGCCGCGTGGTGGCCGCCGCCGCGGCGGCCAGCATCACGAAGGGGTCGGGCTGCCCCAGGTGGTCGGGGGCGTACAGGACGTCGAAGCCCAGCTCCTCGGTCCGTGCGCAGTGGTCGGTCCAGTGGTCGAGGTCGGCGCCGTGGAAACTGACGCCGAAACGGAGTCCGCTCATGCTCCGAACCAACCACACGCGGCCGTCCGGTGACAGCCCGTTCTGCTGACAGCAGGAGAACGGCTCAGTTCTGCTGTTCGCGCTGCGCCTGCCGCGCGGCGCGGCGCTCCAGGGAGGCCAGGTAGGCGTTGTAGGCGTCCAGGTCGGCGTCCTCCGAGCCGTTCCGCCGGCTGTGGCGCTCGCGGCGGCGCTCGGCGCGCTCCTCGTCGCGGGCCCACTGCACGGACAGCGCCACCAGCACCAGCAGGGTGGGGATCTCCCCGAGGGCCCAGGCCACCCCGCCGCCCGCGTACTGGTCGTCGGCGAGGCTGTCCAGCCAGGGCACCTCGAACTGGCCGTAGTACTCCATGGCCAGCGGCGCGGTCTGCATCATGATCGCGACGCCGAAGAAGGCGTGGAACCCCATCGCCACCAGCAGCAGCACGATCCGCAGCATGAAGGGGACCTTCCGGGGCGCGGGGTCCACGCCGATGATGATCCAGTAGAACAGGAACCCCGAGAGCAGGAAGTGCACGTTCATGAACATGTGCCCGAGGTGGTCCTGCATGAGGAAGCCGAACAGCGGGGTGAAGTACAGCACGTAGACGCTGAGCACGAACATGGGCGTCGCGAAGGCCGGGTGCGTCACCACGCGCGAGTAGCCGCTGTTGAGGAAGGCGTTGAGCCATTCGCGCGGTCCCCGGTCGCCGCGCTGGCGGGCGGGGCGCAGGGCGCGCAGCGCCAGCGTCGTCGGGGCGCCGAGCACCAGCAGGATCGGCACCAGCATCGACAGCACCATGTGCTGCACCATGTGCACGCTGAACAGCACGTAGGAGTAGGTGCCCACGCCGGTGAGCAGGACCGCGGCGAGCACCAGCAGGCCCGTCAGCCACGCGGCGGTCCGCCCCCACGGCCAGGCGTCGCCGCGGCGCCGCAGCCGGACCACGCCCGCCAGGTAGCCGCCGCCCAGCACGGCGATGACCGTGATGAAGAAGAGGTCGGGCCGCCACAGCGTGAGCAGGGTCCGCAGGCTCATGGGCGGCGGCATGGCGAAGCCGGTGAGGTTGCGGAAGGCGTCCGTGGCCTGCGACAGCTCGGGCGGCGGGGCGGTGCGGCTGAGCGCGGCGGCCAGTCCCATCGCCGCGGCCATGAGGACGACCTCGACGGCGGCGAAACGCAGGAACAGGCGGCGGCCCGGCTCCTCGGCGATGCCGGGGACGGTGCGGGCGCGGTGCACCCAGCCCAGCCCGCCCAGGGCGATGAAGACCACGACCTTGGCGAGCATCACCTGCCCGTAGGCGCTGGTGAACAGCTCCCCGACACCGGACAGGCGGCTCGCGGCGCTCGCCAGGCCGCTGAGGGCCACCCCGATCCAGGCCCACAGCGCCATCGTGCTGAACCGGCGCACCGCCGTGGGCACGTGCTCGCCGGTGCCGCGCAGGGCGTGGAAGAGCAGCGCGGCCAGGCCGCCCACCCACAGCGAGACGGACACCACGTGCGCCGACAGGCCGACGATCGCCATCTCGTGGTTGCCCGCGGAGGAGGCGTGCCCGGTGAGCGCGGGCGGCAGCATCCCGACCAGGGCCAGCGCGGCGAGCCCGGCCGTTCCCGCGGCGCCGGTGACGGTGCGTCCGACGAGGGCCACCCCCAGGGCGGCCAGCACGGTGAGGGTCAGCCCGATCCCCTGGGGCACCGAACTGGCGTAGCTGGTGATCTCGTTGCCGAGGATCTCCGCGACGGGCCGCCCCAGGATGTCGGAGAGCTGGAAGACGAGGGCGGCCGCGGCCGCCGCCGCCCACACCAGCGCGCTCCAGGAGGCGGCGCGCACGTAGGACTGCGCCTGCTCCCCGAGCTCGCCCCGCCGCAGCGGCAGCAGGAACACCGCGAGCACGAGCAGCCCGGCGGTCAGCGCGGCGGAGACGTCCACCGCCGTCCTGGCGACCGGCAGCCCCCAGCGGGTGAGCGAGCCGGGGTCGGGCAGTCCGGGGCTGATCTGGGGGTATCCGGCGCCGCCCAGCAGCATGGCGAGGATCAGCGCGACCAGACAGGCCGCGGCGGCCGCGGCGGCGGCCAGTACGACGGCCTCGCCCGCGCCGGAGCCGTCGGTCCTGAGTCTTTGGTTACCGGGGGAAGCCACGCCCACGCTCCGTCGTGTCGAACGTCCTCACGTGCTGCGGCGACCACCGATCACCGCAGCGGCGATCCCCGCACCCACCAGTATCCCGAGCGCTCCCCACAACCACGGAGCGACCGCCTCGGCCGCGTCGCCGAGGAACCAGGCCATGACGTTCAGTGCGGACACCACCTTGGACAAGCCTAAGCGAAGTACTACAAATCGTCGTACCCACCTTCTCCGGCACTATCCGTGCCGGCGCGGACGCGTTCCGAAATCCCCCTGCCGGGCAGAAACTCCGTTCCGGTGTGTCGAAAACCCCACGCTCTCCCCGGTTCGCGGGGACAATGGCGGACAGCGGCGCGACGGGCCGGCGCCGGCGTCCCGAGCGGGCGGCGGGGCCGCGACCGGTCGCTCCGCCGAGAACCGACGTCCACCCCTGTGCCGTGCGGCCGCGAGGCTCCGGCGCCGGGACGGGCACGAATGTCGGCGACAACCACACGAGGGGGCCAGGTGCGCCAATTCGATCTCGTCATCCGATCCCGACGCGCGGTCACTCCCACCGGCGTCGGACCGGCCGCGGTGGCCGTCGTCGACGGGCGGGTCGCCGCTGTCGCCGACCACGCCGCCGAGCTGCCCTGTCGGAGCCAGACCGATCTGGGCGAGGTCGCGCTGCTGCCCGGGATGGTGGACGTCGACGCGGCGGTGCAGGCCCCCGGCCAGCTGCTGTCCCAGGGGTACGCGCGCACCACCCGGGCGGCCGCCGCCGGCGGGATCACCACCCTCGTCGTGGCCCCGGCCCCCGCCCAGCCCGCGATCACCTCCACCGACACGCTCCGCGCCCACCTGCACGCCTCGGCGAGCAGCTGCGCCGTCCACGTCGCCTTCCTCGGCGGCATCACCCCGCGCAGCGGCCCCGCCGAACTGGCGGACCTGCGCGCCAACGGGGTGGTGGGGTTCGCCTGCTCGCTGTCGGACGGGGGAGGCGGGGGCCTGGCGGCCCTCGACGACGTCCACCTGGGCAAGAGCATGGCCGAGGTGGCGACGATGGACGTGCCGCTGGTGGTGCACGCCGAGGACGCCCGCGAACTGGGCTCCCCGGTGGGCCCGAGCAACAGCGCGCTGCTGGCCGCGCGGCCGCCCCGGGCGGAGCGGCGGGGGCTGGAACGGGTGCTCGCCGCCGCGCGGAGCAGCGGCGCCCGGGTGCACATCGCCCCGTTCGTGGCGGCCGAGTGCGCGGCGATCCTGGCCGCGGCGCAGGCCGTCGGCATCCCGGTGAGCGCGCAGACCTGCCCGCACTACCTGTGCCTGCCCGCCGAGCACGTGCCCGACGCCGACCCCGCCTACCGCTGCCGTCCGCCGCTGCGCTCCGACGCCAACCGCGGCGCGCTGTGGAACGCCCTGCTGCACGGCGCGGACTCCTCCGGAACCGCCATCGTCGGCTCGGTGGCCTCGGGGCACCGCCCGGGCACCGGCATCGCAGCGATCCGGTGGACGCTGCCCGCACTGTGGACCGCGGCCCGGCGCCGCGGCCGCGGCCTGGCCGAGCTGAGCCGGTGGACCGCGCAGCGGCCCGCCGAGCTGATGGGGCTGTCCGCCAAGGGACGCATCGCGGTGGGGTGCGACGCGGACCTGGTCGCCTTCGACCCCGACGCCCACCAGACGGTTCCCGCGTCCGACGGCAGCCCCTACCGGGGGCGTCGTCTGCAGGGGAGGGTGACCGGCACGTGGGTGTGCGGGATACCGGTACCTTCGGACCCTGACAAGGACCCCTCGCCGCGTGGTGGTCCCCTGCTGTCCGCCTACAACTAGGGGCACCGCGGAAGTCTCACGGCGCGGCGGTCGGACCCCGTTGCCCGTCCGCTCCGCCGTGGGCCGGACGGGGACCGGGATCGGAGTGGGGGCAGCATCTTCGACACCGAGGAGGAATCGTGCGCGTCGGCGTGCCCCGTGAGATCAAGAACCACGAGTACCGGGTGGCGATCACCCCGGCAGGCGTCCACGAACTGGTCCGGCACGGCCATGAGGTCCTCGTCGAGCGCGACGCCGGCGCGGGCTCGGCCATAAGCGACGCGGAGTACGCCGCCGCGGGGGCGCGGGTCCTGGACAGCGCGGACGAGGTGTGGGGCGCCGCCGACCTGGTGCTCAAGGTCAAGGAGCCGATCGCCGAGGAGTACCACCGCCTGCGCGAGGGCCAGGTCCTCTTCGCCTACCTGCACCTGGCCGCCTCCCGCGAGTGCACCGACATCCTGCTGAAGCACGGGGTCACCGCCATCGCCTACGAGACCGTGCAGCTCGCGGACGGCTCCCTGCCGCTGCTGGCCCCCATGTCGGAGATCGCCGGACGGCTCGCCCCGCAGGTGGGGGCGACCGCCCTGCAGCGTTCCAACGGCGGCCGGGGCGTGCTGCTGGGCGGCGTCCCGGGGGTACGCCCGGCCCGGGTCATGGTGCTCGGCGCGGGCGTGTCCGGCATGAACGCCGCCCAGGTCGCGGTGGGCATGGGCGCCGAGGTGACCCTGCTGGACGTGGACATGGCCAAGCTGCGGCGCGCCGACACGGTGTTCCAGGGGCGGGTGCGGACCCTGGCCTCCACCGCCTACGAGATCGAGCGGACCGCGCTGGAGTCCGACCTCGTCATCGGCGCGGTGCTGATCCCCGGTGCCAAGGCCCCCGTCCTGGTCGACAGCGACCTGGTCGCGCGGATGCGGCCGGGGTCGGTCCTGGTGGACATCGCCGTGGACCAGGGCGGCTGCTTCGCCGACACCCGGCCCACCACGCACTCCGACCCCACGTTCACCGTGCACGACACGGTGTTCTACTGCGTGTCCAACATGCCGGGCGCGGTGCCCACCACCGCCACGCACGCCCTGACCAAGGACACGCTGCGCTACGCGGTGGCCCTGGCCGACCGGGGGTGGCGCGCCGCGCTGGCGGCGGACCCGGCGCTGGCGGCGGGGCTCAACACCTTCGGCGGGGAGCTCACCAACGAGGCGGTGGCCCGCGCGCACGGGATGGCGGCCCGCACCGTGGCCGAGGTCCTGGCGCAGGGGTAGCCCCCCGGTCCCGCGGGCCCGCGCCCGCCGCTCGGTGGTGCCGGGTCCGCCGGAGCCGCTACCGTCGAGAGTGCAGGAAGGCGGCCGTTCCGCGGCCGCGACCCCGGTGTTGGGAGGCGACAGGTCAGTGGCACGCACGGAGCCGACGACCCTCACCCGTGTGGCGGCCGTGGAGATGCGTCTGGTACGGCTGACGGTGACGCGGCCCCGGGCGCGGCAGCGCTCCGGAGGGCCCGACCGCTTCGTGCGGCACATCCTGGTCCGGGTCCGCGACGACGCGGGGACCAGCGGCTGGGGGGAGATCCCCGACGCCGACGACGCGCTGTGGGACTCCCTGGTGGCCGACTACGCCCCGGCCCTGGTGGGGTACCGCTGGCAGCGGCCCACCGAGGCCGCGGCGGCCTGGCGGTCCCTCGCTCCCCGGCCTGCCGTGGCCGCCGCGCTGGACACCGCCTGCTGGGACCTGTGGAGCCGGCAGCGCGGCACGCCGCTGGCGCACGCGCTGGGCGGGGTCCGCACCGCCGTCACCACCGGGGTCACCCTGGGGCCGCAGCCGTCCGTGGAGTCCCTGGTCCACGAGGTGAACCGGCAGGTCGGCGCGGGGTGCAAGCGCATCCGGCTGCAGATCGGGCCCGGGTGGGACGTGGAGGCGGTCCGCGCCGTCCAGGAGACCTACCCGTTCCTCGTCCTCCAGGTGGATGGGGGCGGCCGCTACACGGAGAGCCCCTCGGACCTGGCGGCACTGCGCGCCCTGGACGACTACGGCCTGCTCGCCATCGAGCAGCCCTTCGCCGCCGCCGACCTCGCCGCGCACGCCCGGCTCAGCCGTGACCTGCGCACCCCGGTGGCGTTGGACGACTCGGTCGACTCCCTGGAGCGGCTGGACGAGGCGATCCGCCTGGAGGCGGCGTCGGCGCTGAACCTGCGGATCGTCCGGATGGGCGGCCTCACCCCGGCCCGGCGCGCCCACGACCGGGCGGTGGACGCCGGCTGGCAGGTGTGGTGCGGTTCCGACCGGGAGTCGGGGGTGGGCCGGGCCGCGGTCGTGGCGCTGGCCTCGCTGCCCGGCGCGACGCTGCCGTGCGAGATGCCGCGGGCGGGCGAGCGCTTCGCCCACGACCTGGTGGCTCCG
>Ga0079224_100008057_pt1 | contig 14227 bp, 14 predicted proteins | sample Stecom2015_FD_80414 | JGI IMG/M metagenome (GOLD analysis project Ga0079224, IMG submission 80414) | Agricultural soil microbial communities from Utah to study Nitrogen management - Steer compost 2015 | ecosystem: Environmental > Terrestrial > Soil > Agricultural land | place: USA: Utah...
GGCGGATGCCGGGGCGGTAGCTCAGCGGGTCAGAGCAGTCGACTCATAATCGATCGGTCACGGGTTCGAGTCCCGTCCGCCCCACCGACCTGACCATTGTGCGAACCGTGGGTTCGTCGTCGGTGGCTGTGGCGTCGTTGGGGATGGCGGCGGCCGGTCCGGGGATCTTGAACACGGGTATGACCTTCTCGTTGTCGATGCGGATCTCGGCGACGAGTGACTCGATCACGGCTTTGCGTTCGGCTGGGGTGCCATTGGTGATGACCCGTGCGAGCAGGACGCGGATGTGGTCGATGATGGCTGGTGGTGGTGCCTGCGGCTGGTGGTTGATGGTGTCGGTGATCTCGGCGCGGCGGGCGGTGAGTTGGGTGATCTGGTCGTGTAGGTGGGCCAGGCGGAGTCCGCAGGTGGTGTCGTCCATGGTGCCTGCTTCGAACGCGGTGTGGTACCGGTCAATGGCGGCGTGTTTGGTTTTGATCTGAGTGTCGATGGCGGCGAGTTCGGCGTGCAGGTCGGCGTGGGTTTCGGCGTGGTGGGCTTGGGCGCGGGCGATGGCGTCGGCGAGCAGGGTGTGGGCGCCGGTGTAGAAGTCGTGGAGCGCGTTGAGGACGGCCTGGTCGGTGGCGTCGGCGGGTAGGCGGGCGGCGCCGCAGCCGTGGGCGCCGTAGCGGGTGCGGGTGAAGCAGGTGTAGTACCGGTAGGTGCGAGTGCGGCCTTTGGCGGAGGTGCCGATGTATTTTGTGGCCGCAGTCGGGGCAGGTGATCAGCCCGGTGAGGTGGTAGTCGGATTGGGTCATGGCGCGTTGGGTGTGGGCGTCATGGCGGGCGGTGGCGATCTGGCGGGCGCGGTCGAAGGTGTCGCGGTCGATCAGTGGTGGGTGGGCGTCGCTGACGTATACCTCCCGGTAGGCGATGTCGCCGGTGTAGGCGGGGTTGTCGAGGATGCGGGCCACGGTGTAGCCGGACCAGGGTTTGCCGGTGCGGTTGCGGACGCCGCGGTGGTTGAGTTGGGCGGCGATGGCGCGGGTGCCGAGGCGGTCGCGGGTGTAGAGGTGGAAGATTTCTCGCAGCGTGGGTGCCTCCTGCGGGTGGGGGACGAGTTGTTGGGTGTCGGGGTGGACCTGGTAGCCGTAGGGGCGGGTGCCGCCGGGCCATTTGCCTTTGCTGGCCTTGGTGGTCATGCCGTTGATGACGCGGTCGACGATGGTGGCGCGTTCGAATTCGGCGAAGACGCCCAGGAGTTGGACGAGCATGCGGCCGATGGAGGTGGAGGTGTCGAACGGTTCGGTGGCCGAAGCGAACGCGACGTTGGCCTGGTCGAGTTCGGTGAGCAGGTCAAGCAGGTCGGATAGGCGGCGGGAGAACCGGTCGACGCGGTAAACCAGGAGCACGTCGTACCGGCCGGCTTCGGCGGCGCGCAGGGCGTTGTGCAGGCCGGGCCGGTTGGTGGTGGCGCCGGAGGCGTCGTCGGTGAACGTGGCGACCAGGGTCCAAGTCATCTGGGAGGCGACGTAGGAAGTCAGTGAGGCCTGTTGGGCGTCGATGGAGAACGGCTGGTGCTCGTCGTCGGTGGAGCGGCGTAGGTAGATCGCGACCCGGCGGCTGTTGGCTGCGGGTGGTTGGTGTGGTGGGCTGGGATGGTTGCGGCGTTTTGAGCGGTGGGTGGGCATAGGTGGTTCCTCCTCTCGGTGGGTGGCGGCCCGGGGCGAGCGATACCCCGCCCCGGGCGGGGTTCAGGCGGCTTGCTGGCGGTCGTGGTGGGGGTGGGTGTGCCACCAGCGTGCGATCAGGACGGCGAGGGCGTCGACCGCGGCGTGGTACTCCTGGGGGGTCATCGGGGTGGTTTCTATCCAGGTGATCTCGATTTCGGTGGCGGTGGATACGCGGCCGGTCGGGTCGACGATAGCATCGGTCGGCGACGATTCGAGTTTCCGATTGTGTTTGTCGTTTGTGGTGTTGGCGCTTGCTTCTTGACCCATATTCCTCCGGTGTGTCGGCTGCAAATGCAGAATTTGTTTCGGCGGTGCAGTGCTCGATTCACTGGTGGTTCTCCTCTCTTTGATCCGCTGGTTTGAGGTGCGAGGTCGAGCCGATCTGTCCGCGCTGCGGTGGTGGCGTGTTGGCGGGGAGGGAGTCCTCGGCCGGGTGGCTGCGCAGGTCTACGACTGGCTTGCGCGGGTGGTGGGAATCTGGGATAGGCGTCGGCGGCCGGGGTGGCCGTGCAGCCACCACACCTCCTGCGCGGGTGACAGTCGTGTGGTGGCGGCGTGGTCGTGGGCGGCGGTGCCCACCGGCACCCGCAGGTCGCCGAGGCCGGTGAGGCGTTGGTGCAGGTTGAGCTCGCGGCGGACGCTCGGTAGCCAGAACAGCACCGGCCACGCCCGTGCGGTGGCTGAGGCGAGCCGGTCATAGCGGGCCACCTTTGACAGCAGGACGTCGAGCGGTTCGGTGCCAAGGTCGTATTCGAGGTAGAACGGCACCCTGGTGTCATATTCGTGCCAGATGCCGTGCCCGTCCGGGCGTGGGGTACTGGCCAATATGAGTGTCGGGTCGTCGCCGTCGTGGAGGAATCCGCTGGCGTGGTGGAACCGTGACGCCGGCCACCATCGCGAAAGTTCGCTGCCGGGGTGGGTGCGGGCGTGTCCGGCCAGGTCGGTGAAGAACCGGTTCACCCCGAGCAGGTGGGTCAGGTTGGCTCGGGGGGTGAGGTGATGCCGGCGTCTGCGGGCGTGGTCGCGGCGTGGCCGTTCGTGTCGACGTTGGGCCGCGACAACCTCGGCGCCGAGCTGGTCGATGACGTAGTGGTAGGGGTAGGAGCCTCCATCGGGTCGCTGCGGCCGGAACCGGTCGATGACGCCGTAGCCGGTCAGTTTGAGCAGGCGCCGTTGGGCGAAGTCCAGCGACCCGAACAGGGCGTGGGCGATCTGTTCGGTGGTGAGGACCCCGTGGTCGTACAGCCACCCGAGCAGGCGGTGGTCCCGGTGGGTGAGGGCCGCCTGCACCGCCAGCAGCGGGTCGGACCTACCCATAGGCGTCATCTCCCCCCGGGGAGACCCCCACAAGATGGTGGTCTGTCGCGGCATTTCGGGACACCGCGCTAGGGCCGTTGACCTGTCCGTTCCCGGCCGGGTGGGGGTCGGTGTGGGGGTCCGATTCAAGACCGACGCCAAGCCTGACACCCGCACCGGGTCCGGCACGGACACCCACACCGGCGACGCCACGACGGCAGACGGGTTCCCCGCCGCCCGCACCCGCCGGGGCCGGGCGGGAGGAGGGCACTTGTGCGCGGCGGATCGGCACGGTGCAGGTGGTCGGTGTGTTAGTCCCGGTCAGGGCAGCGTTCCTGTCCGGCGCTGGACCTGCGTACGGTGACAGACGTACCATCGCCCGCCCGCCAGGCAATTGAGCCGTATAGATCATATTGGTCTCCTTCGTAGACTCGTGAAAGGCGGCGCGTATCGCCGGTGGTGGTGCGCCCGGCCGGTAGCCGGGTGTGCGAGCCCGGGGTATGTCCGACGGACCCGGTAGCGGGCCGCTTTCGGCGCAACGGCGCACTCACCTGGTAAGGGCCGGGGTGACTGCCGATCTGGACAAACGACCTGCAACTGTGACCCAGACCACATCGACGTTGGGCGCTGGCAGCTGGCCGCCTCTGCCGGCTGGCGGCGAGAACCTGTGGTCGATGTTGGGCAGAATGCGGGGCGTGGAGGTCCCCGGCAGCCCGGTGCTCGTGCCCGCCGGGTTGCCGTTGGACTGGCTTGAATACGCTTTTGTCCGACTTGCGTGGCACGTTGACGCGCACGAGCTGGCGCCCGGCGTGCCGCCGGAGGCGATGACCCCCCGGCGGCTACGAAACTGGCTGCTGTCGGCCGGCACCAGCTACCAGACCCGCGACACGTCCTGGGCAGCGATCGTGACCGCCTGCCGCCGGCCAGGCTCTACCGGCTCGGCGTACCGGCTTGCCGCGCTCGGGCTGGCCCTTGCCGGGTTGCGCGGGTTTCGCCGGCGCATCCACCTACGGGCGGCCGACGACCTGGCCGACATGCACGCCGACCTGGTCTGCGGCTTCCTCACCCGCCTGGCCACCATCGACGTCACCAAGCGCAACGTCGCCGGCAGGCTCATCGACTCCGCGATCGGGTACGCCCGGCGCCGCTACCACCAAGACCACCCACCCGCCGGCTACCCTCGGGCCCGCAGCATCGACCCCGGCTCTGCAGAGGTCCACCTCTACCAGTTGGCCGCCCGGCTCGCGGAAGGCGGTCAGCCGGTCGACCCGCGCGACCTGCAACTAATCGCGATGACCCGCCTCGATCGGCACACCGTCATCCAGGCTGCCCATCGGCTACAACTACCGGTCGAGACCGCCTACAAACGCCGGCAGCGTGCCGAGGCCCGGCTCGCCACCGCTACGGGAACAGCCACCAGACGCACGCCTACGCCACGCAGCCCTCCGCCCGCGGCCACACCGGTCAACCCGGCCGGTGCCAGCCCAGCGGCGGCGCCGGCGGCACCACCGAGTCGTCGAAAGGCGGCAAACCCCGCGAAAGGTTGATCAACTCGGCGGTCAGCGTAGACAGCTCCACCTCGGGCAGCCGCTCGGCGTCCGGCTCCAGCCGCACCACCCCGTCGAACGCCGTCGATAGCACTAGCACCGGCCCGCCCGAGCGGGCCACCAGACTCCACGCCTGCGCGTGCGCCACCACCACCACACCCGCATCCCCGCGCTGCGACCGCACCAGCCCAGCCCCCGGCCGGGACCGGGCAAGATCCCAGGCCTCAGCCAGAATGTCCGCCAGGGCAGGATCGTCGCCGACGTACGACACTCGTGACTGCGCCGCCCCAGCCGCGTGCCGCCTCCACTGCGCCGGCCGGAGGCGGCACAGCTCGGTCGCCAACGCCTCCGCCCGACGCCGCCGCCGCTGGACGCTGTCCGACGACCTCGGCGCACGACCGAGCCCGGCCTGCCAGTCCACACCGAGATCGCCGCTCACACTCACCAGCGTGCCACCGTCCCCCACCGCGCGCGAGCCGACCACCCGCCGGTACCGCAGCAGCCAGGATGCGGAACCCGCCCCGGGCCGCCGCCCCCAGCTAGGCCTTGGCGGTCGTTCTGAGCTGCGTTGCAGCACGCCCGCTACCTGGCGGCGCACAGGGTGCCGCGTCGCAGGGTGCGCGATGCGGCAGGGCTACGGACTTCCAGCGCTGCCCGCCCCGCGGCGCGGTATTGCCTGTTCGAGAAGCTGTACGGCGAGTTTCGCTCCAAGCCGCGGCGGACAGAGGGGCAGTGTTAGCCACCAGGCGAGTAGAGTTCCTCCAGCGGTGGGTTCTGCGGGCATTTCTCGTTGATCTCCTGCCACTCGGCGTCGCTGGTGGGCTCCACGGCATCGTACGGGTGCCATGCTCCACCCTGGCTGTGGTAGTCGGCCAGGAACGTCTCCCACGACGGAGCGGCCGGCACCTCGTATCCCTCATCAGTCAGACAGTCGACGAGGAAGCCCACGAAGTGATCGTAGACAAGCCGGATTTGGTCTTCGGTCAGCGGTTGGGTGAAGCGCGGGTGAACCGGATACTGGACCTGGCACCGGTACAACGCCTGCTGTTGCGCACCGGCCTGGTCTGGCGGGACAGCATCGTAGCTGACGCCGCCATCGAAGGTCTCCTCTGCATCGAACCCTTGCTCCCGCATACACTCGGCATGAACTCGGCCGTATTCGTCAGGCTCAATAAAGCGCACGAACTCCGCGTCGGTCGGCACCTCCAAGCCCTGCTCCCTCAGGAGTCCTTCGAACGCCGCTAGCTCCTGTTCGTACAGCACCATCCAGTCTGGCTCTTGGGGCAAGTCGCTCTCGCCAGCGCCTGTAGCGCTGCTCTGGCTGCCCGGCGCATCCGCCGTGCAGCCAGCAACGATAGCGATGGCTAGAACAAGAACGCCAAGCGAAGTGGTCCGAATCCTCACTGCCGACCTCCGGAAACTGTAAGATCCGCTAGATCGTTGGCGGAGCCGTTGAGTTGCTTACTCGCTCGCCGACTCCGCCAGACTACTCCGCCGTTCCACCTACACGGGACACTCGCCGGGGTTACAGGGAACACAGGTCCCACCAGCCCAGTTGAGGGTTCCGCTGGAGAAGACGCGCCACCACTGGTTGCCAATGCCATGCCTGCTCGTTCGTGTCTGCGCGCCGCTGTTGATCCAGCTAGCCTTGAGGGTCCACGGGCCGCTGCTGCTCGGCCCGCGGTAGTGGATCACGTGGCTTGTGGCGTTGGATTGGACTCGACAGACTGTCGACGATGAGCAGTTGGCATCTCCCTTCGATTCAACCGCGTACGCCGGTGTCTGAACGATCACGGCAGATCCAGCAAAGATCAAGATCGCCGCACTGACGGTCACTCCGAGCCTTCTAATGATCACCCGCTTCCTCCCAACCGATTCTCCCGCGCAGCTGACGTATGGACGCACATTACAGTGACGCTGTGTCGCCGCCAAGCTCCTGAGAGTAGGGTTGGCGGGGTTCCGGCGTGGTGACAGCCGACAGAGCCGATATGTCCTCCGTGGAATTGCCGGAAAGTCTCGACCAGTCGAATTCGTGCTATATGCACGGAAGCGTCCCTGACTGCCGTGGTTTACGCGGCGGCTCAACAGCAGCGTCAGCGGCTGCCACAGGCCGTCCGGCCACGGAGTGGGGGTCGAGAGGTCGCGACGACGTGTGGTTTCGCTTTCTCCTGGAGGTTGCCGACCTTGAGGGATAGGACGATGGCGGGTCGGTACTCCGATGCGTACGCTCACAACCGTCCGCCTCGCAGATCCGTGGAGCAACAGCGTCGTCCCGTTTACGCGCCATGGACAAGGCCCTTGGCTAATCGGCCTGGCCGAGAGGTCAAACGGGGCCGCGGCGGCAGTCCGAGCGGCGGGAAGAGGCGCTGGAGTGTGGGAGGCGTAGCGGTAGTGGGTGGATCAAGGAGTCGCGCTCGTGCCGGGATGTTCGGCGCGGCGGCGGCGGTCGCGGTTGCAGTGGTGGCGGTGTTGCTTGTGGCGCGCCCGTGGGCGGATGGGGGTACGCCGCCGGATCGGGAGCCGACGCCGGCGTTATCAGTCCCGACTGCGCCGCTGAGCCCGGACCTTGCCGGAAGGTTCGTGGTGGTCAGCTTCGTGGTGGGTGACCAAGAGTATGTGCTGGATCCCGACGCGGGCCAGTACGTGGCCTGGCGGGCACTCTTCTCGGAGGTCAGCGCGGCACCGCATTTGCGGCTTGTCGCGAGACTCGGTATCGGCGGGCTCGAGCTGGGCGCCCCGGCAGATGGTGCTGGTCAGAATGTTTCGTTGCCCCTGGCCGGGGGCCTCGCCGGACCGGTCCGTGTGGTCTGGTCGCCGGACGGGGCGCTAGCCGCGACCGCGGTGTATTCGCCGGACCCGGATCCGGCGTTCCCGTCGTTCAGCCGAGTCGCTAAGGCACCGGGCGGTGTGGAGACAGGTGTGGCGATAACGCCGCTGCAGCCGTTTCGCCGGGTTGTGGTTGTCGACGTTGCCGCGCGTACGGCGCGGGTCGTGTCGCTGCGGTTGCCAGAAGGTGAGTTTGGAGCGCCCGGTGGTAGCCCGGTGTGGTTGGACGCTGCTCACTTGGCAGTGCCCACCATGACGGTCCGTACCGACGGGGACGACGCGGTGATTACCGATGCGGTTAGTGTGTTCGACCTGGACGGGGCACTGGTGCGGCAAGTGCCACTGGCCGGCGTGCTCGATCTTGCCGTGCCGGACGGGTCGCTGGTGGGCTATGGCTGGGAGCTGATCGGCGTGGCAGATTCCGGGGAGTTCCTGCTCCTCCGTTCTGTGGACGAGAGGACCCTGCAGGTCGCTGCGGTCTCGGACGGGGGAGGGGAGTCGCGGATCGCTACAGTGGCGCTTCCTGCGCCCGCGCTCGGCCTGATCTGGGTCGGGCAGGCTGCGACCGCGCTCGGTGGCTCGGAGGTGCTGGTGCACGCGGCGCAGGTGCTGCCGGCGGAGCCGGTCGAGGAGCCGCAGAGGCTGGTGCCGGAGCACACATGGCTGGTCGTGGACCTGGGCACCGGCGAGGTGGATCTGTCGGTCGGGTCATCGGTGCCGGCAGGGGCCAGCCGCTTGGGCGTCGGCGGGGCGGAGTGGCTGGCACCGACCGTGGCCAGCGGGCTGGAGCTTTTCCGGTAGCGACGGTGGCGCGCGCATCACGCCAGGGCGATAGGCTGGTGAACCGATGCGATTCGGTGTTCGATATGAGGTGCGCTGGTATGAGTTTCCCTGACCGCCATAGCGGCCACCTTCGAGTGCCGGACGAGTCGCCGATGGGTTACGGCCGACAGTTGAGATCGATTACACCCACGAGGGAGTTCAGTTCAACTTGGCACGGATTGTTGGCGAGGGTCCCTTCGAGGTGAGAACGCTCCGTTAGGCGCGGCTCGTGCGACCCGTACTTTGGTAATGGCCAGGGCCGTGCGCTGGGTTGCGGCGCTGGCGGTGGTGGTGGCGGTGGCGTTGGCTGGTTACTGGGCGGGTCAGCGCACGCTGGCCGGGCCGGCCGGGCAGGTGGGGGAGCAGGCCTCGGTGGTGCAGACGGTGGCCGAGGCGACTGTCGGGCGTACCTTGTCGTTGAACGTGACGGTTGAGCAGCCGTTCGTTCCGGTGGCGGTGAACGCGTTGGCGGGCACGGTGACCTGGGTGCGTTCTGGCGAGGAGGTGGTGGCCGGAGACGTCTTGTACGAGGTTGACACGGTCCCGGTGCGGGTGGTGGCGGGTGAGGTGCCGTTCTGGCGGGTGTTGACCTCACCGGCCAGCGGTGAGGATGTGGCGCAGTTGCAGCGGGCATTGTCGGAGTTGGGCTTGTACAGGGGGCAGGTGGACGGCCGGTTTGGTTTGTCCACGGTGGAGGCGGTGCGGTTGTGGCAGCGGGATGCTGGGGTGGCCGTGACGGGGATGGTCGGGTTGGGTGAGCTGGTCGCGGTGCCTGCTCTGCCGGCCCGGCTGCGGCTGGGGGAGGAGATCGTTCTGGGGGCGCGGCTGGGCGGTGGTGAGCCGGCCGTTTTCGCACCGACCGGCGAGTTGAGGTTCTCGTTGGTGGTCTCGCCTGACCAGGCGGCTCTGATCCCGCTGGGTGCGTCGGTGATGGTCGCACATGAGGGTTACACGTGGCAGGCGGTGGTGGGGGAGGCGACCACTGACCAGGCCGGCGAGATTCGATACCTGCTTACCGCACCTGGGGGTGGGATGGTGTGTGGCGAGGAGTGCGCCACGCTGCCGGCATCCGAGCACACCACGTTGCGGGCGCAGGTGGTGGTGGTGCCGCAGGTGTCTGGTCCGGCGGTGCCGGTGGCGGCGGTCCACACCGATCCGGATGGCACCGCCTGGGTGGAGATGGCCGACGGGTCGCGGCGTGAGGTAACCGTGCGTGCCTCTGCCGGCGGGTTGGCGGTCGTGTCTGGGATCGAGCCAGGGGAGCGGGTGCGGGTGTTCGGGGATGGCCCCGGCGGTGGGCCGGTCGCGCCTGGGCCGGGCGAGGGCGGCGGTGCCGGTGCTGGCCGTTGAGGAGCTCACGTTCTCGTACCGGCGTGGGGCCGAGGAGCTGTTCGGCGGGTTGTCCCACCGGTTTCCCGCTGGCGCGGTGACCGGGGTGACCGGCCCTTCCGGGCGTGGAAAGTCCACGCTGCTGTATGTGCTTGGTCTGCTGCTGCGACCGGTGCGGGGTCGGGTGGTTATTGGTGGCGGCGCAGTGCAGGACCTGGGTGATGCCGCCCGTTCGCGGATCCGCGCCCAGCGGGTCGGGTTCGTGTTCCAGGATGCGGTTCTGGATACCTCCCGCAGCGTGCTGGATGCGGTTATCGAGCCGGGCCTGTACGCGGGCCGCACCCGTAGGCAGGCGCTGCCACGGGCGCGGTTGTTGCTGGACGAGTTGGGTGTCGCGGTGCGCGCCGACCACCGGCCCGGTGAGATCTCTGGTGGGCAGGCGCAGCGGGTGGCGCTGTGTCGGGCGCTGGTCAACGACCCGCAGGTGATCCTCGCCGACGAACCGACCGGCAACCTGGACCGCGACAGCACCGACACCGTCCTGGGCGTGCTTCGGCAGGCCGCGCAGGCGGGACGCACCGTGGTCGTGGCCACCCACGACCCGTACGTGCTGGAGCACACCGACCACGTCCTGGCATTGTGAGCCGGAGATGCGGCTGATAGCGGCGTGGGACGAGGCGGCGCGAACCGCCTGGGCCCAGCGGGTCTCCAGCATGCTGGTGGCGATCCTGTGCGGGGCGATCTGCGTGGTGACCCTGCTGACCGTGGGCAGCACCGCCGCGCCGAAGATCAGGTGCTGTCGCGGCTGGACACGGCGGGGTCGCGCCTGCTGGTGGTCACCGACGACCAGAACGCTGGGCTGGTCACCCCGGCGGTGCTGCAGGTCCTGGCCGGGTTCGACACCGTGGAGCGGGTCGTGGGTGTGGACGCGCCGCTCGACGTGGTCAACACGGTGATCGGCGACGGCGGGCAGCGGGTGCCCGCGTGGCGCATCACCGGCGGGTTGGAGCAGGCGGTGAGGCTCACCGCCGGACGGTGGCCACGGCCCGGCGAGGCACTCGTGGCCGCGGCGGCCATGCCGCGGCTCGGGTTTACCCACCCGGCCGGGGCGGTCACGGACACCTCCGGCCGGCAGTATGACGTGGTCGGATCGTTCACCGCTCGACCACCGTTCGAAACCTTCAACGCCGGTCTGGTGATCGCCGGCGACGAGCACACCCCGACCCGCTCAGTACACGTCGTCGTGACCAGCGTCGAAGCCGCGCGCGCGACCGAGGCCCTGACCTTGCTCACCCTCGCACCACCCGACGCGTCGCGGATCACCGTGCGATCGCCCACCGCCCTGGCCGATCTGCAGCGCGCTGTCCAGGGCGATCTGGGCGATTACGGCCGCGACCTGCTGGCACTGACCCTGGGCGGCGGGGCCTTCCTCATCGCCGTCGTCGTCCTGGCAGAGGTGCTGCTGCGCCGCCGCGACCTCGGCCGCCGCCGCGCCCTGGGCGCCTCCCGCCGCGACGTGGCCACCCTGGTACTCCTACGCACCATCGCCGCCGCAATCCCCGGCGCCCTGACCGGCACCGCAGCCGGAGTGGCAGCCGCCGCAGCCTGGGCCGACCAGCCGCCAGCCGACTTCACCGCCGCCACCGCCACGCTCACCATCCTCGTCGCCGCCACCGTTGCGGTCGCGCCCGCCGTCCTGGCCGCCCGCCGTGACCCGGTCGGGGTTCTACGCACCCCGTAGCACGTCTCGCGACTCCCCCAACTGATGCTGGGGCGAAAATCAGCGTGGCCGGCTTGGGCGAGCGGAAGCTGAGGATCGAGCCAAGTCGAGGGTGATCGGCTGGTCAAAGCTTACCGGGTTCGGTCTGCTAACGGCGGTCGACGGGGACGGGTCCCGTACTGTTGCGAGTAGCCGGCCCAGGTGCTCGTTTGAGACGCTGTGGCCGTCCTTGCGTAGTTCCTCGGCCAGCCGCTGTCGGCTCAGCGGCTTGCCGTCGGCGGCCAACTGTGCCTTGATCGTCCGGGCCGCCGTCTCCAGGTCGGTCCGCTCAATGACGCTGGTCCGCTTGCGTGTGCGTGGCTGCCGACGCGGACCGTGCCGTGTCTGCGACGAATGCGGTCCGTCCGCTTGGCGGGTTGGTCCGTCCAGGTGATCGGACGCAGGCGTGGCCGCCCGCGGCGATGGTGGCGGACCGGCGCCGCCTGGCGGGTCGGCTGGCTGGCCGCGGTCCGGGACGGTCCGCCTGGGCCGGCCGGTCCGGGTGAGGACCTCCACGGACAGCAGGAACGACACCGGAGCGGCGACCGCTACCAGCTGCGCGGTCCAGGTCGGTTCGGCCGACGCCAGGTTCGCTGCCAGGGTCGCCAGGACCCCGACCGTGACCGCAATCCGTGCGGACGCACGTCCGTGCCGTCCGGTGTGCTTGTCCTCCAGCAGGGCGGCGACCCCAACGACGATCAGTCCGTCGATCGCCAGCGGGAGTGTGTAGGCGACCCAGGGACGTTCGCCGGCTGAGACAGCCACCGACGCGATGTGGGCGAAGCTTGCCGCACCGGCCACCGCCGCGACGACCACGGCTGCGGCCCGGGCGGCAACACTCATCCAGCTGATCTTCGCCGCCGTCTCGGCGCGGTTGTCTTCTTGCGCCAGCGCGAGCTGCTCTTTTATGATCATCGGGCACCGCCCCGTCGCCGCGACCGGGTCAGACGCACCGGTAGAGGTTCACCGGGGACCAGCGTCGGGCGGTTCGCATGGTGATGCGTCCGGCCCACTGTTGCGGTGGGCGTCCTGGCGTACCGGCTCTGCCACATCGACGTACCGGCCGTTCCAGCTCCAGGGGTACGGTTCCGGCGTGCGTGCCGGCACGACGCGACCGCTGATCTTCGTCGACATCGACGGCGTGCTCATCCCATTCCGGGCACGCTCGGGCGGTACCCGCCGTCCCGTCGGCGGGGTGGGAGACGCCGCCGACGGGACGGGCAAACCGCTGCTGGATCGGCTCGATCCGGCTGACGGCGGGCGTCCGCTCGCCCTCCCGGGCGAACTGGTCTGGGCGAGCACCTGGCGCACCGTGACCGAGCGGCCGTCGACGCCGTTACCGGCCCGGGCACGGGCGCCGATTGCCAGCCTCGGCACGCTGCAGGCGTGGAAACCTCATCCGAGGACCCGACGTGTCGTCATGATGTCAAGAGAATCTCGCGATAGATTCCGCCGTCCCCTCGTACGGCATCCATCTGGGCCTCGGTGACCGCACCTGAGCCATGCAGCGCCCTGATTCCTGTAAGGATCCATGGAGAGAGGGCGGTGGGCAGAGTGCGCAGGAAGTACTCAAGCTCCACGAAATGAATCGCGCCAGCGCATGCCAGGGACATCGCGGCCTCAGCGCGTAAGACATCGGAATGGCGGCCGTGGAGCAGATTCCTTACCCACCTCGCCTTCGTTGCACCGTCGGCGCTGGCTTCCCTCAGCAGGGAGAGGTCGTGTAACGCGCGCACGACCCAGCAGCGCTGCCAATCGCTCAGCGCGGCGCACTCAATCAGGTCTCCGAGAACGCGACTTGCGTGATCCCGATCCTGTTCACCGGCGGCCATGACATACCGGATCGCCCATGGAGTGATCGATGGAACGTAGGCGAGTATCTTCCTGACGTGTGGTAGAGCGTCAGCGACGCGGGCGATCCGGAGGCGGGTGAACGCCTGCCGCAGGTCACGAAGTGAATCTCCCCGTACCCTTGTGAGGTCGAGCCCGGCCTTGCTCGCGCTCCTGCCGTGGTCATCGGCGGGTGCATACGCGTTGCATATCAACGCAACTGCGTCGGCGACGCTTGCGGCTGCGCTCTCGCCGTAGTCGCTTTCCAGACTCGTTGTCTGCAGCTCCGCAACGTCATCGGGAACAACGTCGCCGGCGAGCTCGACCCCAAGATAGTCGGAAGCGTACGTGTGGAGGCTCGGTGTCCTCGTCTTCTGGTCGTTCAAGGTCAGACCGACAGCTCGTGCGGCTGCCGCAATGTCCTCGATGGCCGCGAGCGCGTCGCTGTAAGATCGGGTGGCCACTCGGAAGTCGTCGTTGTATCTCCATACCGGCCATCCACGGCGATGTACCTCACGCTCGACGGCATCGATGTATATGTCTGATAGGTGATCCGAGGCCGGTAGGAGTTGTGGAAGGCCGCGGTTTCGACCTTGCACCTCGGACAGCAGGCTCATCAAGCACTCGGTCGCCGGGTTGTCGCCGGTGCGTGCGAGCAGCTCCCGTGCCAGGATGCCGTGATCGATGTACTCGTAGAAGGAAGCTATGTCAGTCGTGACGACATACCGAACGGGAGAGCTCTTGAAGAAGTGCTCGCCGGACACCGGCGACGTCTCGTCGTGAGGACCGATGTCGAGGGCGTGTTGTAGCGGACCGGCAAGGAACTTTCGGTAAGCAGCTGGCGACCTGTCTAGTGACGGCTCGTTCCGAAGGAGATGACTCACAAGGGCGCGGTAGGTGACTCGCTCGGGAAATCCCCATATGGGTACCGGCCGGAGGCCGTGCGGCGCCTTCAGGGCATACGCGACGACTTGGGGAGTGGCACGCATTCCCGCGCGGAGTTGCCCGCGCAGCCAGCGAGCGAACGACTTCGCCCGGGAGCGGACCTGGTCAAGGCCCGGCATCTCTGGAAGTAGTGAGTGAGAGCTCGCCGCCTCCGCCTCTAC
>Ga0079224_100008058_pt1 | contig 14226 bp, 11 predicted proteins | sample Stecom2015_FD_80414 | JGI IMG/M metagenome (GOLD analysis project Ga0079224, IMG submission 80414) | Agricultural soil microbial communities from Utah to study Nitrogen management - Steer compost 2015 | ecosystem: Environmental > Terrestrial > Soil > Agricultural land | place: USA: Utah...
GGCGCGCGACACCTCGATTCCGAGCCGCAGCAGGGTGGGCTCGGGAAGGGTGTTGTTGAGTTCGAGCCGCTGGGTGAGACCCTGCGGCAGGTAGTCCATGGCGAAGTACACCGCTCCATCGTCGCGACCTACTGCGAAGATGGTGACGATATTCGGGTGCCTGAGGCGCGCGGCAGTGGAGGCCTCGCGTCGAAAGCGCTCCTCGAACTCGGGGTCGCCTGCGAATTGCGGCTTGAGGACCTTTATCGCTACGGGTACTTCCAGGTCAGGATCGAATCCGCGATAGACCCAGGCGAATCCGCCGGATCCCAGAAGGGAATCCACGCGATAGCGGCCGAGGGAACGGCCGAGGTGGCGTTCAGGCAACGAGGGCTACCTTTACAGGGGAGCTCGGGTGCGGTAAGTTACTCAGATTGAACTGATTTAGGCGCGTTCGGCGCCGCGCGACGTTGGGAGAATATACACCATGGCTTTCGATAAAGCACCGACCATCGAGAAGCACCGCACGCACGATACCGACACTGGTTCCACGCGGGTGCAGGTGGCCGTGCTGACTGATCGTATCAATTATCTCACGGATCACTTCCGTAAGAATCACAAGGACCACCACAGCCGGCAGGGTCTGCTGAAAATGGTTGGTCGCCGTCGTAGGCTTCTGGACTACATGAAGCGGCAGGATCTGGATGGCTATCGTCAGCTCATCCAGGAACTGGGACTCCGCTACTGAGCACGGTCGATTTGGAGCGCGCGGGTCTGCACCAGCAGCCCGCGCGCTTGTTGTTCCCGTCGGCCTCTTGCCGGCGGTTCACGCGAGACGACCGCTGCCTCACAAGGCCGCGCGCGTTTCGCATGCGGTCATCTTAATCGTGGGTCCGCGCGGGAAGAGATCCCGCCCCCTCGACCAGTGAGGCTACAGCGGTCAATGCAACGCGTAGAACGCAATTTCGCAGGACGCCGGCTCGTTATCGAGACCGGACGCATGGCAAAGCAGGCGGCTGGCGCAGCCGTCGTACAGTTCGGCGAGACCATGGTACTCGCCACAGTCACCGTCAGCGAGACGCAAAGCTCGCTTCCGTTCTTCCCCCTGACGGTGGAATACAAGGAAAAGACATACGCTGCGGGCAAGATTCCCGGCGGATTCATCAAGCGTGAGGGCAGGCCTCACGACGCCGAGATCCTCTCAGCGCGCGTGATCGACCGCTCCATCCGACCGCTCTTTCCTGACGGCTTCAAGAACGAAGTTCAGGTGTTCGTTTACGTCATCTCCGCCGACCAGGAGAACGACGCAGACGTACTCGCCCTCCTGGCCACCTCCTACGCGCTCAACGCTTCCAAGGTGCCGTTCCTCGGCCCCATTGCGGGTGTGCGCGTTGGTCGCGTCCAGGACAAGTGGGTCATTAACCCCACTTTCCAGCAGCTCGAGTACAGCGATCTCGAACTGATCATCGCAGGCTCCGCAGATTCCATCATCATGGTGGAAGGCGGCGCTCTCGAAGTCGGTGAAGACGACGTTCTCGAAGCGCTCGCGGTTGGCCATCGCTCCATCAAGGAGCTCGTGGCACTGCAGGAAGAGATGCTCGCCGAGAATCGTGCCGAGAAGATGACGTGGACCAGGGCGGAAGCGCCCGAGGGTCTCGTTGCACGCGTAAAGGAACTCGGCGAAGGACGCATTGCCGAAGCGCTGAACCGAAAGGACAAGCATCAGCGCATCGAGGCAGTCGCAATCGTCAAGCGTGAACTGAGCGAGCTGCTTCTTGCCGAGTTCCCGGACAACGCAAAGGACATCCAGAACCTCGTTGGTGACGCGGAGTACGACTCCATGCGTGATCAGGTTCTGCGCACGGGTTCGCGAGTGGACGGACGCGGCCTGGACGAAGTGCGGGCCATCTCCACGGACGTCGCGCTGCTGCCGCGTGCACACGGCTCTGCACTGTTCACGCGTGGACAGACGCAGGCTCTCGTTGTCGTAACGCTTGGAACCCAGGCAGACGCACAGCGCCTCGATACCATCGATGACGCTGCCGAGACGACGAAGTCGTTCATGCTGCATTACAACTTCCCGCCGTTCTCAACGGGTGAAGTTCGTCCGGTTCGCGGCACCAGCCGTCGCGAGATCGGTCACGGCCATCTCGCCGAGCGTGCGCTGCAGTCGGTGCTGCCGCCTTACGAGGACTTCCCGTATACGGTCCGCGTGGTGTCCGATGTCCTGGAGTCGAACGGTTCGTCTTCAATGGCGTCGGTGTGCGGTGGTTCACTCGCGCTGTTCGATGCCGGTGTTCCGATGAAGGCAGCGGTTGCCGGTGTTGCAATGGGTCTCATCAAGGAAGGGAAGAAGTACGCGATCCTCACGGACATCCTTGGCACCGAGGATCACCTTGGTGACATGGACTTCAAGGTTGCGGGTACGTCCGAAGGCATCACGTCCATCCAGATGGACATCAAGATCGAGGGGCTCGACCTCAAGATCATGAAGGAGGCGCTGGAGCAGGCTCGTACGGGCCGTCTTCACATCCTGTCCGAAATGGAGAAGGGTCTCTCTGAGCCCCGTGGAGACGTGTCGCCTTACGCGCCGCGCATCGTTACGCTGCAGATTCCGCCTGACAAGATCGGTGATCTCATCGGTCCCAAGGGCAAGACGATCCGCGGCATTCAGGAAGAGACGGAGTCCGAAGTCAGTGTTGATGACGACGGCACCGTGACGATTGCGGCAGTCGGCAGCGAGAACATGGAACGTGCCCAGGCAATGATCCGTGCGCTCACGCAGGAGCCGGTTGTCGGCGAGATCTACGAGGGCACCGTGAAGAGCACCACTGCATTCGGTGCGTTCGTGGAAATCCTTCCTGGTACCGAAGCTCTGCTTCACATTTCCGAGCTCAAGCACTCGCGTACCGAGCGCACGGAAGACGTGGTGAACAAGGGTGACAAGGTTCGCGTGAAGCTCATCGATCGTGATGAGCGCGGGCGGCTTCGACTTTCGATGAAGGCACTGGAAGAGCCGCCGGCAGGTGAGGCGGAACCGGGGGCATCGGAGTCTGGCGAATCCGAGGCGGATGGCGAAGAGCGTCCTGCCCGTGGTGAACGACGTGGATCGGGTGCGCGCCGCGGCGGTAGAGGCGGCGGGCGCGGCGAGCGTTGAGTTGAGACGATCACGACAGCATGCCGGCGCCCGCGGGATTATTCCTGCGGGCGCCGGCTCGCAATGGGGGGTGGCCGCGGGATTGCGCGGTGGTGATGTTGAGCCGTCGCGAACGGTGCTGCCTAACGGACTGACGGTGATTTCCACCACGGTGCCCGGTGTTCGCTCCATCGCGTTAGGTGCATGGGTGCGCGCCGGCTCCATACACGAGCCGTTCGAGAGCATGGGCGTTTCGCACATGCTCGAGCACATGGTGTTCAAGGGCACGGAGAAACGGTCTGCCCGTGAGGTTGCCACCGCGCTCGAAAGCCTCGGCGGCTCCCTGGATGCCTATACCACTCGCGAGCACACCGCCTACCAGGCACGGGTGCTGGACGAGCACCTGCCACAGGCCGCGGACGTTCTGTTCGATCTCGTCTTCCGGCCCGCTCTGCGCGACAGCGATCTGGAACTCGAGCGCAAGGTGGTGCTGGAAGAGATCAGCATGGTGGACGACACACCGGATGACCTGGTGTTCGAACTCCATAACGAGCTCCAGTGGGGAACACACCCCTATGGCTGGCCGATCCTGGGCACCCGCGAAACCGTGGGGAGTCTCAGCGTCTCCGACCTGCGTTCCCTGCACGATCGTGCCTACAGTCCGCACAGGATAGTGGTGGCGGCAGCAGGGAATCTGGAGCACGATCAGCTGTTGGAGCAGTTGAGGATCGCCGGCTGGGCAGACGTGCCGCGTTCCGGTTCGGGAGAGCTGAAGGTGCCTCCAATTGCACCTGCGATCGCGGGCAGGCGACACGAGAACAGGGCGCTGTCACAGACACATGCCGTTCTGGGGTCTGCGACCGTCAAGTACGGAGACGAGCGGCGCTACGCGGTGTCGCTGGTGGGAACCGCACTGGGTGGCGGCATGAGCTCGCGGTTGTTCCAGAAGGTTCGCGAGGAGTTGGGGCTTGCCTACAGTGTGTATACGTTCCAGTCATTCCATGTAGACGTTGGAGTGCACGGCGTATACCTGGCTACTGCTCCGGAGTCGGCGGAGGAGGCTGTGAGGGTGGTGGAGGCGGAGCTCGAGCGAGTGTGTGCGGAAGGCCTCACCGCAGAGGAGCTCCTGGCTGGCCGGAACCAGATGAAGGGCGCGCTTACCTTCTCGATGGAGAGTGTGGGCGCACGGATGTATCGTGCGGCAGCGACCGACCTTTACGGGGTTCCGTATCGTTCGCTGGATGAGGTGCTGGCAATCGTCGAGGGTATTACAGCCGACGATGCGGCAGCTGTTTGCCGCGACTTCTTCGCACCCGCAAGCCAGAGCGTGCAGACGCTGGGGCCTCGAGGGCGCGGCTGACGCAGCTGAAGCACGCAGCTGTGTCGGGTCGACGTTCACGTTTTTCAACGAGCAATCATGAAGATCGGCGTTCCGAAGGAAATAAAGACAAACGAGAATCGTGTGGCACTGGTGCCCGCAGGGGTTGAGGCACTGGTTGCAGCCGGCCACCAGGTTTTCGTTGAGCACACTGCCGGCTTTGGAAGCGGCTTCGAAGACGAGATCTACGAGGCGGCCGGTGCCACAATCCTGCCTGACGCGGATGCAGTGTGGCGCGAGGCGGACATGATCATGAAGGTGAAGGAGCCCATCGAGCCTGAATGGCCGCGCATGCGCGCCGGACAGACCATCTTCACCTACTTCCACTTCGCTGCCGACGAGCGCCTTACGCGTGCGCACCTCGACAGCAACGCCGTTTGCATTGCGTATGAAACGGTGGAATTGCCGTCCCGCGAGCTTCCGCTGCTCACCCCCATGTCCGAAGTGGCCGGCCGCATGAGCGTGCAGCAGGGAGCCAAGTACCTGGAGAAGCTGTACGGCGGTCGCGGCATGCTGCTCGGCGGCGTTCCCGGAGTTCAGCCAGGAAAGGTCGTGGTGATCGGAGGTGGTGTGGTTGGCGTGAACGCAGCGAAGATGGCAGCGGGGCTCGGAGCAGACGTGACGATCCTCGACCTGTCACTCGAGCGCCTTCGCTATCTGGCGGATGTCATGCCTGCCAACGTCAAGACTCTGTATTCCAACCGGTTCAATATTCTGGAATCGCTTCGAACTGCGGACGTCGTTGTGGGCGCGGTGCTGGTGCCGGGTGCCAAGGCGCCCAAGCTCGTTCGCCGCGAAGACCTGGCGATCATGCAGCCGGGCGCAGTGGTGGTGGACGTGGCGGTGGATCAGGGCGGCTGCATCGAGACGAGCCATCCGACCACGCATGAGAATCCGGTGTATGAGGTGGACGGCGTGATTCACTACGCCGTTGCCAACATGCCGGGAGGTGTGCCTCGTACTTCCACGCTGGCACTTACGAACGCGACGCTTCCCTACGCGCTGCAACTGGCGAACAAGGGCTGGAAGACGGCGCTGCGTGACAACGCAGCACTGCTCAAGGGGCTGAACATCGCCGAAGGCAAGGTTACCTATGCTGCTGTTGCAGAAGCCTTCGACCTCCCGTTCACGGATCCCCAGTCGGTTCTGGTGTAGCCGTCAGTTCGCTGATAGATTCGCCCAGCCAGTTCAGAACCCAACGGCATCGCAATTCGATGCCGTTGGGTTCGAAACCGAATTAGTGTTGCGTGTGCGGCTGACCGGTCGTTGATCGTAGTACTCAGCCTGGAGTGGAGTTCTTGTCGAGTTCACCGGTACATCTGGTAGGAACGGGTACCCACGATACCGCCACGCCCGACGTGCATACGGCAAGTGCGCCCTATGCTCAACGTTTTGCGGGTCCCACAGGCGAGTGGATGCTCGAGCGCCAGGCAAGTGGTGTACGCGACCTCCTCGAGCACATTGCGGTAAGCAGCTCGACAACCAGGTTGCGAGTTCTCGACATGGGCGGTGGTCATGGCCAGCTCACGAGGCTCCTGCTGGATGCCGGCCACGAGGTGGTCGTTCAGGGAAGCCATGAGAGCTGCTTTCAGCTGCTTCGTCCTGAGCATCCGGATCTCGATTCCTGCGTTGCGTCTTCACTCTGGCGACTCCCGTTTGCCGCTGGCACCTTCGATCTCGTTATCGGTGTTCGCCTGCTCGCGCACGTGAGGGCATGGAAGGCACTACTCGCTGAAATGTCCCGAGTGAGTCGGCGTTGGGTCGTGGTGGAGTTTGCACGCACCCACGGGCTTCTGGACATCGGTCCCCTCGGCCGCACCATCTTCCGGCTGAAGCAGCGGCTGGAGCGCACCCCGCGCCCTTTCTACACCTACAGCGAGAAGGCCGTGTCTTCTGCGCTGGAGGAGTGTGGTCTTCAGGTGACCAGGGTTCACGCGCAGTTCATGGTGCCGATGTTCATGCATCGAACCTTGCGCAGTCCTTCCATCTCCAGCGGCCTGGAATCGTCGCTTGCGAGGCTCGGCGCCGGAACGAAGCTGCGTTCTCCCGTGCTGCTGCTTGCCGAGCGTGGTGCGGTCGTTGCGCCGAAGTCGGGTGCGGCGTCTCCTGCGGCCGTCTATGGTTCTGCAGAGGCTCCGTCGGAAAGCGCGGTGCCCGCCCTGGGATGAAATAGTCTTCCTGTAGCTGAACACGTTCCGGTAAATATTCCGGTTCCCGTCAGGCACTCTGCGTCCCGTTACCGAGTCCGGGAGCCAGTACAGCGGTTCATCTGGCCCGCCGGACAGCTCCCGGATCAGTGACGGGCGGACCACCCGACACCTGGTCTCGCTTCGCCATCCGAGTGCAGCAACGTGACGGAGAGCACACCGTGGGCGTCGTCACCATGACGGGGTGTGACGAATCGTCTAGGTGATGACTGCACAATGCCTTGTCGCGCCTCACAGGCAGCCTTAGCTTACGCCCGTAAATCGCCCCTATCCTGCTGACGCGCCGTGCCAGACACGGCGTCCGAACCGGTTCTGCATGCGCTGGCCGTTCTTCAAGCGTGGGACTCTGTTTCCCGCCACTGAGATCGCCGTAGATCTCGGCACTGCCAATACTCTCGTCTATGTAAAAGGCGAGGGAATCGTGCTCAACGAGCCTTCCGTTGTCGCGATGGATCGCGAGACCAAGAAGATCAAGGGCGTTGGGCTGGAGGCGAAGCGTATGCTGGGCCGCACGCCCGAGGGTGTGATCGCGGTTCGGCCAATGAAGGACGGCGTTATTGCCGACTTCGACGTGACCGAGAAGATGCTGCGCTACTTCCTGGCGCTCATCATCGAGAATCACCTGTTCAAGGTGAAGCCTCGCGTGATCATCTGCGTGCCGAGCGGCATCACCGAGGTGGAGAAGCGCGCCGTGAGGGACAGCGCGCTTGGAGCCGGAGCCAAGGAAGTGTTCATGGTTGCCGAACCGATGGCTGCTGCCATTGGAGTCGGGCTGCCTGTCGACACGCCTACCGGCAACATGGTGATTGACATCGGTGGCGGTACCACGGAGATCGCGGTGATCGCGCTCTCGGGTATCGTGAGCGACACGTCGATTCGCACGGGTGGCGATGAGCTGGACATCGCGATCGTGCAGTTCATGCGCAAGAACTACAACCTGCTCATCGGTGAGCCCACGGCTGAGCAGATCAAGATCCAGATCGGATCTGCGTTCCCGGTTGGCGAGGAGCGCGAGATGGAGGTAAAGGGCCGCGACCTGGTTTCGGGTATTCCGAAAACCATTCGTGTGCACTCCGCGGAGATTCGTGAGGCAATCCAGGAGCCGATCCAGCAGATCGTTGACGGTGTGCGTCGTGCGCTGGAGATCACGCCGCCGGAGCTCGCCTCGGATATCGTGGATCGCGGAATCGTAATGACCGGCGGCGGTGCTCTCATTCGCGGATTGGACGTGCTCCTCAGCCAGGAGACGAACCTGCCAATCCACGTTGATGAAGATCCGCTTACCTGCGTTGTCCGAGGTACAGGCCGCATTCTGGACGACGAGGACAAGTACTGGTCAGTCCTGAGCAGCTGAGCGAGCAGTGGCGCGCACCGCTGCCCAGGGATCCCGAGCGGATGCCGTTGTCCTGGCCGTCTGCGTTGCGCTCGCGCTTCTCATCCTCGTTCTTCCGCGCCTCACGCGGGACCGCCTTGCTTCCGCAATCCGCAACACCGTAGGCACGCCTCTCGTTACCCTGCAGACGAGGGCAGAGCGCGGACGCATGGCTATCCTCGCGCACGATTCTACAACACGCGCCATCGACAGCCTGGCACTCCAGACGATGGTCACACAGACGCTGCGCACCGAAAACTCGCATCTGCGTGGACTGCTCGGGCTGGGGCAGCGCCTGGACGTGGATTTTGTACCGGCGGAAGTACTTGGTACGCAGGGCCCTGGAGAGGGCAACAGCGTACTGCTGTCGGCAGGTGCCAACGCTGGTGTTCAGCGTCGCATGCCCGTGGTCACGCCGCAGGGACTGGTTGGTCTCGTGCGCGCCGTCGACCCCCTCACGAGCGAAGCCATTCTGCTCTCGCATCCGGATTTTCGGGTAAGCGCGATGTCTGCGGACGGCCGCGTGTTCGGGATGGTTCAGCCGTACCTGCCAGGCTCGGAGTCATTCGAAGTCGCAGGCGACGACCCCGCTCCGTTCCTGCTCCGCCTCACGTGGGTACGCGTTCGGGATACTCTGCCCGCTGGTTCCACCATTGTCACTTCCGGGCTGGGCGTGGCCTACCCGATAGGCATTCCGGTTGGAACCGTGGTCGGCGAGCTGAGTCCCGAGGGCGGCGGCTTTCAGCGCACCTACCTGCTTCGTCCGGTGGTGACGCCGGCCGACGTTGGGCTGGTGATGATAGTGCGAAACGAGCAGCGTGATGAGGGACTTATCGGCGCGTGGCAGCTTCCTGCCGATGCCGATTCGGCGCTCCGGGCGCTCCGGGCCGCCGCGGATTCAGTTGTGGCAGACTCGGCCGCACGGGTTCAGGCGCTGCTTAGGGCTCGCGAAGCGGAGCGCCGGAGGGCCGATTCGCTTCGTGCAGACAGCATCTCCGCGGCTGCAGATGCCGCTGCGAGGCTCGCCATTCCGACGCTGCCTCCATCCGCCCAGCCCGCGGTACGTCCGCCACCCAATGCACCGCCGCCGGACGATGACGATGCGTTCGCCATGGCGCCGGCGGTTCCGGCGCCAGGAGCACGCCGGCAGTGACCATGGGCCAATTCCTGCGCGTAGCGCTGCTCTGCATTGCGCTCGTTGCACTACATTACACACTCAGGCCACTACTCGGCTGGCGTGCCTCGCCGGACTTCCTGATCGTGGCCCTGCTCGTGCTCGCTGTGCGCCTTCGTCCTGGCGCGGCAGCTGTTTCCGGGCTTCTTATCGGCCTGCTTTCGGATGCCCTGGCACCCGGACACATGGGCTCCGCGGCACTCGCCATGTGCCTCATCGGCTTTTCCGCTTCCTGGCTCAAGGCAATGTTTTTCGCAGACAACATTGCACTTACCGGTTTCTTCTTCTTCATGGGCAAGTGGGTGTTCAACCTGCTGCAGATGCTGGCTGAGGGGAATTTCGGGTCACCCGGCTTTGCAATGGACGCATTACTCTGGTCACCACTTTCGGCCGCAGTTACCGCAGCCATGGGAGTGTTCCTGCTGCTGCTGTTGCGGCCGCTGCTGGAGGTGCGTAGCGCATGAGCTTCCACCCTCACGACGTTCGGCGCCGCGCGATTGCCGCGGCCGTTCTGGTGCTCCTGCCGCTGATTCTGCTGGGCGCTGCGTTTTTCCGCACGCAGGTAATCGAGCACGAACAGTTCGCTCTGCAGAGCGAGACGAACAGGCTACGCCCCATTCCGCTGCCCGCGCCGCGTGGAATCATTTATGATCGCCACGGTCGCGTCATTGCCGAGAGCGTACCGGGTTACTCGGTGTCAATCATTGCGAAGAACGAAGACAGCCTGCGCGTAACTCTCGAGCAGCTTTCCAACTCCATCGAGCTCACGCAGCGACAGATTGACGCAACCGTTCGACGCTATCGCGCAATGCCCAGTCGTCCGGCGCTCGTATTCTCGGATGCCGAGTTCGACATGGTGAGCGTGCTGGAAGAGCTGCGTACCGACTTCCCGGGACTGGTGGTTCAGTCGGCGCCAAAGCGGTATTACCCCGATGGCGCAGCGGTTTCCGCGTTCGTGGGTTACACGGCTGAAATCGATGAGCGGGAGCTCACCCGGCCGGAGTTTGCGGACTACACGGCGGGACAGCAGGTAGGCCGCGATGGGCTCGAGAGGTCATACGAGTCACTGCTTCGCGGTCGTGAGGGTACGCGCTTCGTGGAAGTGGACGCACGGAATCGCATCGTCCGCGAGCGCGGTGCACGCACCGAACTGCCTGCCGAGTCCCCACCGCCGCTTCATACCAACATAGATCTCGACCTTCAGCGGCATGTCGTAACGCTGATGGACACGCTGCAGGGTGGTATCGTTGCGCTGGATCCCAATACCGGCGGTGTCATCGCGCTGCACAGCGCACCTGGGTTCAACCCCAACCGGTTCATTGGCGGGGTGTCATTCCAGTACTATGACTCGCTTAATACGGATCCCCGAAAGCCGCTTTACAACAAGGCCTTGAAGGGGCGATACGAGCCGGCGTCCACCTACAAGCTGGCTACGGCTGCAATGGGCCTGGAACTCGGACTCGTGCAGCCCGAGACGCGCATGCCGGTGGCGTGCAACGGCGGTATTTCATATGGCGGCAGGTACTGGCGGTGCTGGAAGCGCGATGGTCACGGCAACGTGGACCTGCGCGGAGCCATTGCAGGTTCATGCAACGTGTACTTCTACCAGTTAGGCAGGCAGATTGGCCTGCGCCGTCTGCTCGCGGGCGGTGTGGACCTGCACATGCACGAACGAAGCGGCATTGACCTTCCCGGCGAAAACCCGGGCATCTTCCCGGAAACCATAGACTATTACAACGAAACCTTCGGCCCCCGCGGCTGGACCGAGGGTTCGGTTGCAATGAACCTTTCAATCGGCCAGGGTGAGAACGCGCAGACCGTGACCAACATGGCGCGGTTCTACACTGCACTCGCTACGGACGGGCATGCCGCAACACCGTCCATCGTGAAGCAGGATGTACCGAACCGCGTGAAGGTTCTCAACCTGACGCCGGAGCAGATGGCAAGTTTGCGCCTGGCCATGCTGGATGTGGTGTCGTCTCGCGGAACTGCAGGAAGTGCGCAGGTGCAGGGAATTCAGATTGCGGGAAAGACAGGCACTGCACAGAACCCGCACGGTCCCAACCATGCATGGTTCGTAGGATTCGCCCCGGTGGAAGACCCCCGCCTGGTGGTTGCCGTGATGATCGAGTACGGACAGAGCGGCTCGGCTGCCGCACGAGTCGCGTCGTCGATCTTCGAGCGCTACTTCCGCGCTCCCACTGCGCCAATCCCGGTAACCGAGAACCTGGAGTAGCCATTCGGTGCTGCGCCGCATCGTAGGCGACCTCCCGCTGGTTCTCACCGCGCTCGCGCTTACGGCGTACGGCGTGGCAATGGTCTATTCAGCTGGACAAACGGACGTACGCTCAACGGCCACGGGCCTGTGGCAGATGCAGCTGTTCTGGGTTGCAGTTGCGCTGGCTGGTGCGCTCGTGGCAAGCAGGCTGTCCGTTCGCGTAATGGATTGGCTGACCACGCCGGCCTACGTGGCTATGCTGGCTCTACTTGCCCTCACGTTGATATTGGGTGGCGGTGCCGGCACGGCGGCAAGCACCAAGAGCTGGATCGGAATCGGCCCCGCGCGAATCCAGCCGGCAGAGTTTGCGAAGATCGTGGTGGTGCTGATGCTGGCCAAGGTGCTGGCGTCCCGAAGGGAGCCCGCCAGGTCACTGCTGGATCTCTGGCTGCCCGCAATCGTGGTGTTCATGCCGTGGGTGCTGATCATGGCACAGCCCGACCTCGGCACCGGCATTGTGTTCGTGGGAATCTTCTTCGCGATGCTGTTCTGGAGTGGCGTACCGTGGCAGCTGCTGGTGCTGCTTGCCAGTCCCGCGGTGAGCCTCATTCTCTCGTTCAGCACGTGGGTGTGGGGCGCGTGGTTCCTGTTGCTGCTGGCGTTCGTTTTCTATCACAGACCCTATCTGCTCGAAGGGGTCTCGATAGTTACCGCCAACGTTGCAATGGGTGTCATCGCGCCCATGCTGTGGGACCGGCTTGCCCCATACCAGCAGAACCGGCTGCTCGTATTCCTTGACCCGTCACGGGATCCGCGAAATTCGGGTTACCACGTAATCCAGTCGAAGATCGCGATAGGCTCCGGTGGCTGGTTCGGTTCGGGCTACACGAGCGGCTCCCAGAAACGCCTGGCATTCCTGCCGGAACAGCACACTGACTTCATCTTCGCAGTTGTCGGCGAAGAGCTGGGCTTTATCGGAGTGATGGTGGCGCTCGGGCTGTTCGCGCTGCTGTTCCTCCGCACCGTAAGGGTCGCGGAGCGGGCGAACGATCCATTCGGCAGCCTGGTGGCCTTCGGACTGCTCTCATCGTGGTTCGTACACGTGGTGGTGAACATCGGCATGACGCTGAACCTCATGCCCATCACCGGAATTCCGCTTCCATTCTTCAGCTACGGGGGCTCGTTCATGCTCGCCAGCTGGATTGCCGTGGGAATTCTGCTCCGTGTCAGCATGGAAGGCCGGGGGCGAGCCGGCAGACTGGCCATCTGATATTCCAGCCGCGGGTTTTCGGCGAGGAAACAGGCTGTCCCTTGTGCCAAAGCCGGGCGTGCGGCCACATTTGGCGCTATGGCTTGGTTCCGGAAGGAGAAGAAGCCGCGAGTTCCGCGGCGCGAGCGCCTCGAGATTCCCCCTGATGCCTGGGAGAAGTGCGAGGCCTGCGGGCATACGGACATTCGTGAGAAGTTCGTGCGCAACCTGAACGTGTGCCCCAGCTGTGATTTTCATCGGCGCATCCGCGCGGTTGACTACGTAAACATCCTTCTGGATGACGGTACCGCCGAGGAGCATGATGCTGACCTGCGCTCGGTAGACCCTCTGGGCTTCCCGGACTATGCCCAGCGCCTCAAGAAGGCTCACAACAACGCTGGAGACGCTGAGGCGGTACTCAGTGCCAGCGGGCGGCTGGACGGCTCACCGCTGAACGTGTGCGCCATGGACTTCGCGTTCATGGGTGGTTCCATGGGCTCGGTGGTTGGTGAGAAGCTTGCTCGTGCCGGCCAGCGATCGCAGGAGCGCAAGTGGCCGCTCGTTATCCTGTCGGCTTCGGGCGGCGCCCGTATGCAGGAAGGTGTGCTGTCTCTGATGCAGATGGCCAAGACATCGGCAATGCTCGCTCAGCTGGATGAGCGGAGCATTCCGTACATCTCGATACTCACCAACCCCACTACCGGTGGCGTGAGCGCCAGCTTCGCCATGCTCGGTGATGCTATCCTGGCGGAACCTGGAGCTGTGATCGGATTCGCCGGGCCTCGCGTGATCAAGCAGACCATCGGGCAGGACCTTCCCGAAGGGTTCCAGACGGCGGAATTCCTGCTCGACAAGGGGATGCTGGATGCGGTGGTGCACCGCCGCGACCTGAAGTCCACCGTGGGAAGGCTGCTTCGCCACATGACCGGACAACCGGCATCAGCCGGGTGGATGTCTGCCTGAACCACAAGCTGGCCGGGTCAGGTTATCGTGAGGCGCTGGACGCACTCTTCCGCCGTACCGCGGGCGCGGTGCGGCCGGGGCTGGAGCGCACCACTGCACTTCTCGCAGCACTAGGCAACCCGCACCTTGCGGTTCCCGTACTGCACGTTGCTGGTACCAACGGGAAGGGGAGCGTGGTGGCGATGCTCGCGAGCGCGCTCCAGTGGCGCGGACTCAAGGTTGGCACCTACACGTCGCCCCACCTGGTGGACTTTCGCGAGCGCATTGTTGTGGACGGCAGGGCAGTTGCGCCCGACGATGTAGTGCGCTTCCTGGACGAGCACGAGTCGCTCATCACGCACCTGGATGCCACGTTCTTCGAGGTAACCACCGCACTCGCTTTTCAATGCTTCGCGCGTGAGCAGGTGGATGTTGCCGTGGTGGAGGTGGGCCTTGGCGGCCTGCTGGACAGTACCAACGTGGTTCAGCCTCTCGCGGCTGGCGTAGTGAGCGTAGACATAGATCACGTTGAGTACCTTGGTGAATCGCTCACGGCGATTGCGCGGGAGAA
>Ga0079224_100008059_pt1 | contig 14226 bp, 13 predicted proteins | sample Stecom2015_FD_80414 | JGI IMG/M metagenome (GOLD analysis project Ga0079224, IMG submission 80414) | Agricultural soil microbial communities from Utah to study Nitrogen management - Steer compost 2015 | ecosystem: Environmental > Terrestrial > Soil > Agricultural land | place: USA: Utah...
CCTAGGAACCGGGGACAACATGTCCACTGTGCTCGACTCGGGGCGTGTTCGCTACTGGTGCTGCTGCATCGACGCCAGACTGCCGCTGACGTTGGCCGCGACGCGGGCGGTTTCCTCGTCGGAGAAACCGTGCCGGGCCTGCAGGTAAGCCGTGGTGAAGGCGAACGCGTCCCCGTTCAGCAGGTGCACCACGACGCGTCCGTTGTCCTCCGGGGCCAGCTCCTCGATGAGCTGCTCGGCCTTGTCCCGCGCGGCGATCAACCCGGGCGCGCGCTCCACGCGCTGGTCAGACTCCGTGCTCACGGTGATCTGCCAGTCATCGCCGTCCGGAACGTAGTTGGCGGTGATGTGCGTCGCCATGAATCCTCCGGCTCTGCTCGGTCGGACATCTCAAGGTGGGGTTGCCGGTGCCGGGGAGGTGCTCTGCCAGGCACACCGCAGCGGCCGCTGACTCTACGAGCTAGCCGCGGTCGAGATCTTCAGGATGGTCGACATCGAATCCTTCCGATACATCGTCACAGGCCACCAGGGTGACTTCGCGGTCGCGGAGATAACTCCGCGCGCCCACATCCCCGGTCGCGGCAGCCTGAACTCCCGACCAGTGGGACCGGCCGAGTAACACAGGGTGTCCGCGATCACCTCGGTAGGTGGCTGCGGCGAGCGCCGTGTCGCTGGCGAGCTCGGCAATCCGGCGGACGGCTGCAGCTTCGACCCCCGGCATGTCGACCGGGAGCACCACCGCGGCAGTCACCGGGGAAAAACTTAGTGCCGCCAACCCCGCGCGCAGCGACGACCCCATGCCGCTGCGCCAGCGAGGATTGACCACCACCGTCGCCCCGGACAATTCCGCGGTCGTGCGGACCTGGTCGGCAGCCGCGCCCAGCACCACCACGACCGGCGCGCAACCGCCCGCGGCGAGCACCTCGGCAGCACGCTCCACCAAGAGCTGACCGCGGTAGCTGACCAGGGCTTTCGGCTTGCCGAACCGCTTGCCCCCGCCGGCCGCCAGCACAATGCCCGCCACGTGCGGCAACGATGCACCCCCCTGACAAGCCGCTGACATCCCCGCCAGCCAGCTTATCCGTGCCGCTCGTCAGGAGGAGAGGAGTTCACCTGGGGGCGCTCAGTAATCAACCCGGTTCGGATTGTTCCGCCACGCCTCGAAGGGGCTGGTGCGCTCGGGCACGTCCAACCGCCGCACCTGCATCGGCCAGTGCTCGCGGTCCGGGTCGTCGAACAGCTCGTAGAAGGCCCGGTCGTCGAACCCCGCGGCAGCGGCGTCGTCCCGGTCGGCCGCGTACAGCACGCGGTCCAGCCGCGCCCACAGCGCAGCGGCCAAGCACATCGGGCACGGCTCGCAGGAGCTGACCAGCACGCAACCGGAGAGCTGGAAGGTTCCCAACGCGCGGCACGCCCCGCGGATCGCGGTCACCTCCGCGTGTGCGGTCGGATCCAACTCCGCGGTCACCCGGTTCGTGCCGGTGGCCACCACCTCCCCGGCGCGGACGACCACCGCGCCGAAGGGGCCGCCACCGGCTGCCACGTTGCGCCGGGCCAACTCGACGGCCTCCGCCAGCCAGGCCTGCTCCGCGCTCGCCATCGCATCAACCATCTCGTGCTCCTGCCAGACCGCTCTTCAACTTCCGACGATGTGCTCGGGGGAGACCGGGACGTGGGACAACGCCTTCCCGGTGGCGTCCCGGATGGCGGCGACCACCGCCGGGGTGGACGAGATCGTCGGCGGCTCGCCGACCCCGCGCAGCCCGTACGGGGCGTTGGGATCCCCTCGCTCGAGGACCTCGACCTCGACCGGCGGCATGTCCAAGATCGTGGGGATCAGGTAGTCGGTGAAGGACGGATTGCGGATCCGCCCGTTGGAGACCTGCAGCTCCTCCATCACCGCCAGCCCCAACCCCTGGGCTGAGCCGCCCTGGATCTGGCCGACGATCGCGTCCGGGTTGACCGCCTTGCCGACGTCCTGCGCGCAGGCCAGCTGCACCACCTTCACCAGCCCCAGCTCGGTGTCGACGTCCACCACGGCCCGGTGCGCGCAGAACGCGTGCTGCACGTGGGTCCGTTGGCTGCTGCCGGACTCGTCCAACGGGAAGGTCGGGCGGTGGTGGAACTCCCGGGTTTCCTCCAGCACTTCGTCCGCCAGGACCTCCACCAGGTCGGCGATCACCCCGTGCGCGTCCGAGACCACCTTGCCGCCGTGCAGCGAAAGCCGCTCCGGCGGCTCGCCCCAACGCTCACCGACCAGCTGGAACAGCTTCTGGCGCACCGCTTCGCAAGCGGCCTTGACGGCCCCACCGGTCACGTAGGTCTGCCGGGAAGCGGAGCTGGAGCCGGCCGGGCCGACGCTGGTGTCGTTGGGGTGCACGACCACCCGCTCCACCCCGAGCTCGGTGCGGGCTATCTGCTGCTGCACGACCAGCAGGCCCTGGCCGACTTCGGCGGCGGCGGTGTGCACCGTGGCCACCGGTTCACCCCCGAGCACCTCCAAGCGCACCCGGGCGGTGGAGAAGTCGTCGGCGCCCTCGGAGTAGCAGATGTTCTTGATCGTCACGCCGTAGCCGATGCCGCGGACCACTCCCTCGCCGTGGGTGGTGTTGGCGACCCCGCCGGGCAGTTCCCGGACATCGGTGGTGTCGGTCTCCGGGGGCAGCGGCATGTCCCGCACGCGCTGCAGGAGTTCGGCCACCGGAGCCGGGTAGTCCAAGACCTGACCGGTGGGGGTGCTGTCCCCCTGTTCGATGGCGTTGCGCACCCGCAGCTCCACCGGGTCCATGCCCAGTTCGGCCGCGAGCTTGTCCATTTGCGACTCGTAGGCGAAAGTGGGCTGCACCGCGCCCAGTCCGCGCATCGCGCCGCACGGCGGATTGTTGGTGTACAGCCCCCAACTTTCAATGTGGACGTTCGGCACCCGGTACGGTCCAACGCCCAAAGTGGAACCGTTGCCGACCACCACCGGGGTCTTGGAGGCGTAAGCACCACCGTCGAAGTACTGCCGCGCCTTGACGTAGACCAGCTTCCCGTCCCGGGTGGCGCCGTGCTCGTAGTAGAGCTTGGCCGGGTGCCGGTGCACGTGCCCGTGGAAGGACTCCTGCCGGCTGTAGACCATCTTCACCGGCTTGCCGGTGCGCAGCGCCAGCAGGCAGACGTGGACCTGCATCGACAGGTCCTCCCGGCCGCCGAACGCGCCGCCCACCCCGGACAGCGTCATCCGCACCTTCTCCGGCGGCAGGTCCAGCGACTTGGCGATCTGCTGCAGGTCCGAGTGCAGGTCCTGGGTGGCCAGGTACAGGTCCACGCCGCCGTCCTCGGCGGGAATGGCCAAACCGGCCTCCGGGCCCAAGAAGGCCTGGTCCTGCATCCCGATGGTGTAGACCCCGGAGACCACCACGTCGGCTTCGGCCCGCGGATCGCCCTTGACGATCGTCTGGTGGCGCACCACGTTGCCGTCCGGGTGCAGCTTCGGCAAGGACGGGTCGTGGGCCGCCCGCTCGGCGTCCAGCACCGGGTCCAGCTCTTCGAACTCGACCCGGATGCGCTCCAGCGCGCGCCGCGCCGTCTCGGGGTGGTCCGCGGCGACCAGCGCGATCGGTTCCCCCACGTAGCGGACGACGTCTTCGGCCAGCACCGGCTGGTCGGCGTGCTTCACCCCGTACCGGTTCAACCCGGGCACGTCCTCGGCGGTCAACACCACGTGCACCCCCGCCAACCGCAGCGCGTCGGTGATGTCGATCGACTCGATCCGGGCGTGCGGGTGCGGGCTGCGCAGCGTGGCTCCCCAGAGCATGTCCTCGGCCCACAGGTCGGAGGCGTAGGCGAACTCGCCCCGCACCTTGCTGGGCCCGTCCGGGCGCCGCGGGGACTCCCCAACACCACCGGCGATGGTGTCACTGAGCTGCGAAGTGCGTGGTGGCGCTTGGCTCATCGCGAAACCTCCCGGGTGCGGATCCGGGCGCTTGCCCGGCTGAGCTGACGGGCCAGTTCGGCCGGTGCGGCGGTGGTGAGCCGACCGTCGACGACGACCGCGCGGTCGCCGCAGAGCAGCCGGTGCAGCGGGGGCAGCGGTCCGAGCACCAGGGCGGCGACCGGGTCGTCGATGCCCGCGTGCTCCAGACCGTCCAGCCGCCACACGGCGATGTCGGCGAGCTTCCCCACCTGCAGGGAGCCGAGTTCGTCCTCTCGGCCCAAGCACCGGGCGCCGTCGCGGGTCGCCAGCCGCAGCGCTTCCCGCACCGACAACGCCCGCGGTCCGTACCGGGAGCGGGCGGTCAGCAGCGCCTGCCGCATCTCCTGGCCCAGGCCGCCGTGCTCGTTGGAGGCGACCCCGTCCACCCCGAGCCCCACCGGCCCTCCGGCGTCCAGCAGCGGCCGCACCGGTGCGACACCCGCGCCCAGGCGGCCGTTGGAGCTCGGGCAGTGCGCCACGCCGCTGCCGGTCGCGGCCAGCCGGTCGATCGCGGCACCGGACAGGTGCACGGCGTGCGCCAACCACACGTCCGGGCCGAGCCAGCCGAGCTCCTCGGCGAACTCCACCGGGGTCAGGCCGGTCTCGGCGCGGCACTGCTGCTCCTCCTCGGCGGTTTCGGCCAAGTGCGTGTGCAGCCGCACCCCGTGCTCCCGGGCCAGCTCGGCGGAGCGCCGGAGCAGGTCGGAGGTGACCGTGAACGGGGAGCACGGGCCCACCGCCACCCGGACCATCGCCCCCGGGGCGGGGTCGTGGAACCGCTCGATCGCCCGCTGCGCACCCACCAGGGCGTCCTCAGTGGATTCGACGACGGAATCCGGGGGCAGTCCGCCGTCCGAACGACCCCGGTCCATCGAACCGCGGACGAGGTGCAGCCGGATGCCGATCTGCTGGGCGGCGTCGACCACTGCGCCGAGTACATCACCCCCGTCGGTGGGGAAGAGGTAGTGGTGATCGGCGGCGGTGGTGCAGCCGGTGCTCGCCAACCTGGCCAGCCCGGCCGCGGCCGCCCACCGGGTGGTGTTCTCGTCGAGCCCGGCCCACACCGGGTACAGGTCGGTCAGCCACTGGAACAGGGGCGCGTCCACCGCGTAGCCCCGGGTCGCCCACTGGTACAGGTGGTGGTGGGTGTTGACCAGGCCGGGGGTCACCAGGCAGCCCGAGGCGTCGATCCGTTCGGCAGCCCCGCGGTCGACCGGCGCCGGCCCCGGCCCGACGGCGGTGATCCGGTCGCCGTCGACGACCACGTGCCCCTCGGCGTACTCGGTCCCGGCGTCGTCCACCGCGGCGACCGCTCCGCCTTCGATGACCACCCTGCTCATCCGTCCGCCACCTGCCTGGCGGCCAGCCGCACCGCGTCCATGATCTTCTCGTAGCCGGTGCAGCGGCACAGGTTCCCGGCCAACCACTCGCGGATCTCGGCGTCCGAGGGGGACGGGTTGTGCTGCAGCAGCGCGTGCACCTGCACGACCAGGCCCGGGGTGCAGAAACCGCACTGCACCGCACCGGAGGCGACGAACGCCTCCTGCACCGGGTGCAGGTGGTCGCCTTCGGCGATCCCCTCGACGGTGCGCACCTCGCGGCCGTGCGCCTGCCCGGCCGGCACCAGGCAGGAGCACACCGGCACCCCGTCCAGGTAGACCGTGCACGACCCGCACTCGCCCTGCTCGCAGGCGTTCTTGGCGCCCAACAGCCCGAGGCGCTCCCGCAGCACGTACAGCAGGCTCTCGCCTTCCCACACGTCGTCGGCCGCGGTCCGCTGGCCGTTGACGGTGAACTTCACGCGCATGCCCGCCTCCCCGTGCGGTGTTCCTCCCAGGCCCACGACAGCGTCCGGCGGGCCAGCACCGCCAAGGCGTGCCGCCGGTACCCGGCTGAGCCGCGGACGTCGTCGATCGGAGCGGTCTCCTGCGCCACCAGCTCGCCGAACCGGCGCAGCACCGGATCCGGCAGCGGGTCCGGGCGTTCCCAGCGGTCGGCGAGTTCCCCGCGGAGGAACTGCTCGGCCCGCTCGGCCCGGATCGGGGTGGGGGCCGCCGAACCGACACCGGTGCGCACCTGGTGCTGCTCCGGGTGCAGCGCGAGGGCGAAGCTGCACACCGCGATGACCATCGCGTTGCGCGGGCCGATCTTGGCGAACTGCTGCGGCCCGGTGGCCACCGGCACGTGCACCGCGGCGATCAACTCGTCCTCGGCGAGCGCGTTCCGCTTGGGGCCGGTGAAGAACCGGTCCGCGGGCACCAGGCGCGTGCCGCGCACCGACGCCACCTCCACCTGCGCTGCGCAGGCGAGCAGCGGCGGGTGGCCGTCCCCGGCCGGTGATGCGGAGCCGAGGTTGCCGCCCAGCGTGCCGCGGTTGCGGATCTGGGGCGAACCGACCGTGCGGCTGGCCATGGCCAGCCCGGGCAGCCGGTCGCCGAGTTCGCCGATCACCCGGGCGTAGGGCACCGCGGCGCCGAGCCGCACGGTGCCGCCGTCGAGGGACCACTCGGTCAGCTCGGCCACGCCGGAGAGGTCGAGCAGCGCTTCCGGGCGGAGCCGGTCGAAGTTGACGTCGACCATCACGTCCGTGCCGCCGGCGACCGGGACCGCGGTCGGATGCGCGGCTTTGGCGGCCAGGGCTTCTGACCAAGAGCTCGGGCGGAGGAATTCCACGGCGCACCCCCGTTGTGGGTGGACTGGAGTGGGGCCAGTACACCTGGTCGAACGGCTGCCGACTAGCGGTGAAAGCGCTGAAAAACCTTCCTGGTGAGGGCCTTCGACTAGTATTTTCCTCCAAAAGCGCAGCTGGTCGTCGGTCCAGCTGCGGCCATCCGGCCCGGCCGGGCGAAACTGTCGAGGTGCGTTGTTGCTGCTGGGTGATCTGCTCGCGGACTCCTCGCTCGGTCTCGCACTGCTCGCCGGGGAAGACCAGCTGCACCGCCCGGTCCGGGGGGTTTACATCACCGACCTGATCGACCCGAGCCGCTACCTGCACGGCGGGGAACTGGTCCTCAGCGGGCTGGTGTGGCGCAGCTGCCCGGAGGACTCGGAGAAGTTCGTCGCGGCGCTGGTCGAAGCCGGGGTGGCCGGGCTGGCCGCGGGAACCGCCCGGTTCGGGCACGTCCCGGCGGATCTGGTCGAGGCGTGCCGCCGGAACGGCCTGCCGGTGTTCGAGGTGCCGATCGCGGTCAGCTTCAACACCTTGGCCGAACGGGTGCAGCGCCAGTTCGCCCCGCGCCGGGAGCTGGTGGCCGCGGTGGCCTCCGGGACCGGGGTGGAGCAGCTGGTGCAGCTGGCGGAAGCCGAGCTCGGCGCGGCCTGCTGGGTGCTGGCGGCAACCGGGTGGGTGGTCGCCGCCGCTGGAGAACTCCCCGAACCCGCCCGGCGCGCAGCTGTTTCGGAGCTGGTGGGCTCTGCCGCGTTGCCCCGCGTGGTGCGAGCCGGCGAGAAGTACGTGCTGTGGCCGGTGACGTCCGACGTCGAACCGCGGGCAGCCCGTTGGGCGATCCTGGTGCGCGGTGATCTGGCGGAGTGGAGCGCGGCCCAAGAAGCGATCGCCGCGGATTTCAGCACCGCCGTGGCGGTGGTGCGGGCCAGGGTCGAGCAGGCCCGCCAGATCGCGGGGCGCGCGGTGGAGACCGCGCTGCGCCGCTTGGCGGACCGCAGGCTGGCGCCCGGTGAGGTCACCGCTCGACTGGAGAGCGCGGGACTGCCCACCGACCAACCGCTGCGGGTGGTGACGCTCCGCCTGGGCGAGGCCGCTTCGGCGGCCGCTCTGCTGCGCGAGATCGCCGCGGCCACCGGCCTGCCGGCGGTCGTCGCCGCGCAGGAGGACTCCGCCACCGCGCTCTTCGCCGGTGCTCCTGGCGAACTGGACGGGTTGGGGCAGCGGTTGCGGGAGATCGTCGACGCCGTTGCCGCCGGACTGGACGGGCAGCAGCTGGCCGTCGGGATCAGCGACACGACCGGGGCCGCGGGGTTGCCGGGGGCGGTGGAGGAGGCCGGTTACGCCTGCCAGCTCGCCGCTCGGCGCGGCACGAGCACCGGGGTGGCCGATTCCGCCGAGCTGGCCTCCCACGAAGTGCTGCTGGCGGCGGTGCCGGACGGGCTGCGCGAGTCCTACCGGGAGCGCGTGCTGGGCCGGCTCGTCGACTACGACCGCGAGCACCGCTCCGACCTGGTGGGGACGCTGCGGGCCTTCCTGGCGTGCGCCGGCTCGTGGTCCCGGTGCGCGCAGCAGCTCCACGTGCACGTCAACACCCTTCGGTACCGGTTGCGGCGGATCGAGGAGATCACCGGCCGGGATCTGAGCAGCTTCGCCGCCCGGGTGGATTTCTACTTGGCGCTGGAACTGGACCGGGGATCCGGTGAACGACCGGTGAAGCGCAGGAGTAGTTGACCGAACACGTCCGGTAATCGACGGTGCGGGCGCGGCTGGCGTGCCGCACCTGGAACGGGTGCACCATTTCGTGTGTGTAGTCACAATTCGTAAATCAGCTGTGCAGACGGGGTGGGTGCGGTTCGAAATCTTCAGGCCAGCGAGGTACCGTGCTTGGTCGCAGTTACGCTCTAAGGGGCGCTCGCTCCGTCAAAATCCGTTAACCCCCCCGACCCGAGATGGAGGTACCGGGATTGACCGATCTGTCCGCCACCGCAGGCGTGACGGACCGCTCGAGCGGCACCGGGCAATCGGGTGACCGCGGTGCAACCGATCACATCCAGGAGTTCCTGCGCCAGCAGGATCCGGAAACCCCTTGTCTGGTAATGGATCTGGCATCGGTGCGCCACCGGTACCGACAACTGCGAGCCGCTCTCCCGGACACTCGCATCTGCTACGCGGTCAAGGCCAATCCCACTCCCGAAGTGGTGCGGGAACTGGTCGCTCTCGGGTCTTCATTCGACGTGGCCAGTCCGGGAGAAATAGACCTGTGCCTGGCCGAAGGCGCGGCTCCGGAATCGATCTCCTACGGGAACACGATCAAAAAGGGCCGGGACATCGCCCGCGCTTATCGTCAAGGAGTTCGGCTGTTCGCCACGGACAGCCCCGCGGATTTGGCCAACATCGCTGAAAACGCCCCGGGCTCTCGGGTTTTCTGCCGGATCCTGGTGGACAACAAGGGATCTCGCACTCCGTTCGGCCGGAAATTCGGCTGCCAACCGCGAACCGCGGTGGCCCTGCTGCTCCGCGCCCGCGAACTGGGGCTCGACGCCTACGGAGTTTCTTTCCACATTGGATCACAGCAGCTCGACCCCGGTGCTTGGGAACACGGGATCCGGGCTGCCCGCGAAGTCTTCGACGCGTGCGCGCAGCACGGTCTGCAGCTCCAGATGGTGAACCTGGGCGGCGGACTGCCCGCCCACTACACCCAACCGGTGCCGCCGCTGGCCGACTACGTGCGGGCCATCGAGACGTCCCTGGACCGCCACTTCGGCGAACAGCGGCCGCAGCTGCTCATCGAACCCGGTCGTTTCATCGTCGGTGACGCAGGCGTGCTGCGCAGCGAGGTGGTGCTCGTCGCCGACGCGTGTGACGGCGAGAACCGCTGGGTATACCTGGATATCGGAAGGTACGGCGGGCTCGCCGAGACGGAAGGCGAAGCCATCACTTACCGACTGCGCACTTCCCGCGACGGTGACCCGTGCGGGCCAGTGGTGTTGGCTGGTCCCACCTGCGATGGTGACGATGTGCTGTACCAGCGCACCAAGTACGCGCTGCCGTTGACCCTGCGCAGCGGCGACTGGGTGGACCTGCTCAGCGCCGGTGCCTACACCGCGAGCTATTCCTCGGTGGGGTTCAACGGTTTTCCGCCGATGCGCACTTACTGCATCGACGGCGATCAGGAATAGATCGCCGAACGACTGCCAATTTCACTCGCCCGCTTTGGGATCTGCGAAATGATGGGAGGTCGATAGATGTCCGTTGACACCGGGACGCCGCCGGTAGGTCTGTTCACCGGCCAGCACGTCCTCGCTGAGCTGGAAGGCGTTTCTCCGGAGCTGCTCGACGACGAACAGTTCTTGCGGGACACCTTGTACAAGGCGCTGGCGGAATCGCGAGCCACCGTGTGCGACATGATGGCCAAGCGGTTCGAGCCGCAGGGCGTCACCGTGTTGGCGCTGCTGTCGGAGTCCCACGCTTCGCTCCACACCTACCCCGAAGACGGATCGATCTTCATTGACGTCTTTACCTGCGGGCACACCGCGCAACCGGAGCGAGCTGTTCAGCTGCTCGCCGAGGCGCTCAAACCGACTTCGATGAACACCCAGACCATCCACCGCGGCCGGGACTACGGGCTGGGGGCGTGACCGACACCCCACCGGGCAAGGGAATTCGAGGAGGAGCACCGTTGATCGAACTCGACGGGCACCGTTGGATCAAAGAGCCGATGGGCGCCGACCTGCAGCGCCTGTGGCGCATCGACGAAGTGCTGTGGGAAGGCGACACCGACTACCAGCACGTGGTGATCGGCCGCACCGCGCAGGGAATTTCCCTGTTCTGCGACAACGATCGGCAGAGCACGGAATTCTCCCAGCTCGTCTACCACGAGGCGATGATGGTGCCGGCGTTCCTGCTCGCCGAGAAGATCGAGCGCGTGCTCATCATCGGCTCCAGCGAAGGCGTGGCCAGCCAGATGTCGGTCCAGGCCGGGGCGACCCAGGTCGACCACGTGGACATCGACAAGCAGTGCGTGCAGCTCTGCGCGCAGCACCTGCCGTACGGCTACACCCCGGAGGAGCTGCAGCGGGCCGAGAAGGGCGAAGGCCCGATCAAGCTGCACTACGCCGACGGGTGGAGCTTCTTGGACCAGGCTCCACCGGAGGGCTACGACATCGTCGTGGTGGACCTGCCGGACGAACGCGCGGACGAGAACGACGGTCAGCACAACCGCTTGTACGGCGAGGACTTCGTCCGACGCTGCCAGACGGTGCTCTCCCCGGGTGGCGTGGTCGCCTTCCAGGCCGGTTGCCCCACGCTGTGGCGGAACGAAACGCTGGTCCGCGCCTACAACCGGTTCCGCAACGTGTTCGACACGGTGGTCTACTTCGGCTCGGACGAGCACGAGTGGGCCTTCCTGTTCGGCCGGGTCGAGCAGATCGATGACCCGACCAACGCGATGCTGGAAGCCTATCCGCGGATTTCCTACCGCCCGCAGACGATAGACGACGCCAGCCTCATCGGCCGCACGGTTCCACCGTATTCCGTGCGCCACCAGAGCTGAGCGCGACCAGCGAACGCGATTCGGCCCCCACCGCTCGGGTGGGGGCCGAACTCGTTCCTGCCCCGGGGCCGCGCCCTCCCGGCTTCGCCGTGCAGGCGGAGCGCAGCGTTCCCGAACCGAAGCCACCGCCCGCGGAACGCCCGGCTGGCGACCGACCGCTCGTCCCGCACGCTGCGTGCTCCTCCGGTCGCCCGCTGTGACCTCGGGTTTTCGCGGTGTGACCTCCGCTCGCGCGTTCTTGACCAGGGGGTCGGCGGGCGGGAGCATACCCGGCAATTGCCGCACGCCGGGTGCGGAGTCCGCACAGGAGGTTCCAATGACTGGCGCCCCCAGCCAGGTGACGGGCAGGCCGGGCCGAGCCGCGTTGGCGAGCTCCATCGGAGCAGTGGTGGAGTGGTACGACTTCCTGCTCTACGGGATCGTCGCGGCCGTCGTGTTCGACCGGGCCTTCTTCCCGGAGATCAGTCCGCTGGCCGGGACCCTGGCCGCGTTCGCCACCTTCGGTGTGGGATTCGTCTTCCGCCCGCTCGGCGGATTGTTCTTCGGGCACTTCGGCGATCGCATCGGTCGCAAGCGGATGCTGGTCTGGACCGTCCTCCTGATGGGGTTGGCCACCGCGGCCATCGGCCTGCTGCCGACCTACCACAGCATCGGCTGGTGGGCGCCGCTGGCGCTGGTGCTCCTGCGGGCCGTGCAGGGTTTCGCCGTCGGCGGCGAGTGGGGCGGTGCGGCCCTGATGGCGGTCGAGAACGCGCCCCCGAAGCTCCGGGCGTTCTTCAGCAGCGGGGTTCAGGTCGGCTACTCGGTCGGTTTGATCATGGCCACCGGCGTCGTCGGCCTGCTGCAGCACTGGCTGGGGGAGGCCGCCTTCCAGGAGTGGGGGTGGCGGATCCCGTTCGTGCTCAGCGCGCTGTTGGTGGCGTTGGCCCTGTGGATCCGCTCCGGCGTGCCGGAGAGCAAGGTCTTCGAGAGCGGGGACGCCGAACCGGCGGCCGCTGCGCTGCCCGTCGCCAAAGCGCTTCGCCACCACCCGGCGGCGTTCTTCCAGATCATCGGCATGCGGCTGGGCGAGTTGCTGACGATGTACATCGTCACCACCTTCGCGCTCGCCTACGCCACCGACGATCTCGGTTTCAGCTCCGCCCTGGTGCTCAACATCGGGTTGGTCGTGGGGGCCGTCGGCATCGTCACCATCCCGCTGTACGCGTGGTTGTCCGACCGCTACGGGCGCAAACCGGTGTTCGTCATCGGCGCCGTGGTGGGTGTGCTGGCCACGGTGCCGTACTTCCTGTCCCTCCAGGCCGGCTCCGCCGTGCTGGTGGTGGTCTGCTCCATCGTGCTGGTCAACGTGGCCCACGACATGATCGTCAGCGTCCAGCAGCCGCTGTTCACCGAGATGTTCGGTCCCGAGTACCGCTACAGCGGTGCCGGGCTGGGCTACCAGGTCGCCGGTGCGCTGGGCGGCGGCTTCACCCCGTTCATCGCCACCGCGCTGGTCGCGTTCGGCGGTGGCAGCTGGTACTGGGTGGCGGCTTACCTGGCGGCCGGTTGCGCGATCTCCGCGCTGGTCGCGCTGGCGCTGCGGGAGCGGCGCCCGGAAGCGGTCGCCGAGCCGCTCCTCACCCGCTGACGGCGGTCACTCGAACGGCAGGTAGGGGTGCATTCCCGCGGCGCCGTCCCGGGGGATGAACCACTGCTCGTAGGCCAACCCGTGCGCCCGCAGGCCGGCTTCGGTCTGCTTGGCCCGGGCCGAGCTCTCCGCTCCGCCGTCGGTGACCGGCACTTCGACCTCGTACAGCTCGGCGGGGTTGAGCTCGGCGAAGGCCTGGCGGGAGAACTCGGCGAACAGCGGTTCGCTGCCGTCCCAGGAGAGCAGTTCCGTCGCTTCCAGGACCACTCTCGCCTCGTTGATGAACAGCTGCAGCGCCAGGGCTTCGGCGACGGTGCGCGGCGGGCGCCAATCGGGGCTGGTCAACCGGGTGGCCACCATCGACGAGGCCAGCAGGAACGCCCGGGCGAACGCCGAGTCGTACCGGTGGTCGTAGCAGGGCGGCAGCTCTTCCAGCACGAGCAGGCCGATGGCGTCGGCGACCGTCGCGTTGTTGATCGCCAGCGCCAGCTCGTCGTAGAAGATCTCGTCGGTGACCACCCGAATGGCGTGCACCAGGGCACCGCTGGCCAGCCTGTTGAGCTCCTCCGGCTGGCCGGGGGCGAAGTCGCGGGGGGAGAAGGCCCGCAGCTGCGGGGCGAACTTGAGCAGCTCGGTCCGCCACTGGTCGGCGGTCATGGCCGGTTGCTGGCCCTCCAGCGCTTCTTCGACGGCCGCGGACAGCTCGGGCTGCACCTCGCCGTTGCTCTCCACGCTCTCGAGGCCTGCTGCGGCGAGCCGCTCGTTGAACTCGTCCTCGGTCAGCTGGACCTCGGGGTTGGTGACCAGCCATCCGGTGAGCAACTCGTTCTCGCTGATCATCTCGTTGAGCACGGAAGCGGCCGCGTTCTCGGCGGCCATCAGCGAGGGAGCTTCGAGGGAGAGGACCACGTTGGCCCCTCTGGAGTGCACGGCGACGTGGAAGTCGAGAACGTCGATGGACGTGCCGTCGGGGCCGCTGACGCCCTCCACGAGGGCCAGGTGGCGGTCGAGTATCGACGCGACGCCTTCCTGCTGGAGCGCATCGAGCTCGGTCACGCCGACCGGCGGCTCGAGCTCTGCTGACACCGAGTAGTCCACCGTGTGTGCCTCCTCGACGGTTGCAGGGCATCGTACTGCTTTCCCGGTGAGCTGACCCGTTAAGCCACAGCGGCTTCACCATCGGTGATGATGGGACTCGTGACGACGAATGTGGCGGTATTCGGCAGTTGCAACATGGACCTGGTGGCCTACGTCAGCACCGCTCCCGGGCGCGGGGAGACCGTGCTGGGGCGGGAGTTCCACACGGTTCCCGGCGGCAAAGGGGCCAATCAGGCGATCGCTGCCGGAAAGGCCGGTGCGCGGGTGCAGATGATCGGCGCAGTTGGTTCGGACGATTTCGGCACCCGGATCAGAGAAAA
>Ga0079224_100008060_pt1 | contig 14226 bp, 7 predicted proteins | sample Stecom2015_FD_80414 | JGI IMG/M metagenome (GOLD analysis project Ga0079224, IMG submission 80414) | Agricultural soil microbial communities from Utah to study Nitrogen management - Steer compost 2015 | ecosystem: Environmental > Terrestrial > Soil > Agricultural land | place: USA: Utah...
ACGGACTCCGGCCGCCATTGCTTGGCCACGACCATCTCGCCGATGAGAAAGAGGAGCGCCAGCACGAGGAAATGCTTCCAGAGCTCGACGCCGGTTCGCTCTTCGAGGACGGACGAGATGATGTCGGCAGGCCGATCTCCCCGGACATCCACCAGAGCGACCTCCTGCCCGATCGCGTCTTCGAGCCGGGCGCGCGCTTCCCTCTCATCCAGCGGCCGGAGGTCCGACTCAGCCGCATCGAGGTTGACCGCAAAGCGCCGCACCGTACGTTGATCCGCACGAATATCGTAGACGCCGCGCTCGGCGAGCGCATCGCCATCCAGACTCAGCAGCAGGGCACCTACGAGATTTCGTTGTTCAGGCACATATTCGCTCGCATCAGGCCCGATCACCCGCAGCTCCGTGGCGCCGCTGAGCCTGGGCAGCCGAATTTCGGCATCCCGCGCGGCCACCAACTGCTCTCCCGACACGGACTCGGATGCGGAGAGGTAGTACATCGACCGATAAAGTAGGGGGATGAACAGCCCGCGAACGGGGAAGTCGCTCCACCGGTCGTCCGGCGCTACGGACAACAACAAGGCGACACCGAGTTCATGTCGGATCTCCTGCAGGAACGGAAAGCCATTCGTTAGCTCGATGAGCGTCAGCTCGCCCCCGCCACCGGGCGAGTAGTTCAGCCCGTGGTAGATCTCCGGGCTCTCGACCCGTACGTCTCCGGAGAGCTCTCTCCGACCGAAAACGCCTTCGAACAACGGGTGCTCGAGATCCACCGATTCGAAGGAAGCGATGCTCCGACGTGAGCCGAGCGAACCGCTGAATCCGGAAACTCGCCCTCCGCCCAACTCGGCTAGAAGCGCATTGTATTCCTCCGCGGCCGCATCAGCCGACGGCGAAACGAGCAGCCCACCACCGCCGGCGACGTATCGGCCGAGCGCGGCGATCTCTCCGCTAGATAGCGAACGCGGCCCCAGGAGAAAAACGGCGTCGAATCCGGCTAGCCCGGCGGCCGCCAGACCCGTCTCCTCGATGATGGTGACGTCGAAGGCCACGCCATCCCGGCCGATTTCCGGCGATAGCGCGAGCTCGACGTAATCAGACCGCTGTCCTTCACCCCGCACGACAAGCACGCGCCTGCGCTCCGGCACGTGAAGCGTGAAGTGGCGCTCGTTGTCAAACTCGAAGGCATCCCCCTCGATGTGGACCGTGCCCGCGAGCCATCCCCTGCCCTGCGGCGAAGCCGTCAAGGTCACGGTCGTTGGCACGCCGGGCGGTACGTCGACCGTAGCCTGCGCCAGGCGCTCGCCTTCGAGAAAGAGGCTTGTGACATAGTCCTCGAGCCCTTCCGTGCCGTAGTTGAGGAGTGTGGCCGTGATCCGAACGGGCTGTCCCGCCTCGATGATGCGGCTTTCGACCTGAACATCGGTCACCGCCACGTTTGAATGCAGACGATCCCCCACGGGAAGCAGGTAGGTGCGGATGCCGGCATCCAGCCGCGATACGACGCTGTCGGCAAACGTGCTCTGCTGGAGATCGGAGAGGACGTAGATTTCGCGGTTGAGATGTACGGCCTCACTCAGCAGCCGCCCGGCCCGAACGACGGCATCCGATGCGGATCTCGAGCTCGTGGCCGGTTCGAGGTTCTCGATCGCCCGGATGGCCGAGCCGACGTTGGTGAAGCGTTCGGCAGATCCCGGCTCGTTTCCCGTGCCAACCACGAAGATCTCGTCACCGCTCGAGAGCTCGTCGAGGAGGGCCGTGGCCACGTCCTTCGCCTGCCTGAAATACTCGCCTCCCGCGTCGCGAAGGGTCATGGACAGCGAATTGTCTATGACTACGGCCACGGATGACCTGGCGTCCCCACCCACGGCTCCGGCCAGATCACCGGTCAGCGTAGGACGTGCGAAGGCGATCACGAGACACGCGATCGCGAGCATTCGCAGCAGTAGCAACAACCACTGCTTGATCCGGACGCGCTGCATCGTTGACTTCTGCAGTTCCCGGACAAACTCCAGAGAGCTGAAATCCACCTTCCGCGGACGCCGGAAATTGAACAGGTGGATGATCAACGGAATCGCGGCGGCAGCCAGGGCGGCCAGTGCGAGTGGATTCAGGAATTCCATACAGTGAAGATCGGCGCCGGAGGTCCGTGATTCGCCGGCCGGCCGGATCGGCAGACGCGACGAGGACGAAGCAAGCGGTGTCGCTCGCCCGCAAGGAGAAGGGGTTGGGCGGATGCTACCAGAGGGCGCGACGGGCTGTTCCGCAGACGGCCGGCGAGACCTGTGAGCACCCGATTCGTGGGTAAGCCTTCCCCGTCAAACCTTGCATCATACGGCGTCCGAACGCGTTATAGCTGGCCTGTCCTCCTGCCGAAGTACGCTCAATTTATGCCCACCGTCACTCGACGACTCTCCACGGCCCCGCGCAGCGCGTCCTCCGACTCTGACGTACGCCATTCGGCCCGCAAGCACATCGTCATTCGAGGCGCTCGCCAGCACAACCTCAAGAACATCGACCTCGATCTTCCGCGAAATCGGCTGATCGTCATCACGGGCCCCTCCGGCTCCGGGAAATCGTCGCTGGCCTTCGATACCATTTATGCGGAAGGGCAGCGCCGCTACGTCGAGAGCCTCAGTGCGTATGCCCGGCAGTTCCTCGAGCGGATGGACAAGCCGGATGCCGATCTCATCACCGGACTCGCTCCCGCCATCGCCATCGAGCAGAAGACCACATCGCGCAATCCGCGCTCTACGGTCGGCACGCAAACGGAAATCTACGATCATCTCCGGCTGCTCTTTGCCCGGATCGGCCGAACGTATTCGCCCGTCTCCGGCGAAGAGGTGACGAAGGACTCTCCGCGCTCGGTCGCAAACCGTCTGCACCAGCAGTTCTCCGACGGCGACCGATTCTATGTCTGCTTCTCGGTACCCTCACGCAAAGACATCTCGCTGCAAAGCGAGCTGGAGGCCCTCCGCCAGCGGGGATTCTTCCGGGTTCTCCTCCTACCCACTGAGCGCCAGCAGAAGCGCGGAGCCGAAGAGGAGGTCTTCGACCTGAACGAAAAGGAGCCGGCGCAGTTGAGCAACTATGCACGGGAGCGGCTGCTCGTGCTGGTCGATCGCCTGGCCGTGCGGATGGGAGATGCTTCCAATCTTTCCCGCATTGCCGACTCCGTGGAACAGGCGTTTCGGGAGAGCGGCGGCCGATGCATCGTGCGGATGCGCGGCGGTCCCACGCTGCATTTCAGCGAGTACTTCGAGCGGGACGGCATCCGCTTCGAGGAGCCGACGCCCCTCATGTTCTCCTTCAACAGTCCCGCCGGTGCATGTCCGGTATGCCAGGGGTTCGGCCGCGTAACGGGATTGGACCCGGATCTCGTCATCCCGGATCAGCGCCTCTCCATCCGGCAAGGAGCCATCGCGCCCTTCCGAACCGAGCAGTGGAGCAAGCATTTCCGCGACCTGATCAAACTGGCGGCGGATCGGCGCATAAACATCGACACGCCCTACGAGCACCTCCCCGCGGACGTAAAGGACCTCATCTGGAACGGCGCGGGTGATTACATCGGCATCAGGGGCTTTTTCGATTTCCTCGAGAAGCACAATTACAAGATGCACTACCGCATCTTCCACGCTCGCTTCCGAGGGTACTCGCGATGCCCCGCCTGCAACGGCTACCGCCTTCGAAAGGAGGCGCTCAACGTGAAAATCGGTGGTCACCACATCGGTGAAGTCGTAGAGCTCACGACGCTCGATGCGAAGCGCTTCTTCGATGAGCTTGAACTCTCGAGTTTTGAAGAGCAGGTGGCCGGGCGCGTTCTGACGGAGATTCGTAAGCGGTTGAAGTACCTTGTGGAGGTCGGGCTCGATTACATCACGCTCGATCGGCTGTCGCAGACCCTTTCGGGCGGCGAAAACCAGCGCATCAATCTGGCGACGTCACTCGGCTCATCACTCGTGGGCTCGCTATACGTGCTCGATGAGCCCTCCATCGGACTGCATCCGCGCGACAACGACCGACTCATCTCCATTCTGGAGAACCTTCGCGACATCGGCAACACGGTGCTCGTGGTGGAGCATGAGGCCGCGATGATGCAGCGCGCCGATCAGATCGTGGAGCTCGGGCCCGGGGCCGGGCGGTACGGGGGCCACGTCGTCTTCCAGGGCACGTACGACGAGCTCATAACGGATAGCCAATCCTTGACGGGCGCCTATCTGAGCGGGCGCGAGAGCATTCCGGTTCCGGACCGTCGTCGGCCGGTCGATGAGGACTACGTCCTCCGCCTCGAAAGTGCCAGACAACACAACCTCAAGCGGCTCGATGTCACGTTCCCCCTCGGGATGATCGTGTGCGTGACGGGTGTGAGCGGTTCGGGCAAGTCCACCCTCGTCCACGATACCTTATATAATGGGCTCATGCGATTGAAGGGGCACAGCCTGGAAGAGCCCGTGGGCGCTCACGATGCGCTTCGTGGTCATTTGCTGGTGGATCAGGTAGAGATGGTCGATCAGAATCCGATCGGCAGATCCCCACGCTCGAACCCCGCCACGTATACCAAGGCCTTCGACCATATTCGCGAGCTGTTCTCGAACACCTATCAGGCCCGCCTGCGAGGCTACAAGCCGGGGTATTTTTCCTTTAACGTGCCCGGTGGCCGGTGTGAGGTTTGCCAGGGCGAGGGCGTCGTCAAGGTGGAGATGCAGTTTTTAGCCGACCTGTATCTGGAGTGCGAGGCCTGCAAGGGCCGGCGCTACAAGCAGGATGTCCTGGAGATTCGCTACCGCGGAAAGAGCATCGACGATGTCCTGAGGATGACAATCGACGAAGCCGTCGAATTCTTCGCGGATGAGGAGGTGATCGTTCGGAAGTTGGAGGTGCTGCGGGGCATCGGGCTGGGCTATCTGACGCTCGGCCAGCCCTCGAATACGCTCTCCGGAGGAGAGTCGCAGCGCCTCAAGCTGGCGTCGTTCCTGGGCAAGAACACCAGGGATCGCGTGCTGTACGTCCTGGATGAGCCCACCACCGGCCTGCATTTCGAGGACATCAAGAAGCTCATGGCCGCCCTCAATGCGCTCGTTGAGGAGGGCCACTCCGTTATCCTCGTCGAACACAACCTCGATGTCATCAAATGTTCGGATTGGGTAATCGACCTGGGGCCCGAAGGCGGCGTACGCGGAGGGTTCGTGGTAGCCGAAGGGACGCCTGAGGACATCGCGGCGCATCCGGAAAGTCACACAGGCCGCTTCCTCCGCGAGATTCTGTAGCATTTCTTCAGGCCGCTTTCTCCCGTTCTCGCCCGCGGCGAGGGGCGAAATACTGGATGTTACTTAGCACGACTGGCCTGCGGCTTAATCATGAAAGGGCGAAGGCATCTCCAGATTGTGGCCGATTCGGTGATGATAGTCATCCTGCGGCGGCGAATGAGGATCGGATGAATTCTCGGCCCGAGAATTGCTCACCGAAGGCGCCCCGACCGCCGCGTGAATCTTGCTTCGATGTTTTCCGTTGACCTGCGCGACTTACCTGGTGACTGCACGGACTCGAGGCATCAAAGCGTTCGAGACTTGGAATTCTGCACGATAGGAGGAGGAATTAGCGGCGCCTCGTCGGTGGCAGCAACGTGGTGATGGACGAACAGACCTACTTAGTAGATAGAGAACTCGAGGAGCGGCGCCCGTATGCCCGGCGCCGTGTGGCGCTTTTCACGGGCGCCTATAACCACATCGCTGACGGCGTATCGCTGACGCTGAATCGGCTCGTTTCCTTTTTGCAGCGACACGATACGGAGACGCTCGTTTTTGCGCCTACCGTCGACGATCCGCCGGTGAATCATGCCGGCACGCTGGTACCGATCCCGTCGATCCCCCTGCCGGGTCGTCCGGAGTATCGTGCCTCGCTGGGGCTTCCGCGATCTGCGCGCGCCACACTCAAGCACTTTCGCCCCAACGTGGTGCACATCGCCACGCCCGACTTCCTGGGCTACAAGGCGCTTCGCCTGGCTGAACGATGGAAGATTCCCGTGGTGGCATCCTATCACACCCATTTCAGCTCCTATCTGAAGTACTACGGCTTTGGGGGCCTCGAAAGCGTGATGTGGCGGTACCTCCAGAACTTCTACAGCCGCTGCCGACATGTCTACGTGCCGTCCCCGTCCATGGCGGAGGTGTTGCGATCCCACGGAATCGAGAGCGGTTTGCGCCTCTGGTCGCGGGGGGTGGATACGTGCCGGTTCAATCCCTCTCGTCGATCCAACGAATGGCGCCGATCGATGGGCGTGGGTGACGACGAGATCCTCGTCAGCTTCATCGGACGGCTCGTGTGGGAGAAGGGGCTCCGCGTCTTCGCCGATGTGATCCAGAACGTGGAGCAGCGGGGCATTCCGCATCGCAGCATGATCGTGGGCGAGGGTCCCGCGCTGACGGAGCTTCGAGAGCGGCTCCCGTCGACCCTGTTTACGGGCTATCTCGAGGGCACGGCTTTGGCTCGAGCCTACGCGTCATCCGATGTCTTCCTCTTCCCGAGCGATACGGAGACGTTTGGCAACGTGACGCTCGAGGCTATGGCTTCGGGAGTGCCCACGGTTTGCGCCGACGCCACCGGAAGTCGGACCCTCGTCGAACATGGCGAGACCGGCCTTCTCGTTCCGGCCGGTAATTCCGCCGCGTTCACGGAGGCCGTCCTTCATCTTATCGAGGATCACGAGGAACGCCGCCGAATGGGTGGAGAAGCGCTGCTTCGTGCCCGCCAGTACGATTGGGATACCGTGCTCATGCACATCGTGCGGTGGTACGACGAGATCATAGATCCGGAAGTCGATTTCTCCGGCGACGGTTTTATGAAAGATCTGCCGGTTCCGCTAGCCAAACCGGCAACATCACCCCTCCTAAGTCAGCTCACATCCTGATATCCACTTTGCGCGTCCTCTTCGTTTCGCATTCGTTTCCGGCTGCCGGTCGAGCGCTCTCGAACCTGGGCGGAATGCAGCGAGTGGCGACTGAGCTGCACGAGGCACTCGAAACGCATCCCGATATCGAGTATTCCTCCATCGTGCTTCGCAGTTCTTGGCGATGGACCCATGTCAAGACGGGGCCATTTCTGGCTCGCACCCTCGCCGAGCTGCGCAGGCGCATCGATGCTCGCGAGGTAGATGTCGTGCTTTTCTCATCGATGGTCAGTGCGGCGCTTGCCGTTTTCCTGGCCCGGAGCACCAATCCGAAGGATGTGGTCCTCGCTGCCGTCGTGCACGGCCGCGACGTTACGTGGGATTTCGGGCCATACCAGCGGTTTGTCCCCAGGATCTTCGATGCCCTGGATCTTGTGTTGCCGGTTAGCCGCGCGACGGCCGACGCTTGCCTGTCGCGTGGCCTTCGCAGGGATCGGCTCGTCGTTGTGCCCAACGGTATCTCGCTCAGTCGGTTCGAGCCTGTGAGGAGCAATCGGAAGGAACGTCGTCGAGTGCTCCTCGAGCAGATGGGGGGCGACGGGAAGTCGGAACCCGGCCTTCTCCTTTGTAGCGTCGGGCGCCAGGTCAAGCGGAAGGGTTTTGTGTGGTTCGTGGATGAGGTCCTCCCTCTCCTTCCCGACGATGTCCACTACTGGCTGGCCGGCGAGGGCCCCGAATCGGAAGACATCCTTGCGGCCGCCAGACGCCGGAACGTTTCGCATCGCGTGCGTCCGCTTGGACGCGTGTCCGAGTGCGATCTCGAGCTCCTGTACGCCGCCTCCGACCTCTTCATAATGCCCAATGTCCCCGTCCGGGGAGACATGGAGGGCTTCGGAGTGGTGATGCTCGAGGCCGGGTTGTCGGGACTCCCCACGATTGCATCTCGGCTAGAGGGCATCGCGGACGTCATTCAGGAGGGAAAGAATGGCCACCTGATCACAACCATGGACGCGTGGGCATTCTCGGAAGCCATCATGGCGTACTATCGGAATGAGGCGAAGCTTGCCCGCGCCGGGGAACGAGCGCGTTCCTTCGTCACGGAGCGTTTCGGTTGGAGTGCGGTTGCCGACCGATACGTGAATGAGCTACGCAAAGCGGCCACTTTGACTCCGGTTCCGTACGAGGCCGTCGCCTGAAAGAAGTGACGAACGACTAGCCCCTGTCTTCGAGGAGGGCGGGCTCCTGCTCGACCGATCCTTCCATCGGCAGAGCCCCGGATCGACGATCTTCCAGCCACTGAAGGAGTGCCGGATGGAAGGCAAGTGCGGCCAGAAGCGTCATGCCGATGCCGACAACGGCCAGCTCGCCGATGCTCTTCAGGCCGGGATGGAAGCTCAACAGGAGACCCGCAAATCCGACCATGGTCGTAAGGGAGGCCATCGTGATGTGCTCGCCCGTCGAGCGCAACACCCTTCGAATCGTACCCCGCCCTTCCTCTCGATAGCGGTGTACCAGGTGAACACCGGCGTCGTTGCCGATACCTAACACGGCCGGAAGGACGACGATGTTATAGAAGTTTAGCTTGAGATTGAGTAGCTCCATCAGGAGGATCATCCACAAGACTCCCATTACGAGCGGCACCGTGGCTAATGCCGCCCAGCGGATCGATCCAAAATTGATCCACATCAGCAAGATGACGATGACGAAAGTGATCACGACCATGTAGGGCGCCTCCTTCAACAAGAGGCGCAACATATCGGCCGCCACAAGGGACGTCGAGCCTGCATGGTACACCTTGCCCTCCGCCGTCACGATCGTGCCGACGTCATCGGCGAAGGCCATGGAGTTGCGTCCATCCGAAAGCCCGACAGCGGGATAGATCATCACGAAATTGCCCACCTCGCCCGTCTTGGAGGTGAACTGATTCCGTATCGATTCCGGGATGTCGTCGATGTCGATCGGCCGGGTCGTCTGTGCGGCATGCCGGATGCGCTCGATCTCCGGGCCACCTTCTGCCTGAATGAGGGGGTCATTCAGCAGCGCGCGGATATCGGCGATCCGTGCCAGCTTCCTCTGTTGCGCATCCGGCTCCATCGGAAATCGATCTTGGAGGGACTCGACCCGGTCGATGGTCGGGGTCAGGGTGTCCTTCGCTATGTGCTCCTCTACGGCCTCCACGACGGCCCGCACTTCGGACGGGTCGTCTACGAGCACGTAGGCGGGATTTGCGCCGCGGCCCGGGTAGACGGTCCGTACGACCGCACGCCTTGCCTCGTACTCCGAGTACTCCGGTTCCAGATTGCCGAACTGATACTCGAACTCGACCCGCGGAAGGAGGACGAGTGCCGCGACGGCGGCGGCAACGCTTGCCAGGACGATGCCGCGGGATCGTGAAATCGGTTTCGATCGATCGGTCGCAGGTGAAGGCGCGATCTCCCTGGTATCGAAGTTGAGGAGGCGGTATCGCTCGAAGATCAGCAACAGGGCAGGCAAAACCACGGTCATGGCGATCAGCGCAAGGAGAACGCCCGTACCCGCTATGAAACCGAATTCGCTGAAGCCTTTGAAATCGGCAATCATCAGCACGAAGAGGGCAACGGCCGTAGTCATACACCCTACGGCGATGGCCTGCCCCGTGCTGGTGAGCGTTCGTTCCGTGGCTTGATCGGGCGTGTGTCCTTTTCCGCGCTCCTCCGTGTACCGGGCGTAGTAATGAATGCCGTAGTCGATCCCCAGTCCGAAGAGCACGAGCCCCAGGGTCGACGTCATCAGATTCAGCGTCTCGAAGACCAGATAGGCGAGACCGAAGGTCCAGGTCAGGCTCATGAGCAGCGGCACGCCGATCGGCGCCGCCAACACTGGTGTACGGGCGATCTGCGCAAAGAGGACGCGCGCATCGTAGCGATGCCCGGCACGAGCCGTATAGGCCTTGTAGAAGAAGTAGAGAACGACCATCAATAGAACCGTGCTCACGCCCGCCGCGAACGATCCGAAAACGTCGCGGGTGATGGAGGTCACCTCGACGAGCTGCCGGTACAGACGCCCCGCCAGAATGACCTCCATTTCGGGGTGGTAGGATTCCGGATTCATCTCGTCAACGAGAGCGTCGAGGTCCTCGTACAGACCTTCTATGAACGAGATGTTGGTCTGCGACCCGGTGGGGTAAAAACGCAGCACCATCACGGTGCTGTCTTCGTTGATGGGATATTCCTTTCCGATGACCTGATCGTAGACCGCCTGGAGGTCCCGCTCCAGGGAGAATGCAGCCTCCTGGGCGTCTTCTTCCTCCTCGAGGTCGAGGTCAAAGAAGAAAGGGTTGGCCTCCAGCTTGGCTGAGCGAATTTCTTCCTGGATGTACGCCTCGAGGCTGTCGAGCTCCGCATCCGTGGCGAAGTAGAGGGCGTTCTCCTCGAGGAAAGCTGTGTCCTTCCGGTAATCGACTCGCTGGAGATAGGGCTCTCCCGTCTGGGGCCACTTTAGCTCCAGAGCCCGGGGGATGAAGTCTTCGGCGAACGCGCGATTCGCCTCGAAGGACGGGCTCCGGATGGCTATGTCCGCCGTCGTCTCGCTGCCCACCATTTCGCGGAGCCGCTCGAGCGCCTGAACGCTGGGGTAGTTCGACGGAATGAGCTTCGAAAAGTCTGTGTCGATGCGCAGTTGCTGAGCCAGGATGAATCCGCCGACCGAAAGCAACACGGCGACCAGTACGACCAGCGGCGCGCGCCGCGTCACCAGGTGCACAACCGGGCGAACGAGGTGATAGAACCGGGTCCTTTCCTGTCTCATCTCGGTCGTCTTCGGCGTTGTTGGATCGTGCAATAGCGCCTCAGCATGTTCACTTCGACATCACTACGATATTGTCGAAGTCGACCTCGGCCGTCGAGCGGGTGTTGTCGGAATCACTCCACAGCGTGATGGTGAAGGGCTCGTCCGGTGGATCGCCACCGAAGAGGCGGCGATAGTCTTCCGGCACGTTGCGCGTCACCGTCACCCAGCGGCCGGTTCCGTCCAGGCCACTCGATGCAACGAGGACCTTGACGTTCCCGGTGGAGACGACGGTTCCTTCCGGAAGACTCGTACTGTACACGTACTTGATGCTCAATGGTCGTCCAAGCCAGTCCCTCTTCGAGAACGAGACGTAGATGGCGCCGCCCGAGTCGTTGACCTTGTCTTCACGAGCTCCCTCCGGTAGACGCCTCGCGCGCCAATCCCAGCGCAACATCGGATATTCGGACAGCCGCCAATCAAAATCGGTAGACGGTAGGGAAATTCGTTGTGCCTCGCCCTCCGTGTACGCTCTTACGAATTTGTTGCCGCCCTCCGCGACCACCGTAAACTTCTCTTTCGGATTCATAAAAGGCCCGAGTGGCAAGAACGCGCGCTCGCGGCTCGAAAAAAAGCGCCAGCGGGCCGGCGGCTCACCCGGATTATCCTCTTCGAAATCCTCCAGCACGATCGAACGAGTGGTGTCCGGCGAAGTTGACAATGCGGCCCCGGTGAACACGAGCCATCCGACGATGAGGAAGGTCAGTTTCATGGGTGAGCATAGTCTCATAGTGCTCCGAGGCCGATCAGCGATTCGAGGGGAATAGATGGTGGACCCCGCTCCGGCCGTCTTGGGCCCGCCCGGTACATCAATATCAGTGCCAAGCCCTGGGCCTTGATCAAGTCTTGAAGGGCTCGGACAATTCCTCGAGGTTCCCCGCCTCCACCGGGACGTCTTGCGGGCCTTCAAGGTCATTTCCATCGTTTCGGGTGGACACCCGGTGCCTTTCGTACCATACAGTGCTCGTGAAAAGCACCAGATTCAGCAGGCGATCGAAGGCGCTCCGCACGAGGAGCATCCCCATCACGACGGCCACCGGGACATCGAGCATGGGTGCGAGGCCGGCGCCTGCGCTTGCAAATACCAGGTCGCTCGAGGGCAGAAATGGGATGCGATTGATGAGGACGAAGACGACGAGCAGCAGCGCCCAGGTCTCGAACGATGCCGTAGGCACCACGATCCACCACGCCGCGATCTGGAATACGTACCCGAGCAAAAACCGCGACAGATGGGCAGCCGCCAGGAGGGGAAGCACGCGTTCTGGAAGCGAGAAAAGAACCTTTCGGAAATGATACACGGCGAGGCCCGCGAGCGTCGCCGCAATCACTCCCAGTGCGATGTAGCCGGGGCTCGGCTGATCAACCAGATCGCCCAGATCCACATACCCCGTGGCCAGAAAGCCCCCGATCAGCAGAGCGGCGGCGGACAGAGAAGCCGCCGAAGAAACGATCAGATTGTCTTTGATGGTGCCCATAATCGCCCGGCCGCCGGCCGCAACGCGCTCTTTTGCCCAGGCGAAGAGGTACAGCTCTCCTGAATAACCGACGACATCCGTATTCAGGACGCGCTTGCGTATCATGATGGGTATGCATTCGAGCGGCCGCATCCGCCAGAGCCTTCCGTATATCACGGATTCGGTCACGGGCAGCAAGAGATACATGGCCAGCACGAGCACGTAGAAAAGCGGATGCGTGGGCAGCGACCCGATGACCTGAGCCCATCCGATCCTCGTGACCTGATAGACGAGCAGCGCAACGATCCCCGTTGCGAACAGAGCGCGCGCCACTTTCAAGGTGCTCCGCCCGCCCGGGCTCTCGGCTAATGCCTGCCAGCGATTGAACAAAGACTTCGTCATCTCATGCACGCTCGCCCCCGGGGCGAACAGTCTCCGACCATCCCCGCAGGAGGCAACTGGAACTCACGCAAAAAGCGGCGGCACTCATCGGATTGAGATTAAATTGTCGTCCATCACGCGGTGGTTTTATCCGCTTCCGGCCGAGAACGCATTTCCGGAAGAATCACCGCCTCATAACGATTGATAGCACGGTCCGTTCGCCTCATTCTCTGAGACCCAGCACGTGAGTAAGGACAACGTCCGGCGGCTCTTCATCGCCGTTCTCGCCATACTACCCCTGCAGTACGGCCTGGTCGGACTCACGGGGTTGTTGGGTTGGATGGAGCCCTGGCCCGCCGTGGTCCTGCCGGGCTTTAAGGGGGTCGCGGATCGATTGGAGCACTTCGAGTTGCAGCAGGCCGTGCTCGAAGCGTACTTCACAGATTCGACGACCACCTACGTTCCCGTCAACGACCTTTTCGAATCGATTCCGTCGTCTCATCACCTGGGAGTCCTCCGGCGGCAATTCAGACCGGCATCCATGAGCGGAACTTCCGAAACGGAGCAGGCCCTCCATCCGGAGATTCGCTCCTGGCTCAGCGATCGACTCGCCCGCCTCTACCCGGAAAGAACGACGGAGCGGCTCGACGTGGTGTGGTTCCAGATACGCTTCAGCCCGACGGGCGTCTTGTCCGACGCCACCCCCATCGACACGCTGCGCCTTCCCCTGTGATAGTGCTACGAGATGCCGCGCAATACTGATCGGTTCGATGCGTGGATTCACGAGACGTTTCCCGTGGATGCGGCGGGTCTCGGCCTTTTTCGGATGGCATACGCGGCCTTCGCGTTGTTCATCATCGCACCGGGGCACGACGCGTACACGAATCTCGTAGCGCTCGCGGAGCTTCCCGACGCGATGTTCGCTCCTCCCCCCGGCCCCATGCAGCTGTTCAGGGGGTTTCCGCCGGTCATCGTCGCCGAGGGCATCCTGCTCCTCTTGAACCTGGCACTGGCCGCTCTCCTCATTGGCTACCGCACACGCCTTGCTTCCATCTCCACAGCCGTGCTTTTCCTACTTGTGTACGGCTTCTCATACTCGCTCGGGAAAATCAACCACAACCTGCTGTTCGTGCTGGTGCCTATTGTGATGGCAGGATCCGGTTGGGGCGGTGACCTTTCGTACGACGCGCAGTTCCACGACCGCCGAGAGCCACGGGCCTGGCCACTGATGCTGCTTGCCGTCATCGTCGGCTTTGCGATGTTCACCTCCGGGTTCGCGAAGCTGCTCGGGGGGTGGCTCGATTTATCGACGCAGGCCGCTTACGGGCATTTACTGAAGCACTTCTTCGTACGCGGCCGTGTCGATCTTCTCGCCCCGTATGCCGTGGGCCTGGAAAGCCGCACGCTCTGGGAGGTATTCGATTATGCAACGGTGCTTTTCGAACTGGGCTTTCTGCTGAGCATCTCGAGCGCGCGTTCGTTCCGCTGGTTCGTGGCCGCCGCGGTCGTTTTTCACTTCGGCATCATGTTGATCCTCAACATCGCCTTCCATTTCAATCTCATCGTATACGCGGCGTTCGCGGACTGGCCGACCATGGGGCGTTGGGTCCGCGAGTATCTGCCGAGCATTCAACTTCCGCGCGCCATGGCGCTGAGTTTCGCCGTCCTCCTCGGTACCGCCAC
>Ga0079224_100008061_pt1 | contig 14226 bp, 12 predicted proteins | sample Stecom2015_FD_80414 | JGI IMG/M metagenome (GOLD analysis project Ga0079224, IMG submission 80414) | Agricultural soil microbial communities from Utah to study Nitrogen management - Steer compost 2015 | ecosystem: Environmental > Terrestrial > Soil > Agricultural land | place: USA: Utah...
TAAAATGTACGGACCTACAGGTTCTGGGGTTTTGTATGGTAAAGCTGAGCATTTAGAAGCGATGCCGCCTTATCACGGTGGCGGTGAAATGATTGCTAAAGTAACTTTTGAAGAGTCCGTTTACAATAAAGTACCGGCCAAATTCGAGGCTGGGACACCCAACATTGCCGGTGGTATTGGCTTAGGGGCAGCGGCGGAGTTTATCATGGAAATTGGTATTGATAAAATTACTGAGCGTGATCAGGTACTCCGTGTTTATACAGAAAAGGCTTTACAATCAGTCGTTGGTTTACGTGTTTTAGGTACGGCAGAACATAAATCTCCGGTTTTTTCTTTTTTGATTGAGGGTATTCACCCCCATGATATTGGGACCATAATTGATCATCACGGGGTTGCGGTGCGTACCGGTCATCACTGTACCATGCCAATTTTTCAATTTTACAATGTGCCCGGTAGTTGCCGTGCTTCATTGGCCTTTTATAATACTGAACAAGAAGTAGATATTCTGGTAGAATCGCTAACCCAAGCCAAAGCGATGTTATTATAAGCGGCATGTCCGAACTGAATAAACTGTATAAACACCACGTTTTAGAACACAACAGAAACCCACGAAATTATGGTAAACCGGCCGAATGGACGCATTATTCAGAAGGCCTTAATGCCATTTGTGGTGATCAGGTTCATATTTATATGACCCTTGAAGACGGGTTCATAAAAGCCATACATTTTGCTGGTGACAGTTGTGCCATTTCGATGGCTTCCGCTTCTATGATGACGGAACTATTGACCGGTAAATCAACCCAGCAAGCACTGCAATTATTCACTTCATTTAAACAAATGATGGCGCCTGAAGGTCTGGCAGATGCGGAGAGCATCCTCGGCTCGGCTGCCAGTTTAGCTGGTGTTAAGAAATTCCCTTCACGGATAAAATCCGCCACACTTTGTTGGTACGCCATGCAGGCTGCCATTAAAGGTCAAACCACTGCGACCACAGAATAGATTCATGACAAACTACCAAAGTCCTCAACCAAAACAAGCCCTCGAATGGTCCTTAGGCAGACGCTGGTTACAGCAAAGTATCGCATTGTTCCAAGTAATGCAGAAACAATGGTATGGCACAGTTATGTTAGCCGGATTTGGACTATTAATACTGAGCATGGTTTCAGCACAATTTGCTCTCCTATTGCTTATGCTGTGTATGCCGCTGATTACAGCTTGGTTTTATATTCACTGTCGGCATCGCCAGTTATATTTTAGTCAAGGTCAATGGCTTACCCGTCATTCAGCCTTAGCTTGGCCTCTTGCCTGGCAACAATTAAAAAGTCGATTTAATGCTTTACTGACGCTGGGTTTGGTAGCTGTTATTATTAATTATGGTATGTATTATGTGCAAACTGGGTTAATGAATTTATGGCAATTGGCGCCTTTAACTGAAGAACTCGCCCAGCAATTGACTCTGCAAGAAGCGTTTCTTAGAATGTTTATTAATGTCTTGACCAGGTTGCCTTTGGCATTATTGATGGCATTTTCTCCGGCGCTTATAATGTTTAACAACAACAGTCCGTTTAGCGCTATGATATTGAGTGTTAAATCCGTCATAACTGCTTGGAAACCGCTATTAAGTTTATTTATTTGGGTGTTTTTATTATTAATGGCGGTGAGTTTTGTCGTTGGCGTGGTCAATGCCTTATTGGCGTCTATTTTTGGTGCCGGCGTAACCGGCGTTATCATGTTATTGTTTGTAATGATAATGATGGGTTTTGTTTTCTCCACCAACTACATCAGTTATATGAGTCTATTTCCTGATGAATCGGATAATGAATCATCAGATGATGAAAGCCAACCTATTTATGCCGAAATTTAATTTAACCTGTTAGCGAGCCCCTATGAGTAATTCTTACCAATCAGAAGACATTGAAGTATTATCAGGTTTAGATCCGGTCAAACGCCGTCCGGGCATGTATACCGACACCACCCGGCCTAACCATTTAATTCAAGAAGTGGTGGATAACTCGGTGGATGAGGCTTTAGCCGGACATGCTAAAAAAATAACCATTAATTTACACAAAGACGGCAGCATAGAAGTCATTGATGATGGCCGTGGTATGCCTATTGATATTCATAAAGAGCATGGGGTTTCCGGCCTAGAGCTGATTTTAACGAAACTACATGCCGGCGGAAAGTTCTCCGATAAAAACTATACATTTTCCGGTGGTTTGCATGGTGTTGGCGTGTCGGTTGTCAATGCTTTGTCGGCCCGATTGGATGTTTGGGTAAAGCGTGGTGGCAAGGAATACCATATGGCCTTTGAGCATGGCGATAAAGTTGCCGAATTAAGCGAAGTCGGTCAGGTGGGGCAACGAAATACCGGTACACGGGTTCAATTTACCCCGGCAGAGTCCTACTTCGATACGATTAAATTAGATGTTAAACGGCTCCGTAAACTACTTAAAGCCAAAGCCGTTCTGGCATCAGGATTAACCGTTGAATTTAATGATTTATTGAATGATAAACAAGATGTTTGGCTTTATGAAGCCGGCTTGCATGACTATTTTATGGAGGCAACATCGGGTTACGATTTATTGCCCGCCGGTGGTTTTGATGGTGCTCAAAAAGATGATGAGTTTACCGTTGATTGGGTTCTGTCTTGGATGCCGGAAGGTGAGCCGGTGGCGGAAAGTTATGTTAACTTAATACCCACACCACAAGGCGGTACCCACGTTAATGGCTTGCGCACCGGTTTAACTGAAGCGGTACGTGATTTTGCCGATAGTCACCACTTATTACCCCGTGGGGTTAAGTTGGCACCGGATGATGTTTGGGAGCGGGTAAGTTATGTACTCAGCTGTAAAATGAAAGAACCACAGTTTTCCGGTCAAACCAAAGAACGCTTATCTTCCCGTGCTATTGCCTCGTATGTTACGGGTGCTATTAAAGATGCGTTAACGTTGTGGTTAAATCAAAATATTGAAGATGCTGAAGCAATCGCGACATTGGCGATTAATGCCGCCCAAACGCGTTTACGTAAAGCTAAAAAAATAGTTCGTAAAAAGATTACCCAAGGGCCGGCTTTACCGGGTAAGTTAGCCGACTGCACCACCGATGACCCCAACATCAGTGAAATATTTCTGGTCGAAGGTGACTCTGCCGGAGGTTCGGCTAAACAAGCCAGAGATCGTGAATTTCAAGCCATTATGCCGTTGCGAGGTAAAATCTTAAATTCGTGGGAAGTGGATCCCAATCAAGTGATGGCGTCGCAAGAGGTACATGACTTGGCGGTGGCTATTGGCGTTGATCCGGGCGAAACAAATTTAGAAAACTTGCGTTATGGTAAAGTCATTATTCTTGCCGATGCCGATTCTGATGGTTTGCATATTGCCACCTTGTTATGTGCTTTATTCTTACGTCACTTTGAACCCGTGGTTCGTGCCGGACATGTATTTGTAGCAATGCCGCCATTATTTCGTATCGATGTAGGCAAAGAAAAGCATTATGCGGTGGATGTCAGTGAAAAACAGCATTTGTTAGATACGCTTGAAAAAAAGAATAATAAAGCCAAAGTCAGTGTCACCCGGTTTAAAGGGTTAGGTGAAATGAATCCGTCACAGTTGCGTGAAAGTACCATCTCACCGGATACCCGTCGACTGATTCAACTGACAGTCAATGCCGGTGATCAGACGTTTGAAATAATGGACATGCTGTTAGCTAAAAAACGCGCAGGTGATCGTAAATCCTGGTTACAAGAAAAGGGTGATTTAGCTGTTATTTAACTGAGCCCGCTTAATATGCGATTATTTTTGTTGTCGTTATTTGTTGTTATAAAGGCCCATTTTATGACGTAAAACATAACGCCAATTTTCTATTTATTTCATAAATTCATATTAATTCAATATCGAGTGTCGATTGCGATATAGTTTTTTTAATGGTTTCTCTTAAATTAAGCTGTATTTCAGGTTTTTAGTTTCTTCAATGGTATTCTGCTACTGAGTATTTAATGTCTCTATGCGTAAGTTGATTGACTTAAAAATTTGTATTTAGTAATTACATCATCTCTTCTGTATTTTTTAACTAGGCCCTGTAGTTAAAAACCCTTCAATGAAATTAATCTTGTTGAACCCTTTTGTAAGCTTCAATTCTATTTTTAGTGACTTTTCGTAACTATTGGCCTCATTTCTTATAAAAGTTAATAGCTACAATAGGGCATGGGAACTTGTTTTTTTTAAATTAACGATATTATTTGCTTGACAAATAATCTATAAGGATTAAAGTAAGTGAGTAGTTACTATCTTTTTCAGTGATTAAAGTTTTAAGTATTATTTAAATCTACAGATACAGCGCTGAAATGAAGGTTCAACAGCATTAATTTACAGGAGAGCAGCGTTATGAAAAACTCTAAAGGAAAGCAGGCCTTGCTAACAGTCACTTCACTTATTGCGATTATATTTGGACTAATGACTATCAAGGAAGGCGGCATGGTTCTTTATGGTGATGCGGCGGCTGTCAGTGCAGCCGGCGATTATGTACCATTTGTCCTGTGGTTTAACTTTATCGCTGGGTTCTTTTATGTGATTTGCGGGTTTGGCCTTTGGTTTAACCGTCGCTGGGCTGTGTGGTTAGCAATCGCTTTAGCGGCTGCTACGGCATTAATATTTGTGGCCTTCGGTTTACATATTGCTTTAGGTGGTGCCTTTGCAAAACGGACGGTGGTTGCCATGAGCTTGCGCACAGGGGTGTGGACTATTGTTGCTCTTATTGCTTGGTACCAGCTAACTGTCACTAATAAATCTGAGGTGTCGGCATGAAAATTACTTTTCACGGTGCCGCGCGCGAGGTTACAGGCTCTTGTTTTTTAGTCGAGACCAAAGATACCCGTTTCTTGGTTGAATGTGGTATGAGCCAAGGTGGGCGCGAGGCATCGGACCGTAATCACCAGCCGTTTGAGTTTGCTGCAAAGTCGATTGATTTTGTGTTACTCACCCATGCCCATATTGATCACAGTGGTCTATTACCAAAACTAACCAAAGAAGGCTTTAAAGGTCCTATTTATTGCACCACAGCGACTGCTGATTTACTGCAGGTGATGTTACTTGACAGTGCCCATATCCAGGAAACTGAATATGAACGTTCCATGCGCTACGCCAAGACTGCGAATGACAACCGTGTAGTGATGCCGCCGTTGTATACCCAGAAGGATGCCCAAAATTGCTTAAGCCAGGTTCAGTCACATGATTATGACCAAGAAGTGTCGCCTCACGATGGGGTACGGTGTCGATTTCGCGATGCCGGTCATATTCTTGGATCGGCCATTATTGAAGTTTGGGTGACTGAACAGGATAAGACCAGCAAAATAGTTTTCAGTGGTGACTTGGGACAACCAGGAAGACCAATTGTATGTGATCCAACCATTATTGAAGAAGCGGATATTCTGCTTATTGAATCGACTTACGGTAACCGTGTCCACAAAGACATGACTGCGATTGAGGCTGAATTAGTTGATGCCATTGACCACACGCTAAATAAAAAAGGGGGTAACGTCATTATACCGGCATTCGCCGTCGGTCGTACTCAGGAAGTTTTATACCATTTGCATCGCCTTACTCGGGCCGGACGCTTGCATGATTTAAAAGTGATTGTTGATTCGCCCATGGCTACTGAAGTCACACGTATAACACAACAGCATATGGACTTATTTGATGAAGCGACCAAAAACCTGGCCGGTTGGCATAGGTTGGGCAAAGATATTCCATTTCTTCATTTCACGGAAAGTGTGGCCGGTTCGAAAGCCTTAAATCAAATTCGTTCCGGTGCCATTATCATTTCTGCCAGTGGTATGTGTACTGCCGGACGGATTTTGCACCATTTGCGATATAACTTACCGCGGCCAGAATGCAGTGTCTTAATCACCGGCTTTCAGGCTGAGGGAACATTGGGCCGACGGTTGGTGGATGGCGCTAAAATGGTACGTATCTTTGGTGAGGAGATTCCTGTTCGTGCCACTATTTACACGGCCGGAGGTGGTTTGTCTGCCCATGCAGACTTGCCCGCCTTATTGGCTTGGACGGGTAAATTTATTCGCCCACCCCGGCAAACCTTTGTGATCCATGGTGAGGAGACAGCGGCCACGGATTTCGCCGAAAGTTTACGTGCAAAGCATGGTTGGATGGTAACGGTGCCGGAACCCCGTGAGGTATTCACACTATAAATACCCTTTGTTATCGGATTAATTATTTAACTGTCCTGTCAGGAGGCAATTATGAAAAACAATAAAAACAATTGGCAAGCCAAGCAAGAAATTGCGGATTACTTTTATGGCGACGTTGATTTTGGTATGTCGCGGCTGATGGGTCGGGCCGATATGAGTTTACTACAACAAAACATAATTCGGCCTACTTTGGTTCGCACTCCAGCTAAACATGCTATTTTATGGGATCGAAAACTATGAATACCAACAGTAAAGCCAGCGGTAAAGTCCGCCGCATTATCGCTATCTTAATTTTAATAGGAGCTATCGGCCTGCTAGGGTGGTGGTTTTTGTTGCGTGATCAAGAAGATGACAGTGTCTTGCGACTTTATGGTAATGTCGATATTAGAGAAGTTGAAATGGCTTTCCGTCAACCCGGTCGCTTAACCCAGATGATGTTTGATGAAGGTGATGAAGTCAACGCTGGTGAGATAATGGCTCAGCTGGATGCCTTGCCTTATCACGATAAACTAACTGCGGCACAAGCCAAATTACAAGCAGCTCAGGCTGAGTTAGACAAACTTCGCAGTGGTAACCGGCCACAGGAAGTGCTACAGGCAGAAGCAGCTGTTAATCAATCGCAGGCCAACTTCAATGAAGCTGAGCGAAATTTTAATCGCCAAAATGCCTTACTTGAATCTGGTGCCACCAGTCAACGAACAGTGGATGCAGCCCGCGCTGCACGAGATCAATCAGCAGCCAATGTGGCCTCGGCACAAGCTGCCTTGTCATTAACGAAGGATGGTTTTCGCAGTGAGGATATTGCAGCTGGTGAGGCGCAAGTGGCTGTTGCACAAGCTGCCCTGGCACAAGCAAACACTGCTTTGACTGATACTGATCTGGTTGCGCCCAGCGATGCCATTGTTAATGCCCGAGTGCGAGAGCCGGGCAGCATGGTTTCAAGTAACCATACTATTTATAGCCTGAGTCTGCGTGATCCGGTTTACGTGCGCGCTTATGTCAGTGAACCGAACTTGGGGCGCATTGCACCAGGTACTCAGGTACGGGTGTTCACCGATTCCTCGGACCAGTCCTATCGTGGCCAGATTGGTTTTATTTCACCGCGTGCCGAGTTCACCCCGAAGTCGGTTGAAACCACTGACCTGCGTACCGATTTAGTTTACCGATTACGAATAGTGGTCTCAGATCCTGACCAAGAATTACGTCAGGGTATGCCGGTAACCGTTGAAGTGGATCGAGCTAATAATCGTAGCAAAAACCAATCAGCTCGAGATCAGTAGCATGAATGCCATGAATGCCGCAATAACCGGTGATGTGTTTCGCCGACTTGGTAAGAGTGATGCCGCTGTGGTTATAGAAGATGTGGCCAAGCACTTTGGAGAAGTTGATGCTTTGCGTGGCTTTAGTGCCGAAATTCACTACGGTCGTTTGACCGGCCTAGTGGGCCCCGATGGTGCTGGGAAGACCACTTTGATGCGGATCATGACTGGATTATTGGTGCCCAATAGCGGTCGCGTGACGTTGGCTGGCTTTGATGTGGTTGAAGATAACGATGCCATTCACATTGTCAGCGGTTATATGCCGCAGCGTTTTGGTCTCTATGAAGACCTGTCGGTGATGGAAAATATGCAACTTTACGCCCAATTGCGTGGTATGGATGCTGATCAACACAGTGAAATCTTTGCGACTTTGCTCGATTTTACCCGTTTGGGACCCTTTACCAAGCGTCTTGCTGGTAAGTTATCCGGTGGCATGAAACAAAAGCTGGGTCTGGCTTGTGCATTGATGGCCAAACCCAAGGTGTTGTTATTAGACGAGCCCAGTGTCGGTGTCGACCCGGTTAGCCGCCAGGATTTGTGGCGTATGGTGCAAGAACTGACCGATGACGGTATGGCGGTGGTTTGGTCAACGGCATATCTCGATGAGGCCGAACGCTGTCAGAATGTGTTATTACTTAACGAAGGTAAACTAGAGTTTGATGGCCCACCACAGGAACTCACCGATCAAATTAAGGAACGCAGTTTTAGATTGGAGCAAGTCGGTACTGAACGCCGCTCGGTGCTTTCACGGGCATTAAATCTAGCCACTGTTGGTGATGGCGTGATTCAAGGTGATGCGGTGCGAGTGGTGTTGCGTGAAGGCGCCGAACGTGAAGAAATCGATACCTTAGCAAATGAAGTCGGCGCCAAGCTTGAACCGGTACAACCCCGTTTTGAAGATGCCTTCATTGATTTACTTGGTGGTGGTCCCGGTGGCACTTCGGCATTGGCCGAGCGCATCGATAAGATCGAGCTTGATTCGCAGGTTGCTGTATCCTGTCGCAATCTGACCAAACGCTTTGGTGATTTTACCGCCACCGACAACGTCAGTTTCGAAGTTCAAAAGGGTGAAATATTTGGTTTACTTGGTCCAAACGGTGCCGGTAAATCAACCACTTTTAAGATGCTTTGTGGACTGCTCAAACCAACCGAAGGGGAAGCACAGGTGGTCGGTCATGATTTGCGTTATGCCACCGGTTCGGCCAAAAGTCAGTTGGGCTATATGGCGCAGAAGTTTTCTCTGTATGGCTTGCTGTCGGTGAAGCAGAATTTAGAGTTTTCCGCCGGTGTTTATGGTTTGGAAGGCGACATTAAACGACAGCGTATTAATGAGATGATTGAAACCTTCGATTTGGCTCAATACCTCAACACCTCGCCTGATTCCTTGCCCTTAGGTTTTAAGCAACGTCTGGCTCTGGCCTGCGCCCTGATGCATCGACCGCCGGTGTTGTTTCTTGATGAACCCACTTCAGGTGTGGACCCCATTACCCGACGTGAATTTTGGACCCATATTAACGGTCTGGCTCGGAAAGGTGTGACCATTATGGTGACAACCCACTTTATGGATGAGGCTGAGTATTGTGATAGAGTGGCAATGATGTATCGAGCCAGATTGATTGCCCTTGACACCCCTGATGCACTTAAACAGGGTGCCATTAATGATGCCCATCCTGATCCGACCATGGAAGATGCTTTTATTCATCTGGTTGAATCAGCACAATTGGACGATGAGACGCGTGCCAACGCGCAGGTGGTAGTATGAGCCATCAAGATACTAAAATCCTCGATTCCCAAGCTGGGCTAACGCAAGATGAACGTGTTAACCGTAAGTTCGATTGGCACCGTCTCTTCGCGCTGGTGCGAAAGGAAAGTCTGCAAGCCATTCGCGATCCTTCCACCATCCTGATTGCTTTTGTGTTACCGGTGATATTACTGTTTTTGTTTGCTTATGCAGTTTCATTGGATGTCCGTGAGGTGCGAATTGGGGTGGTGTTAGAATCAGATAGTGCCTCTGCCCAATCATTGGCGGCAGCATTTTCGGGTACGCGATACTTAAAAGTGACACCGGCTCGTGATCGCCGCGAAGTGGCCGAACTGGTGGTTTCAGGAGATTTGCGTGGTTTCGTTGTGATTCCGCAGGATTTTGAGCAGCGACTAGAATCGGGCAATCCACAGTCGGTGGTGCAGGTGGTCACTGATGGATCGCTCCCAAACACCGCTAATTTTGTTGCCAATTATGCCCAGGGTGTGGTGCTAAATTGGCAGGCAAGTCGCCATAACGGTCAGCCGGTATCCGTTATTAACTTGGAGCCACGCTATTGGTTCAATGCTGAGCTCGAAAGTCGGCGGTCACTGGTACCCGGAGCGATTGCCATTATTATGACCATTATCGGCACCATGCTCACTGCACTGGTGGTGGCCCGGGAATGGGAACGTGGCACCATGGAAGCAGTGTTATCAACACCGGCTTCGGTTATGGAAATTCTCATCGGTAAATTATTACCATATTTTGTCTTGGGTATGGTCGCAACATTGGGTTCGGCGGCGCTGGCGGCGTTTGTATTTGAGGTGCCATTGCGTGGTTCGTTACTGGCCCTGCTGACCATTTCAGCGGTTTTTCTGATTCCGGCGCTGGGACAGGGGTTATTAATCTCATCAGTGACAAAAAATCAGTTTCTGGCTTCCCAGGTTGCACTATTCTCGGGTTTTTTACCGGCTTTTCTGTTGTCTGGTTTTCTGTTTGAAATAGATGCCATGCCGGTACCTATTCAGATTATAACTTACTTAATACCAGCTCGCTATTTCGTGTCGTCTTTGCAAACGGTGTTTCTGGCGGGTGATGTTTGGGCAGTATTTTTGCCGGATTTGGCAGCCATGATGGCGATTGGTGTGTTCTTCTTTGCCATTGCCAAACGCAAGACCCGTAAAAATCTGGAGACCTAACGATGCGACATTTAATTAATATCTTTGGTAATGCCCGCCTTAGAGCTCAGATTGTTAAAGAAATATTGAGTATTTTACGTGACCCCCGAAGCCGTATTATCGTTTTCTTGCCACCCCTGATGCAATTGTTGGTTTTTACTTTCGCCACCACATTGGAGGTAAGGAATGCAGATATTGCCATTTATGATCGAGATGCTGGCCATTGGTCCCATGAGTTGGTGGCACGCGTTGGCGCTGCTGATTTTGTCAATAAAATACATACCGTGCACAGTCCTGAGCAATTGCGGGCTTTAATTGATCGCCGTGCGGTGATTGCGGGACTTAATATCGGGCCGGAATTTTCACGTGATATTGCCGCTGGTGGTATCGGTACTGTGCAGGTTATTGTTGATGGTCGACGCAGTAATGCCGGTCAAATTACGGTTGGTTATCTTAATACCATTGCCGCAGGTGTCAGTGCGGCAGTGCAACGAGACACGAGTAACGCTACCCCGGTTGTGGTGCGCCATTGGTTTAACCCCAATTTAATTTATCGCTGGTTTGTGGTACCGGCTCTATCAGGTATTTTGGTATTTTTTAGTGCGCTTATGATTACCTCCTTGTCGATTTCGCGAGAACGGGAACTGGGCACCTTTGACCAGCTATTGGTCTCACCGACCACAACCTTGGAAATAATTGTCGCCAAAACTATGCCGGCGCTGGCCATTGTGTTGATATTGGGTATGTTGATGATTGCGGCAGAGGCGTTTGCCTTTGGCGTGCCATTCGAAGGTTCTTTCTGGCTATTGATGCCCAGCTTATTGTTATTTATTTTGTCTGTTGTTGGTATCGGTCTAATGATTTCATCGGTGTCCGCAACCCAGCAACAGGCCATTTTGGGCGCATTTGCTATTGGGGTGCCGGCGGTTTTAATGTCAGGCTTTGCCACTCCGGTTGAAAATATGCCAGTGGTGTTACAGTGGCTGGCAGAGGCGATTCCGCTTAAGCATTTTTTAGTTATTGTCGAAGGGACTTTCCTGAAGGCCATGCCGGCTTCCGATATTATTGCCAATACCTGGCCGTTGGTCATTATTGCGCTGGTGTCTTTGACCATGGCGACCCTATTTGTACGTAGTCGGTTGGAATAATCTATTGGAGTTATTAATATGATAAAGTTATTAAATTTTCGGCGACATGCGCTTTATATAACAGCCACTTTATTGCTCGGTGCCTGTGCTGTAGGTCCGGATTATCGTGAGCCACCTTTAATTGACGTCGGTAGTGGCTGGGCACAATCGGTCGAAGCTTCGGCTGCTCAGTTTGAGTTGTCACAGTGGTGGACCTCTTTGGGTGATCCTGTCTTAGATCGGTTAGTGACTGACGCGTTATTTAATAATCTCAGTTTACGTCAAGCACAAGCCCGTATCAGTGAGGTCCGTGCTTTGCGCGATCGGACAGCCGGTGGTTATGCGCCCATTGTAGAAACCGCTGGCAGTGTCAGCCGACGCCGGCAGAGTGTCAATGGCCCTTTACCGATTGCTTCGATTCCAGGGCTTGAGCGTGATCAGACCATCTATGATATGGGTTTCGATGCGGCCTGGGAAATCGATTTGTTTGGTAAAACCAGTCGGTCCCTAGAAAGTGCTGAAGCCAGTGTTCAGGCGGCTCAAGCCGATGCCATTGATGTGCGTATCAGTGTCGCTGCCGAAGTCGCCCGTAGTTACTTAACGCTCAGAGGAGCCCAGCGTGAGCTGGCTGCGCGAGAAGCCACAGTAGAGACTTTGCAACAAACTTTAAATCTGATGCGCAAACGTTTAGAGCTGGGAGATGCTTCGCAAGCAGATGTTGATACCACCCAAGCACGTCTGGACGCAGCAGATGCTGCTTTGCCTGGCATACAAGCACGGTTGCGTAACGCCGCACTGGGTTTGGCTGTACTGCTGGGTGAACCGCCGGAGCGGGAACTGGCATTAATTAACTCGGATGTACCGGAGATTATATTAACCCCTCTGCCTGTGGGTGAGCGCGCTGATGTGTTGCGTCGCCGACCTGATATCCGTGCTGCGGAACGTCGTTTGGCTGCCAGTACTGCCGATATTGGTGTGGCCACAGCCGATTTGTTTCCAAAACTGTCGATTGGGGCCGGTGGTGGTTTCCAGTCACTGGAATCAAGCAATTTATTTGAGTCAGACAGTAGCACCTTTTCGATTGTCCCATTTATTTCCTGGCGGTTATTTGATGGTGGTCGTGTACGTGCTGAAATCCGCGCAACTGAGGCGCGCCAGCAGCAGGCGGCGCTGGCCTATGAACAGGCAGTGCTGACTGCTCTCGGTGATGCTGAGCGTGCTCTGAGCGACTACCACTTTGGTCTCGATGCCGTTCAGCGTCAACAGTTGGCAGTGCAGGCTGCTCGACGCAGCTATGGACATGCGCAAGTACGTTTTGATGCCGGTGACATAGCGCTGACGGAATTACTGGCTGAAGAACGGGTTCTGCGGGATGCCGAAGATGGCTATGTCCGAACTCATACCAATACTGCCATCAGCCTGATTGCCTTGTTCAAAGCCTTGGGTGGCGGTTGGGATGTATCTCTGGTCGAACTTGACCAAAGCAAGCCACAGTAAGTTTCAATTAGGAGAATAATGATGTCTGATGACAATAAAATTATTAACAACAGAGATTCGCAGGTTCGCGCTATTATGGAAGGTGCTGCTTATCAGCTGGCTTATGAAGATATGGAGTTCTTGGCAAGTGATGATTTGCGACCAATTAGATTGCAGTTGGAGTTACTGAAACCTGAACAAGAGTTGCGTCGACAAAAGGTTAGCTCAACCGTTGTGGTTTTTGGCAGTGCCCGTATCGTTTCTCAAAAGCAGGCACAAGCAGACCTTGATGAGCTTGCCACTCGCGATACATCAGAGAAAAATGATAAGCAACATGCGAGACAAATCGCTGAGGCCAAAAATAAACTGACTCAGTCTCACTATTATGAAGAAGCGCGCCGTTTTTCACATATTGTGTCGTCCCGTTTTCAGGCAGAGCATCGCCGTGACTTCGTGGTGGTTACCGGCGGTGGCCCCGGTATTATGGAAGCCGCTAATCGTGGAGCTTTTGAGGCGGGTGCACGCTCCATAGGGCTGAATATTACTTTGCCCCATGAACAGCAGCCCAATCCCTTTATCAGCCCGGAATTGGCTTTCCAATTTCATTATTTTGCAGTACGTAAAATGCACTTTTTAATGCGCGCCAAAGGCTTGGTGGTGTTTCCCGGTGGCTTTGGTACATTGGATGAATTGTTCGATGTGCTGACTCTGGTCCAGACCGGTAAAATGGCACCGATTCCGATCGTGTTGGTTGGCAAAGCCTATTGGCAACGTGTTATCGACTTTGATTATTTGGTTGAGTCCGGTTATATCAGCGCCCAGGATAAGCAGTTATTAACTTACATGGACACCGCCGAAGAAATCGTAGCGGTGCTGGAAGCTTTCTATGCGGGTAGACCGCCGAAGGAAGAAACCTTAGACGGCTAACCATGGCAAGATTCTATTCACTTTTTACTGACCGGTTTAGTCGATGTTATCCAGTGTTGTTAATGGTACCGCTTACTATGCTGCTGTGGCCGATGTTGGCACTAGCGGCCGATGAAAAGATGGATGCTGGCGTGACTTGCGCGCCCGAGCAAACAATTAAATTTCGCGGTGGTACGATACGACTGGAAAATGACAAGTTTACTGATACCGATCAGAATTATACCAATGGTGTGTCAATTACCATGGTTTCGCA
>Ga0079224_100008062_pt1 | contig 14225 bp, 5 predicted proteins | sample Stecom2015_FD_80414 | JGI IMG/M metagenome (GOLD analysis project Ga0079224, IMG submission 80414) | Agricultural soil microbial communities from Utah to study Nitrogen management - Steer compost 2015 | ecosystem: Environmental > Terrestrial > Soil > Agricultural land | place: USA: Utah...
ATCGCCCGTGGCCATGACCAGCGTGAACTGCACCTCGGATGGCGGGTGGCCCAGGGCGCACATGCGGCCGATGAACTCGGCGGCCCACGCTGGCCATTCGTGCTGCGGCTGGTCGATGTAGCGGGGCACGGTGAACGTTCCCGGCTCGGCCGGCTGCGGCGTGTCGGGCGCCGCGACGTAGAGCACGAGCACCTCCGCGCCGGTCAGCTCGGCGAAGTCGCCGGCGGGGTCCATCGCGGCGTTGGTCGCGGGCGTGCCGTCGTGCGGCAGCAGGATCCTGCGCAGCGTCCAGCGCCGCACCCCGCGCTCCGGCTGCACGAGGATCACGGGGCAGCACGCGTCGACGAGTACCGCCTCGGCCACGTGGCCCAGCGCGCCGCGCTGCTTCTCCATATCGGTGTGCGTGCAGATCACGATCAACGGCTCGGGCCGCTCCGCCGCGAAGTGCAGGATCCCCTCGGCCGGCGGGCCGGTGCGCTGGTCGAGCACCGATCCTTCGAGCTCGTCGGGGGCGAGCCCGAGCGCGCGGAGCATCTCGGCGGATGGGAGGACGCGCTCGCCCACGTGCAGCACGTGCAGCGCGGCGTCGAGCATCGAGGCGAGCGCAGTCGCGATGGGCACCGCCGCCAGCGCGGCCGGCGTGCCGTCCAGCGGGACGATGATGGACTCCGGCTTCACGTCGCCTCCTCAGGGCGCGATCCGTCCGTGCTCATGCGGAAGCGCCGCCCCTGCCAGCACACCGGGAAGCGCAGGGCGCGCCAGCCGGGCGGCAGGTGCGCGTCCAGCTCCGGCCCGCGCTCGCCGAAGCGCAGCCCGGCGAAGCCGAACACCGCCGCCTGCCACAACCCGCCCAGCGCCGCGCCGTGCACCCCGCCCGCCGCGTTGCCCATGTTGTTCGCCAGGTCGATCTCGGCCGCCTGCCGCCAGTAACGCCGCGCCAGCTCCAGCTCGCCCAGCCGCGCGGCGACCAGCGCGTGGATCGAGGGGCTGAGCGAGCTGCCGTGCGCGCAGCGCGGCTCGTAGTAGCTGAAATTCGCGCGCCTCATCTCCGGCGTGAACCGATCCCAGAGCAGGTACAGTAGCAACACGACGTCCGCCTGCTTGATCACCTTGCTCCGCTTCGTGCGCTCGCGCCCGAGCAGGACGTCCGCCGGCCCGGCGCTCGGTTCGTACGCGGACAGGTCCACCTCTTCGAGGTCGTGGTAGCCGCGGAACTGCTCGAAGAGGCCGGTTTCCGGATCGAACCCCGTGTACATCGCGGCCGCGACGTCGCCCCAGGACTCCGGCTCCCCGGCCTCGAGGTCGAGGCGCGCCTCCAGCTCGCGCCAGCGCGCCGGCCAGCGCTCGCGCAGCAGCCGCGCCGTTTCGAGCCCGCGTTCCAGGTTCCACTGCGCCATCACGTTCGTGTACGCGCTGTCGTCCACGTCCTCGTGGTACTCGTCCGGCCCGATCACGTGGCGGATGTGGTAGCGGCCGTCCTCGCCCCATTCGCCGCGGCTCGCCCAGAAGCGCGCCGTCTCCAGCAGGATCTCCGCGCCCGCGTCCAGGAGGAAGCTGTCGTCGCCCGTCGCTCGCCAGTACTGCCACACGCCGTACGCGACCGCCGCGCTGATGTGGTTCTCCTGCTCGCCGTTCCGGATCGGCACCACCACGCCGTCCGGCGCCACGACCGCCGTCGGCGTCGTCTCCTCGCCCGTCATTGCCGACTCCCACGCGTACAGCGCGCTGCGCCAGCCCAGCGCGCGCGCTTTCTCGCGCGCCGCCGGCAGCGTGTGGTAACGGTACATGAGCAGCGCCCGCGCCGACGGCGGGTGCGTGTAGACGTAGAACGGGAGCATGTAGATTTCGACGTCCCAGAACACGTGCCCCAGGTAGACGCCGCCCGTCAGCAGCCGCGCGCCGATCGAGACGCGCTCGTCACCGGGGTCTGCCGCGCCGATCAGGTGATAGCACGCGAAGCGCATCGCGCGTTGCGCGTGGTCGTCCCCCTCGATCACGACATCCGCGTCCCGCCAGCGTGCGCGCCAGGCCGCGGCGTGCTCGCGCTCGATGCGATCCGCGGCTTCCGGGCCCAGCCGCCGCACGTGCGCCGCGGCGGCGCGTGCCGGCGATTCCGCGTCGCGCGACGTATGCACCGCGACCACCCGCGTGAGCCGGTACGCCCGCCCGATTTCGGCCGTGAGCGTCCAGCGCTCCACGACGCGGGAGCCGGATGCCTCGACCCGCGGCGCCAGGACCGACTCCCCGCCCGCGTGCACGGCGCTCTCCACGGCAAGGGCGACGACGGCGCCCGTGCCCTCCGCGCGCAGCGCCAGCCGCGCGGGGGCCGAATCCTCCGAGGCGCGCGGCAGCGGCATCAGCGCGGGCGGTGGCACCGTCAACGGCTGCAACGGCACCTCCGCATCGATGCGGCTCTCCAGTAGGACGCGGCCGCCGTAGTTCTCCGGCTTGAGCTCCACGACATGGAGCAGCACGTGCCGGTCCGCGAGCGATGCGAGCCGCCGCTCCCGGATCCGCGTGATGCGGCCGGCCGGCGTCCGGTGGCGCCACACCCGCCACAGGACCGCGCGGCGCATGTCCAGCGCCCGCCGATGCTCCAGCGCGTCCCCGTCGTCCAGCGCCACCGCCTCGCCTTCCACCACGACCCGCAGCCGCAGCGCATCCGGCGCCGCCACCAGCTCCGGCACGGCCTCCGGCTCCGCCCGCCGGCCGAAGACCCCCGCCACGAACGTGGCCGGCGCGGAGAACTCGCTCCCCTCCGCCAGCGACGCGCGCGTGCCCAGGTAGCCGTTCGAGATCGCCAGCAGCGACTCGACCTCGTGCTCCCGTGCCAGGTCGAACCCTTCCTCGAGGAGCCACCAGGTGCGCTCGCCCGGCGGGTGGCCGCCCGGCCCCGGCCCCGGGCCCGGCGGCGTGGCTCGGGCGCCGTCCGGCGGCGCTGCGGGGCGGGGCCCGGCGGGCGGATCCGATGGCCGGTGCAGGGGGCTGCCCATGGGTGGCGGCGGTGGTGCCAGGATCGTGCCTGCTGTCAGGATCTGGGCACTACAAACGTTTCCTCGGTGACCGCGGTGGCCGTCGGCGCGTTATTGGGGGTGGGCGCGGTGGCGGGGTGTCCGCGGTGTCCGCGGTGTCCGCGGTGGCCGCGGGGCGGGTCGAAAAGGTTTTCTTGACAAGGTCGCGGGTGCTACGTAACGTGCCGCGGTCTTCAGGGCAAACGCCGGGAGCAGGTATGGAGGTATCGGTTTCGGAATACCCTTGTGTATACCGAAGCACATCCGCCGCCGTATGCCGCCCGGCGCATACCCCCGCGCCGGTACGGCCCCTACGCCGTCCCTCTCCGTTTCACGGTCCACACGCGTACGGAGGTTCCCACACGATGTCCGCTTCCAAGACGAGAAGCCTATTCAGGTGCTTCCTGGCGTCGCTCGCCCTGGTGGCGCTGGGCGTACTGCCCGCCGGGGCACAGACCGGCAAGCTGACCGGGCTGGTCACGGATGCGGCAACGGGCGAGCCACTGTCGGGCGTCCAGATCACGGTCGAAGGGACGGGCCGGAGCGTACTGACGCAGGAGAACGGACGCTACTTCCTGATCAACGTCCCGCCCGGGGTCTACACCGTGACCGCCCAGCTCCTGGGCTACGCGGTGGTGCGGAAGGAGAACGTGCAGGTGACGATCGACGTCACGCGCACGGTCGATTTCCAGATGACCAGCGAGGCGCTCGCCGTGGAAGGGGTGCTCGTCGAGGCGGAGCGGGTCCCGCTGATCGAGACGCGCGCAACGGGCGCGTCGAACGTGATCACCGCGGACCAGATCCAGGCGCTGCCCGTCACGGACATCCAGGGCGTGCTCGCGCTTCAGCACGGGTTCCTGGAGGTCCCGCAGAACACGGACGTCATCAGCTACGACGACCAGCGCCGCGGCCTCTCGCCGGTGCGGATCCGGGGTGGCCGGCAAGGTGAGACGCAGACGCTGGTGGACGGGATCCCGATCAACAACTTCGTGTTCGGTGGCCCGGCGATGTTCCTGCCGAGCAAGGCGGTGGAGCAGGTGGACTACCTGCGCGGCGGGTTCGAGGCGCAGTACGGGAACGCGCTCTCGGGCGTGATCAACATCGCGACCCGCGAGGGCGGGACGCAGCTCGAGGGTGCGCTCGAGTACCAGACGTCGAGCGTGGGCGGTTGGTTCGGCTCGGAGTACGACGAGCTGCGCGAGTGGGAGCAGCTCGACGGCTTCGTGAGCGGGCCGGTCCCGATGACCGGGAACAAGCTGCGCTTCATGGCGGCCGCGCAGTTCGAGTCCGGCGTAGGGCGGGTGCTGAAGTTCGACGACCTGATCTACAACCCCTACGCGAGCGAGCGGGACCTGGCGAACCGCTACGCCAGCATCTACGACCTGTTCCCGGGCTACCGGCAGCTCGGCTTCGACAGCCGGCGCGACCTCTACGGCAAGCTGACCTACTACTTCTCGCCGGCGGCGAAGCTGTCCTTCCTGGGCCTGGATTACCAGCGGCAGACTCAGCCCTACATGTTCAGCTGGCTGCGCAGCGGCTTCGACATGTTCGGCCGCTGCACCGAGCTGTACCCGGACTCCGAGGACATCTGCCGCACGATCTTCCTGAACGGCGTGGACCCGCAGGTGATCGAGGATCTCCAGGCGACGAACCAGGAGCAGCAGTACGTGCTCCAGAGCTCGATCAACCAGAACCGGCGGCTCTGGGTGCTCAAGTGGGACCACACGCTGAGCCGGACGGCGTACACGGCGGCGATCGGGCGGTTCGACCAGGATCGCACGACGTGCACCTTCGTGAGCGGCGTGTGCATCGAGGACCGGATGGCGTACACCTACTGGTCCGGCCCCTTCCACTCGACCGGCTCGTCGCGCGCGTACGGGCGTCAGCCGTTCTTCGGCACGGACAAGATCTTCGGCGGTGAGGAGCTGTCCACGTGGGTGGGCCGCTTCGACCTGCAGACGCAGGTCGGCGACCACCACAACATCAAGGCGGGCGTCTTCTTCCAGAGCCATGACGTCGCGTTCGAGGAGTACCAGCAGGTCGGTCTGAACAACGTGGCGCTGGACATCTCCCGCTACGCGGCCAAGCCGTGGGACGCGGCCGCGTACGTCCAGGACAACATCGAGTTCGACTTCCTGCGCGTGAACCTCGGCTTCCGCTTCGACTACGGCCGGGCGGATGGCCTGTTCTGGGCGAACCCCCGCGATCCGACGAACGGCACGACGCTGTTCCACGTGTGCGAGAACCCGACGGCTTTCGGCCTGCCCGCGGACAAGTTCCGCTACGTGGATCCCGAGACGAACGCCGTGTACACGGGCGTGCAGGCGTGCGGCCTCGACGAGGATCTGCGCAACGAGGCGAACCTGGTGGCGCTCCAGGACGACTTCAAGGAAGCGCCGGTCCGGAAGCAGTGGTCGCCCCGGCTGGGCGTGAGCGTGCCGGTGACGGAAACGTCGAGCTTCTTCTTCAACTTCGGGCGCTACAGCCAGAACCCGCTGCTGCACAACATGTACCGCGGCACGGGGATCGGCACGCCGCTCGAGGGCACGCCGCAGGCCGCGCGCTTCTTCCACGAGACGGGCAGCATCCTGATCGGCAACCCGCAGCTCGTGACGGAGCAGACGTCCTCGTACGAGTTCGGGTTCCTGTCCGAGCTCTTCGACGACTACGCGCTCTCGGCCGTCCTGTTCAACAAGGACCAGCTCGGGCTGACGGGCATCCGGCGTGGCGGCGTCACGGAGACGGGCACGCCGGTGTTCGACCCGGGCGCCAACTACAACAACAGCTCGACGCCGAGCTACACGGTGCTGCTGAACCTGGACTACCAGACCGTGCGCGGGCTCGAGGTTTCGCTGGCGCGGCGGCTGACGAGCAACTGGGCGTTCGACGTGCGCTACTCGCTCTCCCAGATCCGGACGAACGCGGCGCCGCCGGACCTCGAGATGCTGAAGCAGGCGCAGAACGACCCGCCGGCGTACTCGGAGATCCGCTCCGAGGTGGACCAGACGCACGTGTTCAACGGCGTGCTGCGCTTCGCGCTGCGCGACGACGTGCCGGACATTCCGCTCGCCGGCCTGTTGCGCAACACCTCGGCGAGCGTCACGCTGCGCGCGGCGAGTGGGCTGCCGTACACGCCGGTGCTGGCCTACGGCGTCGGCGGCGCGGAGCGCAACAGCGGGTCGAGCCCGGCCACGTTCGACGTGAACCTGCTGCTGCGGAAGGACTGGCGGGTGGCGAACCTGAGGTACGGCGCGTTCCTGCGCGTCACCAACCTGCTGAACCGCCGCAACTGCCTCCAGGTCTTCCCGACCACGGGTGACTGCGAGGGTGGTTCCGGCATGGCGGGCCGGTTCGACGTGATCGGCGGAGGCAGCTTCTCGCAGACGTCGACGACCGCCGACATCTGGGACCGCCCGGACATGGTCGCTGCGCCGCGCGCGATCAACGCGGGCCTGCGCGTGACCTTCTGAGCATGCACCGGATCCAGTCGATCAAGAGGAACGGATGAGGACCTTGATGCGTTACTCCCAGGCTCACCTGCCTCTGCTCGCGGCGGCGGCCGCCCTGGCCGTCGGCCTGGCCGCGCCCGGGAGTCTCGAGGCCCAGGCGTGGCGCACGCCGCCGCCAGGCGTGCCCACGCCGTGCGAGGAATGGGAGAACCCCCGGGTGCCGCCGCCGGCGCACCTGTGCGAGGCCGAGAAGTGGGCGCGCTCTCACTTCAACCTGCGAGGCGAGGGTGACATCGCGTTCACCGGCCTGCGCGCGGCCTCGCAGAACGTGGCGTTCTGGGTCGGCAACTACGGCATGGGGCCGTGGCAGCGGACGGGTTACCCGCCGATCCAGAAGCGCGGCGTGGAGTCGGGCCCGAGCACGTGGGTGTGGGAGGTGTTCGACCTCCAGCCCTACCTCGCCGCGGCGCCCAGCGAGTGGCAGCGCCACCGCGACAAGGTCGAGAGCCTCCAGAACGTGATCGGGGGCGGGTACACCTGGGAGACCAACCTCTTCCCGGACATCGAGCACCTCAGCGCGCACGACGGCGCGTTCGGCGTGCTCCACTCCGGCGCGCAGTCCACGAACGACGACACGTGCCGCAACCACACGGCTTCCTTCATCGATCCCGGCTTCCCGCTCATGGCCGGCTCGGACTGCCCCGAGACGTGGGGCAGCGCCGGCTGGCAGGGTGCGCGTCCGATCACTCAGGACGGCTGGGAGCAGTGGTTCCAGCAGCGGGGCTCGGAGTTCGCCTTCGACTGGTGGCGCGTGCCGTCGGAGCTGCACGCGCCCGGCCGGGAGTTCATCGGCACGGCGTTCCAGACGTTCGGCATGCTGAGCGACCACGGCCGCGAGATGCGCGCGATGTACGGCAGCGTCATCCCCGGCGGCGCGGGCGACCCGGTGATCGAGGGCTACCCGCTCGGCATCGACATCCACGTGGACGCCTTCACGTTCAACGTGCCGACGGTCTCCGGCATGTTCATCTACCAGGGCGTCATCATCAACAACAGCGAGGAAGTCTACGGCGTCGGGCTGGACTACGACTCGCTGTACTTCGGGTTCCAGACGCGCTGGCTGCGCGCGCCGCCAGGCAACGGGCGGCGGGCCGCGGTGCACGCGATCGTGGAGCGCGGCGCCGTCGTGTCCAACGAGCTCGGGCGGACCGAGAACTGCGACAATCTCAGGATCCCGCCGGACGTGTCGTGGATCAACTGCCCGTCGCTGCGGGCCGCCGTGAGCCGCGGCTTCCGCTCCGGGGCCACGGGCATCATGTGGCTGAAGAGCCCGATCGGCGACCTGCGCAACAAGCTGTTCTCGGACCCGAACTCTCCGTTCTACGATCCGAGCCATCCGCTCGCGGGCGACACGATCACGTTCAACCGCATGTCGCTGTGCGGCTTCGAGTGCGGCCAGATCCAGTTCCTGGGTCCGGACCGGCGGGGCGGCTACGGCGTGATCGCGGCCAATACGGCGGACGCGCTGAACGGGCGTGACCCGCAGGCGATGACGGCCTACGACACGTGGATGCTGATCAAGCCGTACAACGGCTCGACCGGCGAGCGCTGCGACATCGCGAACAACCCGCGTGGGCCGGGCTGCTTCAACTGGTACGTCCCGGATCCCAACTGGACGTACACCAACCGTCCGGCGGGCGCGCCCACGACGGGGCCTGACACGCTGTTCTTCGACACGTGCAATCCGGTCCTGAACGAGTGCGTGGCGCTGTGGTCGGACACGCTGCCGGACGGCACGGGCAACTACGCCTACAACAACACGTGGTCCGGCGCGGGGCCGTTCCCGCTCAAGGCCGGTGACTCGGTCGGCTTCGCCGTCGCGTTCCTGGCCGCGGTGGACTCGGCTCAGTTCATGGCGCTGGTGGAGAACACGTACCAGTTCTACAAGAGCTTCTATCTCGGGCCGGGCGTGCCGGCGCCTGTCACGGCGCGGGCCGTGGCGCAGGGCGGCATCCGTGACCTCGGGGAGCCGCGGGTGCGGATCTTCCTGGACGACCAGGCCTCGACCTGGGAGGACGAGTACGTCGCGCGGCTCGCGGACCAGATCGAGCAAGGCGCGACGGGGGACCCGCAGATCGAGCGGTTGTACGCGCTCAATCCGTGGCTGGTGGACAGCATCCGCGCGTACAACAAGGGCAACGTCAGCCGCATCCTCGTCTACAAGTCGTGCGACGGCGGCGCGACGTTCACGGCGCAGTTCACGCCGGCGAGCGGCCGGTGCCGCGCGGACCGGCTCGTGGACGAGCGCGGCAACACGATCTCGCCGGGGTGGCAGGCCTACGCGCAGCTGGTGAAGAACTCGAGCGGCGTCTTCCCGACCGTGTTCGAGGACACCGGCGTGCTGCCGGGCCAGAGCTACATCTACGCGTTCGTCGGCGAGAGCCCGGGCATCCGCTTCAGTGTCTGGGACAGCGTGGACGTCGATCAGGACGGGATCTTCGACGGCGTGGACCGCGTCATGTACGAGGTCGCGCCGCCGACGACGAACACGCTCGCGACGAACCCCTCGCTGCCGAACGTGGTGAGCGTCTACGTGCCGATCAGCTCGGAGGCCGGCGGCCGGGGCGCGCGCGTCGCGCTGGACGAGCTGCGCGGCGGGCTGTGGACGGCGCCCGGGTACTCGGGCACGCCGTTCCTGATCGGCGGCGAGACGGCCGGCCTGGCCAACGTCGTCGTGGACGTGGTGGAGGACCCGGAGGCGGAGACGTCGTACCGGCTCGTGTTCGCGGACTCCGTCGTCGTCACGGCGTACGGCCCGGCGGGCGCGCGAGACAGCACGGTCGTGTACGCGTACCGCTCGGCCATGACCGGCTTCGGCGCGGACGGCACGCCGGTCTACACGGACTACTCGGCGGCCGCGCCGCTGCGCTGGAAGTCGACCGACCCGGCCGGCGTGCTGGTCGCGGGCCCCGCCGACGCGGTGGTGACCACCCCGGGCACGGGGTCGGAGGAGACGCGCGTGAGCGCGCGGACCGGCGTGCTGGTCACGTCGGCGGGCGCGCCGCTCTTCGTCTCGGCCAACCTCTCCTCCAGCTTCACGCCGGGCGGGATCTTCGGCCGCGACGCGTTCCCCGGCTTCATCGTCAGCGTGCGCGACTCGACGGGCGTGCAGTATCCGACCGAGTACCGCGATGCCGGGAACGAGGTCATCCCGAACTCGGCCGCGTGGCCGAACCTGCGCTTCCTGGGCGGCACCCCGACCGGCGCAGCCTACGGCCGCTACATGCTGCGCTGGAGCGACGACCCGTACGGCAGCAGCGCGCCGCACCGCATCAACGCGGCGGACCGCGCCGCGACGCGGGCGATCGTGCAGGGTGCGATCGAGGGGCGGACCGACGCTGCGACGTCGGCCACCGGGGCGGACGTCGCGGCCGCGCTGAGCGCCGCGCTCGGCCGCACGGTCACGCCGGACGATCTGGCCGCCGTCGCGTTGCCCTTCACGGTGCGCAACGCGTCGTACGACGACCGGCCGGTCACCGTCGCGGTGCTGGCCGCGGACCTGCCGGAGCGGATCCGGATCGGTACGGGCGCGGACACGGCCTGGATCCAGGTGCCACAGGGCAAGTGGATGCCGGGCACGCCGGTCTACTTCCTGGAGGAAGTGCCCGTCGCGCAGACGGACGGCTCGGGCGAGGTCGTGTTGCAGAACGGCCAGCCGGTGTACACGCCGCAGCTCGCGGTGACCTGGGCACCCGCGCGGATCGGCTGCAGCGGTGACTTCCCCGCGTGCAACCCGGTCATCGGCCGGGGCGCGTCGGGCGGCTACAACCGCATGCGGCCGGACTACACGCTGGTGGCGCGGTTCGGTATCCCGCTCCGCTCGGGCGTCGACCTGGCGTTCACGGTCTCGCCGGCCATGCGTGGCGATGCGATCGCCTCGCTGGGGCCGCGTGCGCTGGACGACGTGATGGTCGTGCCGAACCCGTACGTCGTCGCGTCCGCCTACGAGGTCGCGGGCGACGGCGCGCGGCTCGCCTTCACGAACCTGCCGCCGAGCGGCGAGCTGACGATCTACACGGCGGCCGGTCAGTTCGTGCAACGCATCACCTGGACGCCGCAGGACCTCAGCGGCTCCGGCGACCTCTTCTGGAACATGAGGACGCACGAAGAGACCGACCTCGCCGCGGGCTTCTACATGTTCGTGGTGACAGCGCGTGACCCGGCGACCGGCGCCACGCGCCGCAAGCTCGGCAAGTTCATCGTGATCCGCTGACGTGGGGTTGACCATGCGCATCAGAATCGGCCTGACGACGCTCGCGCTGCTGGTCTCCGTCGCCACGACGGCATCGGCACAGCGTCAGGGCACGCAGTTGCAGTCCGACCCGAACCGCGGCATCACGCGCGTGGACACCCGCGGCGCCAACTTCCTGGAGATCGGCGTCGGCGCCCGGGAGTTGGCACTGGGCGGTGCGGTGGTCGCGGCGGTCGACGGCATGAACTCGCTGTACTGGAACTCGTCGGCGATCGTCGGGATCGAGGGCGTGTCCGGCGCGGCGAGCTACGCCGAGTTGTACGGCAACTCGGGCGTGAGCCACACCTACCTCGCCGCCGCGGTGCCGCTTTCGCCGGGCAACGTGCTCGGCGCATCGCTGATCCGCTTCTCCTCCGGCGACGTCCGGGTGACCAGCGAACAGTGGCCGACGGGCGGCGACCCGGAGCGCGCCGAGACGGTGGAGTGGGCCGGCACGGCGTTCGGGCTCCATTACAGCCGCGCCATCACCGACCGGCTGAACGTGGGATTCACCGCCAAGTACATCCAGGAGGGGATCCCACAGGCGATGGCGAACTACGTGGGCCTGGACCTCTCGACCGTGTTCGAGACGGGGATCTACGGCATCACGATGGGTGCGGCGGTGGTGAACGTGGGCACCACCGGGCAGTTCCGCGGTGGCGCGATCGAGACCGTGATGCCCGGGTCGGCGAATCAGGGGACGATCCCCTCGGGCGATGGCGTGCCGGTGGAGGTCAAGACGGCCAAGCTCCAGCTCCCGACGGCGTTCCGCTTCGGCATCCGGGCCGAGCTGTACGGCGCCGCGGACGCGATCATCGCGCCCAGCGCCGATCACGGCCTCGCGTTGCTGAGCTCGGTCCAGGACGCGACGACGACGTTCATGGAGCCGTCGTTCGGCGCGGAATACTCGTACCGCGGCATGTTCTTCGCCCGCCTCGGCAAGCAGTTCCGCAACGAGCCGCGCGCGAATTGGGGCTTCACGGACGGGATGTCCGCGGGCCTCGGCATGCGCCTGCCCGTGGGCGACCGGCGCATCGCGGTCGACTACGCCTACACCACTCTGGGAGACGCCCTGGGCCACAACCAGGTGTTCTCCTTCGAGATCGGATTCTGAGGAGGCGCCGCATGCGATCGCTTTTCGGGACCATCCTCCTGGCCGTGCTCACCGCGGCGCCGCTCGCGGCGCAGGCGGAGCAGGGCCAGTTCGAGGTGAGTACGCTGCTGGGCTGGCAGCGGTTCGACGAGGCCGCGGCGCTGGAAAACGGCCCGGCCGCGGGCCTCGAGGTGCTGTACTTCGCGCGGCCCGCCATTGCCGTGGGCGGCTATCTCTCGATCGGCCGGCCGACGACGCGCGGCGAGTACTTCCCGCTCGTCGGCCTCGAGTTCGAGGACAGCACGTTCTTCTACCTGCCCGATCAGACGGTGACGCAGATCGGGTTCGGACTCGCGGGGCTGCTCCGGCTGCCGTCGGTCCAGCACCTGGCGCCGTACGTCACGGCGGGCGCGGGACGGACGCGCTTCTTCATGGACCCCGAGCAGAACCGGGGCATTCGGAGTGAGGGCGTCGCGACCTGGATGCTCGGCGGCGGTGTGCAGTACTCGAGCGGCGGGGGCGTCGGGCTGCGGCTCGACGTGCGGGATGAGATCTACAGCGGCTTCGACCGCGAGATCTTCAGCGTCGTCGATCCGCTCTTCATCGACCGGACGATGCCGCATCCCAACCCGAACATCCCCGAAGCGAAGAGCACCGTGCACAACTTCCGGGTGTCTCTTGCGTTCAGCTTCGTCCCGCGCAGGCAAGGGAGATAGGGACCGTGATGCGCTTCGACCGCAGGCTTATCGCCACGATCGGCATCGCTGCGATGCTCGCGGCGTGTGAGCAGGAACGGTTCGTCGGGCCGAACGCGCCGCTGGATGGCGATTCGGACGACTTCCTGCTCGACCTCAAGGACGCGGGCGGCTTCCCCTCGGGTGTGTCCACGATCACGAGCTTCGAGCTCGTCGCGGACGTGAGCGCCCCGGACGCGTTCCAGAGGTCGGGCATCGGCGCGCTCTACAACCCGGAGCTCGTCCGCTACGAGGTGCACGAGGGCACCCGGATCGCCGGTCAGGACCCGCGGCTCCCCGAGCTCGCGCCGCTGCCGGACCCATCCGCGGTCAGCACGCCGTTCGCGCGGATCATGGGCCCGGAGTACTGGGGCGCGAACATGTGGGACCTGTACATGCGGTGGGAGGGGATGGAGCCCGGCGCGCGGTACACGTTCGCGCTCGAGCGGCTGGCGACGAAGGTGAACGGGCTCGTCGACCACCTCGAGATGCTCCTGTACGGCGCGGTCACCGAGCCGGACGAGCTGGTCTCGCTGGGCGGTGCGCCGGGCGGATACCCGGACAACGACTACACGTGGACCAGTGCCGAGGGGTGCCAGGCCGAGCCCGTCCCGGACCCGCTGCCCAACCCGTGGTTCCTGGGCGCGTTCACCGCCAACAGCTCGGGCGTGGGCACCGCCGACTACTGCATGGGCACGCCGTGGCGGTGGTACGAGAAGAAGACCTCCCCGCCAGTGGCCGATTCCTCGATCGTCGTCCCGAACACGCTGGACGTGACGGGCGGCGTGCCCGAGTACCAGTACAACTACGTGGTGGTGTACAAGGGCGAGCCGCCCAACCTCGGGCCGCCCGTGCTGCGCATCCAGGTGGGCGTCGACCTGGACCTCCAGGGCAATCCGATCCCCAACGCCTTCGCGCCGTTCCCCCGGTTCGAGGACCGGCTCGGCCTGATCAGCGTGCCTGGCGTGCAGGCCCGGGTGAGCGGCCTCGAGCTCACCGCCACGTCGCTCGCGCCGCTCGCCGGCTCGCAGTACAGCCTCTGGTTGTTCGACGCGGGGTCCGGCAACATGGCCGCCGCGACGGCGGACTACACGCGCATCCGCCGCGTGCAGACGGGCACGGACGAGTCGGGGAACCCGGTCTTCGAGGATGATCCCCAGCCCACCGTGCGGACCGCCACGTTCAACCCCGACGCGGCGAACGAGCGCCACCACTTCGTGATCGGACCGCAGACGCTCGGCGGCATCGCCGCGCGTGACTTCACCCACGTGCTGATCGTGCCGGGCGAGGCGCAGCCGACCAACGCCGCGCCGTTCTGGACGCGCTACCTGGATGACCGCGGGACGCCGGACCCGGATGACGACGCGCTCGTCGAGGGCCCGCTCCAGTTCGGCGCCCTCGAGTTCGCCAACCCCGGGACCCCGCGCATCTTCCAGGCGACCGGCGGCGCGGAGGGCTCCTTCTGGGCGCACCGGCTGGGCATCGCCTTCCAGAACCTGCGCAGGCCGCCCGCCGGCTACTACTACGCGGTCTGGCTCGTGCCGGAGTCCGGCGAGCCGGTCGAGCTCGGCCCGCTCGCCACGCCGCCGCCCGAGCTGGCCTCCCTCCGGGACGCCGACATGGACCAGTCGTTCGCGGTCGTCACGG
>Ga0079224_100008063_pt1 | contig 14225 bp, 11 predicted proteins | sample Stecom2015_FD_80414 | JGI IMG/M metagenome (GOLD analysis project Ga0079224, IMG submission 80414) | Agricultural soil microbial communities from Utah to study Nitrogen management - Steer compost 2015 | ecosystem: Environmental > Terrestrial > Soil > Agricultural land | place: USA: Utah...
CGACGCCGACCCGCAGGATCCGGCCGTCGCGCTGATCGATCAGCGCGAGCTGGGTCGGACCGGACGCGACGCTGAGGATCACAAACGCGGGGAGCAGCGGCTGATACGGACCGAGCCGGCCGGCGATGGTGCCGGGCAAGGACCCGCCGTCGAGGGTGAAGCCGACGTGTTGCGCCGGCAGGGCAGCCATCGCGAGGACGACGGCGAGGGACGTTCGGTGCACGGGGACCTCCACGCGCCGAATGCTACCCGACCGGCGAAAGCCGACCGGCGCGCGTCCTCGCTGCGGGCGGGGCACTGCCGCGCGGCCGCCGACCGGCTACAAGCCTCCCATGCCCATCTACACGAAGACCGGTGACGCCGGCGACACCGGCCTGTTCGGCAACCGGCGGGTGCGCAAGCACGACCAGCGCATCGAGGCCTACGGGACGGTCGACGAGCTGAACGCCGCGCTCGGGCTTCTCACCGCGGAACCGCTCCCGGCACGCCTCGCGGAGCGCATCGGCAAGATTCAGGCGACCCTGTTCGAGGTCGGCGCGGACCTCGCGACGATCGGCGGCCGCAAGTCGGTCGAGAAGGTCGCTGCCGCGACCGCCGAGCTGGAGCGGTGGATCGACGAGGACGAGGCCGGCCTCACGCCGCTCCGCAGCTTCATCCTGCCCGCCGGCCACCGCGAGGCCGCCCTGTGCCACCTCGCGCGCACCGTGTGCCGCCGCGCCGAGCGCCGTGTCTGGGAGCTGGCCGACGGGACCAAAGACGTGCCGATCGAGCTTCCCATCTACCTGAACCGGCTGTCCGACCTGCTGTTCGTCTGGGCGCGTGCGGCCAACCACCGGCACGGCGTGGCCGACGTCCCGTGGAACCCGTGAGCCGCGCGCGCGGGCCGGACACCTCCCGTGCGCGGGACAGGTCTTCGTGCGGCGCGTCGCCAGCACGGTGCGCCCGCTCGGCGAGCTGCAACAGGGGCAGCGCCCCCGGAAGGCTCAGGGCCGGTGGTCCGCGTTCAGCCGGCCGCCGGCATCACGGCCGGTGGGCGTCAGACCGGACCCGCCGCGGTGCGCCCGAGCCGGCACGCACGACGCAGCCACATCATCGCGCGCTCGACTTCGCGCGGCCCGTTCACCGGGATCTCGACGAACTCGCGCGAGTGCGGATCGCCGTTGCCAGGGTGGCGCTTCGCCCCGAGGATCTTCAACGCCTCGGTGACCTGAGGCGGAGCCAGTTTGACGACCACGCCCTTCTTGCCCAGATAGGCGAAGACCTGCCCGCGAACGAAGAAGCTGTCCTTGTTCTCGACCGTGGCCCGGGTCACGTCTTTCCAGGCGCACAGCCGCTCAACGATAGTCGCGAGGCTATCCATGGGGGGCGACTATTCTAGTCCAGGCTCCGGCGGCGTCCAGGCCAGGGTCCGATTTGTACCCCCGCACACCCGCCGGCCGTGCGCTCACGAGCGGCGGACGAGGTTCTTCAACACCAACCCCATCATCGCCGGGTACTCGTCCAACCGGCGGCGCAGGTAGGCGATCGCCATCCCCCACCCCTGGGCGAAGGGCACGTAGAGCCGGGCGCGGACCCCGCGCGCGGTCAGCTCGGACAGGAGGGCCTGGCGCGGCACCCCGTACAGCATCTGCACCTCGTAGCGGTCCGGACCGATGCCCGCGGACGGCACGACGTCGTCGACGAAGCGGCGCACGTACGCCTCGTCGTGGGTGGCGAACTCCACGTAGTGGCCGCGGGCGAACAGGCGGGCGGCGTAGGCCAGCATGCGCTCCTTCATCGCCGTCTTGTCGCGCAGCGCGATGGACTCCGGCTCCTGGTAGATGCCGATCACCAGCCGGACCCGGCAGCCCTCGGGAAGCTGCTCGAGGTCGCGCTCGGTGCGGTGCAGGCGGGTCTGCAGCACGCACCCGACGTCGCGCAGGCCGTCGCGGTGCAGCTCGCGCACGAAGTCGAGCGTGAAGTCGGTCCACGCCGAGCTCTCCATGTCGACCGTCACCCCGATGCCCCACTCGTGCGCCGCGGCACAGATCCGCCGCGCCGCCTCGCGCGAGCCGCGACCGTCCCCGCCGCGGTCGCGCGGCTCGGTGGTGTAGCTCGACAGTTTGAGTGAAAGGGTCGGCCGCACCTCCGGACGCGGAAAGCGCGGGTCGGTCGAAGCCGCCTCCGCCATCGCGAGGTACGCGTCGACGTTCGCGCGCACCGCCTCGGGCGTGTCGATACCCTCGGCGAGCAGATCGAGCGTCGTGAGCAGGCCGCGCCGCGCGAACAGGTCGGCGGCCGTGTCGATCGCCTTGGCGAGCGAGTCACCGGCGACGTAAGGCCGCGCGAAGAACCGCACCAGACACGGGGGGATGAGGCGGATGTAGGGCTTCAACGGCGCGCGGATTATTCGGGCGCCGCACGCCGAATGCACGCGCGCCGCGGCCCCGGCGCGCTCACCCGCGAGCGCGGCTCAGCCCCGCCCGCGCGGCAGCCGATAGCGTCTGCGAGGAGTCGGCATGCGGCTTGTTTTCCTGCTCGAGTCGGCGGGGTTGTGGGGCGGAGTCAAGACCGTCCTGCGCGACGCCGGCGGTCTCGCCGCGCGCGGTCACGACGTGCTCGTCCTGTGCAAGTCGCCGCCCCCGGACTGGATGGCGGTCGAGTGCCCCTTCGCCACCGTGCCGGACTTCGCGCCGCACCGCATTCCGGAAGCCGACGCGGTGGTCGGCACCTACTGGACGACGGTGCCGTTCGCCGCGGCGTGCGGGCGCGGCGTCCCGGTGCACTACTGCCAGGGCTACGAGGGTGACAACCCCGAGTGCGCCCCGCACCGCGCCGCAATCGAGGCGACCTACGAGCTGCCCGTCGCGAAGATCACGATCGCGCACCACCTGGAACACCGGCTGCGCGCGCGGTTCGGCGGGCGCGTGCGGCGGATCGCGTACGCGATCGACGAGCGGACGATGTTCCCCGGCCCTGAGCGCGAGCCCGGCCGCCCGCTGCGGGTCGGGATCGTCGGACCCTACGCGGTGGCGTGGAAGGACATCCGCACGGGGCTGCGCGCGTGCGCGCTCGCGCACGCCGCCGGCCTGCCGGTGCAGGCGGTGCGCGCGTCGAACACCCCGCGGCACCCCGAGGAACACGACGCGCCGTTCCCGATCGAGTGGCACGAGCGTGTGCCGCCCGCGGCGATGGGCGCGCTCTACCGATCGCTCGACGTGTTCCTCGGCACCTCGCGCGGCGAGGAAGAAGGCTTCTTCCTGCCGTCGGTCGAGGCGATGGCGTGCGGCGTCCCGTGCGTGCTGACCGACATCCCCTGCGCGCGCGGCTACGACGACGCGCACGACTACGCGCGCTTCGTGCCGCCCGCCGACCCGGTCGCGATGGCGCGCGCGATCGTGGAGGTGGCGGGCGACGCGGCGCTGCGCCGGCGCCTGCGCGCCGCCGGCCTGCGCACCGCCGCACGGCACGGCGCGGCGCGGCACCTCGCGGAGCTGGAGGCCGCGCTCGTCGAAGCGGTACGCGGCACGCCGCCCGGCGAGCTCCATCCCGCCCCGCGCGCCGAAGCCGTGCGTGCGCCGGCAGCCGCGCACGCGTCGTGAAGATCCTCTGCAACCTGCCGCTCGAGTGCTTCGACGACCGCGCGACCTTCCCCGGGGTCGAGCTGGTGACGTTCGGGCCTCCGGGCCGGATGTGGATCGACGGCGAGCTGTTCCCGTTCGACGTCGAGTTCGACCCGTCGACCGGCTCGGTGCGCGACCTCTGGCGTGCGCTGCCCGCCGGGTTCGAACCCGACGTGCTGCTGCTGTGGTGGCCCGACCAGGAGCCGCTGCCGCGCGACCTACAGCACTGCCCGGCGCGCGTGGTCGGCATCGTGTCCGACTACAACCTCAGCCTGCCCGCGCTCGCCGGCCTGTGGCCGTTCTTCGACGTGCTGCTCGTCGACCGCCCGGGCGTCGAGCTGTTCGCGCGGCTGTCGTTCCCCGACGTGCGCTGGTTCTGCCAGTTCACGTTCAAGGCGCGCTGGCACCGTCCCCACCCGGGCGTCGCCCGCGACCTCGACGTCGGATTCGCCGGCAACCTCAATCCGGCGGTGCAGCGGGAGCGGGCGCCCTGGCTGGAGCGCGTGCGGCGGCTCGCCGACCGCGGCCACCGGGTCGCGGTCATGGGCGGATGCCGCGGGCAGGACTACGGACGCCTGCTTTCCCGCAGCCGCATCGGCTTCAATCGCTCGATCCGCGGCGAGGCCAACCTGCGCACGTTCGAGGTCCCGGCGTGCGGCGCCTGCCTGTTCGTCGAGCGCGACAACCTCGAGGTGCGCGAGTTCTTCGTGCCCGGGGAGGAATGCGTGCTCTACGGCGACGACGACTTCGAGGATCTGATCGACGCGTGGCTCGCCGACGACGCGCGCCTGCGCCGCGTGGCCGCCGCCGGGCACGCGCGCGTACAGCAGCACCGCATGGGCAACCGCCTGCTGGCCATGCAGCAGGTGCTCGCGCCGCGCGGTCCGGGCCGGCCGCGCGCCGACGCGTTCGCCTGCGCGCTCGGGCGCGGCATCGCGCTGCTCGGCACCTGGGCGAACCCCCTCGCCGCGGCCGCGGAGCTGGACCGCGCGCACCGCCTGCGGCCCGACGATCCGCGCCCTTCGACCGCGCTCGCGTTCGCGTTGCTGCGCAGCGACCCGGCGGCGCACGCGGCGACCGCGCTGGCGCTGCTGGAGCGGAGCTGCGCGGCGGCGCCGCGCTACGTCCCCGCGCTGGCCGCGCTCGCGTGGCTGCACGCCAGGGTCGATTCGCCGGCGGCGCCGCACTGGGCCGACCGCCTCGCGGCGGCGACCGCCGGCGAGCTCGCGTTCGCCGACGTCGACGGCTTGCCGCTGCCGCTCGGCTACGGCGCGCGCAACGTCGACCTCGCCGGCGCGCTCGCGCAGAGCGTGCGTGAAGGGCAGGTGAACGACGCCCTGCGCGCGGCGTGGCGCACCGCGGTCCCGGCCACGCAGCCGGCGTGAGGTACCAGGTCCGCGTTGCGCCGCATCAACCGTTGCCGGTGGCGACCTCCGTCGCCGGCGCGAGCACCGGCGGGTCGACGCGCGCCAGCTCCTCCAGCCGCGCCACGGCCTCGTCGACGTCGGCCGCCGCCCACAGCACCTCCGCGATCGCCTCGTGCATCGACGCCCGGCCGTCGCGCAACAGTTGTTCGAGCGGGGGCAGGCCGTCCTCCTCCGGGCGGCGCGTCTGCAGGAGCGGGTGCGCGCGCGACGCCTCCTCCCACTCGCGCTCCGGGAGGGGGCGGTAGCGACAGAAGAAGCCGAGGTGCCAGGGCAGGAAGTACATCGCCTTCTTCTTCCCGCGCTCGTCGTCGCCGAAGTGCTCCTTCAGGAAGGACACGAAGCGCAGGTAGAGCGCGACGCGCTCGCGCGCGGTCGGCAGCCATTCCTCGCCGCGCTCGATCTCGGTGAAGATCCACGGCTTGATCAGCGCGCCGCGGCCCACCATGAGGCTCGCGCAGGCCGACTCGTACGCGCGCCGGCGCGCCTCGTAGTGGGTCAGGATGTCGCCGTTGCCGACCACCGGGATCGCGCGCTCGGCGGCGATCCGCGCGATCAGGTCCCAGTCGGCGGCGCGCGAGTAGCGCTGTTCGCGCGTGCGGCCGTGCACCGCGATCGCGGCCACGCCGACTTCCTCCAGGCGCTGCGCGACCTGCGGGGCGTTCACGTCGCCCTCGCACCAGCCGGTGCGGATCTTCACGGTGACCGGCACGGGCAGGGCGCGCGCCATCGCGCCGGCGATCCTGGCGAGCGTCGCGGGGCGCTGCAGGAGGGTCGCCCCCATCCCGCGCCGGACCACGTCGTGGATCGGGCAGCCGGCGTTGAGGTCGACGAACGCCGCGCCGCGCTCGACGGCGAGCGCGCCGGCGCGCACCGCGTCGTCGGGGTTCGACGCGGCGATCTGCACGCCGAAGCACGACTCGCTCGCGTGCTTGCGCAGGAGCGCGCGCTCGGACCCCGAGCCCTGCAGGAGCTGGCGCGCGTACGCCATCTCCGACACCGTCACCTTCGCGCCCAGCGCGACGCACAGCCGGCGGAACGGGAGGTTCCCGCCGCGGGTCAGCGGCGCGAGGATCGTGTGGCCGCGGAAGTCCATCCGGGTCATTCTCGCCGGCCGCGGCGCGTGCGGCGAGCGCGCGGCGCGCGCTCGCTCGCGTCGGACGGCGCTCGCCGCAGGCGCAGGAAGCCGATCGGGTCGCCGACGATCGCGGTGTCGACCATCGTGTCGTCCGCGCGTGCGTCGACGCCGCGCGCGTCGGCCCAGGCCAGCACCCACGGCACCTCCTCGACCGTGGTCGTCACGAGGCCGGGCAGGGTCAGCCGATCGAGCAGGCCTGCGACCAGCGCGCGCGCTTCCTCCTGCTCGCGCTGCAGGCGCGCAGGCTCGACCAGCGCCGGGTGCAGGCGGCCGTAGCCGAGGCCGCTGAGCGTCGGCCAGGTCTCGGGGTCGCTCAGCACGCTGACCAGGGCGACGTGGTCGCGCGGCGCCTCGATCGTCCGCGCGTCGCCGTGCACGACGCGCAGCGGCAGGCCGCACGCGGCGAGCGCGCGGTCGAGCACCGCACACTCCCGCTCGCGCAGGTTGGCCGCGAGCACCGTGCGCCCGAGGTCGAGTGCCTCGTGGATCATCACCGGCAGCTCGGCGACGCCCGCGCCCGCGTACACGCTCGTGCCGCCGCGCCGCAGGCGCCGCCCCGCTTCGCGCGCCCACCGCAGGCCCAGGTCGATCGCCGGCCGGCGGCGGTCCTCCCAGAACGCGTCGCCGCCGTGGTCGCAGTACACGCGCCCGAGCGTGCGCCAGTCGAGCGCCGCGAACACGGCCTCGATCGCGGCGACGGCGGCCTCGGAGGGAGCCGGGGATGCGGGCGGTGCACTCACGCGGCGGCGTCACCTTACCCGCGCGCGCCCGCGCGGCGATCGCTCGCAACGCCGCAGCCCGACCCTACGATCCGGCGCGATGCGCCTGAGCCAGTTCTTCGTGGTCACCCTGCGCGAGGACCCCGCCGACGCCGAGGTACCTTCGCACCGCCTGCTCGCGCGCGGCGGCTTCGTCTTCAAGGTCGCGGCCGGTCTGTACGCGTACTCGCCGCTCATGTGGCGCACGCTGCAGAAGATCAGCCAGATCGTGCGCGAAGAGATCACCCGCGGCGGCGGACTCGAAATGATGATGCCGATGGCGCAGCCGAAGGAGCTGTGGGTGTCGTCCGGGCGGTGGGACCGCTACGTGAAGGACGGGATCATGTTCCACCTCGCCGACCGCAAGGACGCCGAGCTGTGCCTCGGCCCGACGCACGAGGAAGTGGTCACCGCGTACGTGGCGGCGATGGTGACGAGCTACAAGCAGCTCCCGGTCAACCTCTTCCAGATCGGCGACAAGTTCCGCGACGAGATCCGGCCGCGCTTCGGCCTCATGCGCGGCCGCGAGTTCATCATGATGGACGCCTACTCGTTCGACGTCGACCAGCGCGGGCTCGATGTCGCCTACGAGAAGATGGCGCAGGCGTACCGCCGGATCTTCACGCGCTGCGGCCTGCAGTTCACCGTGGTCGACGCCGACCCCGGCGCGATCGGCGGCAGCGGCAGCCAGGAGTTCCACGTGGTCGCGGCGACCGGCGAGGATGCGCTGCTGCACTGCCCCTCATGTGCTTATGCGGCGAACGTCGAGAAGGCCGAATCCGAGGTCGTCGCCCCGCCCGACCCGGGCGCGCCGCTGCCGCTGGAGAAGCACGCGACGCCCGACGTGCGCACCGTCGAACAGCTCGTCGCGTTCTTCCCCGGCTGGCAGCCGGCGCGCATGGCGAAGACCGTCCTCTACAAGGCGGTGTGGGCCGACCGCGAGGAAGTCGTCGCGGTGATGGCGCGCGGCGACCACGAGATCAACGAGGTCAAGCTCGGCAACGTGCTCGGTGCGCTCGCGGTCAAGCTCGCCGGCGAGGAGGACGTGCGCGCGGCGACCGGCGCCGAGGTCGGGTTTGCCGGCCCGGTCGGGCTGTCCGACCGCGTGCGCCTGCTCGCCGACGCGGCCTTGCAGGGCCAGACCAACCTGCTCACCGGTTGCAACGAGACCGGCTACCACTGCCTCAACGTCAACCTCGGCCGCGACGCGCGCATGCCGGAGTTCCACGACCTGCGCCTCGCCAAGGTCGGCGAGGGCTGCCCGCGCTGCGGTACCGCGCTGGAGGGCGCGCGCGGCATCGAGGTCGGCCACATCTTCAAGCTCGGCAGCAAGTACTCGGCCGCGATGGGCGCGCACTTCACCGACCAGGACGGCAAGAACAAGCCGTTCGTCATGGGGTGCTACGGGATCGGGGTGAGCCGGATCGCAGCCGCGGCGATCGAGCAGAGCCACGACGAGCGCGGGATCGTGTGGCCCGCGCCGATCGCGCCGTTCGAGGCGGTCGTCGCGATCATGGACAGCAAGAAGCCGGAGCAGACCGCGCTCGCCGAGTCGCTGTGCAGCGATCTGCGCGCCGCCGGGATCGACGCCGTGGTCGACGACCGCGACCTGCGCCCCGGCCCCAAGTTCAAGGACCTCGACCTGCTCGGCTTCCCGGTGCAGATCGTCGTCGGCCGCCGCTCCGCCGAGGGCGTGGTCGAGTTCGGCCTGCGCAAGGACGCCACGCGGACCGAGGTGCCGGCGGCCGAGGCGAAGGCGCGCGCGCTCGCGTTCCTGCGGCCGGCGGGCTGAGGCCGTGGCAGCGCGCCCCGAGGCCGACTCCAGCCCGCGGCCCGGCGGCCGCCGTGACCGGACCGGCCCGGCTTCCCGAGGACGTTCGTGGGTCCGGGTGGACCGGGCCCGGGCGCGAGGCGCCGGCAGCGGAACCTCCGGCCGGCCCCGCCTTCCGCTGCCCGCCCGTCCCCGGGCGGACAATGAAGGCTGATGGACCCGCGCGACCTGTTCGAGATCCTGGTTCGCGAGCACTCCGGCATGCTGCGCGCGTTCCTGCTCTCGGCGGTGCGCGACCCCGGCACGGTCGAGGACCTGTTCCAGGAGACGTTTCTGGTCGCCTGGCGCAACCTCCACCGCTACGATCGCCAGCTCCCGTTCGGCCCTTGGGTGCGCGGGATCGCGACCAAGCTGATGCTCAACTGGCGCCGGCGGCTCGGTCGGCAGAAGGTAACCTTCTGCGCCGAACAGGACCTCCAGCTCCTCGATCGGACGTTCGAGCGGATGCAGACGCTGCCGGGGGACACGTTCGACGAGAAGCTCGACGTGCTGCGCGCCTGCATGACGTCGTTGACCGGCGCGCAGCGCGAGGCCATCGCGCTGCACTACGAACACGGCCTGCACTGCAAGGAGATCGCGGAACGACTGGGCATCAGCTTCGAGGCGGTGAAGAAGCACCTGCAGCGCGGACGCGCCGCGCTGTTCCGTTGCATGCAGGGCAGCCTGCCGCCCGACGTGCTGCCCTCGCCCGCGTGGCAAGGAGGCATGTCGTGACGATCGAGCGCCCCGAGGATCGGTTCGGCGACCGCGACGAGACGCTGGCCGACGGCCCGGTCGAGCCGGCGCCGGACGCGGCGCGACCCTGGCTGACCGAGCAGCGCTGCGTGCACGGCCTGCTGCGCGCGCTGCACACCGCGGACGCCGCCGCGCGCGAGGCACGCGTGCAGGCGGTCCTGGCGAAGATCGCCGCGCCGCGGTACCGCGTCCTCGCCCGCCTGCCGGGGCTCGCCGCCGCGGCGGCGCTGGTCGCGCTCGGCGTCTACCTGGCCTGGCCCGATCCCGACCGCCTGCCGCGCGCGGAGGCGATGGTGTCCCGCGCGCTGCACGCGCTCGAGGAGCCGATCGACCGCGACTTCACGCTGCACGTCGACGTCGAGCGCGGCGAGCGGCACATCGAGCGCGAGTGGGCGATCACCATCCGCCCGGGCCGCCGCTTCCTGGTCGAGGGCGAGTCGCCGTTCGGCCGGTTCCGCGCCGGATGCGACGGCGAGCTCGTGTGGTTCCAGCCCATGCCCGGGATACGCGGCATGGACGTGCCGCTCGCCGAGGCACGCCGGCTCACCGAACGCTTCGGCGAGGTGCTCGACCTCGGTTACCTCGACCTCGACGCCCTGCTGCGCCGTCTGCCGCAGGACACCGAGCTGCGCTGCGTCGGCCGCGAAGGCCCCGGCATCCGCGTCGAGGCGATCGGCACCGTGAACCTGCCCCACCTCGCGCTGCGTTCGATCTCGATGCTGGTCGACGACCGCTCCGGAATGCTGAGCGAGGTGCGCGCCGTCGCGACCGGCGCCGGCAGGAGCGGCGAGGTCGAGGCGCGGCTGTTCTACCGGCACGTCGGCGACCGCGAGCTGGGCGAAGGGGCGTACGAGCGGCCCTGGTAGGGGGCTTCGCAGCCGCGCGCGGCGTCGACCATCTCCGACCGGGCCGAGCTCCGAACCGGGTCTGCGAGTGCGCGGCGGCCGGCGCCCGCTCCGGCTCGCCCCTGCGTCGTCCCGGCCCGCACTTCGCACGAGCACGAACTCCGAGTCTCCCGCAGCCACGTCACCACCGCAGCGATTGCGCAAGCGGCGAATCTTGCCCGGCGGAAGCCCGCGCGGGCGGAGCCCCTTCGCGGTGCGTCCCGGCCTCCGGGACGGCCTGGCGGCGAGCACCGCCTCGCCTCGCGCCCCAGGCTCACGCGGCTCACACACCGGGCTGACTTCCTCCCCGCGATCGCGCAAGATCGCCGCGTGGCGTGCGAGCTGTGCGACGGACCGGGTGGCGACCTCCTCTGGCAGGACGACGTCTGCCGCGTCGTGCTGGTCGGCGACCCGCAGATCCCCGGGTTCGCGCGCGTGGTCGTCGGCCGGCACGCCGCCGAGCTGACCGACCTCGACGAACGCGAGTGCGCGCGGGTGATGCGCGCGGTGTTCGCGGTCGAGGAGGCGCTGCGCGCGGTGCTCGCCCCGCACAAGGTCAACGTCGCGAGCCTCGGCAACGTCACGCCGCACGTGCACTGGCACGTGATCCCACGCTGGCGGGACGACCCGTGGTTCCCCGATCCGATCTGGGCGCCGCCCCGGCGCGACGCCGCACCGCGCGCGCTGCCCGACGGCGCGCGCGAGCAGCTCGCGCGGCGGATCGCCGACGGGCTGGCAGGGCCATGAGCCGGACGCAGAGGCCGGCCGCCCTCCGCATCCACGCCGCGCGATGACCACGGACGCCCCCGCGCTCGACGACCTGCGCCGTCTGCTGCAGGAACCGGGCAGCGATCCGTGCGCGCTCGCCGCCGCGCTCGCCGAAGCCCGCGCGCACGCGGATCTCGACGCGCTCACCCGGCAGGACCTCGACCGCCTGGAGCTGGCGTTCCTGCGCCGGCAGGCGGCACGGCCCGGCGCGCCCGCGAGCCTGCGCGCCGCGGTCGACGCGGCCGCGCTCGCCGCGGTGCGTCTGGAGACCCAGGCAGCCGCGCGTCGCCCCGACGACGACGTCGCGGCGCCGTTCGACCTCGCCGAGCAGCGCGCGGTCTACCGGTGCGCGCACCTCGACGACGACGCGGCGAGCGCGCTCGCCGAACTGCAGCGCCGCCTGCCGCGCGCCGAGGTCGACGACCGCTGCGTCGAGGAAGCGCGCGAGCGCTATGCGGCGCTCGCCACGGAGGAAGAGGACCTCGACCTGGAGCAGCGCATCGCGCTCCTCGAGGAGACCGCCTCGGTGCTGTCTGCGCTGGCCGCGCGCGCCGCCGCGCCGCCCGGCGGAGGCCCCGACCCGGAGGCGCGCCGCGCCGCGGCCGACCGGGCGCGCGAGCTGCGCCGGCTCGCGCGGCGCACGATGCAGATGCGCCACGACCGGGTGCTCGTCCGGCGCCTGGAAGCCCTGCTCACGCCGCGCGGCGCGCGCCTGCTGGAGCTGACCAGCCTCACGCTCCTCGCGGCGGTCGCGGTGCTGCTCGCGCTCGAGGCGTCGTTCGCCTGGCACCCGCGCACCCTGCAGACGTTCGTCGTCATCGACGCCTGCATCTGCCTGTTCTTCATCGCCGAGTTCGCGTTCAAGCTCGCGCTCGCGCCGGCCCGGCTGTCGTGGTTCCTGCGCAACGCGCTGACCGACTTGCTGCCCGCGATCCCGGCCGCGCTCCTCCTGTTCCCGGTGTCCGTCCCGAGCGGCGGAGAAGACGTGGTGTTCGTGCGCGCGCTGCGCCTGCTGCGCGTCACCTGGTTCGCGCGCTATCTGAACGCCGTCCGGCCGCTGTTCCGGCTGCTCCGCCTGCTCCTGTTCCTGGTGAAGGGCATGGACGGGCTGGTGCGCCGGTTCTCGCCGCTGCTCAACCGGAACTTCGTGTTCTTCGAGCGGCTCGCGTTCGACGCCGGCCGCAGCGCGCCGCGCACGCCGCGCGACCTCGCGTTCCGCGCTCTGCGCCGCGAGCACGTGCTCCTCGCCGAGGCGGGCTCGCCGGACGCGCTGCGCACCCGCGCCGAAGCGCTCGCCGGTCGGCTCGCGCACGCGCCCCTGCACGCCGAGCGCAAGCGCAGCCCGCGCCCGATCGCGCGCGACGTCCCGGTCGAGACCGCGATCCAGACCCTGCACGGGCTGCAGGTGCAGGAGGTGCTGCAACTGCTGTCGACCAGCGACCTGCGCGCGATCGACCGCGTCGTGTGCGTGCTGAGCGCGCCGGTCGTCCGCTCGCTGCCGATCGTGCACCACTTCGCGGTCCACCGCCTGCCCGCCGAACCGGCGGCGCGCGTGGCCGCGTTCGCGCACCGCATCGCCGCCTATCTGGAGCGCTGGCGCAGCCGGCTCGTGTTCTTCGCCGACCTGCACGGGATCGTCACCGGACCGCAGCTCCTCGACCGGGTGGCGACCGCGATGGTGAAGGCGAGCCAGCGCCCGGCGGTGCGTCTGCTCCTGTTCGGCGCGCTGTTCTTCCTCGTCCGCCTGCTGGTCGGTGCGGAGAGCGGTCCGGGCCTGTTCCTCAAGCGCTTCGTCGCCGCGCCGCTCGTGATCCTCGGCAGCGTGTGCGCGGTCTTCCTCAGCATCGGCTGGTGGCTGAAGAAGATCGCCGGCGAGGCGTCCGAGGCCTTCAAACTCACCAGCGAGGCGCGCTTCATCTCCATCCTGGACGCGCTGAAGGTCCGGCGCGAACCCGCCGACGCCGCGTTCCTCGCGCGCCGCGTGTTCGGCGGTGAGGTCGAGCCGGCGGTCGCCGCCGCCGGGATCGTGCACGCGATGCGCATGGTGCAGGGCGGCGAAACCACTGCCGGCCGGCCGCCCGTGCTGCCGGACGCGCTGCGCAACGAGGTGCACCAGGTCGCCCTCCTGCAGCTCCACTACATGGCCGGCGCCCTGCTGCACGAGAGCGACGTCAAGACGACCGAGCAGCTCCTCGCCAACCCGTCGCTGGAGAACGTGCGCGCCGAGTACCTGCGCCTGTCGCGCCGCGAGCGCCGCCGGCTGCGCCGGCTGTCGCTCAGCGACGGCTCGCTGTTCAGCGGCCCCTACCTCTGGTTCAGCTTCATCACCGAGAGCGCCGCGGTGGAGACCGCCAAGCGCGTCACCGAATACAACCGCCACTGCCTGACCCTCGCGCAGCAGCAGCTCGCGAGCGAAGCGGAGCTGGCCGAGTACCGCGCGTGGCTGCAGCGCCGCCGGCACGAGGCGACCGGACGCACGCTGGAGAAGCTGCCGCCGCCCGGCCGGGGGCTCGCCTACCGCACCACCGAGTTCTGCGCACTCGACTTCCTGTCGGTCACGCCGGAGCGTGACGCGCACATCGGCGCCGTGTTCGGCGACGAGGTGCTCGCCGTGCTGCGCCGCGACCGCGAAGCGATGGTGCGCGAGATCTTCGGCATGCGGCCGGTCCACCGCCTGCCGCCGTCGCGGCGCTCGTTCAACTTCTACGCGTTCTACGGCAAGCGCCTGTCCCGCGGCCGGGTGCTCCTCCTGCCGCTGTGGTTCCTCGTCGCGTTCTTCGCCATGCTCGGGTTCGTCGCGCGCAAGACCGCGGCGACCGTGCGCGAGATCCTGCGCCCGCAGCTCGCGCAGCGCCGCCGGGTGAGCGGGCGCGCGCCGTTCGCCGTCGCCCTGCGCAAGATCCACCGCATGAAGGCTCCGGGCCTGCTGGAGGCGATGCGCCTGCGCGCGGCGTTCGACCCGGAGTACTGCGGCGCGCCGGCGACGTGGAGCTTCGGCGAGGGCTACGCCGAGGTCTGCGACCTGCAGCGCGACCTCGACTTCCTGCACCTGGACGCGCGGCAGCGCACCGAGCTGGAGATGGCG
>Ga0079224_100008064_pt1 | contig 14225 bp, 11 predicted proteins | sample Stecom2015_FD_80414 | JGI IMG/M metagenome (GOLD analysis project Ga0079224, IMG submission 80414) | Agricultural soil microbial communities from Utah to study Nitrogen management - Steer compost 2015 | ecosystem: Environmental > Terrestrial > Soil > Agricultural land | place: USA: Utah...
ATCCGCGAGACGACTCAAGACCTGCGGCGCTGCGTCGATGAACGACGACAGAGATCAGCTTCCGATGCGATACTTGCGAGTTTGTCTTGGCAACGAATCTGGCGACCCGGGCATGACACTCTACGAGGTCGACGACTCCGGCTGGGTCCATCGGCAGGTTCAGCTTTCGGCCGAGGGCACGCGCTTCGCCCCCGAGGACATCCTCATGTGCAGCCCGGTCAACCTCTCGGCGATGGTGGAACACCCTGCCACCGAGGAAATCGGGCGCGAAGAGTTCGAGCTGCTGTGGCACGAGCTGAGCGAGAGCCGCGAGTTCCTCCACCGCCTTCCGGACCCGCATCGGCCATGGTCGGGTTCGATCCAGCACGGCGCTCGCCGCTTCTCGGTGCATTGGCTCCCCGGCCACAGCGCGCCGCGCGGGTGGTCGAAGGTGCCGGGCTTCGGCTGCTTGTTCGTGGAAGGCACCCCTTCCGAGGCACGTTCCGCGTGCGCGGCCGTGTTCGCCGATCGCCCGCTCATGTGGGCCGGCGCCACCGCTGCGGCGTGACGCCCGGAGCGGTTACGCGAACAGCTCGTCGAGCTCCGTCGCGACGACGGCCTCGTCCTTGCCCTTGGCGAGGGCGAGCTCTTGCACGAGGAAGGAGCGGGCGGTGTCCAACATCTTCCGCTCTCCGAACGACAGCTCCTTGTCGCCGCGCAGGAGACACAAGTCACGCAGCACCGTGGCGATCTCGACGAGTGACCCCGTCTTGATTTTTTCCATGTACTCGCGATAGCGCCGATTCCACGTGGCCGTGGAGATTTTGCCACCGCGATGGCGCAACACATCGTAGACGGCGGCGACTTCCTCGTCGCCCACGAGCTTCCGCAGCCCGACCGACGAGGCGTTCTGCTTCGGCACCATCACCTTCATGTTGTTCTCGAGCACCCGAAGGACGTAAAACTCCATCGTGGCGCCCGAGATCTCGCGCTTTTCGAGGCCCGTGATTTCGGCTACACCGTGACCTGGGTAAACCGTCTTGTCGCCTACAGCGAAGGAGTTGTCGGCCATAGACTGGATGCTCCTTGGGACAACCGGAGGCAGCGTTCACGCCGCACTCCCGGCAACGTAGGCCGCGTATAGTTAGCAGCCGTGCTCCGGCGAGTCAACGTAAGCCCTCGCCAAAAAGGGCGTTTCGACGCGCTGAGCCGAGTGATGACGACGGGCCGCAAAGGTTCGGTAGAATCGTTCGAGAGGCGTTCTGGCACGGCACCGTATCGCCAGCCGACGACGAGTATACCACATTTCAGCAGGTGCGGTATCGAGTCGCGACGACGGAGAAAGATGGGCAGCATTCTAGCGTCGGATCGCTGCGCGTGCGAGTGGGCGAGGACACCTCCGTCTCGCACGGCGCGCGACTCCAAAGGCGTCGGCCGCCCCGTGAGACGCTGTTTCGCACACCGCTCATGGGGTCGTCGACCGCGCGAAAGAGCCAGTGGCAGCCCACGGCTCGCGTTCCGTCCGCATCATCCAACGCGAATCGATGCAAGAAACGGCGTGCATGACGTCGAGAACGGCGCCGCGTGAGCGGCGCTACTCTGGGATGAGACCTACGGCGTTCCTTCGGCGAGCTCCGCCGACGACAGCAGCTCGAGGATCGTCGCGACCGGAACCCCCGACGCGCCCGAGGGATGAACCCCATACGGCTTGCTGACCATCGCAGGCCCGGCGATGTCGACGTGCATCCAACGTCGCCCTTCGGTGAACTCGCTCAAGAAGAGGGCGCCGGTCAACGCACCACCGTAGCGCTCGCCGGTGTTCCGCATGTCGGCGACCTTGCTCTTCAGCTGCTCTTTCAAGTCTTTGGGCAGCGGGAGCCGCCACATCGACTCGCCCGAACGATCCGCGGCCGACAACCACTCGCGTGCGAGCACGTCGTCGTCCGTCATCACGCCGGCGATGCGGGGTCCCAAGGCCACGACGCAAGCTCCGGTCAGCGTCGCGAAATCGATCATCAAGGTCGGCTCGAGGCGAGCCGCGTAGACGAGCGCGTCGGCCAACGTCAAGCGACCTTCCGCGTCGGTGTTGTTGATCTCGACGGTCTTGCCGTTCGACGCCGTGAGCACGTCGCCGAGGCGATACGCGTGCGGCCCGATCATGTTTTCGGTGGCGGCGACGATGACGTCGACGTTCCACGGCACTTGGAGCCGCACGAGCGCGCGGAAGCTGGCAAGGACGGCCGCAGCTCCGCACATGTCGAGTTTCATGTCGAGCATGCCGTCGCTGGGCTTGAGCGAATAGCCGCCGGAGTCGAACGTGACGCCTTTGCCGATGAGCGCGATGCGTCCTCGCGCTTGGCCCCGTGCTTCGTAGTGCAGGTGGATGAACTTCGGCGGTTCTCCGCTGCCCTTGGCCACGCCGAGGAAGCAGCCCATGTTGCGAGCTTTGCACGCCTCGCGGTCGAGGATCGTCACGCTGACGTCGTGCTCGCCTCGCAGCGAATCGACGATGCTCTCGGCCGTCTTCGCGAGATGCGTCGGCGTGACGAGCTCGGCGGGACCGTTGCCGAGGTCGCGCGCCTCGGCGATGGCTTGCGCGATGATGCGCCCGCGCGTGATGCCCTCGGCGGCAGCCGCATCGCTCGACCACACCACGGCGGCTTCGAGCGGGTGTGGCTTCGGATCCGAGAGGAACCGGCTGTACGCATAGGTGCCGAGCTCCAGGCCCTGCACGATGAGCGAGCCGAGCTCCGCGCCTTTGACGCCGATCCCGAGGTCCTCGTGCTGCAGGTCCAGCACGAGCTCGTGAACTCCGAGGCCCTCGACGTGCCTCGCCGCGTCATGCGCAGTACGGCGGAGGTCTTCGGCTCGCCCTAGGTTGTCGCCCACCCCGAGGAAACACAGCGGCTCGAGGTCCCCGTCGACCTCACGGTAGAGCGCGAACTTCTCGCCGGGTTTCCCGCGGAAGGGGGCGCTTTCCAGTGTTTTTCGCACCGCACGGCCGAAACGGGCCTCGATCGCGTCGAAGGTGAAGCGCGCGGTGAGAGGAACGATCCGGGCACGGGTCGGCCCCGCGGGGGGCTCCTGAGTTGTCCATTCGATGCGGAGCATCGCCTGCCTTTCGTTTTGGGATGGGAAAACGAGCTTGCGGGCTCGCGCGTCCACCCTATGAGCCAGAGAGAGCAAGAGTAGCGCAGGCTCGGCGAGGAGTGCGGATCTCGGTCGTGCTCCGGATGGTTCCAACGCGGCCCGCCATGGCGGTAGTTGCGCGGATACCTATCACGGACATATAACTGGGCATCACGATCACTTACCTTCGTACAATCGTCGCGCACCTTCGGATAATTGAATGGCAAAGATAGTAAATTGCCATTGACTCGCGCGATCCACGGCTGTACGGTCCAGGTACCGTTGCCCTTTGAAGGAGGGATCCACTGATGCTCGAAGCTGACGAAGCGCCCGAGGCGAAAAAGAAGGTCTCGAAAAAGCGCGGCAAAAAAGCCGGAAAAAAGAAAGCCGCCAAGAAGGTGGGTAAAAAAGCTGCCAAGAAGGCGCCCGCCGCGGCCAAGAAAAAGGCCGTGAAAAAGAAGACGGCGAAGAAGGCTGGCAAGAAGACCGCCAAGAAAGCCGGAAAAAAGAAGGTCGCCAAGAAGGCCGCCAAGAAGGCGACCAAGAAGGTCGGCAAAAAGGCTGGAAAGAAAGCCGCCAAGAAGAAGACGGCTCGCAAGCGCGCCGCTCCGGAATAGCCGTAGAGCCACACGCCTCCGCCACGGCGAAGGACGTGGATCTCTTCGGCTCGCCTACGGGCAAGGTCGCCGTCGCGTCCCTCTGGGGTGCGGCGGCTCGACCTTTTAAGGGGTCGGAGAAGGCGGCGGTCAGGCGCTAGGCCGGCGGCGGGAACGCGTGCCGCCGCGCATCCGATGTCCCGACGAGCCTCCCCGCTAGAGAGCGGTCTCTTGTGCGCGCACGACCCCGAGCAGGTTCTGCACGGCGCGCGGGCCCGCGAAGACCACATGGGCCGAGGGGACGAGTTCGAGATGGGCGAGGATCGCGTCGACCTGATCCGCCGAGAGTCGCGGTCGACGGCCGAGGGCATCGACGCGGATCCACGGTTTGGGGCCGACGAGGATCTCCGGATCGTGGGTGCTCCGAACGGGTCGGCCCGCGTGGAACCCTCGGATCATGAGCTCGATGCCGAGCTCTTCGGCGAAGCGACAAGCGTCGTCGGGTTCCCAAAGTCCTTCGGGTTCCCACAACACGTCCAGGCCTTCGGCGCGGCGGGCCTCGACGAAACGCTGGATGCGTTGGCGACCGAGTACGCCCGGGGCCACCCCGGACGGGGTTCGCAGGACGACTCGGGTGACCTCGAGCGCGCGATAGCAGTGCAGCGCGCTGTCCCACGCCTGCGCCACCTCGGCGGTCTCCTGCAGGTGGCCGAACGCGTACGCGTTACCGGTGAGGCTGCGGCTCGCGTTTTCACGGAGCCCGTCTTCTGGACCGTGGCTGACCAGGTGCCAGACGTAGGGCACGACCGTGGCTCGAGGAAAGATGCGGCGGATGTGGGCGCCCCAACGCTTGGCGGGGCCGGCCCTCGGCGGGTCGAACAGGGTGCGCTCGAGCAGGACGAAATCGACTTCCGGGATGTCGTCCTTGAGACGTCGACCGTTCGTCTCGTTGAGCAAGAGTCCGAGCTTGGCCATGTCTACGCCGTCCGATCGGCTTTGTGCGAGGCTTCCATGAGAATGCGACATACTGAGGCCAGACGCGCGGTGGAGCAACCACCTCGCGACCGCGGCGCATCAGACCTCCTCGACAGGTTCGGCGCGGTACCGGGGAATCCACACGGTGACCACGGTTCCACGCGGTGAGTCGTTCTCCAGTGTGACCCGCCCCCGGAGGTTGCGCACGATGTCGTGGACCACCGGGAGACCGAGGCCCGTGCCGCCGGAGCCCTTCGTCGTGAAAAACGGCTCGAAGACGCGTGCCCGCAGGGTTTCCGGGATTCCAGCCCCGGTATCGCGGACGCGGAGCACCCCCCACTCGCCTTCGTAGTAGGTGCTCACCGCGACCGAGCCGCGCTCGCCTCCTCCGCCGTCGCCGAGGGCGTCGATCGCATTGGTGATCAAGTTCAGCGCAATCTGATGGATCTCGTCCTTGTCGGCGTGCACGACGACGTCGCCTTTGAGCTCGTCGAGATCGAGTTTGATGCGCCGCAGCTTCCCGGCGCGACGTAGCAGCACGAGGATGCTCTCGACGCGCTCCACGAGAACGACGGCGCCGCGCGTGCGCAGGCGCGGCTTGAGCGGCTCCAGGATCTGTTCCACGTGTTCGTGGACGCGCCGCACGCTCTCTCGCATGATCTTGATCATGCTCGATTCGCCGGTGCCGCTGCGCTCCATCATCGAGAGGTAGCCGAGCAGCGGCCCGAGCTCGTTCTTGATCTCGTGGGCGGCGCTGCCCGCCAGCAACCCGATCGTGGCCAAGCGGTCCGCCTGCTGCAGCTGGCGGCTCAGGTCTTCGTAGGCCGTCTCGTAGTAGAGTAGCGCGATGACGTAGCAGGAGCGCTCTTCGTCCGGCGAGACCGTCGGCGTCTCGCAGACGGACAGGCTCATCTTGGCCGGCAAACGGCGCCCTCGCGCAGCACGGACGGTGACCTCGCCCCGCCAGTGGCCTTGGCTCGGCGGCGCCGCGGCGAGGGCGACGATGCGGTCGCGGATGTCCCCTTCCGTGGGATGCCGATCGAACAGCTCGCTCACGCTCACGTCGAACAGCTCGGACAGCGGCTTGCCGGCGAGGGCGACGAAGCTCTCGCTCGCGTCGACCAGGTGACCGTCGGCGTCGAGGACGAGGATGCCCTCCACGGCGCGGTTGTAGAGGACCGAGAGCAGCATCGCCGTGCGCTGGTGGCGAATCGCGAGCTGGCGGTAATCCTCGCGGAACGCTTCTTCTTCGTGTTGCTGGATCTCCGACGCGCGCCGTTTCTCGATCGCGCGCGCGACCGTCTGGCGGAGCTGCTGCAGCGAGACGGGCTTGGTCAGGTAGTCGAACGCGTGCTCGCGCACGGCCTGCGCCGCCGCTTCCACGCTCTGGTGCGCGGTGATGATGATGACCGGGACCCGTGGATCGCGATCCTCCAGGCGCCGGAGCAGCTCGAGACCCGTGCCGCCCGGCATCAGCAAGTCGGTCACGACCACGTCGATGGGGTTGGCGTCGAAGGCGGGCAGCGCTTCGTCGATCGCTCGCGCCGGGACGACGTTGTAGTGCTCCTTGCGCAGCGACATCGCCAGCGCGGCCCGCACGAGATCGTCGTCTTCGACGAGGAGAACCGTGCCGTTCGAGGCTCCTTCTCGTGACTTCATGGACGCCTCATCTCGCTATTTCGGGACCTCGTTGGTTTGCGGCGGGGGAACGTCGATGCAGACGTAGTCGTCGGCGATCGTCAGCGCTCCGCCGAGGTCCGAGACGATGTGCGTCACGCGGGTGACGTAGGAAGACGGCAACTCCAGCGGCTCGGTGTGCTGGTCGTTGTCGCTCGCGATGCTGCGGATCTGCAGGCGAACGTGCGCGTCGGTGACGTCGATGGCGCTGATCGAGAGCGAGTTGCGGAGCGCCGACGCTTCGGCGGCCGCGGCGAGGAATCCGAGGCAGATCGTCAGCACAGCGAACTCGAATGCCGCGGGCACGCGGCGCAACCCGGCGGAGCCGAGGTCGACCTCGACGTCGGTGTTGTGGCGATCGAAGCGGCGCACGAGCACACGAATGGCGCGATCGACGAGATCCGAGAGCGGGTAGGCGCCCTCGTGATAGCGACTCAAACCGCTCAGGCCCTGGAGGAGCGCCCGCATGCGCTGTGCCGCTTCGAGGCACTGCTGCGCCCGCAGTTGGTCGTCGCTGCCCTCGAGCGCATCGTCCAACCCGAGCTCGCACAACACCGTGATGCTCTGCAGCGGGTTGCTGAGGTCGTGCGTGAAGATCGCGATCAGCTCGAGCAAGGCATCGCGCTCGGCAATGGCGCGCTGGGGCGACACCGGAGCGGCGGGCGGTTCAAGGGCCACGATGACATCCCCGCGGGGTCCGGGCACCCCGGTCTTCGAGGTAGGCTGCCGTTTCGAACAAGGATTGCACTCGCCCATCAAGCATAGTCGACTCCCGCTCGCGGGGTTTCACGAAACCACCCGCCGAGCGTATCTTCCGTCGCACCTCATGGGCAGTCGCCGCGTACGTCAGCACGTCAATCCGCTCGGTCTTCGCTTCTTAGAACCGCGTGCGCGCAAAATCGATGTCCCGTCCCAAATTAGGACGGGCGCTGTCGTGGAGGTCGAGTTGGGCTGCGCCGACGCGAAGTTCTCGTTCGACTTGGCCCGTCTCCATCCCGAGCGGTTCGTGGTGGGCCTCGAGATTCGCGAAAAGCTGGTCGCCGCGAACGCCCATCAAGCCGCCGAAGAGGGCCTGAACAATCTCGCGTTCGGCTACGTGAACGTCAACGTCGATCTCGATCGGGTGTTTGCACCTGAATCCGTGGATCGGTTCCACGTGCTGTTCCCGGATCCTTGGTTCAAACATCGCCATCACAAGCGGCGGGTGATCGAACCGGGCCTTTGCGAGGTGATCGCGGTCCAACTCAGGCCGGGCGGAGAACTGCACTTCGCGAGCGACGTCTTCGACATCGCGATCGAGGCGATGGCCGAGCTCGAGGGCCCCGTGGGTGCGGCGCTCGGGTTCCGCAACCTCGCGGGGCCGTGGACGTTCTGGCGAGGCAATCCGTTCGGCGTGGCGTCGCGACGCGAAGAGACGACGTTGCGTCGCGGTCAACGCGTCTGGCGCATGCGCTATCGATGTGACCGCGGCGCTTGAGTGGGGCGCTTGTCCGTACGTGCCGTAGGGAGGATACTCGGTCCGTTCCATGGCGTTACGCTGGAGCCGCCCGCCGAGTCTCGTCGCTTGCGCGGTCGTGTGCGCGTCGAGCCTCGTCCCGACGAGCGCCTGGGGCCACGCTCCACCGGCGGGGGACGTCGCCGCGGTCGCAAGCCCGCTCGATCGTGGCGTCGTCGAACCCGTGGCCGTCATCGACGACGCGCCTCCGGCGGTCGAGGCCTCGTCCGCGCCGTTCGATGCGTCGCGCTACACCACGGGCGACGCCACGAGAGTCGCTCCGGAGCCGCGCATCGCCGGGCGGCCGCGCACTGGGAAGGGATTGCTCATCGCGGGCGGGACGGTGCTCGGAGCAGGCATCGCGCTCACGATCGCGTTCGGAGCAATGACGCGTGGCTGCCGTGAAGATGGACCGCTCGCGTGCCGATATCGCAGCGAAGACACGTTCCTGCTTCCGCTCGGCATCACCGTAATCACGAGCGGCGTGATGCTGATGGCGATCGGCGGCGGATATTTCGGTCACTACCGTCGCTGGCAGACGCGCGCCCTCGCCGGAGCGCCGGCGTCCGCCGGCAGGTGGCCCGCGTTCGCGGCCGATCCTGCCGGAGCCGCACGGTTCTGAACGCGAGCGGCGGACGCCTCGATTGCCCCGCGTCGCGCTATCCTCGGGCGATGTCAGGTCTCGTCCTCTACGGTTCTCGGACCTCACCCTTCGTTCGTCGCGTTCGCGTGGTCGGCATCGAACTCGGCCTCGACCTCCACCTCGTCGACACGACCACCGAGGAGGGTCAGGCGCGATTGCGGCAGGGCTCGCCGCGGTGGAAAGTCCCGGTCCTCGAGACACACGATGGCGGGATCATCTTCGATTCGCACGTCGCGACGGACTTCCTGCTGCATACGTACGGTCCGGATCCCATGCGCGCGATGGAGCCCACCGATCTGCGCGAGCGCAACGTCATGACGGTGATCGACGGCGCCCTCGAGTCGTTGATCAACGTGATGTACCTCGGGCGCGACGGCCTCGGGCCGGGGCAGAGCAGCTATCTCGTCAAGCAACGCGAGCGCGCGTCGGCGGCCATGGCCTGGCTCGACGAGGCCTGGAGCACCACGCACGACACCCACTTGGGCCTGACGGAGGTCGCTCTGGTCACGACGCTCGAATGGATGACGCTACGGTCGGCGTACGATTATTCGGGCCATCCGCACCTCGTCGCGCAGCTCCGGCGCTGGTGCGAGCGCCCGAGCTTCGTGGCGACGCGGCCCGAGCTCTAGTGGAGCTCGGCGGGGTCGTGCACGGCGACGGCGACGATGTCCGGGGCCGGGGGGCGCGGCTTCGCGAGGGCGCCTTCCAGCCACGGATCGAGGCGGTCGAGCAGGCCCCGCGCGAGGCGGCGTACGTAGGTCGAGACGCGACCGCTCTCCTCGGAGTCGCGACGGTCGGTCGCCGACGTTGCCGCGGTGCGGGGTTCCACGGCGCGAGACGACACTTCGCCCGTACATGCCCGCACCTGCAGCCCCGCGCCTTCGAGGGCGTGCCGCAACGTCTTGCCTTCGTAGAATACGGCATGCTCCCCGAGCCGACGTGACGACGCGAGTTTCGCCGTGCGTGGGGCGAGGTCGTTCCAATTCGCCACCTCCACCACGACGACGCCACCCGGCGCGAGGTGGCGGGCGACGAACTGCAGCGCCGCAACGGGGCGCGGCATGTGGTCGAGGGCGTGCGAAAGCAGGATGAGCTCGTAGCGTCCGCCGAGGTCGACGCCCGCGTTGCACGGGTCGACGGCGTGGATGCGGTGGCGTCGGGCGGCTTGTCGCGCGCGGGGTTCGGCGCGTTCGATGCCTTCGGTCGCGTATCCGAGGTCGCGTAGGACGTCGAGCATCGCGCCGTTTCCACAACCGATGTCCAGTGCGCGAAAACCGGGGAACGCACGCACCAAACGACCGCCTGCGAGGCGATCGTACCGCCGCAGGGTCGCGTGCATGCGGAAATGCTCCGCGGGTGTCGGCGGATCGGCGACGGTTTCGTCGCAGCAATCGTCGAGCACTTCGCGGCTCAACCGCTCGGCGACGTAGACCGTCTCGCAGCTCGAGCAACGCACGATGGCTGCGTCGCCGGCGATCGGCGTTCGTTCGTCGTCACCGCAGAGTGGGCAACATTGGACGGATTGCAGGCGTGCGGTGCTCCCGACGATCATGAGGCGTCTCGTGCAGTGTGTGTCGTGACGATTCCAGGGCCGCGCAACGGCGATGCGGCACGAGGAATGGGGGGAAAGCAGGACACCTCGCGGTGCACCGTCCCCGGGCTACTTGTTCTTGTAGCGTTGCCAACATGCCGGACAACGCCATACCGGAACGCGCCTGCCGTTGATGCTCTCGAAAACCAATCGCCACCCGTGCTGCGAGCTGATCAGGGTGTAGGGCGTATCGGTCGGAGGTGGAATCTTCGAGCAGTCCACGCACACGCGGTCCAGATCGTGATCATGTGTCTTGTTGAATTCCATGAGCGACCAGGGGGTGAGGCCCGAACCCTCGAATCGGCTGAAAAGCGCCGGACTTGAGGAGGCGAACGTCGATCCCCGCCATGGTGTATGGTTTGCGTCATGGGTCCGGAAGCGACGCGCCGAACCTGGGTCCCGAGGATCGTTCGGGGCCATGAATCATGGCTTCGTCGTGTGATGTTTGCCGGCGCTGCGCTCGGCCTGCTCGTGGGTGCGACGCATTGCGCCACCCACAAGTCGACCACCGTCGCCCCCGCGACCCCGTCGGAGTCTCCGCCTGCGCGACCGCCGAAGGCCGCCCGCACCGAGCCGCCGTTCCACCCGATCTCCCTCACCGACGAGCAGCTCGCGCGGGCGTGCAAGGTGCAGCCGCTCGTGGCGCGCGCCTCGGCGGCGGAGAACCTCGAGCCGAATCTCGTCAACGCGATCGTGTGGCTCGAGAGCAAGTTCGATCCCAAGGCCAGCAACAAGTCCGGCGCCAAGGGGCTCATGCAGCTGATGCCGACCACGTCGAAGGCGATGGCGGCGGCGCTCCAGCGCAAGAACCGCCCATTCGACCCGGAGTTCAACATCCACGCGGGCGCACACCTCCTCCGCGTGCTCCTCGACAAGTTCGACGGCGACGAGAAACTTGCCCTGTTCGGCTATGCGCGAGGGTCGGGTCGCGTGCGCGCGTGGCAGAAGACACGGGAACCGATGCCCGCGGGAGTGCGCGAGTTCATCGCCAAGGTCGAACGTGGCCGCAAGACGTTCGCGCGCCTGGGATTTCCCGACGCGGCGCCTCGCGTATGTCAGAAGACCTGAGCGATGCGCCGCCTCCCCGACCTCCCCGCCTCGTTCACACCGGCGACGCGACAGTGGTTTTCGGAAACGTTTCCAAGTCCGACGCCGGTCCAGACCCGGGGCTGGCCCATCGTCGCCGAAGGCAAGCACGCGCTCCTCATCGCGCCGACGGGTAGCGGAAAGACGCTCGCGGCGTTCCTCTGGTGCATCGATCGCTTGAAGCAGGCGCCCCGCGCCGAGGGTACGGGCGTGCGTGTGCTCTACATCTCTCCGCTCAAGGCGCTCGCCTACGACGTGGAGCGCAACCTCGCGGGGCCCCTCGCCGGGATCGCACGCACGGCCGATCTTCGCGGCGAGGCGTTCGTACGCCCGGATGTCGCGATGCGGACGGGCGACACGGCGTCGCGTGATCGTCAGCGGATGCTGCGTCATCCGCCGGACATCCTGGTGACCACGCCCGAGTCGCTCTACCTCATGCTCACGAGCCAGGCGCGCGAGGTGCTGCGCAGCGTGGAGACGGTCATCGTCGACGAGGTGCACGCGCTGGCGCCGACCAAGCGCGGCGCCCATCTCAGCCTGACGCTCGAGCGTCTGGCGCACGCGTGCACGCGTGATCCCCAACGCATCGGGCTGAGCGCGACCGCGACTCCGCTCACCGAAGTCGCGCGCTTCCTCGGGGGCGATCGCGACGTGGAGATCGTCGACTGCAGCGCTCCGCCCGACATGGAGCTGCAGATCGTCGTCCCGGTGCGAGACATGACGCGGCCCGGGCAGAGCAGCCCCGCGCCGCTCGACCTCGGCTCCGAACCCACCACCGAGCGCGTCGACAACAGCATCTGGCCGGCGGTGTATCCGAGGTTGCTCGAGCTCATCGCCGAGCACCGCAGCACGATCATCTTCGTCAACTCGCGCGGCCTCTGCGAGCGCCTATCGCAACGGCTGAACGAGATCGCCGGGCAGGAAGACCTCGTGCGTGCCCACCACGGGAGCGTCGCGCGCGAGCAGCGTGAGGCGATCGAAGAGATGCTCAAGGCGGGCGCGATCAAGGCGATCGTCGCGACGAGCTCGCTCGAGCTCGGGATCGACATGGGGGCCGTCGATCTCGTCGTGATGGTGGAATCGCCGGGGGCGGTCGCGCGTGGGCTGCAGCGCGTCGGCCGTGCCGGGCACGGCGTCGGGCAGACGAGCCGCGCGCGCATCTTCCCGAAGCATCGCGGCGACTTGCTGGAGTCGGCCGTGGTCGCGCATCACATGCAAAAGGGCGCGATCGAGGCGATCATCGTCCCGCAGAATCCGCTCGACGTGTTGGCGCAGCACATCGTCTCGATGTGTGCGGTCACCGACTGGCCCTTGGCCGATTTGGCGCCACTCGTGCGTCGCAGCGCGAACTACCGGGCGCTGCCCCAGGACGCGCTCATCGGCGTGGTCGACATGCTGTCGGGTCGCTACCCGTCGCACGCGTTCGCCGATCTGCGGCCGCGCGTGACGTGGGATCGGCAGACCGACGTGCTCAAGGCGCGGCGCGGTGCGGCCCAAGTGGCGATCTTCAACGGCGGAACGATCCCCGATCGCGGGACCTACGGCGTCTATCTCGGCGTCGACGGCCCGCGCGTGGGCGAGCTCGACGAGGAGATGGTCAACGAGACCGTCGCCGGACAGAACATCCAGCTCGGGGCCACGACGTGGCGTGTGGAGCAGATCACGAAGGACCGCGTGCTCGTCTCGCCGGCGCCGGGCGAGAGCGGACGGCTGCCGTTCTGGCGCGGCGACGGGCCTGGGCGGCCGCTGGAGCTCGGCCGGGCGATCGGGGCGTTCGTACGCGAACTCGACGCGCTGCCGCGCGACCGGGCGGAGGCGTTGCTCGAACGCGAATATGGGCTCGATCGATTCGCCGCCGAGAACCTCCTCGCGTACCTCGGCGAGCAGAAGGCGCACACGGGCACGCTGCCGACCGATCGGCGGATCACGATCGAGCGGTTCCGCGACGAGCTCGGCGATTGGCGGATCTGCATCCTCTCGCCGTTCGGCGTGCGCGTGCATGCGCCGTGGGCCCTCGCCCTGCAGGCCCAACTCGAGGCCGAGCTCGGGTTCGAGGTGCAGGTGATGTGGACCGACGACGGCATCGTGCTCCGCCTCGTCGAGATCGACGAGCTGCCGGCGCTCGACCTCCTCATCCCCGACGCCGAGGCGGTGGAGGAGCGCTTGGTCGAACAACTGGCGCACAGTGCTCTGTTCGCCGGTCAGTTCCGCGAAAACGCCGCGCGCGCGTTGCTCCTGCCGCGGCCGCGCGCCAATGCACGTACGCCGCTGTGGCAGCAGCGCCTCAAATCGCAGCAGCTACTCGCCGTAGCGCGGGAGTACCCGTCGTTTCCGATCATCATCGAGACCTACCGCGCGTGTCTGCAGGACATCTTCGACCTGCCCGCGCTGGTGGACATCCTGCGCGCGATCGAGAGCCAGCGCATTCGCATCGACGAGGTCGAGACGGCCTCGGCGTCGCCGTTCGCTCGCTCGCTCGTGTTCGCCTACGTCGCGGCGTATCTGTACGAAGGGGATGCTCCGCTCGCCGAACGCAAGGCGCAGGCGCTCGCGCTCGATCGGCGGCTCCTGTCCGAGCTGCTCGGGCGCGAGGAGTTTCGCGAGCTCCTGGACGGCGAGGTCATCCGCGACCTCGAGGACGAACTCCAGGGGCGCGCGGAGGAGTTCCGTGCGCGGCACGTCGACGCGATGCACGACCTGCTGCGCAAGGTCGGGGACCTCACCGCGGCGGAGCTCGAGGCGCGATGCGAGCCGTCCGGCGGCGCGAAGACGTGGTGTGAGCAGCTGGTGACGGAGCGCCGGGCGTTGCGGCTCCTCGTCGGCGGCGAGCAGCGCTACATCGCGGTGGAGGACGCGGGGCTCTACCGCGACGCGCTCGGCAGCGCGCCCCCTCCGGGCGTTCCCAAGGCATTCCTCGGCCCCGTCGAAGGGGCGCTGGCGGTGCTCGTGCAACGCTACGCGCGAACGCACGGCCCGTTCACCACCGCCGACGTGCAGGCGCGTTACGGTGTGGGGGCGGCGCGTTGCGAAGACGTGCTGCTGCGCCTGGAAGCG
>Ga0079224_100008065_pt1 | contig 14224 bp, 11 predicted proteins | sample Stecom2015_FD_80414 | JGI IMG/M metagenome (GOLD analysis project Ga0079224, IMG submission 80414) | Agricultural soil microbial communities from Utah to study Nitrogen management - Steer compost 2015 | ecosystem: Environmental > Terrestrial > Soil > Agricultural land | place: USA: Utah...
CAATAAAATAATTTTTTGTTCGTTTAGCTAATTGCCGATTTAAATAATAATTTTGGAGAATCGTAAAATTATAATAGATTTACACGCTTAAAAAAAATGAGGATGAATAAAGCATTGGTAGCAGCTATCATTTTGTCTTTTACCCTTTCTTCTTGTAATATGTTGAAAAAAGGAAGAGGAGGAGGAAAGGACGATGGTCAGATTGTAGGAACTAAATCGTCGTCTTGGACACCGCAGCGCCCTAAGGGGATGGTGCCGATTCCAAGTGGTTCGTTTGTATTGGGACAAACAGACTATGACTTTACATTTGACAATTACGCGCCGGTAAGAACCGTTTCCGTTTCCGGATTTTATATGGATGACACTGAAGTTACCAATTCAGAGTACCGAGTGTTCGTTGATTATGTGCGCGATTCTATTGCCCGCACTTTGTTGGCTGAAAAAGCTGCCGAATTGGGATTTGACCCTACAAACGGTGGTTCGGCAGACGCAACAGGAATTGCGGCTTACCGATATATTTCAGGTTCGGAAGATGGTGAAAAAACTGCTTGGGACGAGTATGTTGAGCAAAATTCAACAGGTCGAGAAGGAGATTTGCCCATTGACCAGAGAAAACTAAACTGGGACCAGGAGCTTATGTGGAACAAATATGAGTATCCGGATGTTGACTACGCAGCTACAATTGATCAGCTGTATTATCCACCTGAAGAAAGATTCAATAACGAAAGATTAATAGACGTACGTAAGTTGCGCTTCAAATATGTTTGGGTAGATCAGGAAGGTGCAGCGAAGGAAGGCTCAGATGGTGATTCATTCCGAGTTGATTTCCGCCATGAAGAAGAGGTAGACGTTTATCCGGACACCACTGTTTGGGTGCGTGATTTTAACTATTCGCATAACGACCCTATGCACGAAAATTATTTCTGGCATGAAGCTTATTCTGACTACCCGGTAGTGGGTGTAACATGGGATCAGGCAATGGCCTATTGTGCTTTTAAAACTAAAAAACACAATGATTTCCTTTCCACAAAAAAGAAAAGGAGCGGATCTTCCAATAAAGTAATAGATTACCGTTTGCCAACAGAAATCGAATGGGAATATGCAGCCCGTGGTGGTTTGCAAGATGCACCCTATCCTTGGGGTGGTCCTTATTTGACAGATGACAGAGGTTGTTATTTGGCGAATTTTAAACCCAAACGAGGCGATTATGTAGAAGAGCAAGGTAAAGGTTATATGTACACCGGCCCTGTAAAAACTTTCCACGCAAACGGATATGGTTTGTATGATATGGCGGGGAATGTGGCAGAATGGACAAGTTCAGCTTATGATAAAGCATTTTACCAAATGACTTCTACTTTGAATCCAACCATGGCACGTGATAGAAGTGAGAACAAGGCAGTACGCGGCGGTTCATGGAAAGACATCAGTTATTTATTGATGGTAAGTGCACGTGATTGGGAACATTCAGATTCAGCGAGAAGCTATATCGGGTTCAGAACCGTTCAATCTTTCCCTGAAGGATCCAAAATCAAATTCAGAAAGAAAAATTAATCAAAACAATAATTCATTAAACTTTAATTAACACAAATTCAATTTAAATTATGGCAGTACAAGCAAGCAAAAAGGACGTTAGATTAAACTTCTTTTATAGTATTGGGGCAGCGATTGTAATTTTAGGAGCGCTTTGTAAAATTAACCATTATTCATTGGGACCTATTGACGGTTCTACCATTTTGTTGTTGGGAATGGGTATGGAGGTAATCGTATTTATCGTGTTCGCCTTTGACAAACCAAAAGGAGAGTATGAATGGGAGCAAGTGTATCCGGAATTGGCAAATGGCGCACCTGTTGCGAGAAAGGCACCAAAAGTTGTTGAAGAATCAGACAATATGTCGCTTTCTCAAAAATTAGATAAAATGTTGGGCGAAGCAAAACTGGATGTTTCCCTTATGGAAAGATTACGTTCAGGAATCGAAAATTTTGGTTCTGCAGTAAACGAAATCAATAAAACCACCAGTGCTGCTGCGGCTACACAACAATATGGTGACCAGTTAGCATTAGCTGCAAACCACATGGAATCATTGAACGCATTGTACCAAGTTCAATTGGAAAACGGCCAAAAACAAGTAGATTTAAACCAGAAATTCATTGCAGAAATGGAAGCTTCAGCAGGAGGTTCTCAGAAATTCCAACAGGAATTGGAGTCACTTACGCAGAGCATCAACAGCCTGAACAAAGTTTACGGAGGTATGTTGTCTGCAATGAAAGGAAGTTAATTACAGATTCAATTCGTATTAACTAAAAAATTAATTTAATGTTTAACATTCTACTTATTAAATAAAAATGGCAGGAGGAAAGCAAACACCACGTCAGAAGATGATCAACCTGATGTACCTTGTCTTCATTGCAATGATGGCAATGCAGGTAGACCGTCAGGTATTGAGATCTTTTGAGGGGATCACAGTTACCTTAGATGATTCGTCTAAGTTAACAGCGGAAAATAACAAAACTTTTTACGATCAAATCGTAAATAAAGCAAAAGAAGATCCTGATTATGCGGCAATTCAAGGAAAAGCCGATCAAGTAAAATCAGAATCCAATAAAGTGTATGATGTAATTGAGGGCATCAGACAGGAACTTATGAAAGGACAAGAGTATCAGTTACCGGCATTCGGAGCAGGTGATGAAGTAGAAACTAACTACAATTCATTACAGAACGTAGATGCTATTACTAAACTTTTGTTTGCCAAACAAGATACACCGACTCCTAAGGGAGCTGAATTGAAAAAAGCGATTGACGATTATAAAACATTTATGGCAACTGCTTATGCAACATCTGCGCGCGATAAAGAGAGAATTGAGCATATTTTCGATACATCTGACCGTGGAAATAAATCTTGGTTAAATTCACAATTCTATGACCAACCTATGGTGGCAGGTTTAGCGAACTTAACCAAAATCCAATCTGACATCCGTACAGAAGAAGGTAACTTGGTAAGAACTTTATTGGCCAACAAGTTACAGGATGAAATTGAGTTGAAAGCATTCCAACCAATCGTTATGATCCCACCATTTGTTAGAGCAGGTGAGGTAATTGAAGGAAAAATTGCATTCGGTGCATTTGACAATACATTGCAGGGATCTGTAACGGCTAATGGTCAAACAGTAGCCTTGAAAGACGGAGTAGCCCAATTCAATTTGGATGCAGGTTCTCCAGGAAAAAGAACGGTTTCCGGTACTATGACTTACAAAGGTCCTGACGGGAAAGATGTAGCAATTGATTATTCACAAGAATATGAAGTTGTTTCTGAAACCATTGTAGAACCACCAAGTGGAGCTGTTATCACAGCAGATAAGATGAACGTGGTTTACCGTGGATTGGACAACCCGATTTCAGCAACTGTTAACGGTGCTGACGGAGCTATCAGCCTTAGAGCTTCTTCAGGAAGTTTAAGCGGATCCAATGGAAACTATATATTCAGACCAAGTACAGGAAATACAGTTACTTTTACTGCTTCAGCTACTACAAGTACAGGAAAAACGGTTTCAGGAACAAAAGAGTTCCGTATCAAACCGGTTCCACCGGCGAGAGGGGTGATTTTAGGGAAAACACACATCACAGTTCCTGCCAATGGTATTGCGGCGCAAACTGTACGTGTTGACTGGCCAGATTTCTTATTTGACATGACGGCAACCGTGACTTCATTCAAAGTGAAAGTTCCGGGGCAGCCAACAGCTTCTGTAAACGGAACAAGTATGGGAGGTGCTTCAGGAGCACTAAGCAAAGCCAGAAAAGGAGATGCCGTATTCATATTTGACATTAAGTACAAGAGCTCAACAGGAATTACGGGTGAAGCATCCCCAATTACAATTGAAGTAAGATAATTAAATAAATATTTTCATCATGAAATGTCTTTTTTTCGGAATATTGAGTATGGTAACCACACTGGGATATGCCCAGAACGTTTTGAACGCGATGTCTCCTGACGAACTCAGAGAGCAGCGTGCCAACAAAACAGCCGTTACCGAAGCAGGAGATACCGTAAGTACGGCAGCCGAACCTTTGGAGTATGGCTTCATTGAGGACAAAGACATCATCTGGTCAAAGGTGGTTTGGGAAGTAATTGATTTGAATGAACGTTTAAATCAACCTTATTACCGCGCTTCAGACGGATTGATAACTGAGTCAGCTTCTTTGTTTGATGCTTTGGTTGAAGGAGTGCAATCCGGAAAAATCGAGCAGGTTTATGATGACGAATACTTTGTCAATAAAATGACCTATCAGCAAATCGTTGATCGTACAAATCGTATCGATACCCAGCAATACTATTACGATATGATTGATGCAGGTGAAGAACCGGATCCTGCAGCCATCTTCAAATTCGAAATGGATTCACAGGATATCGAAATGGTAAAAATCAAGGGTATGTGGTACATAGACCGTCGTTTGGGTGAAATGAAATACCGTCTTTTGGGATTGTGTATCATGGGGCCTGACGCGCAGACTATCGGTACTGAATTTGATGACGGCGTTTTCGTAGAAATGTTCTGGATCTGGTATCCCGATGCAAGAAAGGTTCTGAACAACTATACAGTGTTCAACCCGAACAACTCCTCTTCAAGTATTACATTTGATGATTTGCTCAATGCGAGACGTTTCTCTTCGGTCATTTATAAGGCACAAACCATGTACGGTATAACGCCGATTGAAGAATATATTCCGAAAAACTCAAAAGGTCAGCTGGAAGAAAGCGACCGCATCAGGGAAAGTATTCTACAATCCGAAGCCGATATGTGGCAGTATTAGAAATTTATATTTAAATTCAATCATAAAAACTCCGTTAACTGTTAGCGGAGTTTTTTATTCTTTCTAGAAAACTCACCACCCTCCCTGAATTCAAAGACTTCAATCATTAAGAATTGATTTAACATTTCAATTTATCAACAATGACGTATTTTGACGTTTTCACTTCGTAATTTTATGAAATGAATTCCAAAATTATAAAAGGACAGGGAGCAGTAGAAAATGTGCACAATCATTTTGAAAAAAATGTTTATGAACGCACCATTTATGAAGATGAATTATTAACGGAAGACGGAAAAACAGAAGAATTCATTGCCAAAACGGAATTCTTGGAGGTCTTTCCCAAAACCATTATGAATGATGTGAAGCGGAAAGGTTTGCCGCTCGAATTCTCCATGAATCCTTACCAAGGCTGTGAGCATGGCTGCGCTTATTGCTATGCACGTCCAACACATGAATATTGGGGATATAGCGCCGGAGTTGATTTTGAGAGAAAAATTTTGGTCAAGAGAAATGCCCCGCAATTATTAGAAAAATTATTTCAAAAGCGAGGTTACCAAGCACGTGAATTTATGCTTTCCGGCAATACCGATTGTTATCAGCCCGCTGAACGTAAATTAGAAATCACCCGTAAAGTTTTGCAAGTTTGTCTGGATTATCGTCATCCGGTGGGGATTATTACCAAAAATGCTCTAATTCTCCGGGATTTAGACATTTTAGTAAAGCTGGCGGAAAAGAATTTGGTTAATGTTGCCATCAGCATTCCGACTATTAATGAAGATTTACGGAAAAAATTGGAACCGAGAACTTCAACGGTTCAGAATAAATTAAAAATCATCGAAACTTTGTCTCGAAACGGCGTGCCCAATTTTGTGATGGTTGCACCCATCATTCCCGGCCTCAACAGTATGGAAATTCTGAATGTGTTGAAAACTATTTCCCAAAAAGGTGCCGATGATTTCGGATATACTTTGGTCAGATTAAATGACACCGTGGAACCGGTTTTTTCCAACTGGATTTACGAACATTTCCCTGACCGGGCGGAAAAGGTTTTGAACCAAATCAAATCGATGCACGGTGGGAAATTAGGTGAAAAGTTGGCAATGAAAAGAAATGTAGGTGAAGGAAACATTGCCGATATGATTCATCAGAGTTTCAAAATCGGGCGTAAAAAATATTTTAATGATAAGCCCAAAAGAGAAAAATTAGCCACACACCATTTTAACGGAAAAAAAGGAGAGCAATTATCTTTATTTTAAAAAGAAGAATTAATTGGTTTGATTGATTTATATTGAAAATCATATCGAAATAACTAATATTCTCTTAAGTTTGAAATTACTCTCTTTGATTCCTTTTTCCTTAAGACTTATTTAGTAAATAATAGTTCTCTGTATTTGGTCAATGGCCAAATTTCGTCATCTACCATCATTTCCAATTCGTCTACATCCGCACGAATGATGTCAAAATAAGGTTTAACTTCTTTAGAATAAGCTTCTGCTTTTTTTTCTGAATCGGTAATCTCATGGCATTTTTTCAATTCTGCCAAAACACGGTCGACCGAAACTTTTATATTGGCAATTCTGTGAGAAATGATTTTAATTAAATCGATTTGTTCCTGCGCCAGTAGTTTATATTCGTTTCCACTAAAAATTTCTTTTAATCCGCGCACATTTTCAATTAATTTATTCTGATAAATAACCGCGGTCGGAATAATATGATTTCTTGCCAAATCGACTAAAACCTGCGCTTCAATATCAATTAAAGTAGCATATTTCTCAAGTTTAATTTCATTTCGGGCTTCAATTTCCACTTTGCTCAACACACCATTTTTTACAAACAAATCCATGAATTTGGGTTGTTTTTCGATTTTTAGTGCTTCCGGTGTGCTCTTCAGGTTTTTCAGCTTTCGTTTGGCAGCTTCTTTTTCCCAGTTCGGGCTGTAACCATCGCCTTCAAATAAAATATTTCGTGATGTTTTGATATAATCTCTCAAAACATTGAAAATGGCTTCGTCTTTTGAAAGCCCGGTTTCAATTAATTTTTCAACCTCTGTTTTAAATAATTTAAGCTGGTGAGCTACCATTGTATTTATCACCATCATGGCTTCGGCACAATTGGCAGATGACCCTACGGCTCTGAATTCAAATTTATTTCCGGTAAAGGCAAATGGTGAAGTACGGTTTCGGTCTGTGTTATCCAATAGAATTTCCGGAATTTTCCCTACTATGTTCAGTTTCAAATCCGTTTTTTCATCTGGAGACAATCTGCCTTCCGTTACTTTTTCCAATTCGTCCAAAACAGCGGAAAGCTGTGAACCAATAAATATGGAGATAATTGCGGGCGGCGCTTCATTGGCGCCCAATCTATGGTCATTGCTTGCGGAAGCAATTGTACTTCTCAAAATATCGCCATAATCATGAACTGCTTTTATGGTATTGATAAAAAAGGTTAGAAACTGGAGATTTTTCTTCGGATTTTTTCCCGGACTTAACAAATTTTCACCGGTGTCTGTACTCAAAGACCAATTGTTATGTTTCCCTGAACCGTTTACACCTTTAAAAGGCTTTTCGTGTAACAAAACTTTGAAATTATGTCTTCTGGCAACACGTGCCATGAGATCCATCAACAAAGAATTATGATCTACTGCCTGGTTGGCTTCTTCAAAAATCGGGGCACATTCAAATTGATTCGGCGCTACTTCATTATGACGTGTTTTGATAGGGATTCCTAATTTCATACATTCTACTTCCAATTCCTGCATAAAACGCATAATTCTTAAAGGAATCGAACCAAAATAATGGTCTTCAAGCTGCTGACCTTTTGCAGGAGAATGCCCCAAAAGCGTTCTTCCGGTCAATTGTAAATCGGGGCGTGTATTGAACAGTGCGGAATCTACCAAAAAATATTCTTGCTCCCATCCCAAAGTTGATTGAACCTTATTTACATTTCGGTCAAAATAGCGTGCGACCTCTGTTGCTGCATCGTCAACTGATTGAAGCGCCCGCAACAAGGGCGTTTTATAATCCAAAGTATCGCCTGTATACGAAATAAAAACAGAAGGAATACACAAAGTCGTATCAATCACAAAAGCAGCCGAAGTCGGATCCCAAGCCGTATAGCCTCTTGCTTCAAAAGTATTACGAATTCCACCGTTTGGGAAGCTGGAAGCATCGGGCTCTTGTTGCACCAACATCGATCCATTGAATTGCTCAATGGCGAGTCCGTTGTCAACTGTGCTGAAAAAGGCATCATGTTTTTCGGCGGTTGTTCCGGTCAAAGGCTGAAACCAATGAGTATAGTGGGTAGCGCCTTTTGAAATCGCCCATTCCTTCATAGCAGAAGCTACTTGATCCGCAATTTCTCTGGGAATTTTTTCACCTTTTTCCTTTGCAGCAATTATATGTCTGTATGCGCTTTGGGTTAAATATTCCCTCATAGTTTCATCAGAAAAAACATTCTGGTTATACAATCTAGACAAACGTTCAGGAATTTTTACTTCCATCGGTTCTCGCCGAAAGACTTCTTTCAACGCATTAAAACGTAATTGTGACATCTTGCTGATATTTTTTTGGATTAATTCTGCAAATTTATAATAAAATTCAATTCATACCCTAAAAATTTTAGGGGTTATTAGAAAAAAAAATAAAAAAATATTCGATATACCCCTTGGTTGAATAGGTATTCAATTTAAAAGAACAAGAAAGAATTAGTAAAAGAAAATTCATATAATAAAAAAGCAGCCCTGAAAAGGACTGCTTCGCGCTCATATAAAAAGTTGTTAAGTTACCTGAACCTGTCTACCGATTTTACGAGCTTTTCATCTTTCTTGATAAATCGATTTGCTATAAAAAGCAAGGCAATCGAAATGAAAGGAATCAAAAGCCCAATACCCTTCTCAGAATCCGAAAATCCTCCGGGTAAGTTTGATAGACCATAAGCCAGATAGCCAATTAACAAAATGTTCAAAAATATGTTCAGGTTATTCAAACGAATCTGCATAGTTCTGTTTTTAAATAAGAATATAGTCAGAAGCGATAAAAGACCTGAAACCCCAAAAAGCAAAAAGGTTGCCAGAAGATCTTCGGGCTGTATCCATTCCTGTGCAATCTTCCATAAATCGGCTACCCAAGTAGAAACACCCGAAATAATTGCAGCCAGAAATAAATAAACACTTTGCTTTCTCTGTATCATTTATCAAAATTCAGCTACAAAATTATGAATATTTTTTTTGTTTCGTTTTAAAATTTATTCGTAACATTGCAGAGTTGTTCCTAACGACTCTTCACATTACATTATATTCAATGTTATAAACCCACCTTGTTAGGAGTATCCTCAAACACACATTCTTTTTAATTAGCTATAACAATATACACACATATGTTTGATTTAAACGAACTCAAGACTAAAAAAGTTGATGAATTACAAGAAATAGCTACAAATCTAAAAATCAAGAAAGCGAAACAGCAGAAGAAAATGGATTTGATTTACAGCATCTTGGATCACCAGGCAGACAGTTCCGCGCAGGAAAAAACAGTGTCGGAAACTGAAAATGACGCCAAAAAGAAACGGCCCAGAAAAAAGTTCAATTCTGAAGAAAACAAAACTCCTTCAAAAGATGTAAAAACCGAAACGGAAATGCCCAAAGAAAAAGTTGAGCAACCAAAAACAGAAAACCAGCAAACCAAAGAACAGCCAAAACCCCAGTCTCAGACTCCATCACAGCCTCAACACCAACACCAAGCCCAGCAAAATAATCAAAGACCCAATAATCCGCATCATAATAAGAAAAAACACGGCGGAAATTTTCAACAAAAACAAAATAATCAAAATCATAACAACCAGAGTGTTCAGAATGCGCAAGCTCAGGAAAACACTGAAAAAAATAAATACCGCGCAGCCAATTATGAGTTTGAAGGAATTATAGATACAGAGGGCGTACTGGAAATTATGCCGGATAATTACGGTTTTCTTCGTTCTTCCGATTTCAATTACCTTTCTTCTCCTGACGACGTCTATGTTTCACAGTCACAAATTCGTTTATTTGGGTTAAAAACAGGTGACACAATTACCGGAGAAGTTCGTCCGCCAAAAGAAGGTGAAAAATATTTTCCGTTGATTAAAATCAAAGACATAAATGGTAGAACGCCGGACTTTGTTCGCGACCGTGTCGCATTTGAACATTTGACACCTTTATTTCCAGATCAGAAATTCATGTTAGCCGAAAATAATTCTACGCTTTCCACGCGTATTCTGGATTTGTTCGCTCCGATTGGAAAAGGTCAAAGAGGTATGATTGTCGCACAACCCAAAACAGGTAAAACCGTCCTTTTAAAAGAGGTTGCCAATGCAATTGCGGCCAACCACCCGGAAGCTTATCTAATTGTTCTTTTGATTGATGAACGCCCAGAAGAGGTAACCGATATGAAACGTAGTGTGAACGGTGAAGTCGTAGCTTCTACCTTTGACAAGGAAGCATCTGAACACGTAAAAGTTGCCAATTTGGTTTTATCAAAAGCCAAAAGAATGGTAGAATGTGGTCATGATGTGGTAATTCTTTTGGATTCCATTACACGTTTGGCAAGGGCTTATAATACGGTAGCGCCGGCTTCTGGTAAAGTTTTATCAGGTGGTGTTGACGCCAACGCACTGCATAAACCCAAAAGGTTTTTCGGTGCGGCAAGAAATATAGAAAATGGTGGTTCACTTACCATTCTTGCTACAGCTTTGATTGATACCGGATCCAAAATGGATGAAGTAATCTTTGAGGAATTCAAAGGAACCGGTAATATGGAATTACAACTGGACAGAAAAATTGCCAACAAACGGATTTTCCCTGCTATTGATTTGGTGTCATCCAGCACACGCCGTGATGATCTGTTGTTAGACGAACCTACTATGCAACGTATGTGGATTATGAGAAATCATTTGGCCGATATGAATCCGCTCGAAGCAATGGAGTTCCTTTCGCAACGAATTAAGGGAACCCGTTCAAATGAAGAATTTCTGATTTCTATGAATAAATAATTCAGAAATTTTATAAAAGCAAAAGCCACTCAATCGAGTGGCTCTTTTATTCTTATTCAAAAGAGATTAATTTCCTTGTTGTTGTTGCATCTGACGTTGTAATGCTTCCATTTGTTCAGGAGATAATTGGGGTTGTTGCGCAGGTTGAGCCGGAGCTTCTTCTGCAGAAACCAATTCTACATCAAAAATCAAAACCTCATTGGGTCCGATTTTCCCACTTGGGTCACCAAATTCACCATACGCTAAATTAGCAGGAATATAAAATTTATATTTTGAACCTACTTTCATTAATTGCAATCCTTCTTTCCATCCTTGGATTACGTTACGTAATGGGAATTTCGCAGGTTCGTCTTTTTTGGAAGCATCAAATTCTTTTCCGTCTACAGTTTTTCCGGAATAATTAACTTCCACAATACTGTTTTCGTTTGGCGCTTCACCTGTTCCTTCAGAAACTACCTCATATAAAAGCCCGCTTTCGGTCGCTTTTACCTTGCTGTCTTTTTTCTTTTCTTCTAAAAATTTATTTCCTTTTTCAAGGTTTGCAGTTTGAAGACGCGTTACGTTGTCCTGCATATATTGACGCATGAAACCATCAATTGAATCTTTTGCAAACAAAGCATCTTTCTTTTTCACCACGTCCATTAAACCTTGAACGATGTATTTCTCCTCTACAACTCCTTCCAGTTTTTGCATTTTTATGAAATCCTGGATGTTTTTACCGATTTGTTGACCTGTGGAATAAGAATCTCTGGTCTTTTTATCGGCTTTCAAATAATCCAAAATACCTTTCTCCAATTCTGCATAATTTAAACTGTCTTCTTTCAAAGAAGCCGAATAATTCTGAACTTGTTCCCCAATGCTCATTCCATAAGCATAGCCGGCTTTTTGATCTTTGTTTTCCAATTTATCAATGGCACCCATGCTGCTTCCTGACTGGTTACAAGAAACAACAACTGCAGCCAAAATTACAGTTGTAATTATTTTTTTCATCTGTTTATATTTATTTTGTTTTTATTCGTTAAATAGAATTTGCCCAAAGATTTCAGTTAATTTAAACTTAGTTCGTTATGGCTCATTTCATGCCAAATTAATTTTCGGCAAGTTTACGAAATAATTTGTTTTTATTCGTTAGAATTATAATCTAATCCCCATTCTTCTTTCATTTTTAATAGAATCGGATTTTTTTCTGCCATTTCTTTGAATAAATCAGCTTTGGTTTTGACATATTTCACCGTATCATTCTGAACGATTTTCACCTGAAAATCAATGCTATAATTATTTAATTTCTTCCGTAAAAAACGCATTAGATTCTCCTTTTCCAAATCGAATTCATTGGCAAGTGAAGCCGAACTGAATTCAAATTCAATCAGGAAATTTTCATTCAATTTAAATTTTCCGGTATGAAGTGCATTGTAAGCAGGAATTTTATTTTCTTTTTGTAAATTATTGAGAAATTCATCCCAAAAATTCGTTAGTTTTTCTAAATCAAAATCCTCTCTGGGTTTGTCTTCCAGATTTTCTGTTACAGGTTTTTCTTCTTCTACCTTATTGAAAATTGTTTTCAGATTAAATGACCGTTGAACCTGACTTTGGATAGGTTTTTCTGCGCGTTCGTTTTTCTCAGGTTCGGGAGCCGTTTTAGGGGCTTCTGTTTTTTCAGAATGCTTTTGAGGTTCCGGAGTGACTTCAGATTTTTGTACTTCTTTCTTTGGTTCTGATATAACCGGAGGGATTATCCTAAACTTTTTTTTTTATCGGTAGCATTTTCAGCGGTAAGTGAACCGATTTGCATCAAAGCAATTTCTACCGTAAGTCTTGTGTTCTTACTGGATTTGTAATGAATGTCAGTCTGATTACAGATTTCGATCGCATCTGTCAAAAATTTTACATCACAATGTTGTGCTTGATCCAGGTATTTGAGTTTGGTGTTTTCGCCAACTTCCAATAAATCTATGGTTTGCGGAATTTTCGCAACCAATAAATCCCTGAAATGTCCGCCCAAACTGTTTATGAAAACGTGGGCGTCAAAACCTTTGTTGAGAATATCATTGAATTCCAACAGAAGTTCTGGAATCTGGTTTTTGAGTGCCGCATCTGTGATTTTGAAATAATATTCATAGTCCAGCACATTGAGGTTTTCGGCTACTTTTTCCAAGGTTAAATTTCCACTTGTGAAAGTAACCATTCGGTCAAAAGTAGAAAGCGCATCACGCAAAGCTCCGTCTGCCTTCATGGCAATTAAGTGAAGTGCATCATCTTCGTAATGGATGTTTTCTTCTTTTGCGATTTTTATCAGGTGATTTTGAATGTCCTGAATTGAAATTCGTTTGAAATCATAAATCTGACAACGCGACAAAATCGTAGGTATGATTTTATGCTTTTCTGTGGTCGCCAAAATAAAAATTGCGTGAGCAGGTGGTTCTTCTAGTGTTTTCAAAAAGGCATTGAAAGCTGCATTTGAGAGCATGTGAACCTCATCAATGATATAAACTTTGTATTTTCCAACTTGTGGTGCAAAGCGAACCTGGTCAATCAGGTTTCGGATGTCGTCCACCGAATTATTGGAAGCCGCGTCCAGCTCAAAAATATTGAAAGCAAAATCTTGGTCTTCGTCCGAAACACCGTTTTCTTCGTTGATTTTTCTCGCTAAAATACGCGCGCAAGTTGTTTTCCCCACACCTCTCGGGCCACAGAACAATAAAGCCTGCGCCAATTGATTGCTTGAAATTGCTTGATCCAGTGTTTCGGTAATAGCCGATTGTCCCACTACATCTTCAAATTGTAGCGGACGGTATTTTCTGGCGGAAACAACAAAATTCTGCATAAGGGTTACAAAGTTAACCGAATTTTTAAGATGGGAAAATTTGAATATGGTTTTTCAACTTCAATTCTTGTGTCGTTAAAATACTGTTTCCATTAAACTCCGAAATTGATTTTATAAAAGATTTTGATTAAAATTAAATTTATCTCTTTTGTTGAAAGAGTAAGGGCAAACCTCTTTTATTTGATTGGTGGTAAACCAATGCTTTTTCTCAAACTATCTAATTTCAAACTGTCTTTGACTGACACATTTGTATATGTACCATAAATCTGAGACCGTTGATGATATACCTCTAATTGGTCTGCCATTCTCGCGTAAAACAGAGGTGGTGTTTTTCCTTGTTTTACAAATTCCAACATTTTGGGAAGAAAATAAGCTTGGCGGATTGAATCACGGGTGTGCAATAAAACATGTGAAAGAACCATACTGAACGGGTTATCTTCCATTTTTATTGAAAATTCCATATTTCCAACTAAGGACTCATCCGGGTAACCATATTTTTCAAAAATATAAATTAAAAGATTTTCGTTGATTGAATCTATTGAATCAAGTATTCTTTTTCCTTCCGGTTTATC
>Ga0079224_100008066_pt1 | contig 14224 bp, 11 predicted proteins | sample Stecom2015_FD_80414 | JGI IMG/M metagenome (GOLD analysis project Ga0079224, IMG submission 80414) | Agricultural soil microbial communities from Utah to study Nitrogen management - Steer compost 2015 | ecosystem: Environmental > Terrestrial > Soil > Agricultural land | place: USA: Utah...
CCCGCCCCGCCGCCCCGCCCGCTCCTCCGCCTGCGCCAGCGCCGCCGAGCGCCAGCGCCTGGTCGAGGCCCACCTGCCGCTGGTCCGCTCCATCGCCGCGCGCATGGCGCGGACCGCGCGCCCGTACCTCGAGCTCGACGACCTGATCTCGATCGGCACCGAGGCGCTCCTGCGCGCCAGCGAGCGCTTCGATCCGGCCCGCGCGGTGCCGTTCGGCAGCTTCGCCTACCTGCGCGTGCGCGGCGCCATGGTCGAGGGGATCGGCCGCGTCGGCCCGCACTCGCGCGGCGTGATCCGCCGCCGCGCCGGCCGGGCGCCGCGCCCGGCGCCGCTCTCGCCCTGTCCGTACGACGACGGGCGGCACGCCGGGCGCAGCCGGCGCGAGCTCGCCGACTGGATGGTCGACTCGCTCGATCGCGAGCGGCTGGCGCCGCGGCTCGGCGTCGCCCTCGCCCAGCTCAGCCACCAGGAGCGCGCGCTGGTCGAGCGCCACTACTTCGCCGGTGAGTCGCTGCTCGACATCGGCCGCGACCTCGGCATCTCGAAGTCGTGGGCGAGCCGCGTGCACGGGCGCGCGCTGGGCAAGCTGCGCCGCATCCTCGAGGGTGAGCCGGTCGCCGGCGAGCGCTCAGACGGAGCTCGATAACCACGGTCGAGCACGAGTCAACCGCTTGCGCCCTGCCTGGTGATGCTTACCGTTGATGGCGTCGCACGGGCCTCTGGAGGCCCAGATTCACGGAGGAACACCATGGCGAACATCATGCGAGGCAATGGTGGGAGCGGCCTTCAACGCGACCCGTTCGCGCTGGCCCGCGAGCTCCTTTCCTGGGATCCCTTCTTCCGGCTCGACTTCCCGAGCCGCATCCGCACCGAGCAGTCCACCTTCGTTCCGAGCTTCAACGTGGTCGAGCGCAACGACGCCTACCACATCACCGCCGACGTCCCCGGCGTGAGCGAGGAGGACATCGACGTGACGGTCCAGGACAACTACCTGGTCATCAGCGGCAGCAGGAAGGCCGAGGAGCGCAAGGAGGGCGAGAACTACTACGTCTACGAGCGGCGCTACGGCAACTTCAGCCGCTCGTTCGCGCTGCCGGACAACGCCGACCCGGACTCGATCGAGGCCGACATGAAGGACGGCGTCCTCGAGCTGCGCATCGCCAAGCGCGAGTCGGCGCGGCCGCGCAAGGTCCCGCTCGGTCAGCGGATGAAGCAGAAGCTGACCGGCGAGAAGCAGGAGAAGCAGGAGAAGTCGCAGTAGGACCGGGCCGCCGCGCGCCAGCGGCCGCCCGGCCGAAGGCGCCCGGCCCGACGTGGTGCGGCGCCGCCCGATCGGGCCGGCGCCGCATCGCGTTTCGGCACCGCGCATGCCGGCCGCCTGCGGGTCGGCCGCGCGCCAGGGGCGCCGCGCGCTCGAGCCGCGCCCGGGGCGCCGGCGCTAGCGCTCGCGGTAGACGATGAACCCGCGGGTGGGATCGTAGGGGGAGACCGCGACGGTGACGCGGTCGCCGAGGACGACGCGGATGCGGTGCCGGCGGGTGTGACCGGACAGCTTGGCGAGGACCTCGTGGCCGTTCTCGCACTGCACGCGGAAGTTCCCGCCCTTGCCGACGTGGATCACCTCGCCCTGCAGCTGGATCAGGTCGTCCTTGCTCATCGGGTCCCGCCCGGGCCCAGTGGCCTGCTCTCGCTCATGTGCGGCGGATGATACCGGAAGCTGGGGGGCTTTCAACCCCGCCGGGGCGGCGCTTCCGGGCGCGCGCAGCGGCTGCGCCCGGCGACCGCACCGCGCGCCGGGCCGCCGCCGTGGCCAGCCCTCAGGCCACCCAGACCGTCTTGATGTTCACGAACTCGAGCATCCCGATCTCGCCGAGCTCGCGGCCGTAGCCGGAGTCCTTCACGCCGCCGAACGGCAGGCGGGGATCGGAGCGCACGAAGGTGTTCACGAAGCAGTTGCCCGCCTCGAGGGCGCGCTCGGCGATCGCCGCGCCGCGCTCGACGTCGGAGGTGAGCACCGCGGCGCCGAGGCCGAACCGCGAGTCGTTGGCGATGCGGATCGCCTCCTCCTCGCCGTCGGCCGGGATGATCGCGGCGACCGGCCCGAACAGCTCCTCCTCGTAGGCCGGCATGCGCGGGCCGACGTCGGCCAGCACGGTGGGCGGATACCACGCGCCCGGCCGGCGCGGGATCTCGCCGCCGAGCACCAGGCGAGCGCCGCGCTCGACGCTGTCGACCACCTGGCGGTGCAGCTCGTCGCGCAGGTCCTCGCGAGCCAGCGGGCCGACCTCGGTCTCCTCGCGCAGCGGGTCGCCGACCACCGCCGCGCGCATGCGGGCGGCCAGCGCCTCCTCGAAGCGGCCGGCGATCGAGCGGTCGACGATGAACCGCTTGGCCGCGATGCAGCTCTGGCCGGTGTTGATGAGCCGGCTCTGGGCGCACACCGCCGCGGCGGCGTCGACGTCGGCGTCCGCCAGCACCAGGTAGGCGTCGCTGCCGCCCAGCTCGAGCACGGTCTTCTTCAGGTTCTCGCCGGCGACCCGCGCCACCGCGCGGCCGGCCGCGACGCTGCCGGTGAGGGTGACGGCGGCGATGCCGCGGTGAGCGATCATCCGCGGCACCAGGTCCGAGCCGGCCAGGACCGCGGCGAACACGCCGGCCGGCGCGCCGGCGTCGCGCAACAGGCCCTCGATGGCGAGCGCCGACGACGGCACGTTCGACGCGTGCTTGAGGACGCCGGTGTTGCCGACCAGGAGCGCCGGCGCGGCGAAGCGGAACACCTGCCAGAAGGGGAAGTTCCACGGCATGACGGCGAGCACCGCGCCGAGCGGCTGGAAGCTCACCCAGCTTCGCCGCGCGTCGGTGTCGACCGGACGCGGCTCGAGGATCGAAGGCCCCTCGGCGGCGACGTGCTCGCACAGCCAGGCGCACTTCTCGATCTCGGCGCGGCCCTGGGTGATGGGCTTGCCCATCTCGCGCGCCATGTCGGCCGCGTGATCGCCGGCGCGCTCGCGCAAGAGGCGCGCGGCGGCGCGCAGGACGCCGGCGCGCTCCTCGATCGGGGTGCTGCGCCAGGTTCGCTGCGCCTCGGCCGCCTCGTCGATCCGGCGCGCCACCTGCTCCCAGGTGGCGTCCTCGAAGCTCCCCGCCACCTCACCGGTGGCCGGATTGACGGTCTGCATGACGCAAGTCTTGGAGCGGCGCCCCGCCCCTGGCAAGGGGCAAGCGCCGCGCAGCGGCGGTGTCAGGTCGCGGGAGCGACCGGGAGAATGGGATCAACGCGCGTGGAGGACCAGCGTCGCCGCCAGCTCTCCACGCGCGTTGTCCCGCACCTGGACGCGGAGTCCGGCGAGGCCCCTCCACCAGAGCGATGCGCTCGTTCCCCCGAGCGGGCGCGCGCCCGATGAATCCGTCGTGGTCCCCCAACCTCGAACGGCGCCGTCCGGTCCGTGTCCAGCCGCTGGTCGCACGATGCGTCTTCTACAGTGACACGCGGTGGCGTCGCGGTTGCGGAAAAATGCGCCGCGGCGGTGCCTGGGGCGCGCGGTCTCGATGGTGAGGACCCGCATCACCCGCGACCTCGTCCTACATGCGCAGCGTCCGGACACCTCGGCGGGCGCAGATCCGCGACCTTCCTCGCCGCGAAAAGCCCCGCGCCGTGGAGCGCGAGCTGCACCACGCTCGTCGGTGGTGGCGCCCGGATTGCACCGCCATGCCGCGTGTCGTCGCGCGCAGGGAAGCGCCCCTCATCCTACCGCCCCCCACGCCGCGGCGCGGTCGGGCCGGCGGCGCTCGCCGCGCCCGTCGGTGCGCTGGCCGGCCTCGCGCTCGCAGCCGGCGCGGTCGCCTGGCGGGCGGTGGCCGGCGCGCCGGCGGAGGGCTGGATCGGGCTGGCGGCGCCGGCGGCGTCGGCGCTGGCGGCAGGCGCGTGCGCGGCGTGGATCCTGCGCGCGCTGCGGGTCGCGAGCCGCGACGTCACCCTCGGCTGCGTGGCCGGCGCGGCGGCGCCGGCGTGGCTGGCCGCGCAGCTCGCCCGGCTCCTCGATCCGGCGGCGGCGCTCGCGGCCGGAGGCGGCGGGCCCGGCGCGGCGGTCGCCTCCGCGCTCGGCGGGGCCGGCTGGCCGGGCGCGGCGGTCGGGCTCGGCGAGCTGCCGGGCGCGGCGCCCGGGCTCGCGCCGGTGGCCGCGCTGTCGGGCGCGGTGCTGTGGGTGCTGCTCGCCTGCGAGCTGGCGCTGGTCGCCGGCGCGCTGTGCGCCGTCGTCGACCGCGCGCTGTCGGCGCCGCTCTGCGTGGCGTGCCAGCGCTGGTGCCGCCGCTCGCGCGGGGTGGCGCGCCTGGCGGCGGCGGCGCCGGACCGGCTGGTGATCGGTCGGGCGCAGGCGCGCGACTGGCGCTTCTTCCGCGAGCTCGGGCCGCCGCGCGGCCACGGCACGCTGCGGATCGACCTCGCCGCGTGCCACCGCTGCGATCGCACCAGCGCGCTGACCCTCGCGCACGAGCGGCCGCTGCGCCGCGACCGCGTGCTGGTGCTGGATCTGCGGCTCGGCCCGGACGACCTCAGGACCGTGCAGCAGCTCGGCGAGGACGTCCGCGCGCCGCTGGCGGCGCTGCACGGCGGGCTGTCGCGCCCGGCGACCGGCCCGGTGCGCTGAGCGCGCCCGAGGCGATCCCGCGCGCCGCCCGAGGCGGACGCTCAGCGCGAGCGCGGCGCCGCGGCGGTCGCCGGAGGGCGGGTGCAAATCAGAAGCGGCCGCTCAGCGTGAGCGAGGCGCCGCGGCCATCGGCCCAGGCGCCGACCACCGGCGCCTCGCCTCCCTCGCGCGCCTTGCGCCGGCCGAGGTAGAGCAGGACGCCGCCGGTGGCCAGCGCCGCGCCGCCCGCCGCAAGGCTGATGATCATGTTTCGCTCGGCCGCCTGGCCGCTCTCCCAGCGATCGTGCTCCTCGGCGGTCCAGCGGCCGCGGAACCCGCTGAGGTCGTCGCTGGCGGAGCGCGCGCTCGCACCGAAGAGGGCCGCCGCGCCGAGGGCGACCACGCCGGCGCCGGCGATGGTCGCGCCGGCGACGATCAGGCCGCGCCCGGGCTCGCGGGCGCCGCCGTCGATCGCGCCGGCCCCCGCGCCCGCGCCCGCATCCGCGCCCGCATCGGCCCCGGCACCCGCGCCCGCATCGGCCCCGGCGCCCGCGCCCGCATCGGCCCCGGCGCCCGCGCCCGCATCCGCCCCCGCGCCCGCGCCCGAGCCCTGGTCCGCCCCCGTCTCCTTGGTCTTCCGCTCCGCGGTCCTCCGCTCCGCCGCGATCGCCGCCTCCAGCTCGGCGATGAACTCGCGCGCGTTGTCCGCGCCGGCGCCCTCCGGCTCGAGGTCGAGGTAGCGGCGGTAGTGCTCGATCGCGCGCTCGCGATCGCCCGCCAGCCGGTACACCTGCCCCGCGTTGTAGAGGAACTCCGGCGCCGGGAAGTGGCGGTAGGCCTCGAGGTACTCGACCGCCGCCTCGGCGTAGCGGCCGGCGTCGTGCAGCTCCTTGGCCTTCTTGAAGTGGGCGCGCGCGATCGCCTTGCCGTCGGGCGCGCTCGTCTGCCCGCCGCCGGCCTGGTCGCCTGGCTGATCAGGCCCCGCGGCCGGCTGCGCGCCCGCCCCGCTCGGGACCGCCCACGACAGCGCCGCGGCCAGCGCCCACGCCGAGGCGCGCCGCATCACGGCTCCCCCTTCGCGCGGTGGAGGAGATCGTTGAACGGGTTGAGCGCGCCGTCGCGCCCGTCAGGTCCGTCCTTCTCGCCCTTCGCCGCGCCCTTCGGCGCGCCCTTCGGCGCGCCCGTGCCCATCGCGCCGTCCTCCGGCGTCGGCGCGCTGCCCGCCGCCGGCGCCGCGCCGCCGGTCGGGGTCGAGGTCACGGTCGGCGTCGGCACCTCGCCCGGCGTGTCGGCCGGCTCGCGCGCGCTCCGGCTGCTGCGCAGGGTGACGACGATCTCCTGGTCCTCCGCCACCGGAACCGCGACCCGCTCGTTGCGGTAGCCGCTCTTGCGGATGATGAACGCCGCCTCGCCGCGCCCCCGGCGCGCCCGCACCGACAGCGGCGTCCGCCCGAGGCGCACGCCGTCCGCCTCGCGATAGACCACCGCGCCGTCCGGATCCGAGAGGATGAGGAGCTTGACCTGCTCCGGCTCCGCGCTCGGCGCCTGCTCCGGCAAAGAGCGCACGATCGGCGCCGGCGCCGAGGCGTCCGCCAGCGCGACCGGCAGCGCCGCCGGCTCGACCGCGACCGGCTCGGTCGGCTCCGCGCCGTCGGCGCGCTCCGGCTGCCGCGACGCCACCGCGAACGCCACCGCCGCGCCGGCCCCGAGCGCCAGCGCGGTCGCCGCCAGGTACGGCGCCGCGCGCCGCCACGCGCGCGGGTGATCGTCCTGCGTCGGCGCGGTGGCGATCTCGCCCGAGGTGGAGTTGAGGGTGGTCGCCTCGGTGACCACCGGCGGCGTGAGCGGCCGGGTGCCGGCCCGGTTGCGGAAGCGATCCGACGAGGCCAGGCTCGGCTCCGGCTCCTCCTCGCCGGCGAAGCGCGGCACCACCTCGTTGAGCGCCTCGACCACCTCCTCCATGTCCTGGTAGCGCCGCGACGGCTCCTTCGCGATCATGCGCAGCACCACCGCCTCGAGCGCCGCCGGCACGTCCGGCTCGGGAGCGCGCGGCGGCGTCGGCGGCACGTGGATGTGCGCGGCCAGGATCTCGCCCGCCCCCTCGAGCACGAACGGCGGCCTGCCGGTCAGCATCTGGTAGAGCACGCAGCCGAGCGAGTAGGTGTCGGTGCGGTGATCGACCCGGCCGGCGCCGCGGCACTGCTCCGGGGACATGTAGTAGGGCGTGCCCATCAGCCGGCCGGTCTCGGTCTTGACCAGATCGCTCGGCTTGTTGCCGGTGGCGAGCTTGGCGATGCCGAAGTCGAGCAGCTTGGCGCGCTCGCCGCGCGGCATCGCCGGGTCCTTGACCAGGAAGATGTTGTCCGGCTTGAGGTCGCGGTGAATGATGCCGTTCTTGTGCGCCGCCGCCAGGGTGCCGGCCACGTGCCGCACGATCGAGACGGCGCGGTTCGCGCTGAGCCTGCCCTCGCGGCGCAGCCGCTCGCCCAGGGTCTCGCCCTCGAGCAGCTCCATCACGATGTAGGCGTTGCCGTCCGGCAGCCGCCCGAAGTCGAAGATCTCGACGATGCCGGGGTCGCGGATGAGGCTGGCCGCCTTGGCCTCGTTGAAGAAGCGCTCGACGATCTCCTGGCTCTGGCTGCGCTCCGGCAGGAGCACCTTGACCGCCGCGCTCTTGCCGAGCAGGACGTGCTCGGCGCGATACACCGCGCCCATCCCGCCGGTGCCGATCTGGTCGGTGATCCGGTAGTTTCCGACGATCTCGCCGACCAGGGCTCCCACGCGGGAAAATCGTATCAAGTCCGCGGTCATGCAGTCACGCGAGAGAACGCCCCCGCGGCGCTCCTCCGCGGGGGCCCCGCGCGCGGGCCGGAGGCGGTCTCCCGCGCGCGCCCCCCTTGTACGTCCCCGCCGGGGAAAAGATCCACGCCCGGCGTGTAACTCGCGCTGACCGCGGCCTCAGGTCTGGCCCAGGACGCCGAACCCGGCGTCCGGGATGTCCAGGGAGTGGCGCATCTCCTCGCTCATGAAGCGGGCGCCGTCCACCACCCGGGGCAGCTCCAGGTGCGCGAAATGAAGGGCGGCGTGGTGCTTGCCGACGTAGAAGGCGCGGTCCGGATGATCCTCGGGAAGATCCCGAGCGGCGCGCGCCGCCACGATCCCGCCCTCGAGCAGGACCCAGGAGACGGTGGTCTGCGCCATCATCTCCAGGAAGCGGTTGGCGTAGAGGCCGATGAGCTCGGTCTTCCCGGCCTGGAACCAGCCGAGGAAGCGCATCGCCGACTGGCCGAGCGCGTCGGCCGCCGCCTGCAGGCGGTCCAGCGCCGGGCCGAGGCCGGCCTCCTCGCGGCTGCCCTCGACGAAGCGGCGGATGTCGGCCAGCATCGCCTGGAAGTTGGCGCCGCCGCGCTGGCCGAGCTTGCGGCCGACCAGGTCGAGCGCCTGGATGTGGTTGGTGCCCTCGTAGATGGAGAAGATCTTCGAGTCGCGGCAGTACTGCTCGACCGGGTGATCCTTGATGTAGCCGGCGCCGCCGAAGCACTGGATGGCGGACACGGTCACCTGGAAGCCCTGGTCGGAGGCGTAGGCCTTGACCACCGGCACCAGGAGGTCGACCTGGCCGGCGTGGTACTCGATCTCCTTCTCGTCGCCGCCGCTGGCGCGCAGGGCGAGCGTGCGGTCGAGGTGCATCGACAGCTTGACGATGAGGGCGCGGATGCCCTCCACGCGCCCCTTCATGTCGAGCAGCATGCGGCGGATGTTCGGGTGCTGCAGGATGGGCACCTTCGGCGCGCTGGGATCCTTCCACGCCTTGATGTGCGGGCCCTGCACCCGCTGGCCGGCGTACTCGAGGGCGGCCAGGTAGGCGGCGCCGGCGACGGCGAGCCCCTGGATGCCGACCCCGATGCGCGCCAGGTTCATCATGCGGAACATCTGCTTCATGCCGAGCCGCTCCTCGGTGCCGACCAGCTCGCCGATGCAGTTGCCGTTTTCGCCGAAGCGGAGGACCGCGGTGGCCGAGCCGTTGATGCCCATCTTGTGCTCGAGCGACTGGGTGATGACGTCGTTCGAGCCGCTGCCGTCGAGCCGGTCGCGCGGGACGATGAACAGGCTCAGCCCCTTGGTCCCGGCCGGCGCGTCCGGCGTGCGGGCCAGGACCAGGTGGAGGATGTTCTCGGTCAGGTCGTGATCGCCGGCCGAGATGAAGATCTTGGTGCCGTCGATCTTGTATTTGCCGTCGCCGATCGGGGTGGCGCGGGTGTGGGCGGCGCCGACGTCCGAGCCGGCGTGCGGCTCGGTGAGGCACATCGTGCCGGCGTACACGCCGGTGTGGAGCTTCTTGCAGTAGGCCTCCACCTGGGCCGGCGTGCCGAACGCGGCGATCACCTCGGCGACGCCCTGGGTGAGCCCCGGGTACATGTTGAAGGCGGTGTTGGCGCCGCTCATCATCTCGCCGGTCAGGATCGAGACGGTCATCGGGCCGCCCTGGCCGCCGTGCTCGGGCGGCACGCCGAGGCCGCGCCAGCCGTGCTCGTAGAGCGACTTCCACGCCTGCTTGAAGCCGGTCGGCGTGCGCACGGCGCCGTTTTCGAGCACGCAGCCCTCCCGGTCGCCGACCGCGTTGAGCGGCCCGAGCACCTCGCACGACCACTGGTAGACGCCGTCGAGGACGGCGAGGACATCGTCCCTGGTCCAGTCGGCAAAGGGCGGCTTGCCGAGCAGTTCGCCGAGGCCGAACTGCTCGAACAAAAGGAAGCGCATGTCGCGGAGGTCGCAGCGGTAGCGGTTGACGGGCTGGCTCATCGGGGCGTCCTGTCGTTCTGAATGAGTCCTCATTCAGAGGATAATGCATCGCGTCATCCGGCGCCAGGGGGTACGGTCGCGCGCATGAATCAAGCCCCCGCCAGCTCCGAGATCCACCTGCGCGGCAAGGTGGTCGTCGTCACCGGCGCGAGCCGCGGCATCGGCGAGGCGATCGCCCTTGCCTGCGCGCGCGCCGGCGCCGCGGTCGCGCTCGCCGCCCGCAAGCAGCCGGACCTCGACCGGGTGGCCGCGGCGATCCGCGAGGCAGGCGGCGCCGCGCTGCCGGTCGCCTGCCACGCCGCCCGCCCCGCCGAGCTCGAGGCGCTCTACGCGCGGGTCGCCGCCGAGCTCGGTCCGGTGGACGCGCTGGTCAACAACGCCGCCACCAACCCGCACTTCGGGCCGCTGGTCGACTGCAGCGACGCCGCGTTCGACAAGACCTTCGAGACCAACCTCAAGGGTTACTGGCACGCCTCGCGCCTCCTGGTCGCGCAGCTGCGCGCGCGCGGCGCCCGCTCCGGCGCCATCGTCAACCTCGCCAGCGTGGCCGGGCTGCGCGCGGCGCCGATGCAGGGCGTCTACGGCATGACCAAGGCGGCGATCATCTCGATGACCCAGACGCTGGCGGTCGAGCTCGCCTCCTCCGGCGTACGGGTCAACGCGATCGCGCCCGGCTTCGTCGATACCCGCTTCGCCGCCGCCATCGTGCAGAACCCGGCGCTGCGCGACCAGGTGGTCGGCCGGACGCCGATGGCGCGCGTCGCCGTTCCGGAGGAGATCGCCGGCGCGGTGGTCTACCTCTTGTCGGACGCCGCGTCCTACACGACCGGGCACACGCTGGTCATCGACGGCGGCATGACGATCGGCTGAGGGCTCGCGCCGCGCGCGCCGCGCGCGCTCTTCCCCCGGCGCGCCGCGCGGCCGGCTCAGTTGGCCGCCACGCGGCGGAGGAACGGGACCACCTGGCGCGCGGTGATCTCCTCGGCCACCGCCACCGCGCAGTCGACCGCGGCGCGCCTGGCGTCGCTCCGGCTGGTGGAGATCTTTCCGCTGCCGCTGGCCGACGCCGACTCGCTGGCGACCAGGCGCTCGTGGCCGTCGCGCCCCGACCACGGGCTCACCCGGACCGAGACCGTGCAGCGCACCTCCGCCTGGTTGCCGCGCTCCTGCACGGCGATCTTTGCCACCTGGGCGCCGACGTAGTAGCCGCGCAGGCCGCGGGCGCGCAGCTCCGAACCGGTCGGCGGCCGCCCGCGCGACTGCGCGTAGTCCGGCGCGTGGCGCCGCAGCGAGCCGCGCACCGCCGCCTGCACCGCGCTCACGCTGCCGCCCGGCAGCCGGCGCGACAGATCCGACGGCATGCCGACGTGCAGAAACAGCTTGCCGCCGCGCGGGCGCGCCGGCCGTGCTCGGGCCAGCGTGGCGCGCGCGCGGGCCAGCGCGGCGGAGGCGCTCTTCCTCACCCGGCTGTCGCGATCGCGCGACGACGCTCGCTCCAGCGCGGCGAGCGCGTCGCGGCGCGCGCGCGACGGAAGCTCCGGCGTGACCAGCGCGCCGAGCGACAGCGCGGCGACTCGCCGCACGGTGCTCTCGCGATCCCGGGCGAGCGCGCGCGCCAGCGCCTTGACCGCGCGCGCGTCGCCGCGCTGCTTGGCCAGGTGGAGCGCGGCCGACAACCTGATCTTGTAGTCGCCAGACGAGCGAAGCTGCGCCGCCGAGTCGGCCACCTTGTCGCCGCGGGACGCGCGGGGCATCGCGACCACGATGAGCCCCACGATCAGCGCGATCCCGACGGCGCCCGATCGTCGCATTGAAAAAATGTAGCACGCGACACGCGGTCGTTTGTTCCTGTGGCGCGCACGCGCTTGCGATCTGCGCACACACGCTGCGACAGTGGTGCCGCCATGGGGCGAGCGCTCAGCCTGTACACCCTGTATCAGATCGCGCGCATCAGCGCGCCGACGGTGCTCGAGGCGATGGTGGGCCGCGCGCGCAGAGAGGACCACGATCGCCGCCTCCACGACTTCGCGCGCCGCGTGGTCGACCGCGCCGGCATCCAGCTCACGGTGATCGGCGCCGACGAGGTGCCGCTCGAGCGCGCGTTCGTCTACATGTCGAACCACCAGAGCCACATGGACATACCCGTCCTGTACGCGACGGTGCCGAGCCCGACCCTGCGCATGGTCGCCAAGCGCGAGCTGTTCCGCATCCCCGGCTTCGGCCGCGCGATGCGGGCGGCCAGCTTCATCGAGGTCGATCGCGCCGACCGGGCGCGCGCGGTCGCCAGCCTGAAGCGCGCCTCCGAGCTCATCGAGAGCGGCGTGAGCGTGTGGATCGCGCCGGAGGGGAGCCGCACCCGCGACGGCTCGCTCGGCGCGCTGAAGAAGGGCGGCTTCCACCTGGCGCGCGACACCGGCACGCCGATCGTCCCGGTCGCCCTGAGCGGCACCTACCGGGTGCTGCCGCCCGGCTCGACCGCCATCCAGCCCGGGATGCCGGTGAAGGTGGTGTTCGGCGCCCCCATCCCGGTGGACGGCCGCGCGACGAGCGATCTGATCGACGAGGTCAGCCGCTTTTTGGCGGCCCACGTCGAGCCGCTGTGACCCGCCGGGGGGCGCGGCGGATCAGAACTGCAGCTCGAGCCCGGCGCCGACCAGATCCGGCCCGATCGCCGGCGTGACGACGATCGAGGGGCGCGACCGGCGGCGCTCGCGCCCGGCGCGGCGCTCGACCGTCGAGCTGTCCGCGTCCACGTACCCCTTGTAGAAGGCAAACGCCGAGAACACCGCGGCGGCGACCGTCGTCGGGATGAGGACGAAGTTGACCAGGTCGCGCCGGCTCTGGCCGCGGTCGCACGCCTCCTGCACCGCGGCCACATCCGCCAGCGTCGCGGCGGTGCAGGCGTTGTCGAACTTGCCGTCCCTCGGGTTCCTGTCCTCGTCCGCGGTCGGCGCGCGCATGGTCGCCTCGGTGGCGGCGTTGAGCTCGTCCTGGGCGTCCAGCACGCTCAGGCCGGTGTAGGTCCAGGCGGCGCCGGCCGCGCCGGTGACCAGCACGCCGGACCAGAAGGCGATCCGCCAGCCGCGGCCGGGGCGCTCCTCGCCGTCCTCGCCGCCGCGGTCGTCGAAGGCGATGAGCGAGGCATCGATCGACTCGGTCGCGCCCGGCTCGATCTCGATCTCGGTCTCCCAGCGCTCGAAGCCGTCCGCCTCGATGGCGATGGTGTGGCGCCCGGAGCTCAGCCCGCTCACCCGCGCCGAGCCGGCGCTCAGGCTGGTGCGGATCTCGTCGTCGACCAGCACGGTGCCGCGCTCGGCGTTGGCCGTGATGGAGACGACCCCCTCGTCCGGCGCGCCGGTCAGCTTGCCGTACAGCGAGCGGGCGTGGCGGCCCAGCCCGCCGGCCTGGCCGACGTCGCCGAACGGGATCACGCCGTCGGTCTGGCTCTCGAGCTCGGTGGTCTCGGTGTTGAGCAGCTTGAGGGTCACCTCGTAGGAGCCGCGCTTGCGCTCCAGCTTGCCGTAGATGAGGCGCTCGGCGCCGAGCTGCTTGCCGACGTCCGACATGCAGCGGCGGCCCTCGTCGCTGCAATCAGACAGCATCTTGATCTCGAGCAGATCCTTGTTGCTGTTGGGCGCCAGCTCGAACGGACCGCTCGGCCGGTTGGCCTCGCGGCGCAGCTCCTTGGTGACCGCCTTGGCGGCGGCGACCGTCTTCTGGTCGGTGGCGCCCTCGCCGATCACCTCGAGGCCGAGCACCGCGACCTTCGGCTTGGCGAGCGCGGTACCCGCCAGGGAGAAGAGCGATACCAGGCAGATCGCCGCTGGGATGAGGCGTGGGCGCATCGGGCGGCATTATACACGCGGCTGGCCGGGACAAGACCCATCCGGTACCCTGACCCGGGGATGCGCTTCCCGGGCACGCTGTCGGCGCGGATCATCGTGGGATTCGCGGTGCTGATCGTCACCTTCGGCGGCATCTCGCTGTCGGCGGTGCTCACCACCGACCAGCTCAACCGCTCGATCCGGGTGATCCGGATCGGGTACCTGCAGCTCGCCCTCGAGACCCGGGATCTGGCCGACCGGCAGGACAACCTGGTCGGCTACCTGCGGGACGAGCTGGCCGGCGAGTCCAGCCCGCGCCGGGCGGAGACCCGCATCAAGCGGCTCCTGGCCAGCCGCGAGCGGCTGCTCGGCCAGCTCGAGCAGACCCTGGCCCGGGTCGACGACATCCCGGCGATCCACCGGGACGCCATGGACGACACCCGCAAGGAGCTGGGCGACATCCGCCGCATGATCGGCGAGGCCGAGCCGCTCTACGCCGAGCTGCAGGCGGCGCCGCCGCTCGAGCGGCTGCAGGGCGGGCCGGGCCGCCCGGGCATCAACCCGGCGCGCGCCGAGGCCGGCGCGCTCGCGCTGCGCAAGGTGATCCGCCACGAGAACCGCATCACCCAGCGGACCAACCGGCTCGAGGGTCGCGCGCGCAACCGGGTGCAGGACACCGCGCGCCAGCTCGAGCGCGCGTCGCAGAAGATGCGGCTGCTCACCATCATCTGGGGGGCGGCCGCGCTGTTCCTGGGCGCGCTCATCACCGTGTGGGCGACGGTCAACCTGCGCCCGCTGCGCCGCCTGCGCGACGCCGCCCGCGAGATCGCGCGCGGCGACTACGGCCAGCGCATCGACGAGCGCGGCCCGCGCGAGGTGGCCGACCTGGCGCGCGAGTTCAACACCATGGGCTCGGCGATCCAGGAGCGCGAGCGCGAGCTGGTGCGCACCGAGCGGCTGGCGGCGATC
>Ga0079224_100008068_pt1 | contig 14223 bp, 12 predicted proteins | sample Stecom2015_FD_80414 | JGI IMG/M metagenome (GOLD analysis project Ga0079224, IMG submission 80414) | Agricultural soil microbial communities from Utah to study Nitrogen management - Steer compost 2015 | ecosystem: Environmental > Terrestrial > Soil > Agricultural land | place: USA: Utah...
CCTGGGGCCAAGAGTTTTAAACTCCGTTCCGAAGGCAGTTCGATATTGACGCTTAACCGGTCGGCATAAAAGCCGGCTTCCCGTACCAGCAGCGGGTCGGCCCCGGGAATAACTTTCAAATGGATATACCCGTTAAAGTTATCCTTCTGGCGCAGGTCTTTTACGGTCCTGATCAGTAACTCCATGGTGTAGTCGGCCGTCTTCAACACCCCGGAACTTAAGAACAGGCCTTCAATGTAATTGCGCCGGTAAAATTTGATCGTTAACTCCCTTACCTCCTCCGGGGTAAAAGCGGCCCGCGGCAGGTCATTGCTCCGCCGGTTGATGCAGTAGGCGCAGTTATGAACGCAATAATTGGTATAAAGGATCTTCAAGAGCGAAATGCACCGCCCGTCCGCAGACCAGCTGTGACAGATCCCCATCGCCGCCCGGGCAGCGTTCCCCAACCCGCCGGGGGTGTTTCTCCGCTTGCTGCCCGATGAGGCGCAGGAAACATCGTACTTGGCGGCGGAAGCCAGGATATGCAGTTTCTCCCGCAGATCCATTTCCTCGCCTCCAAACATATGTTCCCCTTTATTATAGCACAAACGTTTGTTCGGGACAAATAAAAAAACACGGATATTTCCGTGTTTTTTTAACCGCGGGGTTAAAGAAAACGAATTTTCCAAGACCGGCTTTTTACAAACTCCCACTCACTGTTTTTAACGGTTCACCTCAAGCCGGTTTTCCTACCGGTGGGACGCTCGGCGGCGTCTCGTCCGGATACCCATTCTCCCCAGTCAAGGCCAAACGGTAGCCGGTAGTTTCCAGCGCCAGTAAAAACGCTTTATTAATCGGGTAACGCGTCTGTCCCAGGGCGGGATTGAGGAGAGAGACTCTCCTGGCGTAGTGGGAATTGATTGGTACCGGCAGGCCGCTCTCCACCAACGCTTGCAGTCTTTCCCGCAGCCCGGGATTGGCCTGGTTAATCCTGCGGCAGAGGGCAACAACCGGCCGCCCGTATTTATCCTCCACCGCGGAAAAACCGAATAAACGGCATAACAGCGGTCGCCAGGCGTAAAACCGGCATCCCCCTTCCGGCTGCAGCAGGGCATCGTCATTAAGAAGCACACAAGGGGAGCCGGGCCCAGCCGCGGCCGCCCTGGCCAGCCAGAATTCGGCCTTCCCCGTCTGCCAAAGATGAATGCTTAAAGGCAAAAATTCAAAGATTGAGACCTCAATGTTTGCCGCGGACGTGCGGCAACATTCCCGGCAAGAGGCCAAGCAGTCTACTTTCCCCTGTTTTTTGAAACTCTCCGTTACAGTATCGACCTCCCGGTAAAAAGCCAGGAGAGCTTCCAACCCTTCAAATAATACTCCAGGGCTGTTATTGCCTTCATAATTGATCACAAACATCGGGTGTCACCTTCCACTAATAATTATACTGGGCGTTGGGAGAAAAACAAGCATCTAAATATAATTTTTTTACAATAATTCACAACGATGGGCACATAGCATTTATAATTAAGCACTACGTTTGACAGAATTATTTACTAAAAATGTTGACAAATATATAAGATTACATTATAATGAAGAAAATTCCTTGAACAGGAGGTTATCAACCCATATGAGAAAGATTTCTATTCTTTTATTAGCATTAATTCTTCTCCTTTCCTTTGCCAGCGTTTCAATGGCCGCAGGTGACCAAACCATCACCGTGAACCCTTTGGGAGATATTTTAAACGCCCAGTATGAGAGACCTTTAGGTAAACAAAGCAGCATCTTGATTTCAGCAGGTTTTGCCAGTGCAGGAAGTGTTAATCAGTTCTTGATCGGCGCCGGTTACCGGAAATACTTCGGGGAAGAAAGAGCCGGTCTTTTCTCGGAAGGAATCGCCTCCTATATGTCTGCCCGCGCACCGGAGATTTCTGCCTCAGGATTTAGTTTTCAGGCGTTGGGCGGTTACAAGTGGGTCCTTGAGCAAGGTTTCACCATTGAGGCCGGTGTGGGAGTAGGTTTTGCCATGATTGAACTCGCAGGATATGCAATTGGTGGTTTCGGGACAACCTATCGTGTGGGAGTGGGATATACCTGGTAATAGAAGGATACATAAAAGACGGCTGCCTGAAAAGGCAGCCGTCTTTTATTTTGGCAGAATTACCAATTACCCTTTGCATACAACGGAGGATTTTCATTAAATCACATTATATTTCATTATGTCGCGCGCAACAGTTTTTCCACCGTCTCCCGCATGCCGTTTTTCAGAATATCAGCCAAATAACCAGAGACGGCCTTTGTTAGGCCTGGAATCCCATGCAGGTTTTCACCCCAGATTTCCGTATTACCCAGAATCTCCGCTACTAAACTGGAAAGACTCTGATCTGTGCAGTTAAACCTCCCCCAGGCCTCCGTAAAGGCCGCCAAAATCTCCGGGCGGTCGGTAATCAGATATTCGTTTCCGTTCCGCCTGCCCACTAAGGCATGCCCGTCTTCGCCCGCACAGGCCGGTTGCGAAGCCCGGCAACCACCAGCCGGCCGGTTGAAGGCCAACAGCCCCGCCAGGGCCAGGAGGATTGTTTCGGGTAACCGGCCTTTCTCCACGCCCGCCTCCCCAGATGTCCAGTGTACACTTGTACTGTGCGCACCGGTGCGTACATAATCCAATAATGCAGGGATTATGCGTTCTTTAAACTTTGTGACGGAGTTCAGGGCGATATCTTTCAGGTAATGCTTGTTATAGGGGTTAGCAAAACGCTCCATTACCGACTCGACAAAGCTTTTCTTCTCAGCGGCGGGAAGGGCAACGGTGGGGTAGATCTCCTTTATTCCCTGCCGGATGAAATCCCTTAGCAACTCATCGGCCATTACATCCTGGACTGTATCAGCCCCTGCCAGAAAGGCAACGGCCACCATCATTATGTGGGGCCCGTTTAGGAGGCGGACCTTCAGCTCCCGGTAGGGGGTGACATCGCCCCACTTGACGTTCAAACCGGCTTTTTCCAGGGGAAATCTTTCAGCCACTTCCGGCGGTCCATCAATGGCCCAAAGGTGAAAGGGTTCGCCAACGGTCAGGAGGGGATCCTCGTAGCCCAACAGGGTCCGGAACTTCTCCGTTTCCCCTTCGGGATAACCGGTGACAATCCGGTCGACCAGGGTGTTACAGAAATGGTTATGCTGCTTGATCCAGGCGGCAAACTCCGCAGGCAGCCCCCATTCAGCGGCGAGCCGCAGGATGATCTCCCTTAATTTTCTGCCGTTATCAGGAATCAACTCGCAGGGGATTATAACGAGACCCGCCTCCGGGCTGTCCCCCAGTGCCTGAAAGCGATGGTGCAAAAGGGCCGTCAGTTTTCCCGGGAAAGAACGGGGGGTTTTCCCCGCGACATACTCTTCCGGCAGGTAAGCAATGCCCGCTTCCGTCGTGTTGGAGATGATAAACCCGATCTCTTTCCCCTCAGCCGCCTTGAGGAGTTCCGGCCAACCGGTGTAGGGATTGATCCCCCTTGAGACCGCGGAGATGATCTCAACCCTTTCCACCTTTTTCCCTTTTTCAAGGCCGCGCAGGACAACGGTATAAAGCCCGTCCTGCCGGTTGAGGGCAGCGACCAAGCCCTCCGGGAGCGGCTGGACAACAACAACCCTACCGTTAAAAAGGCCTTTCTCATTCATCTGCTGGATCATCCAGCAGGCAAAGGCCCGTAAAAACTTCCCTTCCCCAAACTGGATCACTTTTTCCGGTAAACCTTCCTGAAGAACCAAACTCCGCGCGGCCTCGCAGGCGACCCCGGCCGGTACCTTCACGTTAGCCAATACCTTTCCTTCAGCCGGTACCTTCACTTCAGCCAGTGTTTTTCCTTTGGCCAGCAGCGCCCGGCTTAACCTTTCCATCGTGCCTTCCCTCCTGTAGCCGCTTAGGGAGGAATATATTGTCTCCGGCCTGTAATACAACCATCCTTAAAGATAGTCGCCATCATTAAAGATATATCCCGTTCTTGAAGATGGCCGCTATCCCTAAAGATAGATACCGTCCTTAAGGATGGCGACCTCTCTTGCGCCGTTGATCTCATTGCGGGTATAAGCCCGTCCGGAGGCAACGTCAATGACATAGGTAAACAACTGTTCCGCCAGTTCTTCAAGGCCGGTAATACCCGTCAGGATCTCCCCCGCATCAAAATCAATCCAGTGTTTCTTTTTCTGATACAGTTGGGAAGTGGTCGCTATTTTTACTGTTGGAACGGGGCCGCCGTAAGGGGTTCCCCTACCGGTCGTAAAAAGAATCAACTGCGCACCGGCGGCGGCCAGGGCGGTTACGGAGACCAGGTCGTTTCCTGGTCCCTCCAGGAGGTGCAAACCGGTTTTCTCCAGGCGTTCCCCGTAGGCGAGTACCTCCACGACTGGTGAAGACCCGCCTTTTTCGATACATCCCAGGGATTTCTCCTCCAAGGTGGTGATCCCGCCGGCTTTGTTCCCGGGCGACGGGTTCTCATAAACCGGCTGCCTGTGCCGGAGGTAATAATCTTTAAAACCATTTACCAGCTTCACAATTTTCGTGAAGATTTCCTCATTTTCAGCCCTGGCCATCAAGATCGTTTCCGCCCCAAAGATCTCCGGAACCTCGGTTAAGACCGCGGTTCCGCCGCGGGAGACAAGAAGGTCGCAAAAGGCCCCGACCAGGGGATTGGCGGAGATCCCGGAAAAACCATCGGAGCCGCCACATTTCAAGCCCACCTTCAGTTTGGCGACGGGAACCGGTTCCCTTTTAAAAGTGGCGGCATAACCGGCCAGTTCTTCCAATAAGCGCAAAGCTTCGCCGGTTTCATCCTCGACCTCTTGGGCTGCAAGGAATTTTACCCGCCTTTCGTCATAATCCCCGAGGATCTTTTTGAACTCATCAATATGATTGTTTTCGCAACCGAGGCCGAGGACGAGTACGCCGCCGGCATTCGGGTGGTGGACAAGGCCGGCCAGGATCTTCTGGGTATTACGGAGGTCGTCCCCCAGTTGGGAGCAGCCGAACGGGTGGGGAAAGTGGTAGACCCCGTCGATCCCCCGTGTTTCCGGGCGCCCTTTGTCACTAAACCGCTCGTCGGCGATTCTGGCGATGGCCTCCGCTGTTTTATTAATACAGCCCACCGTATTTACTACCCAGATCTCGTTGCGGATCCCCACGTCCCCGTTCTCCCTGATATAGCCGTTAAAACTGACCTCGCCGGCAGGAAGAACCCGGTTTGCCTCCGGGACCGGCGGCCGCGGGCGCTCCGGCCGGTACGTATAATCCAGGGTCCCGGAGAGGTTGGTCTTCAGGTTGTGGGTGTGCACCCACTCCCCTGCAGGGATCTCCGTGGTGGCATGGCCGATGGGGTGGCCGTACTTGATAACATTCTCCCCTTTGCCGATTTGACGCCGGGCGATTTTATGACCGGCGGGGATACCGGTCTTCAGGAGAATGGTCTCGCCGCCGGCGGTAACCACCTTCCCTTTGGCCAGAGGTTTTAAGGCCACCACCACGTTGTCGTCTTTATGGATCAATAAGCAATCGGTTTTCATTGGTTCCCCCGCTTACCAGTTGGTCAGAATTTAACCAATTCATCGACTTTCACCGGGAGCCCGGTTTGTAAGGAGATATTCCCGGCAATCCCCGTTAAAATCGATTTGGCGCCGTCGATATGGGAGGCGGCGCGGTTAAACTTATCCTCTCCCGGAGGGCCGAAAATATCCCGGAGCAAGAGGGGGTCGCCGCCGCCGTGCCCGCCCTTGCCCTCTTCTATCTCCACTGTATAGGGCGGCCCAAACATCGGCATGACAAGGATGGTATTCTCCTCCTGGAGGCCTCCCCTCATTACCCCTTCTTCCGGCCTTTCTTTCCCGGCGTTGATGGCAGATTTCTCCCTCACCGTCACCTCAATCCGGCCCTTGCTGCCGTTGAAGGCGACAAGATAGCCTTCCCATGGCAGGTAGGCGTTGAGGGAATAGGTGAGGATAGCCTTGTTTTTATAAGTCACCAGGACGGCCAGGGTATCCTCAATGCTGATCCCGTCCCCGAAGACGCTCTGGTCCCGGTGGTACCCGTCTTCTTTCTCCGCCGCCAGGTACATGGCGGCCAGATGCGGGTCTTCTGTCAGGTGGAGGGCAAAGGGGTCCCCGACCGCGTTTTCACTACCGTAGGCCCGCTGGTAAAACTTGGTTATACCCCGGTTTTCCGCATTTTCCCTGCCGTAGAAGCGGAGGCCGCCCCTGGCGTAGACTGTCTCCGGTTCGGTGTCCAGCCAGAAATTGACCAGGTCAAAGTGGTGGGTGGATTTATGAACCAGGAGCCCGCCGCTGTTGCGCTTGTCCCGGTGCCACCTGCGGAAATAGTCGGCCCCGTGGTAGATGTCAAGGGCCCACTCAAAGTGGACGGAGAAAACCTCCCCAATCACGCCGCTCTGGATTAACTCCTTAATCTTAGTGTTAATCGGCGCGTAACGGTAATTGAAGGTCACCCGTACCTCTCTCCCGGTACGCTTGACCGCGTCGATGATCGCCTGGCACCGTTCGGCGTCAATCGTCATCGGTTTTTCGGTGATGATATCACACCCCAGCTCCAAGCCTTTTATGATATAGGTGTGGTGGGTCCGGTCGATGGAGGCGACAATTATATAGTCCGGTCTTTCTTTTCCGATCATTTCTTCGTATTCATTGCTTAAGTAAGTCGGAACCTTATGGTATTGGTATTTCTCCTCGAGCAACCTGTTGGCATAATCCATCCGCGTCTGGTTGATGTCGCAAAAGGCCACCAGCTCACAGGTATCCCTGTACTCGCCGGCCAGCGCCCCGTAGAAAAACTCGGCCCTGCCCCCTGTCCCAACCAGCGCATATCTTTTTTTTGCCACTTCTATGCCCTCCTTCACAAAAATGGATGAAGTCCTTCCCACCGCACCGACCAACTGCCGTCATCAGGAAACGCCGCCGTTTCGCTGTACGGGCCGGGGTCGCCCGGGCGGCCGGGCGGCCGTTTCCAGTCCTGCCACCCCGCGGCCATCATCGCCACTGCCGTTAATAGCCCGCCGTTCCCCGGCAAATAGGCGCTTAACCCCGGGTATTGGTAATTGTGGCCGTTCGGAAGATAGGTGTTTTTCGGAGTCTCTATCAAGAGGAAATCTACAGCCAAGGCCCTTTCGCCCAAACGGGCGGCGGTCATGGCGCACATGGGGAAATCCCACCCCCAGGCCGTCTTCCACTGCCAGCCGGACCAGACCTGCTTCAGGGTGTTTCGCATAATCCCCGGGTCGATTAATTTCCCGGGTAAGACCCCCATGGCCGCGACCATGGAAGGATGGTCCTGGTTGTATTTACTGAAAGTCTCAAGGCAATTCTCATGGGCGAGATAGACCCCGTCCTTATGCGGTGGTTTGGCGATCTTTGCCGCAACTTCCCGCCATTTCTCCGGATTTTTAAAGAAAGAGTCGCATGCGGCGTGGTTATGCGGTTCAGGGCTGCGGCCTTGCCTGCCGTAGCCCTCTGCGCACCCGCCTGCACTGGATCCTAGGGCGCGCACACGTTCAACCCAGGCCAAGGCCACCTCAAGCCCGGTCTTCCAATACTCCAGCTCAAAAGTGGGGTTAAAACTCTCCTCCGGCTTATGGTTCTCTTGCGCCGGGATCAACGGCGGCCCCAGCAGGTACTCGTCCCTGTCCCGGTCATAAACCGCGTAGGAGGCCATAAAAGCAGCGGACTCAAAGACAATCTCCTTATATTTCTCCAGCGTCTCCCGGTCCGGATGGGCCCGGTAGCAGAGTTCCGCCAGGATAATCGGGTGCGGCTGTTCCCAGATGAGCAGCGGTGAGATGGGCGAGGGGCTCTGTTCCCCGTCCGGCCCTACCGTCTTTGGCCAGCGGGCCCCGGCGTAACCCTGCACAGCCGCCAACTCCTTGGCTTTAGGCAAAATGCTCCGGTACCACCAGAGGCTCTTCTCCAAAAGGTGGACCCGGCCCCAGAGGGGAAAATGGGCCGCATGCCACCAGTGCATCTCCAGGTGAAACTTCCCGTACCAACTGTTGTACATCAACCCTGTCTCCTGCGGCGGCAATGACCCCCCGCAATGAATGGCCGTCAGGTACTGGGAAAGCACCACCCTTCTCTCAAGCTCCTCTGCGCGCGGGTCCTTGCTCCCGGCAAATTCCACCGCCCCGCCGCTGAGCCAGAACTTCTCCCAGTGCCTTTTCGCCAGTTCCCTGGCTTCATCGAAATCGCTGGTTTTGGCCCCCGTTGGTGCAAAGGCCACGGTAAAGGTAAACTCCCCGCTATCCAAGGGCTCCAGGAGAAATTCATGGCGGTGGCCGGGACGCATCCCCGCCCACCGCTCCGGAACTCCCCGGAATTCCCCGTTCCGCCAGGACCAGGCCACTTCGTACCCGTCCTGGTCCATGCTCCTTAGCAACCGGAGGCTGTTGGCACTGCGGGCAATTATCTCCGTGCGGTGCCGCTCGTGGTGTTCCCAGTCAAGGTCGATGGCTTCCTCCCATTTATCCGAGAGCATGTCGGGGGCGGGAAACCTCATGAGCACCTGCAAGCGCCCTTCTTTTATGAGATCGGAAACAACCCTGACCGCAATCTCATCATTCTCCGGGTGGACAACGGTGGTCACCTGCACCGGTCGCCCCTCGACCGTAAAAACACTGTGCAGGCAACCCTCCCAGAGGTCCAGTTCCTGCCTGATCCCTGCCACATCCGTTACCCGGGCCAGATCCCCGTTTTCCTTGTAGAACAAAAAAGAGGGCCGTCCCAGGTGCAAGCGGTGGGGGTTCTGCCGCAGCCAATGGTAGGCTTCTCTCCTCGCCCCCGGGGCAACAGGGTAATAAACCGGCCGGCCGTAGGTGTCAAAGGCTTGTAAATCCAGGTCTTTATAGGTGTAATACCCGGGGGCGATCGTTGAATGCCACCCCCAGGTGGACTGGACGCCCAGCGGGACCTCATAGCTTTCCGGGAAGGTTTGCAACCCGGTAAAATCAGCGGTAAAGGCAAACTCATGGTTCCCGATGGAAAGGGGAGACAGCGGCTCGATCTTTGTGATTACCGGATTGTTCCTTCGTACCAGGGTTTTCCGGTCAATCATTGACGGGCCCCTCCCTCCCGGCCAGCTGCAGCCGGCTGTTTTTCTCTTCGAGTTCGATAAAGACGGGCCGTTCCAGCGGGGTTGTATTGGGTGAATGCAACGCCAGCATCAGTTTATTCGTGAACGTCCTGAAGATCATCCCGTGCCCGCCGTCGTTCCGGTAAAGGGGTTCCGCCTCATGGCGCCACGGGCCGGTTATCTCCCCAGCAACGGAGGAGGCAAGGCCCTGGGCGTAGATAGTATGGATAAAGCTGCTCCAAAGCATCAGCAACTTGTTATTGGCGGTCCGGTAGAGAAAGGGACCGTCGGTCACGTAGTTATCCAGGGATTTCCTGCTGCGGTGTTGAAAAGCGGTGGGCCACGGGGCTTCTGAGGCGGAGAAGAGAACCACCGGTTCACCCCTGCTCTCTTTCAGGTCTTCACTTAACCTCACGGCACAGATCCGGCCGTCGCCAACCTGAACCCATTCATGACAAAAGACCAGCCAGGGTGTGCCGGCGTCATCCAGGTAAAACGTGCCGTCCAGGGAAAACCAGTCCTCCGGGGTTACCGGCCCGTCGCTGTGGGGTTTGTACGGGCCCGCCAGGTCATCGGCGACCAGTACGGCGGTTCCCCGCCGTTTGTTGTCTTTCCGGAGAAAAGTGGCGAACATATAATAACGGCCCTGGTATTCATGGACCTCCGGCGCCCAAAAGTTCTCTTCGGCATAAAAATCACTGCCTGGGCGGAAAGCCGAGAAGGGCCCCGTCCAATTCTCCAGATCCTCTCCTATGTACAGATCAAACCCGGTCCCCCGTCCCCAGATGTCCGGGTCGGTACTGCCAAACAAGTAATATTTCCCGCTCTTCTCGTCCGGGAAAACGAAGGGGTCGCGGATTTGGAGCTCCGCATTTTTCCACACCTTTACCATACTCTAGATCTTCGGCGCCCCGCTTTTTTCCCCTGCTTGGTTTAGAGTGTAACCGTCGGCGGCGATCGTTCACGCTGGAGATATAACGGACAAAGACCACGCTATAAAAGAACCAGGTCAGCAAACTGCAGTAAATAACAGTGTTGTATTCACCCTATGAAAAAGGGGCTTTTTTTGCTCAACATCTGACGATAAAATATTTAGCAGTAATTATTTAGCCGGAATTAAACGGGGGAAAATCATCAGTGCAATGGAGGGGAAATAATTGTACAAGCATCATCAAGAAGCGATTGAGAATATTACCGCAAAAATGCAGAAAAACGAGGATGTCTTGGCTTTGATCATCGCCGGTTCGATCGCCCACGGATTTGCCGCTGCAGATGCGGATGTGGATATAATGATCGTTGTCTCCCAGGAAGAATACGAAAGAAGGTACAACGAGAAGAAGCTGGTCTATTATGAGAGGGAGAGTTGTAATTATGAAGGCGGGTACATCGACGGCAAGTACATAAGCGTCGACTATATCAAAGAAGTAGCCAAATACGGCAGCGAACCTGAAAAATTTGCCTTCAAAGATGCTTACATTGCTTTTTCCCGGATACCGGGGCTGGAGGAGTTGATCAAAGAGGCTACGAGGTACCCAGTGGAATATAAAAAGGCTAGGATGAGCTGGTTTTATGCCAAATTCCACGAATGGTACTGGTTTTATGAGGACGGGTTAAAGAAAAAGAACCCCTATCTGATTACCACCGCCGTCGCCAACATGGTGCTTAATGGCGGGCGGGCGATTTTAGCCTATAACGAACTAGTCTTTCCTTATCATAAGTGGTTCCTCCGGGTGTTGGAAAGCGCCGCGCACAAGCCGGAAAACCTTATGCCCTTGATATACCGGTTATTGGAGGAGAGATCCCCGGAAGCAGCGGCGGATTTGGTTAAGGCTATTGACGGGTTTACCGATTGGGGGATCAAGAGCACGGATTGGCCTCAGTTTGTCATGGGGAAAAATGAGTTGGGAGTTTTGTAGAGAGGGTTTTTGCCTATCAAGTTTCATCCCTGTCTCTCGTTTGTACACCCAGTATTGATACGACCATAAACGGTTTATTTAATTGCTCTCCTGTATCGTAATTTCATTTAATCAAAATAACCTTTTTCAAAAACAATAACAGATTCAACTAATCCATCCGGTTCGTCAGCAAAGGGTGCAAACACTCCTATTCCATATTTATACGAAACAAAACCGGCATCATCAAAATCAAGGGAATTATCAATCGCTTCAAACATTGTCTTTACTTCGTTATAGAGTTTACCAATAATTGATCTGCCTTCAAATGTTACATTTGATTCGATGAATAATTCTATTGCTTCACAAGTATCTTGTTCATTATAAAAAACATGACAACAGCCAAAATCATCAGTCGTTCTCATACAAAGGGGTGATTTCATAAATTCGGTAAATCTATAATTGAAAAGCTTTCGGATTTCTTCTCTTTTCATGCCAAGCTTTATGTCGCCCACACCTATATAAGACATTATTTCGAAATTCACAACCTCTAACCTCCATTTATCGGTATATTTCATTCGCAGCCCGGTCTATAGGCCGGTGGATCTTTTTGATAACATCCTTAATCTTCGCCACAAACACTCCTGATCACAATATGCCAGTCTTCACCGGATGAGATTAATTTTTTCCCGTCGGGGGTGAATAAGACATTATAGACCCGTCCTTTATGCAGTTCATCACTATGTAATTCATCCATTTTTTTAAAATCGATAACATCAACAAAGGATGTTATCCAACCTAACACTATATTTTGAGGATGACCCGGTTCAAAATCTATATCGGTAATCAATTCCATTTTTTCATTAAAATAATCATCTCTGTATCTTTCATATGTTTCCAAATCCCAGATAAACACCCCATGGGTCCAATAATCCAGGACAAAAAGGTATTTTCCGGTCGGGTCGAAAACAATTTTTCGCGGGAACTCAAAGTTGGCAGAGAAACGGGTAATTATTTCTTCCGTTTGCAGGTCATAGAGGAGAACCTCACCGTTTTTTAAGCCTCCCACCGCCATCAAGTTCCCGTCGGGAGAAAAGGCCAGCGAAGTATAGCAATGGTTTTCGCCAAAAATGGTTTTTTCTTCATTCAGCTGAATACTTCTTGTTAGTGTATTTGAATCGAGGTCATAGAAGTTTATTATATTGTCGAGCCCCATGACAAATTCATTTTTAGGTCCGATGATAAACCCCTTATATTTGCCTTCATTTTTAGTTTCCATTAGTATTTTCTTTTCTTCAGTACGCAAATTATAAGCAATTATTTCATACCCTTTAAGAACTTGTTTTAGGTATACTATATACTCGTCTTTTTTATCGATTACCACCCGCCAGACGGTGTTCTCCCAATCATCCGATCTTTCGATAACCTTGATAATTTTTCCGGATTCAATGTCAATCACAGATAAAGTGGGTATTTCTTCATCAGTAGCAACTTGTCCGATAATGAGCTTTTTACTGTCAGACGTACAGACCATTGTTTCGATGGGACTCTTTGCTGGACAGAAATGTAACAATACTTCCCCGTAATTCTTCATATGTTTCAACTCCTAGTAAAGAATATTTTCTTTCCTTGTCAATAGGCTAATGTACAACGATTCGTCTTAAGAATGTCCTTGATCTTCGGCACAATTTTTAAATCTCTTTATACCATTCCCAGTTAGACCAATGTGTGTTGTATTCATCCTCCGGACAATCGTAAAGACGCTTATCGTTTTTTTCCAAGGCTTCAGCAAGGCTTTGAAAGCATCGCATCTTACTGGGTTTTTCGTCATTTACTAAATCAGGTTTAGACCATCCATCAAGCGTTATAAATACTTCTAGATTACTATTCTCTCTATCACAGATCCTTAAAAGCTCTTCGGTAGGGTAAAAAAGCTCGTCTGGTATAACTGACAACAGATAGCGAATGATTTTTGCCTCATTGGGCATTTTGTCATCATTATTATCAATACCTATGTTTTTATAATCCTTTTCTGAAGGGCTAAACTCTCTTTCTATTCCTTTAATTATTACCTTAAAATGTAAAGGGTTGAGAAGAAAATTGCCTTCATCATCAAACATTTTATCATCCGGGGATTCGAATATAATCTTCTCTATTACGATATTTCTATTATTTTGAAGGCCATTCCCAAAAGTTGTAATTATGTTAACAAAACCCCCACCTCTAATGGAAAAAGATATTTCTTGAAATACAATCAACCATTCATCGGTACTTCGAAAAGCTGTTGCTTTTATTTGCCCCAGATAAAAGTAGATATTATCTAACATAGGAAACTCATAATGATAAGCGCCTTCATCTAGAATTTTAAGTATATTATCGGCCAAGAATGCCATCTATTCACCCCTCAATCTTGATTATGTTTACACCATGCCTTTTTAAACATATTTATTAATAACATCCTTAATCTTCGCCACAATCCCGCCAATTCCTGTCATGTTTGCCAGAAAACTAATAGCAGGGCAGATGGCTCTGGCCAGGGAGTTTTCCACGTAAAGAATGGCTTTTTTCAGGTTCCCGGCGGCGATCTCGGCGATGGAATCGAAGACTGTATTGGTAAAGACGGCAATCTCTTTGGCCCGGTCGATGAAATAAATAAGACCCGCTAAATGCGGGTCTTTATCTGAAACAATCATTACATCTAAAGTAAGGTGTTAATGAGAAGAGAAGAGGGAAAAGCAACACTTCTTACTCTGTCACCTCTCTCACGGTGATATCAAAACCCACTGGGCCGGGACTTGGTTTGAATAACTTAACCTTGGCCTTTGACGCGAAATATTCCTTGATTTCTTTCTCCAATGTTGGATCCGGACGAGTGAAGAGGCTCTCAGTCAGGATATACTCAATGGTCCCATCAGCAAGCTCCCTTTTCTTCCACCCGGGGGCGCCTAACAGAAACTCCTTTCCGTATTTTTCAACATAGGGTTTGCCATAAAAATTTGCCCAGTGAATTTTTTTTAATTGTGTCGCAGCAATCGATTTATCCGACACATGGTCAATACCTGATAGGTCAAAATAGCCGTATTTAAACGAATACTTGGCGATTAGTTTTTCAGTAAGGTCAAAGAGGGTTGCAGCACAGAGTTCATTTTTGTGTTTTTCATCAAAATCAAGACCGCCATAAAGAAATAAATAACTAAACTCAGCGGAAACAAAAAAACTATACTCAAAACCTGATAGACA
>Ga0079224_100008069_pt1 | contig 14222 bp, 12 predicted proteins | sample Stecom2015_FD_80414 | JGI IMG/M metagenome (GOLD analysis project Ga0079224, IMG submission 80414) | Agricultural soil microbial communities from Utah to study Nitrogen management - Steer compost 2015 | ecosystem: Environmental > Terrestrial > Soil > Agricultural land | place: USA: Utah...
CATGTTGCCCGCCATCTCGGCAGGGCGGTCCTCGTGAGTCGGCGTATCGATGTCGTAGTCTGGCGCGTCGCAGTACGCTTACATGTCATCGACCAGCGGATCGAACTCGTTGACCGCCGCGATTGAGTACGATTGCCGACCGTTCTCCGGTCGACCGGAGCGGCCGACCGGCGGCCTGAGCGGGTAGTCAGAGTCCGTGTTCGGCTCGACCAGGAAGAACTCGAGCTCTGGCGAGACGACCGGCTGCCAGCCGTGCTGCGCGTACAGCTCGAGCACGTGCTGCAGCACGTAGCGCGGCGCCATGGTCACCGGCCGCCCGTCCGAGTAGAAGCTGTCGTGGATCACCTGAGCGGTCGGCTCCGCCGCCCACGGCACGATGCGGATGGTGCTCGGATCGGCCTTGAGAACGATGTCGATCTCTGCAGGGCTGATGGCGCGCTCGTCGTCCGGGTATTCGCCGGTGACCGTCTGCAGGAAGATGCTTTCCGGCAGGCGCATGCCCTCTTCCTCGGCGAACTTCTCCGCCGGCATGATCTTGCCGCGCGCCACGCCCGCCATGTCAGGAATGATGCCCTCGACTTCCGAGACGCCGTGCTCCTTGAAGAATTGCTGAATCACACTCATAACCTTTGCCTCTAGTCGCGCCTCGGCTCGCTCGTCCGATGACGCATCTGTGCGCGCTCGCGCGCGGCCGCGCCGAAAGCCGCGAAGAGCGCGACTGAAAACGGGTCGTCGCGGAACTTCCATTCCGGATGCCACTGCAGCGCCAGCGCGAACGACGGCGCGTTGCGCACCCGGAAGGCTTCGATCACTCCGTCGGGCGCACGCGCCTCGATTTCCAGACCGCGCCCGAGCGTCTGCACGCCCTGCGAATGCAACGAGTTGACCATCAAACGTTCCCGGCCGCCGGCGAGCGCCTGAAGCATGCCGCCGGGCGTCAGCGCCACCTCGTGCGCTGGCCCGTATTGCTCATCGAGCGGCGCCTCGAGATCTTCGCGATGGTCCGAATAGCCCGCCACCTCGTGCAGCTTCTGCCAGAGCGTGCCGCCGAAGGCGACGTTCATTTCCTGGAACCCGCGACAGATCGCGAGCAGCGGCAAACCGGCCTCGATCACGTACGGAATCATCGGCAGCGTCGTCGCGTCGCGATGCGGATCGTGCAACATGCCCGGATCGCCGGGCGCACCCTGATAGCGGTGCGGCTCCACGTTGGAGGGACTGCCCGTGAGCAGCACGGCGTCGAAATCCGCAAGCAGCTCCCTGGGATGCAGCGCCTCGCCGAGCGCGGGGATCAGCACGGGCGTAGCGCCCGCGCCCTCGAGAATGGCCGCGATGTACTTCTCGCCGACGCAATGAAAATAATGCGGTCCCAGCAGACGCCGGTCCGCCGGGACGCCGATGAGCGGTTTGCGGGTAGACACGTTTGAGATTCGACGCCTTGTCGGGCGCCGGGGGCGTGGCCAAGCTTCTTCCCAGCAGCTATTTAAGCACATGTCCCCGGGGGCCGGCCGTTCGGGAAACACGATGCGTCATCGAGCCGCATCCTGTGCAGCAAGCAATGGAACCGACCACAGGGTGAAGCGCTTCGCTCAGGTCGCCTTAGCCCGCCGCCAGCCCCCGCCGTCCCAGCGACTGACCTCCAGGGCTTACAAGGGCTTACAAGCCCGGGGACCGCAGGGCGGTCCTGGCGCGCGCGTCCGGTCGGTCCCGGCCCTTGCAGCTGCGCGACGCGCACCGATATTCTGCTGCGGTTCGCGGTCGGTCGATCGCTGGCTGATTTTGAACAGGCGACGAGCATGACTGCGCAGTTCACCAACGACGATCTCGCCGCGTTGCTACGCGCGCAGCCGCAAGCGCGCTTCATCGACGTCCTGCTGGCGGACCTCAACGGCGTCTTTCGGGGCAAGCGCGTGCCGCTGCATGAGGCGGCCTCGCTCTGGAGCGGCGGCTTTCTCCTGCCCGGTTCGATGTTCGCGCTCGATGTGCTCGGCGGCACGATCCAGGAGACCGGCTTCGGCTTCGACGAGGGCGATGCGGACCGCAGCTGCCTGCCGATTCCAGGCACGCTCCTGCCCACGCCGTGGCGCGCGGACGAAGGCGTAGCGCAGGTTCAGGTCACGATGCACGACCACGACGGCGCACCGTTTTTCGGCGATCCACGCCATGTGCTCGCGAGCGTACTCGATCGATTCCGCGCGCTGCGTCTGACGCCTGTGATCGCAATCGAGCTGGAGTTCTACCTGCTCGATCCAGAGCGCACCGCAGAGGGCCGCGTACAGCCGCCGCGATCGCCGGAGCTGCGCCGTCGCGAGGCGCGCCCGCAGATCAACTCCATGGCCAACCTCAACGAATACTCGGCGCTGCTCGCGGACATCGCTACGGCCTGCGAAACGCAGCGCGTGCCCGCCGGGACGGTGCTCGCGGAGTACGGACCGGCGCAATACGAAGTCAATCTGCGGCATGCGCCCGACGCGCTGCTCGCCTGCGATCAGGCGACGCGGTTCAAGCGCCTGGTATGCGGCGTCGCCTCGCGGCATGGAATGCAGGCGACGTTCATGCCGAAGCCTTACGAGGATTGCGCCGGAAGCGGCGCGCACATTCACGTAAGCCTGCTCGATGAGAGCGGCCACAACATCTTCGCCAGCGAGGATCCGGCGGGCGACGAACGGCTACGCCACGCGATCGGCGGATTGGCGGCCACCATGGCCGATGCGATGCTGGTTTTCGCGCCAACGGCTAATTCCTATCGGCGCTTCCGCACCGAGGCCTATGTGCCTTTGACTCCGAGCTGGGGCCTGAACAATCGCGGCGTGGCGCTGCGCGTGCCGGTCAGCACGCCCGAAAACCGGCGCGTCGAACATCGGGTGGCCGGCGCGGACGCCAATCCCTACCTGCTCGCAGCCGCGGTCCTGGCCGGAATTCACCACGGGCTGGTCCGCCGCCTCGACCCGGGCCCACCGCTCACGGGCAACGCATACCGCGGCCATGAAGCAACATTACCGTTGACTTGGCCGGAAGCGGCGCTTGCTTTCGAGCACAGCGCGTTCGTGCGTGAATACCTTGGCGAGAAATTCCAGCACTTGTTCCTGACCACGCGCCGCGGCGAGTTACGCGCGTTCGAAACCCGTATCACGCGGCTCGAATATGAATGGTACGTCTGAGTCTGGAAGCGGATAGCGAACAGCGGGTCGCGACAGGCTGCTCGAGTGGAGGTCGCTCTCTGACTAACCGCTGTCCGCTTCATCTCATTGTGCATCGATGAGCGAAAACAAGCATATCGACTCCTACTACGCCGCCTCCGCGATTCCCGCCCCCGTACATCCCACGCTCCAAGGCGCGATCGCCGCGGACGTGTGCGTCGTCGGCGGCGGCATCGCCGGCTGCTCGACCGCTTTGCACCTCGCGGAGCGCGGCTACCGGGTCGTCTTGCTGGAAGCGCGCCGCATCGGCTGGGGCGCATCCGGCCGCAGCGGCGGGCAGGCGATCGTCGGCTTCGCTTCAGGACAGCACAAGCTAGAGCAGCAGGTCGGTTTTGACGACGCCAAGCGCATGTGGGAAATCTCGCTCGAAGGACTGAAGCTCATCGCTCACCGCGTCGAGCGACACGCCATCGACTGCGATCTGCACTGGGGACAGATGCACGTGGCGCTCAAGCCGCGTCAGCGTCGGGACCTGCTCGAAGAGATGCACGACTTGCAGGAGTGTTACGGCTATACGCAACTACGATTCCTGGAGAGAGCCGATGTCGAAAGCCTCCTGGACACCAGGCGCTATTGCGCAGGGCTCTTCGACAGCGGCAGCGGCCATCTGCATCCACTGAACTACACGCTCGGCCTGGCGGCTGCGGCCCGATCGGCTGGCGTGCAGATCTACGAGAACTCGCCTGCGACCGATATGCGCCGCACAGACCCGGCGGCAGTCGTGACGCCGCAAGGGGAGGTGCGCGCCAGATTCGTCGTGCTGTGCTGCAACGCCTACGGCGCGCCGTTCGCACCGTCGTTGCGCGGACGGATCATGCCCGTTGGGACATACATCGTCGCAACCGAGCCGCTCGGTGAGGCGCGCATGACGCAGCTCATGCGCGAAAACATCGGCGTTTCGGACGTGAACTTCGTGTTGGATTACTTTCGCCGCTCCGCAGATCACCGCCTGCTGTTCGGCGGGCGCGTGAGTTACTCCGGGCGCGACGCGTTCAACACCAAACGAGCGACCCGCAAACGCATGCTCGAGGTCTTCCCACAGCTTCGCGACGTGCGGATCGATTACGCGTGGGGCGGCCATGTCGATATCACGATGAGCCGCGCACCGGACTTCGGGCGGCTCGCGCCCCACATCTACTACCTGCAAGGGTTCTCCGGTCACGGCATCGCGCTGACCGGCGTGGCGGGCAAGCTCGTGGCGGAAGCCATCGCCCAGCAGGCCGAGCGCTTCGATCTGTTCGGCCGCATCCAGCACCGCAACTTCCCAGGCGGCCCGTTGCTGCGCACGCCCATCCTGATGCTGGCGATGACCTGGTATCGGTTCAGGGATTTTCTCTGACGGGCTTGGCTTGCTCTTCGAGCAACTCCACCGCGGCCCGCGCGAGAGGCGTCAACCCAGCGCCGTCGCCGCGCACGTACTCGACGATCCGTTGACGCATGCGCGGATTCCAGAAGCGCTTCAGATGCGCAGCCACGTCGCTGGCCGGGTCGTCGCTCGCGGCGTGGAAGAACGCGGCGATCTCATTGACCATCTTCACCAGGTGCTCATCGCCCATCTGCATCAATCCTGCAAGCGTTGCGGGTGCGCGTAAACGACGTGACGGTTCTTGCGCGCGAAACCGATCAAGGTCAGTCCTGTCTGCTGGGCGAGGTCGATCGCCAGCGCCGTGGGCGCAGAGACCGCGGCGAGCAGCGACACGCCCACCATCGCCGCCTTCTGCGCCATTTCGAAGCTGGCGCGACTGGTGATGATGAAATAGCCCTCGCTCGAATCCACGCCCGAGCGCGCCAGGGCCCCGATCACCTTGTCGAGCGCATTATGACGCCCCACATCCTCTCGAACGACTTGGATGCCGGCGCCCGGGCGCACCCAGGCGGCCGCATGCACGCTGCCGGTGGTCTGGTTCAGCGGCTGCAGCGTGTGCAGCCGTTCGAGCTCGCCCTGCAGCTCCCGACGTGAGAACTTCAGGTCGTCGCGTACGGGCTGCGGCGCTCGAATGGCTTCGACCGTCTCGATCCCGCACAGCCCGCAGCCCGTGCGCGCCGTCATGTTACGACGCCGTCGCAACAGGCCGGCGAAGCGCTCACCCGAGATGTGGATGTCGATCACCAGCGATTTCCCCTCCGAAATCGCGCGGACGGAGTGCACTTCGGCGACGTCGGCCACGACGCCCTCACTGAGCGTGAAGCCCACGCCCAGGTCCTCGAGATCGGCAGGCGAGGTCAACATCACGACGTGCGGCACGCCCTGGTAGCGCAGTTCGACCGGCCGCTCTTCGGCGACGAAATCGATCGTCTGCTCGATATCGCCGCCGCTCTCGCGCTGCACGTCCACCTGCCGGCAGGTGGCCGGCGCCGCAGACGCATGCGCCAGCGCGTCAGGTTTGGTCGACACGATCCGCCCGGCCCGCCCGCTCCTTGTGCTGGCGCCGCGACAGCTCGCGGAAACGCTGCCGCCACAAGGACGGTTGAGTGACCTTCACGACCTGCACCGCGGTCACCTTGTACTCCGGACAGTTCGTCGCCCAATCGGAGTTGTCGGTCGTGACCACGTTCGCGCCCGATTCCGGAAAATGGAATGTCGTGTAGACCACGCCCGGCTGCACGCGATCGGTCACCAGCGCCCGCAGCACCGTGTCGCCCGCGCGGCTGGCCACGCCCACCCAATCACCGGTGGCGATGCCGCGCATCTGCGCATCGTGGGGATGAATCTCGAGACGGTCTTCATCGTACCGGACGATATTGTCAGTGCGACGCGTCTGCGCACCGACGTTGTATTGCGTCAGAACGCGGCCGGTAGTGAGGATCAGCGGGAAGCGACTCGAGGTCTGCTCGCTGGTCGGCACATACTCAGTGACGTAGAACTTGCCCTTGCCGCGCACGAACCGCCCGACGTGCATGGTCTGTGTGCCCGAAGGCGCCTCGGCGTTGCAGGGCCACTGGATGCTGCCAAGCTCATCGAGCTTCTGATAATTCACACCCGCGAAGGTCGGCGTGAGCGCAGCGATCTCATCCATGATCTCCGAGGGATGCGAGTAGTTCATGGGATAGCCGAGCGCGTTCGAAAGTCGCTGCGTGATCTCCCAGTCCTGCAGCCCGGCGAGCGGGTTCATGACCTTGCGCACCCGCGAGATGCGGCGTTCGGCGTTCGTGAACGTGCCGTCCTTCTCGAGGAACGTCGAACCCGGCAGGAAGATGTGCGCGTACTTCGCCGTTTCATTCAGAAAGAGATCCTGAATGACCACGCACTCCATCGCCGACAGCGCCGCCGTGACGTGCTGGGTGTTCGGATCGGACTGCGCCATGTCCTCGCCCTGGATGTACATGGCCTTGAAATCGCCTTCCAGAGCCGACTCGAACATGTTCGGTATGCGCAAGCCGGGCTCCGGGTCGAGCCGAACGCTCCATGCGGCTTCGAACGACGCGCGCACGGCGTCATCCGAAATGTGCCGGTAGCCGCTCAGCTCATGAGGGAAGGAGCCCATGTCGCACGATCCCTGCACGTTGTTCTGCCCGCGCAGCGGATTCACGCCGACGCCTTCGCGCCCCAGGTTGCCGGTGGCCATGGCGAGATTCGCGATGCACATGACCATCGTGGCGCCCTGGCTGTGCTCGGTCACTCCCAGACCATAATAGATCGCCGCATTCTCAGCGCTCGCATACAGCCGGGCCGCCCCCCGGACTTTCTCGGCGGGCACGCCGGTTACATCCGCCGTCGCCTCCGGCGAGCGGTCCGGGTGCGCCACGAACTGTTTCCACTTCTCGTAGGACGCCTGCTCGCAGCGCTCCGCGATATAAGACTCGCGCGTCAATCCCTCGGTCACCACCACATGCGCCATGGCGTTCATGAGCGCCACGTTCGTGCCAGGCCGCAACTGCAGATGATATTCCGCCTCGATGTGCGGCGTGCGCACCAGCCCGATCGCGCGCGGGTCCACGACCACGAGCTTGGCGCCTTGACGCAGCCGCCGCTTCAGCTGCGACGCGAACACCGGATGGCCTTCGGTGGGGTTGGCGCCAATCAGCAGAATGACGTCGGACTTCATCACCGAGTTGAACGCCTGCGTGCCGGCGGATTCGCCCAGGGTGTGTTTCAGACCATAACCGGTCGGCGAATGACACACTCGCGCACAGGTGTCCACGTTGTTGTTGCCGAAGGCTGCACGCACCAGCTTCTGGACCAGATAAGCCTCTTCGTTCGTGCAGCGCGAGGAGGTGATGCCGCCGATGGAATTGCGACCGTATTTCGCCTGGATGCGCTTGAACTCGCTGGCCGCGCGCTCGATGGCCTCTGTCCAGGACACTTCGCGCCACGGATCGGTGATCCGGGCGCGAACCATGGGTTTGAGCACACGATCACTGTGCGTGGCGTAGCCGTACGCGAATCGCCCTTTCACGCATGCGTGCCCCTGGTTCGCGTGACCGGCGCGATTCGGGACCATGCGCACGACGACCTCGTCTTTCATTTCGGCCTTGAATGAACAGCCGACTCCGCAGTAGGCGCAGGTGGTGGTCACGGCCTTCTCGGGCGCGGGCCCGGCGATCAGGCTTTTCTCCTGCAACGCCGTAGTCGGACACGCCTCGACGCAGGCGCCGCAGGAGACGCACTCCGAATCTATGAATCGCTCATCCTGGCTCGCGACCACGCGAGAGTCGAAGCCGCGCCCCTCGATGGTCAACGCGAACGTCCCTTGCACTTCGTCGCAAGCGCGCACGCAGCGCGAGCAGACGATGCAGGCGGAGGGATCGAAACGAAAATACGGATTGCTCTCGTCGAGCGGCGCCCCGAGATGTCGTGCGCCGTCCGCGCCATAGCGGTTCTCGGTCAGTCCGACGAGCTGCGCCATGGCCTTGAACTCAGTGCGAACCGGGACCTGGTCGCTGACGCACTCTGCAGGGTGATCCGACAGATACAGCTCCATCACGTTGCGCCGCAGACGCGTAAGCGCCTCGCTGCTGGTCTTGATCTTCATGCCCGCGGCGACCTGCGTGGTGCACGAGGCCGGATAGCCTTTGCGGCCTTCGATCTCGACGAGGCACAGGCGGCACGAGCCGAACGCCTTCAGAGTGTCCGTGGCGCAGAGCTTCGGAATCTGTTTGCGCATCATGGCCGCGGCGCGCATGACGGAAACGCCCGCCGGCACGGTGACCGTCTGGCCGTCGATCTCCACACTCACCAGCTCTGCGCTGTCGCTCGCCGGCGTCCCGAAGTCGTAGTAATCCAGCGAATACATGACTGGCCTCTGGCTAACCGCTTCTCAAGAAGTCGTCCCGGAAATGCCGCAGCGCGCTCCTGACCGGGAACGGCGCCATGCCGCCCAGCCCGCACAGCGAGCCTTCCACCATGGTCTCGCACAGATCCTCGAGCAGCTCGAGATTCTTGGCGCGATCCACATCCTTCAGGATGCGGTCGATCACTTCCACGCCGCGAGTGGATCCGATGCGGCACGGCGTGCACTTGCCGCAGGATTCGAGCGCGCAGAATTCCATGGCGTAGCGCGCCATGCGCGCCATATCGACCGTGTCGTCGAACGCCACGACGCCGCCGTGACCGAGCAGTGCGCCGATCTCGGCGAGCGCCTCGTAATCGATGATCGTGTCGAACTGCGATGCAGGCACGTAGGCGCCGAGCGGTCCACCGATCTGAACGGCGCGCAGCGGACGTCCAGACGCCGAGCCGCCGCCGTAGTCGTACAGCAGCTCACGCAGACTCAGACCGAACGCGCGCTCCACGAGCCCGCCTCGTTTGATGTTGCCGGCAAGCTGGATCGGCAGCGTGCCTCTCGAACGGCCCACTCCGTACTCACGATAGAACGTGGCGCCGCGATCGAGAATGAGCGGCGCGCTCGCGAGCGAGATCACGTTGTTCACGATCGTCGGCTGTCCGAACAGGCCCTTGATCGCGGGCAGCGGCGGGCGCACGCGCACTTCGCCGCGGCGGCCTTCCAGACTCTCGAGCATCGAGGTTTCCTCGCCGCAAATGTAGGCGCCGGCGCCGAGACGCACCTCGAGATCGAACGCCCGGCCGCTGCCCAGCACGTCCGCGCCCAGATAGCCGGCTCGATAGGCGGCCGCGATGGCCTCGGTCAGCACTCGATGCGCGTGCGGGTACTCGATGCGCAGGTAAATGAACCCGCGGCTCGCGCCCACCGCCATGCCTGCGATCGTCATGCCTTCTATGAGAGCGAACGGATCGCCTTCCATCAGCATGCGATCGGCGAACGTGCCCGAATCGCCCTCGTCGGCGTTGCAGGTCACGTATTTCTGCGGCGCTTGCGCCTCGAGTACGGTTTTCCACTTCAAGCCTGTAGGAAACGCCGCGCCGCCCCGGCCGCGCAGACCTGAGTCCGTCACGGCCTGCACGACCTCAGCGGGCTGCATGGATAACGCGTTGCGCAGACCCCGGTATCCCCCGTGCGCCACATAGTCCTCGAGATTCGAGGGTTCGATAACGCCGACGCGCTCGAACGTCAGGCGCTGCTGGCTGCTCAGGTAGGGAATGCGCTCGGTCGGGCCGAGCTGCAACGGATGCGCGCCGTTCCGCAGGAACTCAGCGTCGAACAGTGCGGGCGCGTCCTGCGCGCGAACAGGACCATAGGCGTAGCGCTCGCCGTCCACGACGACTTCCACCAGCGGCTCGAGCCAGTACATGCCGCGCGAGCCGTTGCGCCTGACGGTCAGGTCGATGTTGCGCGCGGCGGCCTCCTGCTCAATCGCGCGCGCCACCCGCTCGGCGCCCAGGGACAGCGCCGCCGCATCCCGCGGCACATACACCACGGCGCTCATGATTCTGCCTCGAGTTCGCCGATCAACTCGTCGAAGCGCCCTGGCGAGACCCGCCCGTGCAGCTCCTCATCGATCATGACCGCTGGTGAGCAGGCGCAGTTGCCCAGGCAGTACACCGGCTCGAGCGAGAATCGGCCGTCCGCCGTGGTCTCGTGGAAGCCGATCTGCAGCCGTTGCTGCGCGTGCGCCGCCAGCGCGTCGGCGTTCATGGACTGGCAGGCCTCGGCGCGGCAGATCTGCACGATGTGCCGACCGGGAGCACGACGCCGGAAGAAATGATAGAAACTGATGACGCCGTGCACCTCGGCGCGCGACAGATTCATGACGTCCGCGATCACCGGCACGGCGTCCGGCGGCACGTACCCGTACTCGCGCTGCACGGCGTGCAACACGAGCAACAACGAGCCCGGGCGGTCGGCGTGCTCGCGAACGATCTGCTCGATCGGCTTGTTCACCAGAAGTACTCCAGGCAAGCGCTGAACGACTGGCGTGCGGCGAGAACGATAGTTCGCCCCATCCCTGGTCTTACGACCAACGCCACTGCTGGCCATTCTGCTGGCCAGTAGCCTGCGGGCTCAATCAGAGCTTACTCAGATCATTGATGGGTAGGGCGGAGCGGCTTGGTCTGTCCCCCTCTGCGCAGGCTCTCACACTCTGGGCCTCGCTCGCGCGAATCCTCGCTGGCGCGCGGACTCATTGCGGCGCTGAACGATCGCCGCCCGGCCGCGAACTGTCGCACCGGCCCGGAACAGTCGGTTTACACGATCCTCGCTCCGAGCCGCAAGAAGCAGTCGTCACGGGCCTCGCCGGGCCTCATTCTTCGATTGTTCTCACGGCGAGAAATTGCGGCGGCTGTCGTGCGTAGATGTACGCACCCTCCGGCGATCGCCGGCGTCAGCGCCTAGTCGCGACCGTCGTACACGCAGCCGCTGGTGCACGTTTCGTGCACGATGACTTTGCTGAGCGCCGGCAGCACAGGCTTCGCCTCCCGCCAGATCCAGCGCGCGAGGTTCTCGCTGGTGGGGTTCTCGAGGCCAGGAACCTCGTTGAGAAAGTGATGGTCGAGCCGGTCGTAAATGGGCTGAAACGCCTTGCGTACGTCGGCGAAGTCCATCACCCAGCCGCTGTGCGCATCCACTGCGCCGCTCAGGCGCAGCTCGATGCGGAATGAGTGGCCGTGCAGGCGTGCGCACTTGTGTCCGGCAGGCACGTTCGGCAGCCGGTGCGCGGCCTCGATGGTGAAGATACGGTAGATTTCCATGCTCTCAGGATGCAGAAAGGCGCCGCATTGCGGCGCCTTTCATGCGCTGATTGCTGCTGCGGGCGGCGGTTACGCGGCCCGGCGTCGGCGTGAGCTCGACGCACAGCTACAGGCCCCGCACGTGCAGCGAATCGTGCTGCAGCCGCTGCACACCGTGAAGTCGACGGAGCCGAAATGCCGGCGGCATTGCTCGCAGTAAGGCTTGCGACGCCCGGCGCGCGCGCTGCGATACGTATCCACTTTGGCGGCCTGCTCGCTCGCCTGCTCCTCGGCGCAGGCGCCCAGATCCTTGCTCACAATGTCGCGCATGAACGTGCTTGCGCTCATGGAGTCGAGCTTGAACAGGCGCATCTGCTCGCGCGCCAGACCCATCTGAGCAATCGGATCGTAAATAACCGCGCCAAGCTTGGGATGAAAACAGACCTGAAACGAATCGCCGCTCATGATGAACGCTGCCGGGAGAGATCGAAAAAAGGGGACTTGAAGAAGGCGTAATTGTGCTGCAACGCAAGAGCCAGTTCAATCGGGGACTCTGCCTAATTTCTTCGAAAGGCGGAGTTTCAGGCGCGCGGAGACGCAGTGCGGAAATTCACGAGCGCTCACGCCTGCGTCGCGCTGTCGCAGGATTCCGGCAGCAGCGCGGCGCCCTGCTCACGCGGCCGCAAGACATAACACGAGTGGATGCGCGGGTTACGCTGAAAATCCTGAGGCAGCGTACGCCGCGTCAGATCCTCCACTTGAAAGTCGGACAGCCCGGCCGCGTCCAGGCGAAAGCGCGTGTAATTGTTGGAGAACACGATGAGGCCGCCGGGCGCGAGCAAGCGCGCCGCCGCGATGATGAGCGATGCATGATCGCGCTGCACATCGAAGTCTTCGCTCATCCGTTTCGAGCGAGAGTGCGTGGGCGGGTCGATGAATATGAGATCCCAGCGCCGGTCTTGGTCACGCTGCTTTGCCAGCCAGGCGAGGCAATCGGCTTGCACGAAGCCATGCTGCGGCCCCGCAAGTTGATTCAACGCAAGATTGCGTTTAGCCCAATCCAGGTAGGTGCGCGACATGTCCACCGTGGTGCTGGATACGGCGCCGCCGCCGACGGCGTAAACGGTCGCGGTTCCCGTATAAGCGAACAGGTTGAGAAAGCGCTTCCCGCGGGCGAGCTCGCCGATGTAGCGCCGCGTCAGGCGGTGATCGAGAAACAAGCCCGTATCCAGGTAATCGCTGAAGTTCACGGCGAAACGATAGGGCGTCTCGCGCACCACCTCGAACTCGCGCTCCTGACCGACCTTCTCATACTGCGCGCCATCCTTCTGCAGACGGCGCTCCCGCAGACGGATGCGCTCGGGCGCGACGCCCAGAACGTGAGGAATGACTGCGAGCGCCTCGTTGCGCCGCTGGCGCGCCGCAGCGGGATCGATGCTCCTGGGCGGCGCATACTCCTGCACGACGATCCAGCGCTGCCCTTCGCCGTCGCCGTACTCGTCTATCGCAAAGGCGTACTCGGGCATGTCGGCGTCGTAAACACGATAACAATCGACCGACTCGCGCCGCGCCCAGGATTGCAGGGATTTAAGATTCTTGCGCAGGCGATTGGCGAACATCTGCGCGCCGGGCCGCTCGCGCAGCGCCGCTGCGTCCGGGGGCGTACGCTGCGTACGAAAGTCCTCGGGAACGATTTCGAAGCGCAGCAGGCGACATTCGATCGGCCCGTTGAACAACGTGTGCGTGCGGCGCGCATTGACGCCGATCGCTTTTGCGAGCGGCGGATTTCCAGTGAGCACCGCCGCTTTCCAGCCTTGGAAGTGCTCACGCAGTTTTTCTCCCAGCGTGGCGTAAAGCTCTTGCAGGCGCTGCTGATCGCCGATCCGCTCTCCATATGGCGGGTTCACGGCGAGCAGTCCTGTGGACGCCTTGCTCACGCGCCGTAGTTGCGCGAGTTCGGCGCGCTCGATGTGGGCGAATCCGCGCAGGCGCGCTCGTTCGACGTTCTCGGTCGCGGCTCTCACCGCGGCTGGATCGCTGTCGTAGCCGCGCAGCGTGATGCGTTTCGACGCGCCGCTCTCACGCCGCGCGCGCGCCTCATCCAGCAAACGCTCCCACAGTCCGCGATCATGTCCCCGCCAACCGATGAAGCCGAAATAACTGCGCAGCACGCCCGGCGCGATATCCAGCGCGATCAGAGCGGCTTCGATCAACAGCGTGCCCGAGCCGCACATCGGATCGACGAAATCACCGTCCGAGGCCGCAATGGCAGGCCAGCCGCTGCGTAGCAGCATCGCCGCCGCCAGATTCTCCTTGAGCGGCGCGGCGACCCCCCGCCCGCGATAAGCGCGTCGGTGCAGGCTGTCGCCGGAAAGATCGAGACTGAGCGTCGCCCGCTCCCGGTCCAGGCGAACATCGATGCGCACATCCGGCTGATCGACGCGCACCGAAGGGCGCTCGCCGGTGCGTTCGCGAAGCTGATCGACGATCGCGTCCTTGGTTTTCAGCGCGCCGAAATGCGTGTGCGTAAGCCCGCGGGACGACCCGCCGAACTCGATCGCGATCGTGCGCCGCGGATCTATGTGCTCACGCCAGTCGATCGCGCTGACGCCCGCATAAAGCTCCTCGGGCGTAGCGGCGGGAAAGGCGGCCAGCGGCATGAGCACCCGGCTCGCCGTACGGGACCACAGACAGGCGCGATACGCCGTTTCCAGCGAACCCTCGAACTGCACGCCGAGGCGAAACTCGCGCGTGCTGGTCGCGCCGCAATCGCGCAGTTCGGCGGCGGTGAGATCGGCGACCCCGGGTGGGCAGGAGGCGAAGAACAGCATGGAAGTGGACAGCGTTGGCGGTTGGCGGTTAGCGGTTGGCAATTAACTATCCGTCATCCGCCGTCCGCTCCCCCGTCCAACGTCAGCAGCGGCCGGTAATGCTCGGGTCTTCGGTCGCGGAACACACCCCAGGCGTTGCGATACGCGCGGATGGCGTCGAGATCG
>Ga0079224_100008071_pt1 | contig 14220 bp, 7 predicted proteins | sample Stecom2015_FD_80414 | JGI IMG/M metagenome (GOLD analysis project Ga0079224, IMG submission 80414) | Agricultural soil microbial communities from Utah to study Nitrogen management - Steer compost 2015 | ecosystem: Environmental > Terrestrial > Soil > Agricultural land | place: USA: Utah...
CGCCCGGCGGCCGCATGCGCCGAGCGCGCGTGCGTTGGGGCAAAGGTGAGAGCGCATGGGTCGATACGCCGTTCCCGCTCGTGGCGTGCGGGACCACCACGTCCGCGCGCGGCCGCGGCGGGGAGCTCGGCGTGAACTCCCTGAACGTCGTGCGGATCTGCTCGGAGTCGATCGAGGTGACGCCCTACCTCCTGTCCATGCGCGAGGGCGGCTTCGAGGCGGGAGAGCCGACCGTGGTGCCCCGCTACCGCCGGGCCGGCACGCCCCCCTCGGACCGGGGACGCGAGCATGCGCCCTGATCCGGCGACGGGCCGGCACGACCTCGCGGCAACGACCTCCGTGGCGGGGCGGCGACGGAGATCTTCCGCGGAGGGATCGCGAGGTGGTGGCTGAGCGGTCGCGGGCCCTCCGCGCCGTCGTCCGCGGGCTCGTCGTGGCCGGCGGGTTCTGGGCGGGGGCCGCCCCCGCCGGGGCGCAGGCGGTAATTCCCGAGGTCGGTCAGGTGCGGTTCATCGGTAACGAGACGTTCCCGCAGGACTCGCTGGCTCGCGCCATCGCCACCCGGCCCACCCGATGCAAGCACTGGACGCTCCGACCGTTTTGCTGGACCGGATTCGATTTCGCGCGCGACCGCTTCGAGCTTCGACCACGCGAGCTGCCGCGGGACATGGTGCGCCTGCAAATCTGGTATCAGCAGCGTGGGTTCCGGGAGGTCGCGGTGGATACGCTGCCCACGACCTTCCGGGAGGACGGACGCGCGGTGGTCGGCTTCACCATCGACGAGGGGCGGCCGGTGCTGACGGAGCGCATCGACGTCGAAGGCGCCGGTGGCGACCCTGACACGGGCCTCGGCCCGGATCTCCTGGAGGACCTGCCGCTCCGGCAAGGCGATCGCCTGAATTCCCTGGCCCTCGACGCGACGCGCGACACGCTGATCCGGCGCCTCCGGGACCGGGGATACGCCCATGCGGACGTGCTCCGTCAATCGTTCATCCCCGCGGACCGGCCCTACGCGGCCGACGTGACGTTCGAGGTCGAGCCCGGCCGTCGTGCCCGCTACGGCGAGATCTCGGTCACGGGGACGCAGAGCCTGGACGTGGGCACCGTCGAACGGACGTTGCAGTTCCAGACGGGGGACCTCTACCGCGTGAGCCAGCTCGATGCCGCCCAGGGACGGCTGTTCGGGATGCAGATCGTGCGGAGCGCCCAGGTGCTGCCGAACCTCGATGCGGGGCCCGATTCCATCGTGCCCATCTCCGTGGACGTGCGGGAAGGCGACGCCTACCGGGTCCGGGCCGGAGCCGGCTGGACGAGCGCGGAATGCCTGAACGTGGAGTCGACGTGGACGAGTCGGAACTTCATGGGGGGTGCGCGTATTCTGCGTCTCCGGGCGCGCGCTTCGAACCTCCTGACCCGCGAGTTCGGGGATCTGCTCTGCAACGTGCCGAACCGCACGGGTGCCTACGAGGATCTCACGTGGGTCGCCTCGGCGGATTTCGCGCAGCCGTGGATCTTCTCCACGCGCAACTCCCTCGGGGCCTCGGTCTTCGCCGAGCGCCAGAGCGTGCCGGACATCTTCATCCGTCATGCGGTCGGCCTGGAGCTCGCGCTTACGCGCACGATCGGCCCGGGGACCCCGTTGACCCTATCCTATCGACCGGAGCGCTCCCGACTCGATGCCGCCGAGGTGCTGTTCTGCACGGGCCTCCTCATATGCTCACCGGAGGACGTGGCCGTTCTCAGCGGGACCAACATCCTCGCCCCCGTCGGCATCAACTTCACCCGCGACCGGGCGAACGACCTCCTGAACCCCAGCGACGGGTACAGGATGGCGATCGACGTCGAGCACGCAGCCGCATGGACTGGATCCGACTTCGCGTACGAGCGGGTGTCCGTCGAGGGTGCGTCGTACATGGCCCTGTCGCCGTCGACGGTGCTCGCGTCGCGCCTGCGGGTCGGCTGGGTAGGCTCCGGGGGGTTCGACGAGCTGGCCGGCACGGCCGGTGGGCCGCAGATCGTGCATCCGCAGAAGCGGTTCTACGCGGGTGGGGCCAACTCGGTGCGGGGGTTCGCGCAGAACCGACTGGGGCCACGGGTCCTGACCGTGCGGAATCCCGCCGTGCTCCTGACTCCCCTCCGAGGAGACGGAGGCGAAGGCGGCGGGAGGCCCCCCGTCTGCACCCCGGCGCAGCTGATGGACCTTTCCTGTGACGTGGGCGGCCTGGAGGACGAGGCCTTCCTCCCGCGCGCCACGGGAGGAACGCAGGTCTTCGAGGCGAACCTGGAGCTTCGGTTCGGGCTCGGCCGCGGGCTGGAGTTCGTCACCTTCGCGGACCTCGGCCAGGCGTGGGCCTCGGCGGCGACACCGGCGGTCGGCGATCTCGAGGTCGCGCCCGGGCTCGGCGTGCGGTTCCTCACCCCGGTGGGTCCGATCCGGATCGACCTCGGATATCGCTTCCGTGGCGCGGAGCGTCTGCCCGTCATCGTCGCGCAGATCGCGGAGGCGGAGGCCGGCCGGTGCGACGGCGCGAGTCCGCCCGCGGAGTGCGTGCCCTTCGGCGGCACCTACTACGTGCCGTCCGGGGACCTCAGCGTCCTCGAGACGCCCTTCCTGTACGGCGCGAGCGGCAGCTTCTGGCGTCGCGTCCAGCTCCACTTCTCGATCGGCCAGGCGTTCTGATGGCGCGGGGAGCGCACGGCAGCGAGGTGCCGCCGGCCGATGGGCCGTCCGGCCGTCCGGACGTCCGGACGTCGCCGGAGACGCAGTCCCGCCGCTCCCGCGGGCGCAGGTGGGCCGTCGCAGCCGTCCTGCTCGTTCTCCTCGCCATGGGATCCGGCGTCGCCGTGGTCCTGCAGACGAGCGCCGGCCAGGCGCTGGTGCTCGGAGCCGTGCTCGACCGGGCGCGGGCGTCGCTCGCGGGCGAGCTCAGGGTGGGCGGGGTCCGCAGCGGCATGCTCCTCACGGGTGCGACGCTGGAGGACGTGAGCCTCACCGACGCGGACGGACGCACGGTGCTGAGCGCGGACTCCATGGTGGTCCGCTACCTGCCGACAGGGCTGGTCGCGGGACCGCCCCGGCTACGCTCCGCAGTCTTCTGGGGGCTCGATCTCACGATCGCACGCTATGCGGAGGACGGTCCGCTCAACCTCGGTCGTCTGCTCGCGCCCTCCGGCCCGCCTCCGGATTCCGCGGAGGTGGGGGGGCGCTCCGCGCCCGGATTCCTGGTCACGCACATCGGCGTACGGGACGGTACCGTCTCGGTGCTCACGCCGGCCAAGGGGGAGACGGGCCGGGCGGTGGTGCCCGGCCCCGAAGGCCCGCTCGACCGGCTCGCCATGGAGCGGTTGTCCCTCGATCTCGAGGATGTGTCGTTCCGCCCCGGCGAAGAAGACCTCGTGTCGGCGGACCTCGCGGCGCTCGCGATGCACCTCGGTCTGCCGTCGGCGAAGGAGCCGCTCGAGATCACCGAGGCCTTCGGACGGGTGACGTACGGGGACGCCGGGCTGCGCATAGTGGACGGCCTGTTCCGGCTGCCGGGGACGCTCGTGAGCGGCAGCGTCGGCCTCGGCCCCGGGGAAGACCCCGCATCCGACGGATGGGGCCTGGCCGCCGACCTCACCGTCGACGATTGGGGCTCGCTGGCGGACCTGCGCTGGCTGGATCCGCGTGTGCCCGACGGCACCTTTCGAGGCGCCACCACCCTCTCCCTTCACGAGGGCGCGGACGTCCGACTCGACCACGTCGAGGTCCGCTTGCCCGCGAGCAATCTGAGCATGTCGGGGGGGATCGCCCTGGCGGACGGGGCAACCATGCCGGACGGGCTGCGCCTCCGGAGCCTGGACGTGACCGTGAGCCCGCTGCTGCTGTCCCGGCTGGAGCCGTGGCTCGACCGTCGCCTTCCGCTGGAAGGGTGGCTGAGCGGCCGTGCGAGCTTCTCCGGGCCTCTGGAAGCGCTCGACGTGGACGGTCGGCTGACCCTCGTCCCCTCCGATCTCGGCGGCCTCCCGACGACGGCCGACTATGCCGGACGGGTGCACCTCGGCGACAGGTGGGGCTGGACGGGCTTCGAGGCCCGGCTCGATCCGGTGAACTGGGCCCTCGTGAGGATCCTCGCTCCAGCGCTGGACCTGGATGGAACCGGCTCGGCCCGCGTCGAGCTCGAAGGGCGGACGGACGGCAGGATCGGCATCGTCGCGGAGGTCGAGCACGTGCCGGAGCGCCTCCCCGCGTCGTGGGTCTTCGCCCGCGGCACGCTCGAGCGGTCGGACGGGACGTGGCTCGCGGACCTGTCCGGGGACGCGGCGCCCCTCTCACTCGCGACCTTCGCCCCCTTCGCGCCGGAGGCGGAGCTCCGGGGCTTCCTCCGCGGCCCGATCTCCGCCACCGGCCCTCTCGAGGCGATGGCGCTCACCGCCAGCCTGGCGGCGGATCGAGGCGCCATAGACGTCGCCGGAACCCTGAACCTGCGTGATCCCGCCTCCCGTTATCGCCTCGACGTCGAAGCCGAGACGCTGGCGCTGTCGGAGCTCACCGCCCGCGCTCCCGATCCGTCGGAGTGGAGCGGGCGCATCTCCGTCGACGGCAGCGGCCTCACGCTGGACGCGCTCGAGGGAAGCGGCTCGATCGAGGTGTACCGCACGCGCATGGGCCGGCTCGCGATCGACAGTCTGGCCGGGCGTGTCCGGGCGGGCGACGGCGTGCTCATCGCGGATACGCTCGCCGCTGCGATCGCGGGTGCGAGCCTCCACGGCCATGGCCAGCTGGGCCTCCGGAGCGACCGTGAGGGCACCGCGACGATCGAATTCGAGGCTCCGTCGCTGCTGGGCTTCCGGTCTCTGGTCATGGGGGACTCCCTGCTCGTACGCGACGAGATGTCCACGCTCGAGCTGGAGTTCCTCCGCTCGGGGGGCGTCGATCCCGACACCCTCCCCACCGCCGAGGAAGTGCGCATGGAAGGCGCCGTCCAGGGCACCGCGGAGCTGTCCGGGAGGTTGGACCGGCTCGACCTGGCCTTGTCGGCGCGCCTCGTCGGAGGGGCCTTCCGTAGCGACCAGGTGGACTCGCTCCGCCTGGAGCTGACGGCTTCCGATCTCCCGTCGACCCACGGACGGTGGGAGCTGGAGGCCGAGGCGGCCGACTTGATCTGGGAAGGACGCTCGTTCAGCCGTGCCGTCGTCGAGGGCCGGATGGTGGACCGAACCGGCGACGGCTCCATTCTCGTGGAGCGGGGGGAGGTCGAGCGGTACGCTGCCGCCGGCGCCTTCTCCCTCGATTCCCTGGGCGGCGCCGTCGACCTCGCGGAAGCCACGGCGGCCATCGAGGACCAGAGCTGGCGCCTCGCGGGTCCGACCGGCATCCGCTGGTCCGCGGGCGTGCTCTCCGTCGACAGCGTCGAAGTGCGCCGCGAGGGACCCGACCCCATGCGGATGACCGCGGCCGGCACGATCGCCCGCGGCGGCGCTTCCGACTTCCGACTCGACGTCGAGGGGCTGCATCTCGACCGGATCCGTGTGGTCACCCAATCCGACGCGCTCGACCTCGCCGGGCACATGGACCTCACGGTCGACATCACCGGTCCTGCGGAATCTCCGACGGTCACCGGCGCGTTCGAGATCTTCGAGCCGCGGTTTCGCACCATGAGCCTTTCCCGTCTCGAGGGATCCCTCGACTACGGCGACCGCCTCGCATCGGTCCGCGTGGAGGCCTGGGACGGCGAGCGGCGCGCCCTCACCGGCGCCGGGACCATCCCGATCGACCTGTCTCTGCAGGAGGTCGAAACGCGTCAGGTCGACCTGCCGATGGACCTGCACGTCGAAGCGGATTCGCTCGGCGCGGCGCTGGCCCTCGCCTACTTCCAGTCCCTCCAGGACGTGACGGGCACGGTGTCGGCCGCGGTCGATCTGCGCGGCACCACCCGTGACCCCGTGCCCTCGGGCTCCGTCGACCTCCAGGGGGCGTCGTGGACCGTCGAGGCGCTCGGCGTCCGTCACCAGGACGTGTCCGGCACGCTCACGCTCACGCCCGACCAGAACATCGACGTGCGGCTGACGACGCGTGGACAGGGCGCTTCGGACGTCACCGGCACCATCGGGCTGTCGCCCCTGTCCGACCCCACGCTCGACCTGGACATCGTCTTCGACCGCTTCCGGGCCATGCAACGCCGAGACATGGACGGTACGATCAGCGGGGCGCTCCACCTCGGAGGGAGCTATCAGAGACCCCTGATCGAGGGAACGGTCACGGTGGACGAGGGCACGCTCTTCGTGGAGGAGTTCTCGCGGAGCGCGGGCGTCGTCGATCTCAGCGACCCGCGGCTGTTCACACAGGGCCTTGCGGTCGACACGACGGTCTTCATGACCCAGCCGATCCTGGCCGACGTGCGGAACCCGTTCCTCGACAACCTGCGCCTGGACGTCGACCTGTCCGTGCCCAGGAACATGTGGCTCCGCTCCACGACGATGAACGTCGAGATGGGCGGCGAGCTCCTCGTGCGCTACGACCGGAGCGCGGGCGACCTCGTGCTCGTCGGCGAGCTGCTCGCGCTCCGGGGCACCTACCTCGTGCTCGGGCGCACGTTCGAGGTGGACGAGGGCGTGGCGTCCTTCATCGGGACCCCGGGCGTGAACCCGACCCTCGCCATCACGGCCTCGACACGGATCCGTCCCATGAGTGACGAGGACGATCCCGTGCGGGTCATCGCGACCGTCGAGGGTACCCTCGTGCAGCCGCGGGTCACCCTCACGTCCGAGGACGGCGAGCTCTCCCAATCCGATCTGATCTCGTACATGGTCTTCGGCCGCGCCGCGGCCGACCTGGGGCGGGACCAGCAGTCGGCGGTGAGCACCTTCGGAGGAGGGCTCACCTACTTCACCAGCAGCTTCATCAGCCAGTTCGGCGGGGTCGTGGCCCAGAACCTCGGGCTGGACTATCTCGCGGTCTCTTCGCCCGACGTGATCACGGGGGGCATCGGCGAGCTGAGGGGCACCCAGGTCGAGGTCGGCCGCTACATCGGCGACCGGGTCTTCGTCATGTTCGTGCTGCGGCCCGGTGTCGTCGGGCGGGAAGCCGCCGAGCAGGGCGTCGACCAGTTCGGGGGCGTGCGCGTGGAATGGGCGCTCACCGAGGCCTACAACGTGGAGGCCTTCATCGAGGACAGGCTCCTCCGCAGCGGCGGCGGTGGGCTGGCGGGCGAAGGTCTCGGTGACGAACAGATCCTCGGCATCCTGCTGTTCCGGGAGTGGGGGTACAACGACTGACGACCCGGGATCTCGCATGCCCGCGGGCACGTCTCGAGCGTTTCTCCGCAAGGGCGCCGGGGCGGCAACTCGGGCGCGTGATCCGGTGTATCCAGTGCGGGCTCGAATCCAGGCATGGGTGCGGCCCCCTGTTGGAAGTCCACGTGAAGCGATGGAGATGAAATCGATGCAGATGATCAAGGTCTTCGGGTTGATGACCGGCCTCACGGTGCTGCTCGTGGCCTTCGGATCGTATCTGGGCGGCTCCAACGGGGCCGTGCTCTTCTTCGTCATGGCGGCCGTCATGAACTTCGGGATGTACTGGTTCAGCGACCGGGCCGTCTTGAAGATGTACAAGGCCCGCGTGGTCGGGCCGGCCGACGCGCCGGACCTTTATGGCATGGTCGACCGGCTGCGCCAGAGCGCGGATCTGCCGATGCCCACGGTAGCGATCGCGCCCTCCGAGCAGCCGAATGCCTTCGCGACGGGCCGGAATCCGTCACACGCGGTGGTGTGCATGACGTCGGGCATTCTTCGTACCCTGTCGCAGCGGGAGCTCGAGGGTGTGATCGCGCATGAGCTCGCGCACATCAAGCACCGGCACATGCTGGTGGGGACGGTAGCGGCGACCATGGCCGGCGCCGTGACCATGCTGGCGAGCATCGCGCGCTGGGGGCTCATCCTCGGAGGGTTCGGTGGTCGGGACGGCCAGGACCGGAACCCGTTCGCGATGCTCGTGATGCTCATCGTGGCGCCGCTCGCGGCGGCGATCGTCCAGATGGCCATCAGCCGTCAGAACGAGTTCCAGGCGGACGCGAGCGCGGCACGCATCACCGGCGACCCCGGCGGATTGGCGTCTGCGCTCCAGCGGCTCGAGGCCGGCGCGAAGCGCATCCCGATGGACGTGAACCCGGCGGCGGCACAGCTGGCCATCGTGAACCCGCTCGCCGGCGTCCGGGGTCAGGCCTTCCTGGGCTTGTTCCGGACGCACCCGCCCACCGAGGCGCGCATCGAACGGCTCCGGGCGATCCGGCTGTAGCGCGAACGGGCGGGCCCGCGCTCCGAAGCGGCGAGCAGTCGATCTCGGGGCGTCGGGCTGCGCCTACGTCGTGTCCGGTCTGAGCACCAGGAGCGGGAGCGGGCTCGAGCGAAGCACCTTGTCCGCCACGCTCCCCAGCACCATCCGGCGGAGCCCCCCATGGCCGTGGGTCGCCAGGGCGACGAGGTCCGCGCGGGCGTCCTGCGCCATCGTGGGGATCGCGGCACCGGCCGAACCGCTCTCCATCAGCTTGATCTCGACGGAGCGGCCGTCCGCGCGGAGCCGTTCGGCCACGCCTTCGAGATAGGTCTCGGCCTCTTCGCGGACGCGCACGGCATCGTCGGGCATCAACGGAAGCAGGTCACCGCCCAGCAGGAGCCCGGTCGTGAGGACGTGGGCGAGAATCAGGCGGCCCCCGGTTGCGTCGGCCAGCGCGGCCGCCGGGGGCAGCACCGCCTCCGCGAGGTCGGACCCGTCGAGCGCCACCATGATCCGGCGGATGGACCCCGCCTCCACGCCTGTCTCGTCCTCCTCCTCCGGGTGCACGAGGATGACGGGCACCGTCGTATGGCGCACCAGGCCGTCCGCCACGCTGCCGAGCCACATGCGGTTCGCCCCCGACCGGCCGTGCGTGGTCATCACGATCGCATCGGCACCGACCGCTTCGGCGTGCTCGGCGATGGCGTCGGCGACCCGCCGCCCTTCGACGACGGCGGCGTGCGCGGCCACCCCCTCCCGTCCGATCCGCTCCGCGGTCTCGTCGAGACGGGCGATGGCCTCCTCGCGATGACGGGCCGCGTACGCGTCGAGGTCGAGTCCCTGGTATTGGAACTGCGTCGACGACAGGAGGTGGCCCGGAACCGGGGGCTGCTGCACCTGGAGCAGGTGGAGCGCCGCGGACGAGCCACGGGCGATGGTGGTCGCGAGGGGCAGGCTGCGCTCGCTGAACGCGGAGCCATCGAGCGGCACGAGCAGCGACTTGAACATCGAACCCCCTTGAGCTGGATCGAGCGGGACCACGGCGATGCCACGGACCCCTGGTGCGAAGACGTCCCCCGCGCCCTCCGGAAGATGCGGCATGTCACGTGCCACCGCAGCGCGAGCGTCGGCGCCGGATTGAGCGTGGCTCGTCCGCCGGGTTAGTTTTGCAGGCTATGCCAAGCCCCAAGACCCATCCCGCCCCCGTCTCCCCGAGGCTCGACGAGAAGCTCGTCGTGAGGGGGGCGCGAGAGCACAACCTGCGAAACATCGACGTCGAGCTCCCGCGCGAGCGCCTGGTGGTGATCACCGGTCTCTCGGGATCCGGCAAATCCTCCCTCGCCTTCGACACGATCTACGCCGAGGGGCAGCGCCGGTACGTGGAGTCGCTGTCCGCCTACGCCCGGCAGTTCCTGGGCCTGATGGAGAAGCCCGACGTCGACTCGATCGAGGGGCTGTCGCCGGCGATCTCCATCGAGCAGAAGACGGTGAGCCGCAACCCGCGCTCGACGGTCGGTACGGTCACGGAGATCTACGATTATCTGCGCCTCCTCTGGGCGCGGGCGGGCACGCCGCACTGCCCGACGTGCGGCGAGCCCGTCCTGCGTCAATCCGCGACGCAGATCGTGGACCGGCTGCTCGGGTTCCCCGAGGGCACCCGCGTCGAGCTCCTGGCTCCCCTCGTGCGCGGCCGGAAGGGCGAGTTCCGGGACGTCTTCGAGAAGGCGCGCAAGGAAGGCTTCGTGCGGGTGCGCGTCGACGGCGAGACGTACGACCTCACCGATCCGCCGAAGCTGAACCGGTACGAGAACCACAACGTTGCGGTCGTGGTCGACCGCCTCGTGCTGCGTGCGAAGGACCGGGACCGCATCGCCGATTCGGTCGAGACCGCGCTCCGGTCCGGGGGGGGCGTGCTCGAGGTGGTGGAGCACGGCGGCGACGAGCCCCTCACGCACGTGTTCAGCGAGCACTACGCGTGCGCCAACTGCGGCACCAGCCTTCCGGAGCTCGAGCCCCGGCAGTTCTCGTTCAATTCTCCCTACGGTGCCTGCGAGGAGTGCGGCGGTCTGGGCACACGCAAGGAGGTGAACCCGGATCTGCTCACGGCGGATCCGAGCGTCTCGATCCTCGAGGGGGTGATTCTGCCCTGGGGCGACCCGTCCGGCCAGCTCCGGCGCTCCGTCATCCCCGGCCTCGCCGAGGCGTACGAGTTTCAACCCAACACGGCCTGGGGCAAGCTGCCCGAAGACGTCCGCCACGCGATCCTCCACGGCTCCGGGACCATGAAGATCCGCTTTCCCTACAAGGCGGGGAGCGACCGGAAGGGCGGGTACTACGAGGACCTGTGGGAAGGCGTGGTCGCCAACGTCTCGCGACGCTACCACGAGACCGGATCGGACGCGGTCCGGGCGCAGCTCGACGAGTACATGTCGACGCTCCCCTGCACGGCGTGCGGAGGCAGCCGGCTGCAAGCCGCGTCCCGGGCGGTCACGATCCGTGGGCGCTCCCTCGGCGACATCGTCGAGATGTCGATCACCGAGGTCGCGGACTTCTTCGGGTCGCTCACCGTCCGTTATCCCGGCGAGGCGCCCAGGCCGGGGTCCGGCGGGGCGGAGCCGGCGTTACCCGGAGAGATCGCCGGCCCGATCCTGAAGGAGGTCCTGGAGCGCCTGCGCTTCCTGCGGGATGTCGGCCTCGGCTACCTGACGCTCGGCCGCGCGGCCGGCACCCTCTCCGGTGGAGAGGCACAGCGCATCCGGCTCGCCACGCAGATCGGGAGTCGGCTGGTCGGCGTGCTGTACATCCTCGACGAGCCGTCGATCGGGCTCCACCAGCGCGACAACGACCGGCTGCTGGCGACGCTCCGGACGCTCCGGGATCTCGGCAACACGGTCGTCGTCGTGGAGCACGACGAGGACACCATCCGGGCCGCCGACTACGTCGTGGACCTGGGTCCGGGCGCGGGCCGGCACGGGGGCGAGGTGGTCGCGGCCGGCACCCTCGACGTGGTGCTGGCCGAGAAGCGATCGCTCACGGGGGCGTACCTGCGGGGCGACCGCGAGATTCCGCTGCCGGAACGCCGCCGCGACGTCGATCCCGAGCGGGCGCTCGTCGTCCGTGGAGCCCGGGGCAACAACCTGCGCGGCCTCGACGTCCGCTTCCCGCTCGGGACGTTCCTGTGCGTGACCGGGGTCAGCGGATCCGGCAAGTCGACGCTGGTCAACGAGACGCTGTACCACGCGCTCTCCCGCAAGCTGCACCGGAGCAAGCTCGTGCCGGCGTCGCACGACCACATCGAGGGCGTCGAGCAGGTGGACAAGGTCATCGACGTCGACCAGTCGCCGATCGGGCGCACACCGCGCTCGAACCCCGCGACCTACACGGGCCTCTTCACCCCGATCCGGGACCTGTTCGCCAACCTGCCGGAGTCCCAGATGCGCGGCTACGGCCCCGGCCGCTTCTCGTTCAACGTGAAGGGTGGACGGTGCGAGGCGTGCCAGGGCGACGGCCTGGTGAAGATCGAGATGCACTTCCTGCCCGACGTCTACGTGCCGTGCGACGTGTGCAGGGGGCGCCGCTACAACCGCGAGACGCTCGACGTCTACTACAAGGGCCGCAATATCGCGGACGTGCTCGACATGACGGTCGAGGACGCGCTCGATTTCTTCGACGCCGTGCCGCGTATCAAGACGAAGCTGCAGACGCTGCACGACGTCGGGCTCGGGTACATCCACCTCGGCCAGTCCGCCACGACGCTCTCCGGCGGCGAGGCGCAGCGCGTGAAGCTCGCGACGGAGCTGTCGAAGCGCGCCACGGGCAGCACCGTCTACATCCTCGACGAGCCGACGACCGGCCTCCACTTCGAAGACGTGCGCGTCCTGCTCGAGGTCCTGCACCGGCTCGCGGATCTCGGCAACACCGTCGTGGTCATCGAGCACAACCTCCACGTCATCAAGACCGCGGACTGGATCATCGATCTGGGGCCCGAGGGCGGGGCGGAGGGCGGCCGCGTCCTCGTGGAGGGGGCACCGGAGGACGTGGCGCGGTGTGAGGGGTCGTACACCGGTCAGCATCTGAGGGCATTGCTGCCGTAGGTCCGGCCGGCCCGGCCCCGTGACGGCGGACGCCGACGGCAGAGTGACGCGATCCGTCCGGACGTCACCGATGCGGCTCCGCACCGGACCCCTTACCTTACCGGTCCGTCGGAAACCGTACCTGGTGTGCCGCCGTAGGGATGCCACACGACGCGCGGACCGCCGGGCCGGATCACGACCCGCCGCCGCGTGGGGCGCTTCCGTCCGCATGGACACAGCACACGGAGCACGCATGGTTACCGGAGAGGATCTCGAAAGCTTCCTGATCCGCATGGATCTGGACTGGGAGGAGGTCGACGACGGGATGTACCTCGTCCGCGGCCGGAACAGTGGGCTGCCCATGGTGGTTCATCACACGGACACCCTGCTCCTCAGCCGCCTCAAGGTGATGGACATGCCTGCGGCGCCCACTGGGGCGGATCTCTACCGTACCTTGCTCGAGTTGAACGCCACCGACGTGATCCACGGCGCGTACGGCATCGAGGACGGGGAGCTCATCCTGAGCGACACCCTCGAGCTGGAGACGCTCGACCTCCTCGAGCTGCAGGCGTCCATGGAGTCGATCGAGCTGGCGGCCACGAGTCACATGGAGCGCATCCGGTCGCTGGCCGGGGCGGGGGCGGAGGAGTAACCGATGGGCATCTTCCACAAGCTTTCGACCGTCATCAAGTCGAACATCAACGATCTCATCTCTCGGGCCGAGAACCCCGAGAAGATGTTGAATCAGATCATCATCGACATGCGCGACCAGCTCGCGAAGGCGAAGCGCGAGGTCGCGGGCGCCATCGCCGACGAGCGGAAGCTCAAGTCGCAGCTCGACGCCGAGGTGAAGCAGGCGCGCGATTGGCAGCACCGCGCGATGCTGGCCGTGAAGGAGGGTCGTGACGATCTGGCCAAGCAGGCGCTGATCCGGCAGAAGGAGCACACCGATCGGGCGCACGTCCTGCAGCAGACGTGGGAGACTCAGGCCGGTGAGACGGAGAAGCTCAAGGGCTCGCTCCGCCAGCTCAACGACAAGATCGAGGAAGCCAAGCGCAAGCGTAACCTCCTGGTCGCAAAGCAGAAGCGTGCCCAGGCCCAGCGTCGGATCCACGAGACGATGTCCGGTCTGTCCGACACTTCCGCGTTCGAGGCCTTCAACAGGATGGCCGACAAGATCGAGGAGGAGGAGCGCCGCAGCGTCGCGCACGCCGAGGTCAACGAGGCGCTCTCCGGCGACACGCTCGAGACCGAGTTCCTGCGCCTCGAGTCGGGGCCGGGCGGCGCGGACGTCGAGGACCAGCTCCTCGCGCTCAAGCAGGAGATGGGGCTGATTGCCGCGCCGAGGGATGCCGAGGAGCAGCGCCGCCTGAGCTCCGGCGACGGACAGGTCGGCGGAGGCATTCAGGACGCGGAGGTCGAGGAGTCCGCGGAGGGCGACGATGCGATCCCCGAGGCGGAGTTGCTGTCGGAGTTCGATCGGATGGAGCAAAGGCACTCCAAATCCTGAGCTTTCGTGGAGTGGGCGAGCGCGTGGGCGCACACCTCGGGGGGCGCTTCGCTCCGGAACACTTTGCGTTCCGAGCCCCCTCGGCGCGCACCCACGCGCTCGCCCCGATCATTTGAGCTCGGTTCTTCGTAACGACGGCTAGCGCTGCGGGCGGGGCGGCCACGTGCTCGACCCCTACCCGCACCGACGTCCCGGCGGGCTGACGGCTGCCGGGCAGGAGCCAGCCCCCGATGACACGGCCTTCCCATGGAACCCTGGTCGCCTGTTCCCTTGCGGCCGTGTTGGTCGCGTGCGGTGTCGGCGGCGGGACCGGGCCCGCCGCGCACCCCGCGAGCACGCGTGTGGCGGTGGGGGCGGCGCCCGCGACTGCGGCGGACGCGGCG
>Ga0079224_100008072_pt1 | contig 14220 bp, 14 predicted proteins | sample Stecom2015_FD_80414 | JGI IMG/M metagenome (GOLD analysis project Ga0079224, IMG submission 80414) | Agricultural soil microbial communities from Utah to study Nitrogen management - Steer compost 2015 | ecosystem: Environmental > Terrestrial > Soil > Agricultural land | place: USA: Utah...
CAAGGCGAATATGTAACTTTGCGCCATGTCCGAAAAAATTATCATTCTTGATTTTGGCTCGCAATATACACAGCTAATAGCACGCCGTGTTCGTGAGCTTAACGTTTATTGCGAAATTCATCCATATAACAACTTGCCTGCATTTGACGATGAAGTGAAAGGAGTTATCTTTTCCGGCAGTCCTTATTCTGTTAGGCAAGAGGATGCACCTCAAATCGATTATGCCAGCATTCAAAATCGTTTTCCGTTATTGGCCGTTTGCTATGGCGCTCAGTATCTGGCACAACAGTCCGGAGGAGAGGTATTGCCCTCGGAAATTCGGGAATACGGACGTGCCAATTTGCAATTTGTGAACCAGGAAAGTGCCTTATTGAAAGGCGTACCTGTGCAATCACAAGTGTGGATGTCTCATGGAGATACTATTAAAGAAATACCTTCCAATTTTAAGATTATCGCCAGTACGGACAAAGTACGTGTGGCGGCGTACGAGATAGAAGGTACGCGCACGTATGGTATCCAATTCCACCCGGAGGTGACACACAGCACCGACGGACAAGTATTGTTAAAGAATTTTGTCGTTGATATATGTGGTTGCTCGCAAGACTGGACGCCTAATACCTTTGTAGAAACAACGATAGCTGAACTGAAAGCACAATTAGGAGACGATCACGTGATCATGGCATTATCTGGCGGTGTGGATTCTACTGTAGCCGCTGTATTATTGCACCAAGCTATTGGAAAAAATCTACACTGTATTTTTGTTGATCATGGGTTACTTCGTAAAAATGAATACGAACAAGTATTGGATTCATATAAAAATATGGGACTCAATATTAAAGGGATTAATGCGAAAGAATTGTTTTTTGGTCGTTTAGCAGGTGTTTCAGAGCCTGAACAAAAACGGAAAATAATTGGTGCATCCTTTATTGATGTCTTCGACCAAGCTTCTAAAGATATTCAACATGAATTGCCAGAAGGAATTGAAGCAAAATGGTTAGGACAAGGTACGATCTATCCCGATGTTATTGAATCGATTTCTGTGAAAGGCCCGTCGGCAACTATTAAATCGCACCATAATGTTGGAGGTTTGCCCGACTTTATGAAACTGAAAGTGGTAGAGCCACTGAAAGCGCTGTTTAAGGATGAGGTACGCCGTGTAGGGAAAACATTGGACGTGGATTCCAATATTTTGGGACGCCATCCTTTCCCAGGACCGGGGCTTGCTATCCGTGTGCTTGGCGACATTACGGAAGAAAAGGTACGAATTTTGCAGGAAGCTGATGACATCTATATTCGTAATTTAAAAGAAGCGGGATGGTATGATAAAGTATGGCAGGCAGGAACCATTTTTCTACCTGTACAGTCTGTAGGCGTCATGGGCGATGAGCGTACATATGAACACGTGGTAGCCTTACGTGCAGTGGGCTCGTTAGACGGTATGACAGCAGATTGGATTCACTTGCCATACGATTTGTTAGCAAAAATTTCAAACGAAATCATCAATCATGTTAAAGGAATCAACAGAGTTGTCTATGATATCAGTTCAAAACCCCCAGCAACAATTGAGTGGGAATAAGCGATTATTCGTGTGGGCATTGACGCTGCTCCTTATTTTAGGAGCTTGTTCGCCTAAGACCAGGGTATTAAAATCGCCTGACCATCGTGGTGGAAATGTGGGGGGGACTATCCCAAAAGAGGATAAGCCGGAAGTTGCGGATAAAGAAAAAACAGCAGAAGACGTTCGTAAAGCGGAAGCGGCTAGAAATAGTGTGGCGTTGATTCTACCTTTTCAATTAGATAAGGTTTCGCCACATATGTTATCAAAAGAAGATGTTAATCGCTCGGCAATTGCCCTTGATTTTTATCAAGGTTTTCAATTAGGATTAGATGAATTAGCGCAAAAAGGTCGCTCTTTTTCGCTTAATGTAATTGATTCGCGCGATAATGAGATGCATAATCAATCTATTGCAAAATCAGAGGAAGTTTCAAATGCTGCTTTGATTGTCGGACCCGTATTTCCGAAGGAAATAACCACATTTGGTTCACATCTTTCAAATAAAAATGTACTGCAGGTAAATCCCTTGGCGGCCTCAAGGGCACGGGAATTTAGCTTGCCGAATTTGGTCTCTTTAACACCATCTATTGACGTACATACCAAAGCCATGGCTCAACGTGTGGCTCGTGATTATAAAACGGGAGACGTCGTCATCATCTACAACACTACGGATAATGATAGCCGGCAGTTTTTAGGGACCTTTTTATCAGAATTGAAAAAAGCAAAACCGTCTATTCAAGTCCGCTCGGTATCGTCGATTCCCCAATTAAACGAAGAAATTAGTTTAACAGGAACAAACCTAATAGTTGCCGGTACGACCGATAGATTTCAATTGCGTTCTTTTGTGAGTAATTTAGAAGCAAAGTCTTCGGAGGAATTCTACATGTTTCGCTTGTACGGACATCCTTTGTGGGATCGCATAGATTTCAGTATATATGAGCGATTTGGTGATTTCCGTCCGGTAATCACCTCAGAAAGCCACTTGAAAACAGGGGCAAGAGGCATGAACGAATTTAAAGATAAATATTATGCTTTATATAGTGTTAATCCTTCGGAGTATTCCTATAAAGGATATGACGCAGCCAGATATTTTGGGAATCTATTAGCGAAATATGGCGACAATTATTCCGAACATATCACAAAAGAAAAATTCGAAGGCTTATTCAGCACTTATTCGTTTGATTATAACGAGGCTTGGGGTTTTGTGAATAACGCTGTTTCGTTTAAAAGCTATCAAGGCTCGTCGTTTCAATTAAATTAATATGGAGATTAACCCACGCAGGGTCGAGCAGCAGTTGCGGAATTTTCAACGGGCAATAGACGATTATGATAATACAGAGCCTTTTGCTCGATTTCTTACCAGATTTTTTAAAGAAAATAAACAAATGGGGTCATCTGATAGACGGATGACCTCCCGTTTATGTTATAATTTATTCCGATTAGGACGTTCCCTTATAGATTTACCGATAGTTGACCGTCTTGTTGTTGGCGAATTTTTGTGTGAAACCCAGAGTGCTCTTGTAGAACTTTATCAACCAGATTGGGCTTCCAATATTGGTGCTTCTTTAGAAGAAAAGTTACTTTTTTTAGAGAAACGGGGTTACCATGTAGTAAATCATCTTTTTCCTTTTTCTTCTTATTTGTCACCAGCTATTGATGAGGAACAATTTGTATTAAGCCATTTGGTACAACCCGACTTATTCATTCGTGTACGGCAAAATAATAAAGTAGTTGTAGAGCGGGAGCTTGCCGAGCACGGAATTGCCTTTACACATGTTTTGGGGAATGCTTACCGTTTAGAAAATGGGAGTAAGTTGCAGAATATAAGAAAGATAGAGGGGTTATATGAAGTGCAGGATTTATCCTCTCAGCAAAGCCTCGAAGGTCTTTCGCTAACACCGGGAGAACGATGGTGGGACGCGTGTGCCGCTTCGGGCGGAAAATCCCTTTTGTTAGTAGACCGTTGTCCGCTTATTGATCTGTTGGTTTCAGACATACGGTTAAGTATACTCCGCAATCTGGATGAGCGTTTTGATAGAGCAAAGATAAAAACGAAGTATAGGAAGAAGGTACTGGATTTAACGCAGGATATCGGTCATCTGATGGACGGAGAAGCCTTTGATGCTATATTGGTTGACGCACCTTGCTCTGGTTCCGGAACTTGGGGACGGACGCCCGAGATGCTCAGTCAGTTTGACGAAAAAAAGATACAAACTTTTGTTACCCTTCAACGTCAAATCGTTGACACTGTCGTCCGTTACCTTAAGCCTCAAGGAAAATTAATGTACATCACCTGTTCGGTATTTGAGGCAGAAAATGAACAGCTTATCCGTTACCTGGAAGAAGAACATGGACTAGTGGTGGAAGAAGGCGGCATTATTAAAGGGTACAATAGAAAATCGGACAGTATGTTTGCCGTCCGACTCCGAAAAATTTAATCGCATTTACCAGGGATAACCAATACCGGGCAATTTGCTTTTCGTATAACTGATTCGGATACGCTACCCGATATAAAATGTTCAAAACCGGTACGACCATTAGATCCCATAACGATAAGATCCGCTGTCCATTCGGTAGCTGTACTTAAAATCTCGTCTCGAACATTGCCTACTTTGTTAAATAAAAAGACTTCCTGCGCTCCCTCAAAATCAGCGGCTATACTTTCCAAAAATCGTTGAGCAGATTCTTGCTGTATTTCCGAAACTTCCGGTACCACAATTGGCTGTTGACCTAATAGCGGATCTGCTCCGTAGTTTGCGGGCGACGTCGGAGGAACAACCGTGACTAACGCGATCGATGAACGAAACTCGCGAACTAAATCTTTTGCGTAGTCGATTGCCTTAACGGTACACGGTGTGTCGTCCACGGCTAAAAGTATACGATTAAATCTATGACTGCTCATCTTTTGTGGCTATATAAAAAGTGATATATTCGTATATATAAAACAGCGTTGCTGTGTTATTTGTTTTATAAAAATCAACTCATATGAACATAGGTATCTGTAACTTGTCCGTAGTTGCCCTCAGAGCGACCAACACGCACCGTAGTGAAATGGTGAGTCAAGTACTTTTTGCAGAACAATTTGAAGTACTTCAAGAAGAAAAGGAATGGGTTTACATCCGTATGTTCGATGTGGATTACGAAGGGTGGTTACAAAGCGGGCAATTTATACCATTGCCGGAAGATCATTTTAGAGCTATCCCGGAAGATGATTACTTTGTTGTGGATGTAATTGGTGCAACGGCTTTCCTAGACGACAGGAAAGTTGATTTAATTCCGGGAACAAAAATTTCTAAACAGCTTTTACAGCAGCAGTATTTGGATTTTCCATATCGGATTGAAGGAAACTTACGTAGCCCAGATGTGGCAGACTTTGAGACCGAGCTCCCCAAGTTGATAGATTATTATCACAACAGTCCTTATCTCTGGGGCGGACGTAGTCATATGGGCATCGATTGTTCGGGGCTTAGCCAAACTATATATACTCACTTTGGAATACAGTTGCCACGTGACGCTTACCAGCAAGCTGAACAAGGAAAGGTAGTCGATTTCTTATCTGAAATTATGCCCGGAGATCTTGCTTTCTTCGATAATGAGGAAGGACGCATTACGCATGTGGGTATCATGATAAATGCCGAAACGATCTTTCATGCTTCTGCAAACGTGCGTATAGATAAACTGGATTCGCAGGGTATCTTTAATAAGGAACAAAACCGTTATACTCATAAGCTTCGCATTGTGAAAAGATTCTGGTAATTATTATTTTTGAGTATGTCTTTAACAAACAACAGATACTTTCTTCTGGCGAGTGCCCAGCTTTTTCCTTTAACTTTTCTTGAACCTATAGCGATGGAAGCCAAAGACGCTGCATTGTCTGCAGCTAGAGAGGCTTTTGCCTCTTATCGAAATGGGCAATCCGAGATAGCTCTAGAACAGTATACTGCGGCGATACAGCAGTTTCCTGACCAACCCTTTTTTTATGCTTGCCGATCGATCCTAAATACAGCTTTGGGAGACGAAGAAGGAGCTTTTTACGATTATCAGGTAGCCAAAGGTTTAGACTTTAATTACCAGGCGTTTTTGGAATGGGTAGAAAATAGACCAACGGAAGTGACACCTTTGGAGGGGGATATTGAGATGAAACAGTTATTATCCGATGCGTTGGAAACGACACAGCAATTTGATTATGAACATACGCTAAAATTGTATGCATACGCCCACGAAAAATATCCGGAGGACGTGGATGTGCTCGTATATCGTGGGGCGTTACATATACGGTTGCTAAGGTACGACAGGGCTTTGTCTGATTTGAATCAGGCAATAACGATGAATCCTGCACATTTTCAAGCATATCTGTTTCGAGCTAAATTGTTTAAGGCGGTCAGGGAACATAAAAAAGCGAGAGAAGATTTTGATAAAGCTGTAGCGATCCAGCCAGAAGCCGGCGTGATTTACGAAGAGCGGGGGGGCTTTTTGGTTGATTTAAAATGTTATAATGAGGCTTTGTTCGATTTTAATAAATTGGTAAGCTTGCTTCCCGAAGATTTTTATGTGTACGCGTTACGCGCCGATCTTTTTGAGAAAATGGAAAATTGGGAAGCCGCACTACAGGATTACTCAAAGGCAATAGTACTAAACCCTTACTACTCTGATCTATATGCTTATCGTGCGGATATGAAAGATCGTCTAGGCGATACCAGAGGTGCTGCCGAAGACCGCCGTATGTTTGAGGAATTAGAAAAAGAAGACTGACGTATATCTTTATTCTATTTCAACGTTTGATTTAAAAAATCGATCGTTCTTTTCCATGCTATGTCTGCTGCTTCTTTGTCGTACCGTGGTGTAGTATCATTGTGAAATCCATGGTGTGTGTTGGGATAAAAATGGGCAGTATATTCTTTTTTGTGAGCTTTTAGCGCTTCTTCATAAGCTGGCCAACCCTTATTTACATTTTCGTCTGATTCCGCAAATTGTAACAAAAGAGGAGAATTTATGTTTGGAACCTCTTCCAAAGGAGCTTGACCACCGTAAAAAGGTACTGCTGCCGATAGTTCTGATATACGGACAGCCATCATATTAGAAATCCAACCGCCAAAACAGAAGCCTACGACACCAACTTTTCCATTGCATAGAGGATGCTTTTTCAGATAATCAAAAGCAGCGATAAAGTCTTCCAACATTTCATCGCGATTGCGTTTCTGTTGTAATACGCGGCCATCATCGTCATTTCCGGGGTATCCACCCAATGGGGATAAAGCATCCGGAGCCAGGCTGACGAAACCGGCTAACGCCGCACGACGGGCAACATCTTCTATATGGGGATTTAGACCTCTGTTTTCATGGACGATAATTATACCTCCGAGTTTGTCCGTAGGGCTTTGAGGCATGGAAAGTAATCCTTTGATGGTTTCGCCTCCTTTGGGTGATGGATACGTTATATATCGAGATTCTAACCGGGAATCATCTGCTTTTATTTGAATAGTACTTTGATAATCAGGGGTTAAAAAACTCATTAAAGAAGATACAGTTAATCCGCCTACTGCATATAAAGAAAGCTTTTGCATAAACTCGCGACGGTTAAGACGGCTGTGCGCATAGTCATTGTAGAGTTCGAATACTTTAGGATCTAATTCTTCTTTTTTTATGGTTTTCATATCGTGATTTTTTAGGGACATACTCCTAATATAACTAAACGATAGTTGCTTATATTTTGTTTTGATTGTAATACAAAAAGCTATCTTTGTCTGGCGAAATGAAATATAAGATCACGTAAAATTTATGCAGACAGGAAAAAATGTACCTTTTACAGGATACGAAAAATTAGTGATTTTCATCTTAGCCATCAGCCAATTTACGGTTATTCTGGATTTTATGGTAATGTCACCTTTGGGTGACCTCCTTATCAAATCTATGGATATGCATGCCTCTTCTTTTGGTATCGTGGTATCTGCTTATGCTTTCAGTGCTGGTGTTTCGGGACTTTTAACGGCCGGTTTTGCAGACAAATATGATCGGAAGAAGCTGCTGTTGTTTTTTTATACCGGCTTTATTATCGGTACAATCTTTTGTGGAATAGCTGATACGTTCTATACACTGGTAGCGGCCAGAATTATAACCGGTTTGTTTGGTGGTGTTATCGGTTCAATTTCCATGGCGATTATTACGGATCTGTTTGCTTTGGAAAAGAGAGGCCGGGTAATGGGTTTTGTTCAGATGGGATTTGGTGCCAGTCAGGTTTTAGGTATTCCTATCGGGCTTTATATAGCGAATAAAATGGGCTGGGAAGCTCCCTTTTTATTTATAGCAGGATTAGCCATACTCATAGCGATTGTTATCGTTGTACGCCTAAAACCCGTAGATGCTCATTTAGGGATGGAAGTACAGAAAAAGGCTATTAGCCATCTGGTACAAACGTTGAAAAAGAAACCCTATCATGTGGGCTTTTTAACGACTGCCGTATTATCAGTCGGTGGTTTCATGATGATGCCCTATGGAACAGTATTTGCCGTAAATAATTTAGGAATAAGTAATGAACAGTTGCCTTTTTTATTTATGGCCTCGGGGGTGAGTTCACTTCTTATTATGCCAATCATAGGGAAGATGAGTGATAGCGTGAATAAATATAAACTGTTTGCAGGAGCGACGATTTGGCTGATGGTCATCTGTGTCATCTATACCAATCTTTCTACAACTCCTTTTATCTGGGTATTGGTTATCAATATCTGTATGATGATGGGAATTATGAGCCGAATGGTTCCGTCTTCAGCGTTGGTATCTGCCGTTCCGGATATGCAGGATCGTGGTGCGTTTATGAGTATTAATGCATCGTTACAGCAGATAGCAGGAGGAATTGCTGCAACTATCGCCGGCCTTATCGTCTATCAGCAAAATAAGTTCAGTCCTTTGGAACGTTACGATATGGTGGGTTACGCTGTTGTCGCGATATCATTGGTTTCTATATTGCTGATGTATAGGGTAGACCGACTTGTAAAGGCTAAAATTAGCAACATACCTTCATCCGTTTTAGACAAGCCAACCGCGCCTTCCACCCATACACAGTCTTAAAACAACGTATTTTCTTTGTTCGGAATGCGAAGGTCTGAACCTATTTCCTTGTTAAGATGTTTGATGAAATGCGCTGCCAACAGTGGGGATTCCAACTCTATATTTTGATGGATAAAGAAATATAATTGTTGTAAGCCAGCTTCTTTCCACTCCTTAATGACCTTGATCCATTCTACCAACCGATCATAGTCTGACGGATGATTAGCGCCTACATAGCGTATAAACGCTGTGGGGGTTGTTAAGCGCATGTGCACCATATCACGACGCCCGGCGGTATCGACGAGTACGTTGGTCGTATGGGTTTCTTCGAATAATTTGTATAACCTTTCGCTGATCTCTTTGTCTGAAAACCATTCCTGATTGCGTACTTCCACGGCTAATGGATAGCCTTTCGGATAACTATGCAGGAACTTTGCCAGTCGGTCATAATCCTTTGGTTTGTAGTTATCGTGCATCTGTAAAAACGCCATACCGAGTTTTTCTTCAAATAGTACGGTCGCATCTACAAAATCCTTTATTTTTTCATCCGTATTGATCAATCTAGCATAATGACTAACGGATTGTGGGATTTTTGGAAAGAACTTGAAATCATCGGGTGTTTTATCTTTCCAGGTTTTCACCTGTTCTTTGGAAGGCGAATTGTAAAATGTCGCATTTAACTCAATGGAATTAAACTGCTGGGAATAGTATACTAATTCATCCTTAGTACCTCGCGGATAGAAACCTTTTAAGTCTGCTTTGTTCCATTTTGCGCAACCTACGGCAATCTCTAGCGGCTTCTTTTGTTTGTGCGCCTCCAGTAACTGAAATGTTGCCGACGGAATAGGAGGAAGCGAAAAATCAATTTCTTCCGGATTACTTACTTGTCCAAATTTCATACTCGAAGATAAAAAAAATAGGGGAGTTTCACGGTATTAAACCAGTAATAAAATACCGATTAAGACCAATCCTACGTAAACGTACTTTAGAAAGATCTCGCCCTTTAATCGGCGGTTTAAATATCTACCCAAAAAAATAGCAGGAACTACCACTGGGACGGACAGTAAAAAGTATTCCGTTACTGTAGGCGTCCATAATCCTTTATACCAGTATCCAATCATTCCTAAGATACTTGCAGGAAGAAAGTAAGCTTGCAAGGTGGCTCGAAAATGTTTTGGAGACCATCTGCGCATGTTGCCATATATCACAAGCGGAGGGCCGTTTATACCATAGGCACCCCCAAAAACTCCTGAAAGGAAACCGCAGAAAAAAAGCCAGACTTTGTTGTCGGATTGGAGTTTAAAAGTATTTGCTGAAAACAAACTATAGACAGCATACAAAATAATAAAGATGCCCAGAACTGATTTAACGAACTGCTCGTTGCCATAGACTAAAAGAAATAATCCAATCGGAATACCTAAAAAAGCAAATAAAATAAGCCATTTCGCGCTGTTGAAATGTATTTCTTTTCGATCCTGTATGACCACAATACCTGCAATAACGATCGAAATCAATACCGAAAGAGGAACAGCAATATCCATTGGAATAAAGAAAATAAGCAGAGGAACGGCAATCAACGATTCGCCGAATCCAAAGGTAGAGCGAACCAATGTCGCTATAAAAATTATCGTGAGAATACCTAAAGTTACGAATTCCATAGCGGTTTTATAAAAAACGCCCAACAATAGCCGGGCGTTCATTGTATGATGGGGTTATAGTATTATACATTAAACCTAAAATGCATAATGTCACCATCTTCAACTATATATGTCTTTCCTTCCACACTAAGTCTACCTGCCTCTTTAACCGCATTTTCTGAGCCATATTTAATAAAGTCATTATATTTAATGACCTCGGCGCGGATAAAGCCTTTTTCAAAGTCGGTATGGATAACGCCCGCTGCCTGTGGTGCAGTAAAACCTTTCTCGATTGTCCAGGCACGTACTTCTTGGACACCAGCGGTAAAATAAGTTGCAAGATCCAATAGGGAATAAGCTGCCCTGATTAATTTATACACGCCGGACTCATCCAATCCTAGATCATCCAGGAACATTTTGCGCTCTTCATATGATTCAAGCTGCGCAATTTCGGACTCAATTTGAGCCGAAATCACGAGTACTTCCGCATTCTCATCCTTTACGGCTTCTTTCACACGGTCAACATACGCATTTCCTGTTGTGACGGAAGCTTCATCCACGTTGCATACGTATAAAACAGGCTTTATAGTAAGTAGAGCAAGGTCACTGATAAACTCAAAATCTTCCGGTTGGATAGGCGCCGTTCTAGCAGATTTACCAGCTTCTAGATGTTCTTTGACAACCGACAAGATTTCGTAAGTTCTTTTTGCCTCCTTGTCACCACCTGTCTTTGCCATCTTTTCTACTTTCTGAATACGCTTTACAACGGTATCCAAATCTTTCAGTTGCAACTCCGTGTCGATGATTTCTTTATCGCGGATGGGGTCTACAGAACCATCTACGTGTATTACATTGCCGTCATCGAAACAGCGTAAAACATGAATAATAGCATTCGTGGTCCGGATGTTCCCCAAAAATTGGTTTCCTAATCCTTCGCCCTTCGAGGCACCTTTTACCAAACCAGCAATATCTACAATCTCGATAGTATTGGGAACGACGCGCTGTGGTTTAACAATTTCCGCTAATTTATTTAATCTGTCGTCCGGTACGGTAATAACACCGACGTTAGGTTCTATTGTGCAAAAAGGAAAATTTGCTGCCTGTGCTTTTGCATTAGACAAACAGTTGAATAACGTTGATTTACCTACATTTGGTAAACCTACTATACCACATTGTAAAGCCATGAAAGTTTTAATTTTTTTAAACCACACAAAGATAGCGAAAATCAACTGATTTTTATTTTACATTATTTAACGGTTTTGCATTTAATCTTTCTCTGTTGATATGCTGTCATAACAATAAATGACACCCAAATGATATAAAAATAAAAAAGGGAGGAGATATGAAAAAGTTTATTTACGCAGCTTGCTTATTAGGATTATGGGGCTTCGCAATACCTGCAGACGCACAAGTTAATGTAAGTATTAACATTGGTTCACAACCATTATGGGGACCGGTAGGATATGATTATGTTCGTTACTATTATATACCCGAAATCGATGCGTATTATGACGTATCTCATCGTAGATATACCTATTATCAAGGTAACCGATGGGTAACTCGAGCTTCGCTTCCTGGTCGATATCGCCATGTCGATATGTATAGAACTTATAAAGTGGTGGTTAACCATGCACACCCATGGAAAAACCACGTAACGATCAAACGACAATATGCTCGATATGCCAACAACCGTTCGCAACGTGTTCTGCGAGATCACCGTGTCTACCGTAGTTCTGATCGATACGAAAAAAAGCAACACAAAAAATATAACCAGAAAAAAAACAAGAAATATCATAAAAGAGATAGGAATCGCCGTTAGCACGACGACTGCAATTTCTCTATGATATAGCTAAAATCCGGTATTTTTACATGTTATTTCTGCACAATTCTGTTTTTGTCAATCAGATTTTTTAAGTTTGAGTCAAATTTAGTAATTGAAATAACATATGTGGAAAGCGATAAAACCCATCTTTAATTTGGGGGCTGTCATGGTTGCAACCATATCTTTTGTGGGTTGTCGGGGAAATATCAATACAAGTGTTGCAAGTTCGCTCCCAGATACGGTGGAAATCGATAGCATCGCTGGTTTATCTGATGTAAAATCAGAAGATACCGTAAAAAATAAAAAGGGATATTTAACAGAACGGTGGCGAAATCCTGTTCAGGTTCCGGTCGATACAGTGAACCCAATCAATAAGGATTCGCTAGCGAGATTTGTTAGAACGGAGCGACGCCGCGTTCGGGATTCTGTACGACAGGAATTGGATAAGCTTCCCAAACATGTTTATTTCACCTTTGATGATGGCCCCTTGATCGGAAGTTCAGCAATTGATTCTATTTCGAAGGCAAAGAATATCAAGATCAATGTGTTTTTGGTTGGTAGACATGCGAATATGTCGAAGCGCTTGAAAAGAGACCTTCAGCGATATAGGGATAATGCTTTGGTGGAATGCTACAATCATAGTTATACGCATGCCGGTAATAGATTTACTACGTTCTACAGCAACCCAGTCAGTGCATATGAAGATTTCGAGAAAAACGAATTGGATCTGGAGCTGGAGCATAAAATAGTGCGCTTGCCTGGGCGTAATATCTGGATTTATGATGATATAAGACGGATCGACCTAAAAAGTGGCGCCAGTACGGCCGACATGTTGTATACTAACGGATATAAAATTTATGGGTGGGATGTGGAATGGAGAATTTATGGTGCTTCGGGTAAGCCAGTTCAATCTGTTAATGAGATATATACACGTATTCGGAATTATATGGATAACAAATCGTCTATGGAACCGAATAACGTGGTGTTATTGATGCACGATGATATGTTTCAGAATAAAAAGGGACAGCAACTGCTGTCCTCATTGATCGATACTATCCAAACGACGACTGATTATAAGTTTGAATTTATAAGAGACTATCCGTTTCGGTATTAATCTTTTTACTCCACAACAACTCCCATTTTACTGAACTTATCGATACGTTCAGCCACAAGGCTATCGGCATCTTTTCGCGTTAGTTCAGTAAGATCGCTTAAAATCTTTGCTTTTAGGTTTTCTGCAGCTACTGCTGGATCTTGATGTGCGCCACCTATTGGCTCACCGATGATACCGTCAATTAATCCGTTTTTCAACATATCTTCTGCTGTCAGTTTCAGGGATTCTGCTGCCTTTTCTTTCTGATCCCAACTTCTGTAGAGAATGGAAGAACAAGACTCTGGCGAGATAACCGAATACCATGTGTTTTGCATCATATAAACGCGGTCTCCTACGCCAATTCCTAGGGCACCACCCGAAGCCCCTTCTCCAATGACGATACAGATAACAGGTACTTTGAGTACAGACATTTCCAAAAGGTTGCGTGCGATAGCTTCCCCTTGTCCACGTTCCTCTGCTTCCAGACCGGGATAAGCACCCATTGTATCGATTAACGTTACGATCGGTTTATTAAACTTCTCTGCCATTTTCATTAATCGAAGTGCTTTTCGATACCCTTCGGGGTTGGCCATACCAAAATTACGGTATTGTCGTTCTTTTGTGTTTTTTCCTTTTTGGTGCCCAATCACCATCACGGATTGTCCGTTAATAGAAGCAAATCCGCCGACAATAGCTTTGTCATCCCGAACGGTACGATCACCATGAAGCTCGATAAATTCATCACAAATCATCTCGATGTAATCAAACGTCTGTGGACGGTCTGGATGACGAGACATCTGGACTTTTTGCCAACCGGTCAGGTTTGCATAAATATCTTGTTTGGTTTGTTCGAGTCTTTCCGCTAGTTCATTAACAGTAGCACTCATATCTACCTTGGTCTTTTCCTGCACTTGTAAGACCTTTTCTATTTGGGTTTGCAAGTCTTCAATAGGCTTTTCAAAATCAAATGTTGTTTGCATAATTATATGTGTCTAGCGCATTTCAGCATGCTAAGTTAGTTTATTTTGTCCTTTTTGAGAAAAAATTAATTTGCTTTTTCCATTTCCGA
>Ga0079224_100008073_pt1 | contig 14219 bp, 10 predicted proteins | sample Stecom2015_FD_80414 | JGI IMG/M metagenome (GOLD analysis project Ga0079224, IMG submission 80414) | Agricultural soil microbial communities from Utah to study Nitrogen management - Steer compost 2015 | ecosystem: Environmental > Terrestrial > Soil > Agricultural land | place: USA: Utah...
CTGTGTATTCGTCGACAACGGTCTGTTGCGCAAGAACGAAGGCGATCAGGTCATGGACATGTTCGCGCGCAATATGGGCGTGAAAGTCATCCGCGCCGATGCCGAAGCCGAATTCCTCGGCAAACTCGCCGGTGTCAGCGATCCGGAAAATAAACGCAAAGTTATCGGCGGCACTTTCATCGACGTGTTTGATCGCGAAGCGACGAAATTGAAAGACGTAAACTTTCTCGCACAGGGCACGATTTATCCCGACGTGATCGAATCCGCCGCCGCAAAAACCGGCAAGGCCCACGTCATCAAATCGCACCACAATGTCGGCGGCCTGCCCGAAGACATGAAAATGGCGCTGGTCGAACCGCTGCGTGAATTGTTCAAGGACGAAGTGCGCAAGATCGGCCTCGAACTTGGCCTGCCCTACGACATGGTCTACCGCCACCCGTTCCCCGGTCCGGGCCTCGGTGTGCGCATCCTTGGCGAAGTCAAAAAGGAATATGCCGATATCCTGCGTGAAGCCGATGCGATTTTTATCGAGGAACTGCACAACGCCGACTGGTACCACAAGACCAGTCAGGCTTTTACAGTGTTCCTTCCGGTCAAATCAGTCGGCGTCGTCGGTGATGCGCGTCGCTACGAATATGTTGTCGCACTGCGCGCGGTAGAAACCATCGACTTCATGACTGCGCGCTGGGCGCATCTGCCGTATGAATTGTTGGAGAAAGTTTCCAACCGTATCATCAACGAAATCAGCGGCATTTCGCGCGTCACCTATGACGTGTCGAGCAAGCCGCCGGCGACGATTGAGTGGGAATGATTTGGTGTAGTTCTCAGACATTCGGTATCTATCGAAAAATAACAATAACAAATTGATTTATATAAAAATAACTCTCTGTATCTATCGGCAACGATTGCTGGCAAGCAACATAAAGTGTCGGTTGATCTGACGGTAGCCAAACGGGGATCGATGGGTTTAAAATTTTTGCCGTCAGCCTGTTTTGACGCATGACGGTGAAAGATTTTCCAAAAAGGCCTTATTTCATGCGTTTTCGAGCGGGTTTGTAGTCTGATGGTGAGTGGCGGTAAAACCGTTCTCGCCTGGGAGAACGTCGATGCTCACCGATACCGCACTGAAGAACCTCAAGCCGAAGGCTGCGCAGTACAAAGTGACCGACCGGGACGGGATGTACGTGACCGTTTCGCCGGCCGGCACCGTCACCTTTCGGTATGACTATCGCCTCAACGGACGCCGCGAAACGTTAACGCTCGGGCGCTATGGGCCTGATGGCCTGTCGCTGGCCCGCGCACGGGAGCGATGCCTGGATGCTCGCCGAGCCGTGACAGAAGGGCGGTCGCCCTCGCAAGAAAAACAGCGCGAGAAGCGTCGCCTAGCGGAGGCCAAGACCTTCGGCGAATTTACCGACAAGTGGTACGAGGGTGCCAGGATGGCGGAGAGTACGCGGTCGATGCGCAAGAGCATCATTGACCGCGACATTCTTCCCGTCTTCAAGAATCGCCTACTGAGCGAGATCAGTCCCGATGATCTGCGTGAGCTGTGCAACAAGGTCAAGGATAGAGGCGCGCCGGCTACAGCGGTGCATGTCCGCGACATCGTGAAGCAAGTCTTTGGATTTGCCATCTTGCACGGCGAGAAAGTGGCTAACCCCGCTGACGATGTGGGGCCATCATCGATCGCTACGTTCGTGCCGCGTGATCGCGCGCTTTCGCCGACCGAGATACGGATTCTGTACAAGGAGCTGGAGCATGTGGCCTCGTACCCGACCATTAAGCTGGCGCTGCGTCTGATCCTGCTCACGCTGGTGCGCAAGGGTGAACTCATCCATGCGACGTGGGACGAGATCGACTTCGAGAATGCACTGTGGACTATTCCGAGAGCCCGCATGAAGGCCGCGAAGGCGCACAACATTTATCTGTCACAACAGGCGCTCGACATCATGATTGCGCTGCGCACGTGTGCCGGTGGATCGAAGTATCTGTTGCCATCGCGCTATGACGGTGACAAGTGCATGTCCAACGCTACGCTGAACCGCGTCGGGCAGATCGTCGTGGAGCGGTCGAAAGCGAAGGGTCTACCCATCGAGAGTTTCAGTGTGCATGACCTGCGCCGCACTGGTTCGACCATCCTCAACGAGCTCGGCTTTAACAGCGATTGGATTGAGAAGTGTCTGGCCCATGAAGACGGCCGCTCTTCGCGTGGTGTCTACAACAAGGCTGAATATGCGGAGCAGCGCCGTCACATGTTGCAAGAGTGGGCCGACATGATTGATGCTTGGGTAGCTGGTAAGTCGCACACGCCAACCCTGCTGCCACCATCCATGAAGATCGTTACAACACAGGCGCTGCTTTGACTGGCCGGCGCTTTCGCTGACGCACGTCAGGCGATGGTGCCCGCTTCAGTTGCGCGGTGTCCGAGGCCTGTCGGCGGGCGTCGAGCCAGGCCTCCACTTCCGTCAAGTCCCACACAACGCAGCGCGAAGTCAGATTGAAGCGGCGCGGAAACTCGCCGCGGCGCTCCATGTCGTAGATCGTGGTATCGGCCAGAGGGACGATCTGACGCAACTCGGTGCGGCGTATGGTGCGTCGATACGGCAGGATGCTTGCCGCGACCAACTGTGACGGCTCCGCAGCGACTACCTGCATACGCAGCGCAATCATCCTGTCTTGCGACTCACCGGCACCGGTTGCGGTGCCCAGCTTCCCGGTCTGCAATTCTCGATTTGTGTTGTCCATAGTGGGGTCCCTGAGCAGGGCAGCTGTCACATGCTGTCAAACAGCGGCCGGTACAAAAGCTTGGTTTCGTCAGGGTGACTCTTCCGACATGTATCGACAACCTGCTCAAGCGTACATCAACGTATGCCGGGTGCAGGCAACTCGTTTTCATGGGAGGCTCATGTGTCTCCTGGGGGGGCGAGTAACCATGGGTGACGTTCTACGCAGGCGCGAGTTTTTGTGTGCTTGCGCTGCTGGGCTTGGTGATGTATCCCGCAGGGCCGCTTGCCATGGCCTAGATGCAAATCGCGGCTGGTGACACGACTTGTTGTGGCACCCCGACTACGTGTGCCGCAGCACCGCCAAGCTCGGCGGGAGGAAGTTCGGCCCCTTGGAAGAGGTAGTATTTGAAGAGCCTTGCGCGAGTGCATGCACCTTACCTATACTTATAATGTTATCGTTTGGATTACGTATGTTTTCGCTTCGACGGGTTTTGGTGATATTGATATCGCTGGCGCTGCCGCTCAACGGCTGGGCCTCGATCGTTGTCCCCAGTCTTTGCCCGATGCAGGCGGTATCCGCGTCAGTTCACGCTGAGATGGCGGGCATGAAAGGTCCTTGCTGCACCGAGCACGGCAAGGGCCACAAGCAGACCAGTAACCCCTGCAAGTCGGGTCAAGAATGCCAAACTGGCGCGCTGTATTTTGCCTCCGCACCGCTGCAAACCGCTTCACTACCCCCAACGTCCTCCCCTGTTAATCTGCCCATCACCCAACTGGCTGCGCGTGCACCGGCTGTGGTCTGGCGACCTCCGCTAATCCTCTAACCCCGTTTGATCGTTGATTTACCGCTAACCGCGGTAATCCCGCATTTGCGCGCAATGAGCGCGCAGATTGTCGTCGTCGGAGTGTTAGACCATGCGTTGTTCCCTGCAGTTTTTGCTGCGCTGGGCCTTGCCGTCGCTACTGTGTAGCGGGTTGTTTGCGGAAACTGCGACACCAGAATTCCTATCAGCAAACGCACTGTCCTTTGCCGCGGCGTTACACATCGCCGAACAGCAGACCCCCAGCCTATCGGCGCAGGCAGCGCACGTCAGCGCGGCCCAAGCCTCGGCCATTCCCGCCGCCGAATTACCCGATCCCAAATTGATCGTCGGCGCCGACAACGTTCCGATTTCTGGCGCCGACCGCGGCAGTCTCAGCCGCGATTTCATGACGATGGAAAAAATCGGCGTCATGCAGGATGTGCCCAATGGCGATAAGCGTCAGGCGCGAGCGGATGTCGCCAATGCAGAGATCGCCAAGGCTCAAGCTGAACAGCAAATCGAACGGCTGCATGTGCGCCAGGAAACCGCGCAGGCGTGGCTGAATCGGTTGTATTTGGAGCGACGGCTCATCGTGCTCGGCGAACTCGATCACGAGAATCAACTGCTGGGCGATACCGTACGCGCACAATTGCGTACCGGCAAAGGCGCGGCGGCCGACGCGCTGATGCCGCAGCAGGAAGCCGTTGAATTAGCCGATCGCCGCGATGAGTTGCAACAGGCCATTACGCAGGCCAAAGCCGCCCTCAGGCGCTGGATTGGCGATGACGCTTATTTGCCGCTGGCGGGTGAGTCGCCCGTGTTTCCGTTCGATCCCACCCAATTACACCGACATTTACATCACCACCCCGAGCTGGCCGCGTTTGGACCAATGACTGAAATGGCCGAAGCGGAAGTTCGCCAAGCCGAAGCCGAGAAAAAGTCGGACTGGGGTGTCGAGCTGAACTACCAGCGGCGGGGACCGATGTACAGCGACATGGTGTCGCTGCAATTCACGTATGACTTGCCCGTGTTTACCGGATCGCGTCAAACCCCTCGTATTGAGGCGAAACGGCAGGCGTTGCTGCAAGTCGACAGCGAGCGCCAGGCCATGTTTCGCGAGCACACCGCCGAGCTTGACAGTGACCTCGCGCAATACACCACATTCGTTAACCGACTGACTCGCCTGCGCGATATCCGCTTGCCACTGGCCCAACAGAAAGTCGAATTGCAGATGGCGAGTTACCGCGCTGGACGCGGCGACCTCAGCGCCGTGCTCGCGGCGCGGCGCGAGTGGATCGAAGCCCGATTGCGCCAGATCGAGCTGGAAGGCCAACAAGCGGCGCTCGTCGCCAAACTCTATTTAGCCTACGGGGAGAACGCGCCATGAGCCGCGGATTGCAAAGAGCCGCGCTGATCGCGGCAGGGGTCGTGGTGATTGGCGTCAGTATCGCTGTTGGTTACCAATGGGCGAAGCGTGGCGGTCACGATGACAGTTCGATGGCCGCGGACCCTGCGGCAGTGGGTGGCAGTAAGGTGTTGTACTGGTACGACCCCATGGTGCCGAATCAGCATTTCGACAAACCCGGCAAATCGCCGTTCATGGATATGGCGTTGCAGCCCAAATACGCCGATCAGGGCGGCGCTGACAGCACCGGCATACGCGTCGATGCCAGTACCCAGCAAAATCTGGGAATCCGCCTGGCGCCTGTGGAACGCGGACCTCTGGATACCGCTATCAATGCGGTCGGCACCGTCGGTTTCAACGAGCGCGAACTTGCCATCGTTCAGGCCCGCACCAACGGATTTGTCAGCCGCGTGTATGCCCGCGCACCGGGCGATGTCGTTTTGCGCGGCGCGCCGCTGGTGGATTTATTGGTGCCCGAATGGGCCGGGGCCCAACAAGAGTTCATCGCGTTGCGCCGCAGCAATGATGTGCCGCTCGTGGAAGCCGCGCGCGACCGCCTGAAACTGCTCGGCATGCCAGATGCGGTGATCCGGCACGTTGAGCAAACCGGTCAGGCGCAAACGACAGTGACTATTACGGCGCCGATCGCCGGGGTCATTCAAACATTGGAAGCTCGCGCCGGGATGACCATCGCGACCGGCATGACCCTGGCGCAGATCAACGCGCTGCGCACGGTTTGGCTGAGCGTGGCCGTGCCCGAAGCGACTGGCGCCAATGTGGTTGTCGGCGACACCCTCACCGCGCAATTTGCGGCGGCGGGTGACCGCGTGGAGGGGCGCGTGATTGCGGTGCTCCCGCAAACCGAGATGGCCAGTCGCACGCTCGTGGTGCGGGCGGAGCTCGACAATCCCGAAGGCCGTCTACGGCCGGGGCAATACGCCCAGGTTCAGCTACGCAGCGCCCCAGCGGCGGCCGTGTTGACGATCCCTTCGGAAGCGGTGATTCGCAGCGGTACACGCACCGTCGTGATTCGGACCGATCACAATCGGTTTCAGCCTGTCGATGTCCAGACCGGACGTGAAAACGGTGGGCGAACGGAAATTCTCAGCGGCCTGCAGGAGGGCGAGCAAATCGTCGCATCGGGGCAATTCCTGATCGACTCGGAAGCGAATCTGACGGGTGTGCTCAGTCAGATGAGTGGAGGCACGAACAAACCGATGCCCGCCGCGAGCAGTCCCTTGTACGAAACCATCGGCACGGTCGAAGCCCTCGAAGATAATCAAATCACACTGTCGCATCAACCTGTGCCGGCGCTTGGCTGGGGCGCGATGACGATGCCGTTCACCTTGGCGCAACCCGAACTTGCCCACTCGATCAAAACGGCTGACCGCGTGAAATTTGCGTTTCGCCAAGCCGGTGATCAATTCGTTATCGAGCGAATAGAAAAAGTCGAGACCACGAAAAATAAAAGCAGCATGAATGATACAAACGCCACGCCCAAAGTGGGAGACGGCCAATGATCGCGCGCCTGATTCATTGGTCCATCGCCAACCGTTTTTTGGTTTTACTCGCAACCGTGTTCATCACCGCGTGGGGCATTTGGGCGGTTAAAACCACGCCGATCGATGCGCTGCCGGATCTGTCCGATGTGCAGGTGATTATTCGCACCAGTTATCCAGGTCAAGCCCCGCAGATTGTTGAAAACCAGGTGACGTACCCGCTGTCGACGACGATGTTGTCGGTGCCGGGTGCGAAAACCGTGCGCGGATTTTCGTTCTTCGGCGATTCGTTTGTGTATGTGTTGTTTGAAGACGGCACCGATTTGTATTGGGCGCGCTCGCGCGTGCTGGAATATTTAAATCAAATACAGGGGCGTTTACCTGCCACCGCAAAAACGGCGTTGGGGCCGGATGCCACCGGTGTGGGCTGGATTTACGAATACGCAATAATCGATAGAACGGGCCACCACGATCTGAGTCAGTTGCGGGCGCTGCAGGACTGGTTTCTGAAATTTGAATTGAAAAGCGTGCCTAGTGTGGCCGAAGTTGCCAGCCTTGGTGGCATGGTGCGGCAATATCAGGTGGTGTTGGAGCCGACCAAACTCGCCGCGTTCGGTATCACACAAAACCAAGTGATTGATGCGATCCGCAACGCCAATCAGGAAACTGGTGGTGCGGTGTTGGAATTAGCCGAAACGGAATTCATGGTGCGCGCGTCGGGCTACCTCAAAACGCTCGATGATTTTCGCGCTATTCCACTCGATGTAAAAAGCGGCGTACCGATTACGCTCGGCGATGTCGCCACGATTCAGCTTGGGCCTGAAATGCGGCGCGGTATTTCTGAGCTCAATGGCGAAGGCGAAGTCGCCGGTGGCGTAGTGATTTTGCGCAGCGGCAAAAATGCGCGCGAGGCGATCGCGGCAGTCAAACACAAACTCGACGAACTGAAAGCGAGTTTGCCTCCTGGTGTCGAAATTGTGACGACGTACGATCGCTCACAATTAATCGATCGTGCTGTGAAAAATCTGACGCACAAGCTCATCGAAGAATTCATTGTGGTCGCGGTGGTGTGCGCGATTTTCCTGTGGCATCTGCGTTCGGCTCTGGTCGCCATCGTGTCGCTGCCGCTGGGCATTTTGATTGCGTTTCTGGTGATGCGCTATCAAGGCATCAATGCCAATATTATGTCGCTTGGCGGTATCGCGATTGCGATTGGCGCGATGGTCGATGCCGCGGTGGTGATGATCGAAAACGCGCATAAAAAAGTCGAGCAGTGGCAGCATCGCCATCCCGGTGAGCGCTTGCAAGGCGACGCGCATTGGCAAGTGATGGCGGATGCTGCGGCGGAGGTCGGGCCGGCATTATTTTTCAGTCTGCTCATCATCACATTTTCATTTATTCCGGTGTTCACGCTTGAGGCGCAGGAAGGCCGTTTATTCGGCCCGCTGGCGTTTACCAAAACCTATGCGATGGCGGGCGCGGCCGGACTCGCTGTCACGTTAATTCCTGTCTTAATGGGCTACTGGATTCGCGGACGCATTCCGAGCGAACAGGAAAATCCGCTCAATCGCTGGTTGATTCGCGCGTATCGGCCAGTGCTGGACAAAGTGCTTGCTTATCCGCTTTCAACCCTAGCAATTGCCGTCTTGATATCGCTCACCGCGCTATGGCCGCTGTCGCGAGTGGGCGGCGAATTTCTACCAACGCTGGATGAAGGCGATGTGTTGTACATGCCGTCCGCATTACCGGGATTATCGGCAGCGAAAGCCTCGCAGCTGTTGCAGCTCACCGATCGCCTGATCAAAACCGTGCCCGAAGTACAAACGGTATTCGGCAAAGCGGGTCGCGCTGAAACGGCCACCGATCCGGCGCCGCTGGAGATGTTTGAAACGACGGTGCAATTCAAACCAAAAGACCAATGGCGTCCCGGCATGACGCAGGAAAAATTGATCGACGAACTCGATCGCATCGTGAAAGTGCCGGGGCTCTCCAATATCTGGGTGCCACCGATTCGCAATCGCATCGACATGCTGGCCACCGGTATCAAAAGTCCTATTGGCGTAAAAGTCACGGGCGGCAAACTGGCTGATATCGACGCCATCGCAGCGCAGATCGAACGTATTGCGAAAACTGTTCCGGGCGTCAGTTCGGCGTTGGCAGAGCGTCTAACCGGCGGACGTTATATTGATGTGGATATCGATCGCCGCGCGGCGGCACGTTATGGGCTCAACATCACCGATGTGCAATCGATCGTCGCCAGTGCGATCGGTGGCGACAATATTGGCGAAGTAATCGATGGTCTCGCGCGCTTCCCCATCAACGTGCGTTATCCCCGTGAAATTCGCGACTCGCTCGATAACCTGCGCAATCTACCGGTGCTGACAGCAATGGGACAACAGATCACACTCGGTACGGTCGCCACGATAAAAATTAGCGAGGGGCCGCCGATGCTGAAAAGCGAAAACGCGCGGCCGTCGGGCTGGGTGTATGTCGATGTGCGCGGCCGCGATCTGGTGGCGACGGTGGACGATTTACGTGTTGCTGTGGCTAAGGAAATAAAATTAATGCCCGGTATGAGCCTCGCGTATTCCGGCCAATTCGAGTTTCTGGAGCGCGCGAATGCGCGTTTGAAATTGGTGGTGCCGGCGACCTTGCTGATTATTTTTGTGCTGCTGTATTTAACGTTTCGCCGTTTCGATGAAGCGATTTTAATTATGGCCACGCTGCCGTTTGCGCTCACGGGTGGTATCTGGTTTTTGTATTTACTTGGTTACAACTTATCGGTCGCGACCGGTATCGGTTTCATTGCACTCGCCGGCGTATCCGCTGAATTCGGCGTGATCATGTTGGTGTATTTAAAACACGCGTTATTTGAGCGTAAAGAGCGCGGTCTTACCGTTACGCCAGATCTCATTGATGACGCCATTCGCGAAGGCGCGGTGTTGCGTGTGCGACCGAAAGCAATGACTGTCGCCGTTATTTTGGCAGGTTTATTACCCATTCTGGTGGGAACCGGCACGGGTTCCGAAGTCATGAGCCGCATTGCCGCACCGATGGTCGGCGGCATGATCACTGCGCCGCTGTTATCGATGCTGGTCATTCCCGCTGTGTTTCGGTTGTTGCGAACACGCCGAAAAGACATGGAGCGATCGCAATTTTAAACCCACCGTTAAAGAGAACGTCTGAAATAGGAGAGTTAGAAATGAAGAGCACTAACGTTGTCTTTTGTTCATTGATCCTATCGATCGTTGGCACAGGCTTAGCGCATGCCGACGATATGTCGGGCATGGACATGAAAAAAACCAAGCCCATGTCGATGGCAAAGAAAACCGAGCCGACGGAAATGATGACTTATGCTGGCAGCGGCGTGGTGAAAAGTGTCGATAAAACTAAAGGCGCCGTCACGTTAGCGCACGAGCCCATCGCGGCGCTCAATTGGCCGGCAATGACCATGGCCTTCAAAGTGATGGATGCGACGTTGTTCGACAAGCTCAGCGTCGGCAAAAAAGTGGACTTCACGCTAAAAAAACAAGGTGCCGATTATGTTGTCATCGCGGTGATGTAATATCTGGGCGGGATCGCGATAGAGGCAGATTGTCTCGGGCTTTATCGCGGTAAAAAAGCGCTAACTGTACGCAATGTTTTTGCGACGGGCTTAGCCGGCGACGCTATTTTTGAGTATCTCGCTATAGCCGCATTAGAACTAAAATTGCTATTAATTAAGCGAAATTTATTTTGTTTTGACCTATTTTCAGCCCTATACTGGTCTTTATTAAATAGGTTAACGGCGCATTCATGCAACGCAAAAAACAGCTGATTTTAAGCGCTTTTCTGCTGCTTCTCATCGTGTTCAACGGCTGGGTGGTGAGCGCTGCAAGCGTGGCGGATGCGCGGTGTCAAACACATATGAGCGCCGTGTGTTGTGCGCACGGGAAAATGGCTTGTGGCAGTGATCAAGCCGTTATCACAAACGTCACAAGCCCTTGCGCCTGCCAGGCATCCTGCAGTTCGTCATGCGCACAGTGTTTGCAAGTCTTACCAATAATTAGCCATACGTATTATTTTTCTGTTCCTGCTCAGTCCGTCATGACCGCTTTCGACGGGTCACTTTACGCCTTCGACTCCATTGCGTTGCCGTTTCGACCTCCGCGCATAACCGCCTGAATTCATCAGACGGTTTTATTGTTTTTTGTCAACAACGTGTCGATCAACTGCCGGTTGATCGCGGAGGATTACATCATGAAAAAATTCAATCTGATAATCGCGACAGCAGTGATTGCTTTGAGCAGTCTGGCGGCCAGTGCAGGACAAACGCCCGATAACGTGGATCGCTTGCTGAAGGAAAAAATGGATTGCTATCGCGCGCATCATAAAATTATGGATAAGCCGTCACAGCAGAAGCTGGGCGCGTGCTGGAAGGCGCATCATCAGTTGATGAAATAAATCTGACTTCGTCCCGGCAGCAATTGCCGGGACATTTATTGTTTTATGCGTGGCAAATACAAGGGACGCCATCTGCCGCCGCATTCAACGTTTGCAAAATACCGCAATCCTCAGCCTGGCGATGTTCACAGCAACGCGCTTGCAACAGTAGTAATTGCTGTTCCAGCAGCCTCAGTTGTGCAATGCGCTGCTGGACCTGATCGATGTGATTAGCCACGAGCTGATTGATCTCATCGCAGCCAAGCTCGGGATGCTCGCGATAATTCAACAATGAACGAATTTCTGCCAGCGACAAATCCAGCGAGCGGCAATGCCGTATAAATTGCAGCGTCTCGCGGTGGGTCGCGCCATATTGTCGATAACCAGCTTCCGTGCGCGGCGGTGCCGCGAGTATGCCTTCCTGCTCATAGAAGCGGATGGTTGGAACGTCGACGCCCGTTGTCTTGGCCAATTCACCGATACGCATGTTTTTTCCTTTAATCGCTTGACCCTAGAGTAGCTAGAGGGTTTTAAATCCACAACCACGAATTCTCTTTGAGACTTTTGCGATGGATTCTCCCGATAGCTGTTGTGGTTCAAAGGCAACTTGCTCCGCGCCGATACCTCTGTCGGCACCGATCGATGCGGGCGGCAATCACACGGTGTTGCGCATCGACGGCATGGACTGCCCCACCGAAGAAGCAATGATTCGCGGCAAGCTCAATGGCTTTCCCGGCGTTACCGGGCTGGAGTTCAATTTGCTGCAGCGCTTGCTGACCCTGAGTCACACGCCTGAATCGTTGCCGGGCGTGATGCTGGCGTTGCGCGGGCTGGGTTTCGATCCCATCCCCCAAGAGGTTGCGCGCGGCGCCAGGCCGCAAGTCGAACCACCAGCGCTCGATCGTCGTGAAATGGTATGGCTTGGTGCCGCCGGACTCTGTGCGGTAGCTGCCGAAATACTGCACTGGGCCGATGGCCCACTCTGGATAGAAATTGCGCTGAGTCTGGTGGCGGTTTTCAGCGGTGGCCTGAATACCTACAAGAAAGGCTGGATCGCCCTTAGGAATCGCTCGCTCAACATCAACGCGCTGATGTCAGTTGCTGTCACGGGTGCGTTATTGATCGGTCAGTGGCCCGAAGCGGCGATGGTGGTGGTGCTATTTGCACTCGCCGAGCTGATCGAGAAAGTGTCGCTGGAGCGCGCCCGCAACGCCGTGCGTGGACTGATGGCGATGACGCCCGAGACCGCCAGCGTGCGCCAGGCCGACAATAGCTGGCGCGATACAGCAGCTGCCGAGATTGCTGTGGGCGCTGTCATTCGGGTGCGCCCCGGTGAGCGTATTGCGCTGGACGGTGTAGTTGCGCAAGGGCAATCGAGCGTGAACCAAGCGCCGATTACCGGCGAGAGCATTCCGGTTGAAAAGACCGTAGGTGATCCCGTGTTCGCGGGCAGTATCAATGAAACCGGTGCGCTGGAGGTTCGAGTCACTGCCGCGAGCACCGACTCGACAGTCGCGCGCATTATTCATGCGGTCGAAGCCGCGCAAGGCAGCCGCGCGCCGACCCAGCGTTTCGTCGATCAATTCGCCAAAATCTACACACCCGTTGTGTTTGTTTTGGCCATTGGCGTGGCGATCGTGCCGCCATTACTGCTCGGCGGCTTGTGGCTGACCTGGATTTATCGCGCGCTCGTGCTGCTGGTCATCGCCTGCCCGTGCGCCTTGGTTATTTCGACGCCGGTTACCGTGGTCAGCGGTCTCGCGGCAGCGGCGCGCCGTGGCATTCTCATCAAAGGCGGCGCCTTTCTTGAGGCGGGCCGCACCCTCAAAGTCATGGCGCTCGACAAAACCGGTACGCTCACGCTGGGTAAACCGGCCGTTACCGACTTCCTGCCCTTTGCAGATCGCGCGACGACATTGCGTCAGGCAGCCAGCTTGGCGAGTCATTCCGATCATCCCGTGTCGCAAGCCGTTACGCAATATGCTGACGGCCAGACACAGCTCGCCAATCCCGTCGCGATGCAGGCACTACCGGGTCGCGGGGTCAAAGCCGAGATCGACGGACTGCTGATTTATCTTGGTAATCACCGATTGGTTGAAGAGCTGAAAATTTGCAGCCCCGAACTCGAAGCGCAGCTCAAAACGCTGGAGAGTCAGGGCAAAACGACCAGCCTGCTAATGAGCGATGATCGTGTGCTCGGGGTGTTTGGCGTCGCCGATACGGTGCGCGAAAGCAGCCGCGAGGCGGTAAAAGAACTGCATGCCTTGGGCATCACGACGGCCATGCTGACGGGCGACAATCCGCTCACGGCGAGCGCGATTGCGAGTCAGGTGGGCATCGACATCGTGCAGGCCGAGTTGCTGCCGGAGGACAAGTTGGCAGCGGTCGTCGCGATGGCGACGCAATACGGCCCGGTCGGCATGGTGGGCGATGGCATCAACGATGCGCCGGCATTGGCGCGTGCCGATATCGGTTTTGCCATGGGGGCGGCGGGCTCCGATACCGCATTGGAAACCGCCGATGTCGCGCTGATGGATGATGATCCGCGCAAGCTCGCCGAATTTATCGCGCTGAGTCGCCGCACGGCGGCGGTGCTGCGACAAAACATTGCGCTGGCGCTCAGTATCAAGGCAGTGTTTTTGGTAATGGCCGTGCTCGGCAGTGCCACCTTGTGGATGGCGGTATTTGCGGATATGGGCGCGAGCCTGCTCGTGGTGGCAAACGGCCTGCGTTTGTTGCGGCTGGGCAATTCGAAATGAGCGCTTATCCGGGTGTTGGGCTGGCGTTGTCGCTGACAACCATGTGTGCCAGACTGTGACCATGCGCGCGCTACGTCAATCCCAATGGTTTCTCGGCCTCCTCTGTCTGCTCTTGATTGCAGCGCGGATGAGCGGCGCCCATTGGCATTTGTGTTTCGACCAAATTGAACCCCCGCTAACACTGCATGTCGGCGACTTCGCTACCCACGATGGAAACAATACCAGTAGCCACCAAGACATGGACTTGCAGCTGGTGGAGGACGGTCTTATTAAAACGCTCAGCGCCGGCCAGGATCTGCCACTAGCGCTCGCGCTGTTCGCACTGCTGTGGCTGCTGCCATTGCGCAAGCAATCGATGCCACCTCCCGGCTATCGCATCCTCTTTTTCTCATCCCGCTTACGTCCTCTCCACGCGCCACCGCGCGCACCGCCGCTCTAACTCCCACGCCCTTTAAATCGTGATTATCCGCGCCTCTCGGCGCTGTTTTCCTGTGGGAGAGCTTCATGAATTATTTCTGGCCACGCGGCCTTGTCGCGTGTGTTGGGGTTTTAGCCCTGACGTTATCAGCGGCTCATGCCGCCGAGTTTTTTGAACCGCGTGGTGA
>Ga0079224_100008074_pt1 | contig 14219 bp, 12 predicted proteins | sample Stecom2015_FD_80414 | JGI IMG/M metagenome (GOLD analysis project Ga0079224, IMG submission 80414) | Agricultural soil microbial communities from Utah to study Nitrogen management - Steer compost 2015 | ecosystem: Environmental > Terrestrial > Soil > Agricultural land | place: USA: Utah...
CAGATCCAGCGCGAGCTGCCGGTCTTCGGCCCCGGTGACACCGTGGTCGTCAACGTGAAGGTCAAGGAAGGCAGCCGCGAGCGCATCCAGGCCTACGAGGGCGTGGTCATCGCGACCAAGAATGCAGGCCTGAACTCCTCGTTCACCGTGCGCAAGATCTCCCATGGCTTTGGCGTGGAGCGCGTGTTCCAGACCCACAGCGCCACCATCGACTCGGTCGAGGTGAAGCGCCGCGGCAAGGTGCGGGCCGGCAAGCTGTACTACCTGCGTGGCCTGGAGGGCAAGAAGGCGCGCATCAAGGAGGACCTGGCCGGCAATGCCCGCGCCAAGGCCCTGGCCGCCGAGGCGGCCGCCGCCGCCAAGGCTGCGGAGAAGGCCGCTCCGGCCGAAGAGGCGCCGGCCGCCGACGCCGCCGAGTAAGCCTGCAAGCCTGATCGCGCACGACGGCCGCCTCCGGGCGGCCGTCGTCGTTTGCGGGGCCCGACCCGGCAGTGACGGCCGCCACGGCATGATCAAGGGCGAATGCCCCGGACCGCTGCATGGAACATTCCGAACACAACGAAAGCGTCCGCCTGGACCTGTGGCTGTGGGCCGCGCGGTTCTTCAAGACCCGCAGCCTCGCGCGGCAGGCGATCGAGACCGGCAAGGTCGAGGTGGGCGGGCAGCGCCCGAAGCCCTCGCGCGCAGTGCGGGTGGGCGATGCGCTGCGGGTCACCCGGGGCGAGGAGGTGTTCGAACTCCAGGTACTGGGGCTGAGCGACACCCGGGGTCCGGCGAAAGTCGCGCAGACGCTGTACGCCGAGACCGCGGCGTCGCGGCAGGCACGCGAGGACGCGAGGGCGGCCCGTGCGGCCGAGCGGGCCGGCTACCAGCCACCGGAAGGCCGGCCCGACAAGCGCGCCCGACGTCTGATCCGCGCCCTCGGGGACATCGACGCGCTCTGAAGACGCGTTAGCATCCGGGCTCCGCATAAAGGGGGGCCGTTGCATGCGTTTCGATACCACTGCCGTCCACGCCGGGCGCGAAGACCTCGCCGGACTGGGCGTTCACGCGCCACCGCTGGACCTGTCGACCACCTACCCGGTGCCGGACCTGGCGGCCGGTGGCGAGAGCTTCGCGAGCCTGGTTGGCGGTGCGGCAGCGGCCGCCAACCCGATCTACGCCCGCTTGCACAACCCCACCGTCGCAAGGGCCGAGAACGCGGTGGCCGCGCTGGAGGGCACGGAAGCCTGCGTCGCCTATGGCTCCGGGATGGCGGCCCTCACCGCGGTGCTGATGGCGCGCCGTGGACACGGCCGGCACGTGCTGGTGGTACGCCCGCTGTACGGCACTTCCGATCACCTGCTGGCCAGCGGCATCTGTGGCGTGGAGGCCGAGTTCGTGGAGCCGGGGGAGATCGAAGCAAGGCGGCGGTCGGACACGAGCCTGGTGGTGATCGAAACCCCTGGCAATCCGACGCTGGACCTGGTCGACATCAAGGCGGTGGTGGCCGCGGCAGGCGAGGTCCCGGTACTGGTGGACTCCACCTTCGCCACGCCGGTGTTGCAGAACCCGGCGCGCCTCGGGGCGAGCTACGTGCTGCACAGCGCGACCAAGTTCCTGGGCGGGCATGGCGACGTCATCGCCGGCGTGGTGTGTTGCAGTGAGATGCTGGCAGCGCCGCTCCGGACCCTGCGGGCGGCCACCGGGGCGTTGCTGCACCCGATGGCGGCCTTCCTGCTGCACCGGGGATTGCAGACGCTGCCACTGCGGGTGGAGCGCGCCCAGGCGAACGCGCGGGAGCTCGCCGGCCGGCTGCAAGGACACCCCGCGGTCGCGGCGGTCCATTACCCGGGGCTGGGCACGGTCCGCAATGCCGGACTGGTCGGGACGCAGATGCGGGGCCCGGGGTCGCTGATGGCGTTCGAGCTGCGGGATGGCCACCAGGCGGCCGCGACGGTGATGTCGAGGGTGAAACTGATGACCCCGGCGGTGAGCCTGGGGTCGGTGGACACCCTGATCCAGCACCCGGCCGGTCTGACCCACCGGATGCTGGACGAAGCCGACCGGGAGGCCAGCGGCATCACGCCGGGGCTGTTGCGCCTGTCGGTCGGGATAGAAGACGTCGAGGACCTCTGGGAGGACCTCGACGCTGCCTTGGGTGATGCCTTGGGTTGAGTTAGCTCGATCCGCGCCGCCGCTCGGCGCTGCCGCGGGAGACGCCCGGTCCGGAGGGCAGGGCTTCGCCGAGGATGCGGCTGAGCATGCGGACGTCGCTCATCAGGCCGCTCATGCAACAGTCCCCCCGGCCGCCCGGGCCAGGTCCCCGGTGCAGGGGACGAGGGACAGGGCCCTGGCCACGCCGGCGCCGTAGGCCGGGTCGGCGCGGGTGCAATGGTCGATGTGCCGCTGCCGGATGAAGTCGGGCACGCCGGCCATGGCGCGGGCGGTGTTGTCGAACAGGCGTTGCCGCTCGTCCGGGCCCATCAGGCGGAACAGGTCGCCGGGCTGGGTGAAATAGTCGTCGTCCTCCTCCCGGTAGTCCCAGTTGTCCGCCGGGCCGTCGAGGGCCAGCGGCGGCTCGCGGTACTGCGGCTGCTCGCGCCACTGGCTGAAGCTGTTGGGCTCGTAGCTCACGTTGGTGGCGGGATTGCCGTCCACCCGCATGGCGCGGTCCCGGTGGTAGCTGCGGAACGGGCAACGCGGCTTGTTGACCGGGATCTGGTGGTGGTTCACTCCCAGGCGGTAGCGCTGCGCATCGCCATAGGAGAACAGCCGGCCCTGCAGCATGCGGTCGGGCGAGAAGCCGATGCCGGGCACCACGTTGGCCGGGGTGAAGGCGGCCTGTTCGACCTCGGCGAAGTAGTTGTCCGGGTTGCGGTTGAGTTCCCACTCGCCGACCTCGATCAGCGGGTAGTCCTTCTTCGACCAGACCTTGGTCAGGTCGAAGGGATGGAAGCGGTAGGTCGCCGCGTCGGCCTCGGGCATGACCTGCACGCAGAGCTTCCACTTCGGGAACTCGCCGCGCTCGATCGCCTCGTAGAGGTCGCGCTGGTGGCTTTCCCGGTCGCTGCCGACCAGCACGCCGGCCTCGGCGTCGGTCAGGTTGCGGATGCCCTGCTGGCTGACGTGGTGGAACTTCACCCAGAAGCGCTCGCCGGCCTCGTTGACCAAGCTGTAGGTGTGGCTGCCGAACCCGTGCATGTGGCGATAGGAGGCCGGGATGCCGCGGTCGCTCATGACGATCGTGACCTGGTGCAGCGCCTCCGGCAGCAGGGTCCAGAAGTCCCAGTTCGCCACCGGGTCACGCATGTTGGTGCGCGGGTTGCGCTTGACCACGTGGTTGAGGTCCGGGAACTTCAACGGGTCACGGAAGAAGAACACCGGCGTGTTGTTGCCGACGAGGTCCCAGTTGCCCTCCTCGGTGTAGAAGCGGGTGGAGAAGCCGCGGATGTCGCGCTCGGCATCCGCTGCGCCGCGCTCGCCGGCCACGGTCGAGAAGCGCACGAACAGGTCGGTCTTCTTGCCGATCTCCGAGAACACCTTCGCGCGGGTGTAGCGGGTGATGTCACCGGTCACGGTGAAGGTGCCGTATGCGCCGGAACCCTTGGCGTGCATCCGCCGTTCCGGGATGACCTCGCGGTCGAAGTGGGCGAGCTTCTCCAGGAACCACACGTCCTGCAGCAGCATCGGGCCACGACGCCCGGCGGTCTGGACGTTCTGGTTGTCGGCAACGGGGGCGCCGGCGGCGGTGGTCAGCGGCGGCGGGGTCCGGGTGTCGGTCAGCTTGGTCATGGGTCGGTCCTTGATAGGGGAGCCACGCCAAGTTAGGAAACATCAATAGATTTTGGAAATCGATTGTTCGAACATGATCGATAGGAATAATTGATCGCGTGAGCGCGGCTGTCGCGCCCTACGGGAGGGACTTCAAGCGATACAGCGCCTCGAGTGCCTGCTTGGGCGTCAGCTCGTCCGGGTCCAGGGCGGCGAGCGCCTCCAGCGCGGCAGAAGCGGGAGCGAACAGGCCCATCTGGGCCGGCGCATCCAAGGCAGGCGCCGCCATGGACTGCCGGGGCGCGTCCCGGCTTTGCGCCTCCAGTTCCGCCAGCCGCCCGCGGGCCTGGCCGATCACCGCCTTCGGCAATCCGGCCAGGGCCGCCACCTGCAGGCCGAAGCTGCGGTTCGCGGGACCGTCCTTGACGGCGTGCATGAACACCAGCTCCTCGCCATGCTCGACTGCATCCAGGTGCACGTTGGCGATCCCGGAGCCCGGTTCGGCCAGGGTGGTCAGTTCGAAGTAGTGGGTCGCGAACAGGGTCCAGGCGCGGTTGGCGTGCGCGAGGTGCCGGGCGCAGGCCTCCGCCAGGGCGAGGCCGTCGTAGGTCGAGGTGCCGCGGCCGATCTCGTCCATCAGCACCAGTGAGCGGTCGGTCGCGTGGTGGAGGATGTAGCTGGTCTCGCTCATCTCGACCATGAAGGTCGACTGGCCCCGGGCAAGGTCGTCGCCGGCGCCGATGCGGGTCAGGATGCGGTCGATCGGGCCGATCATCGCCCTGGACGCGGGCACGAAGCTGCCGATGTGGGCCAGCAGCACGATCAGTGCGTTCTGGCGCATGTAGGTGCTCTTGCCGCCCATGTTGGGGCCGGTGATCACCAGCATCCGGCGGTCGGGGTCCAGGATGAGGTCGTTGGGTTCGAAGGGCTCCTCACGCACCGCCTCCACGACCGGATGGCGTCCGCGTTCGATGTGGATGCAAGGCGCATCCGTCAGCTCGGGGCGCGACCAGTCCAGCTCCGCCGCGCGCTCGGCCAGGCCGGCCAGGACGTCGAGTTCGGCGAGCGCCGCGGCACAGCGCTTGAGCGGTTCGAGGTGCTCCCCCAGCACGTCCAGCAGCTGCTCGTAGAGCAGCCGTTCGCGGGCGAGTGCACGCTCGCGCGCCGACAGCACCTTGTCCTCGAAGGCCTTGAGCTCCTCGGTGATGTATCGCTCGGCATTGGTGAGGGTCTGGCGCCGGGTGTAATGGGTCGGGGCCTTCCCGGCGTGCACCTTGCTGATCTCGAGGTAGTAGCCGTGGACGCGGTTGTATCCGACCTTCAGGGTCGGGATGCCGCTGGCTTCGCGCTCGCGCAGTTCCAGGTCGACGAGGAACTGGTCGGCATTGGTGGACAGTCGCCGCAGCTCGTCCAGCTCCGGATCGTAGCCTTCCGCGAATACGCCGCCATCGCGCGCCAGGACCGGCGGCTGCTCGACGATGGCGCTCGCCAGCAGGTGGGCCTGGGCGTCGTGCTCGCCAAGGCCGTCGGCCAGTTCGACCAGGCGCGGGGAGTCCTGTCCGGACAGGGTCTCGCGCACCGCCGGGAGCATCGCCAGGCCGTCGCGCAGGGTGGACAGGTCGCGCGGGCGGGCGCTGCGCAAGGCGACCCGGGCCAGGATCCGCTCGAGGTCGCCCAGGCCGCGGAAACGGGTGCGCAGGGCGTCGCCCTTGCCGGTGTCGATCAGGGTCTCCACCGCGTGGTGGCGCTGGCGCAGGACAGCCTGGTCGCGCAACGGCCGATGCAGCCAGCGCCGCAGCAGCCGTCCGCCCATCGGGGTCACGGTCGAGTCCAGCACGCCCAGGAGGGTGTGGCGGGTGTCACCGTCGGTGCGGGTATCCAGTTCCAGGTGCCGGCGGGTGGCGGCGTTCATCGCGATCGCGCCGTCGCCGGACTCCACCGCGATCGAAGTCAGGTGCGGCAACTGCTGCTTCTGGGTCTCTTCGACATAGCCCAGCAGCGCGGCGGCGGCGGCGATCGCCAATGGGCGGTCGTCGATTCCGAAGCCGGTGAGGTCGTGGAGGCCGAAGAAGCGCAGCAGCTGGCGCCGGCCGGAGTCCGCATCGAACAGCCAGGGCGCGCGGCGGCGGACTCCCGTGCGGCCCGAGGCAAACGCCGGCCAGCCCTCCTCGTCGGGCAGCAGCAGTTCGGCCGGCTCGAGCCGCGCCAGTTCGGCCTCGAGCGCATCCTCGCTGGCGACCTCGTTGACCAGGAAGCGCCCGCCGGCCAGGTCGGCCCAGGCGATGCCGTAACCATCGCGGCCCCGCGCGACCGCCAGTAGCAGCGTGTCGCGGCGCTCGCTCAGCAGCGCCTCGTCGGTCACCGTGCCGGGGGTGACGATCCGCACCACCTTGCGCTCGACCAGGCCCTTGCTGGTGGCCGGGTCGCCGACCTGCTCGCAGATCGCGACCGACTCACCCAGCGCCACCAGCCGCGCCAGGTAGCCCTCCGACGAGTGGTGTGGAACGCCCGCCATCGGGATCGGCTGCCCGGCCGAGGACCCGCGCTGGGTCAGGGTGATGTCGAGCAGCTTCGCCGCCTTGCGTGCGTCCTCGTAGAACAGCTCGTAGAAGTCGCCCATCCGGAAGAACAGCAGCACGTCCGGATGCTCCGCCTTGGCGGCGAAGAACTGCTTCATCAGGGGGGTGTGCTCGGCGGGCTTCTCGGTGGACATCGGGCTCCGGGGACAGGGCGGGTCGGAACCGCTCATTGTGCCGCCCGCCGGGCCTAGGGCGCCAATACCACGCAGTCGCGGCCCTTCTGCTTGGCCTGGTACATCGCCGCGTCGGCACGGGCCAGCAGGTGCTCGTAGTCCGGGTGGCCGTCGTGCATCGCAACTCCGATGCTGACCGTCATGGGCAGCGTGGTGCCGTCGGCGAGCATCGCCGGGGAGTTGGCGACGCGCTGGCGCAGGTTCTCGGCGATGGTCAGCGCCTGGCTCTGCTTGACCGAGCCCAGCACCACCACGAACTCCTCGCCGCCGTAACGGAACAGGTAGTCGCTGCCGCGGGTGGCCTGGGTCAGCACGGTGGCCAGGTGGTGGAGGGCGCGGTCCCCGGCTTCGTGGCCGTGGGTGTCGTTGATCGGCTTGAAGTGGTCGAGGTCCAGCAGCAACAGGGCGAAGCCGTCGCCGGAACGGCGCTGCTGCTCGATCTCGCGGCGCAACACGGTCGGCAGGAAGCGGCGGTTGAGCAGGCTGGTCAGGGTATCGCGACCGGCTTCGAGGTCACCCACGTTCTCGAACATCATCGCCATCAGGGCACGGATGCGGGCCACGTTGGCGCGTACCTCCCGCAGCAGGGCCTGGCGTACCCGGGGGTCGTCCGAGTCCGGCAGCGCGGCGGCCAGGCGTTCGTCGGTCTGCTCCATCAGCCTCACCACTTCGCGTGTCCCGTCGCTGTCGCCGAAGCTGGCCAGCGCCTTGTGGGTGAACCACAGGCCGAACTCCGAGCGGCGCAGGCCGCATTCCTCGATCCCCACGGGGTTGCGGCCCGCGATGGCGTAGAGGAGTGCGTTTTCCCAGTCGAGCAGCAGTGCGCGCTGGCGTTCGCGCTCGGTGCTGATGTTCTGGATCAGCGAGAACAGCCTGTACGAGGCGTCGATGGCGTTGGAGCGCTCGCGCGCGGCCACGTAGGCCTGGGTCATGATCTCCAGCGCGATGTCGATCGACAGGCCGACCGCGACCGAGGTACCCAGGGCCAGGCCGGGATCATCGGCAAGCTCGCGGATCCGCCGGTACAGCCGGCCCTTGAGCTCGCGGGCGCCACGGCTGACCAGGTCGACCGGCACTCCGATGCGCGCATGCACGTCACCGACCACGCGTTGGCGCGCGACCAGCGAGTCGACGTCCGCCGCGGTGGCGGTCAGCACCTCGCGCAACCACTGCTGCATGCCCGGCTTGAGCCGGTCGCGCACCTTCTCGACCGACAGGAAGCGGTTCGCCCGCGCGTCGCCCAGCATCCCGCCGTAGAAGTGGTCGGCCATCTCCGGCAGGGCGGTGCCGGCCACCTGCAGCAACAAGGCAGGCGCCTGGGCGGGCGCCGCTTCGAGCAGGTCCCGCCAGGCGTCGGCGAGCAGGGTCGAGCCCTCCGCAGCGGCATCGGGCGGGTCGGAATCGGGGCGGTCGGGGATCGGGTTGTCCATGTCCGGGGGGATGTAGCGGGGCGGCGATTCTCGCAGATGCGCACCCCACGCGATCTGAAGGGGGCCGGTATAGTCCAGCAATGACCAAGCAACTCATCACCGACGACGCGCTGGCGGAGCTGGCCACCCGGGTCGGCTCGGCCGTGCAGCGGCAGCACCATCGGCTCGCGACGGCGGAAAGCTGCACCGGGGGATGGATTTCCAAGGCACTGACCGATGTGCCTGGCTCTTCCGCCTGGTTCGAGTGCGGCATGGCGGCCTACAGCTACGAGGCCAAGCAGGCCCTGCTCGGGGTCCAGCAGGCGACGCTGGAAGAGCACGGTGCGGTCAGTCGCGAGACGGCCATCGAGATGGTATCGGGCGCGCTGGTGCACTCCGGCGCCAGTCTCGCAGTGGCGGTCACCGGGATTGCCGGACCGTCCGGCGGCACCGAAGACAAGCCGGTTGGCACGGTGTGGGTGGCGTGGAAGCGACGTGGTGGTTATCCCACCGCGGTGGTGTTCCACTTCGACGGCGACCGCGAGCAGGTGCGGCGGCAGACGGTCGAGGCCGCGCTGCATGGCCTGCTGGAGCTTGCGGGATAGGGCGCGACAGTCGCACTCGGCGTGTTGCGCCGGAATGTTTCCGTGGGTAGCATTGCTACTAATGGAAATCACCCCGACCCAGGCCGCGATCCTCCAGCTCGTCATCGAGCGCATCGCCGCCGACGGCATACCCCCCTCGCAGACCGAGATCGCCCGCGCCATGGGCTTTGCCAGCGTGCGCGCGGCGCAGTACCACCTGGAGGCACTGGAGCAGGCCGGCGCCATCGAGCGCATCCCCGGCAAGGCCCGCGGCTTGCGCGTCCTGCATGCGCCGGAGACGGAGCACGACGGTGCCGCCGCCCCGCATCCGGAGGGCGACGCGCTGCGCCTGCCGGTACTCGGCCGGGTCGCCGCCGGCCTGCCGATCGGGTCCGGCGCCGGCCCCGAGGTCGATGACTATGTCCTGCTGGACCGCAACCTGTTCTCGCCCGCGCCGGATTTCCTGCTGAAGGTCGAGGGCGACTCGATGCGCGACGAGGGTATTTTCGACGGTGACCTGATCGGGGTGCACCGCACCAGCGAGGCGCGTTCGGGCCAGATCGTCGTGGCACGGGTCGACGAGGAGATCACCGTCAAGCTGCTGAAGATCGGCAAGCACTGCATCCGCCTGCTGCCGCGCAACCCGGACTACGCCCCGATCGAGGTCGGCCCCGACCAGGACTTCGCGATCGAGGGCCTGTACTGCGGCCTGGTGCGACGGGGCTGAGCATGGGCGGGAGGTTTTCCCACGCCCGCGCTGCCCACGGCCCGATGGGCCCGTCGCCGACCCCACTTGCACACTGGCCCCACGCGCCGTCGCAACCCCTGCGACCGGCTGCGTCCAAGCTCCACCACATCCCCTACCGGACCTGAGGAACAACCACGATGGACGAGAACAAGAAGCGCGCACTGGCCGCTGCCCTGGGACAGATCGAGAAGCAGTTCGGCAAGGGCTCGGTCATGCGCATGGGCGACCGGGTGGTCGAGGCCGCGGAGGTCATCGGCACCGGCTCGCTGATGCTCGACATCGCACTGGGTATCGGTGGCCTGCCGAAGGGGCGGGTGGTGGAGATCTACGGCCCCGAGTCCTCGGGCAAGACCACGCTCACGCTCCAGGCCATCGCCGAGTGCCAGAAGGCCGGCGGCACCGCGGCCTTCATCGATGCCGAGCACGCGCTCGACCCGATCTACGCTGCCAAGCTCGGCGTGAACGTCGACGACCTGCTGCTCAGCCAGCCCGATACCGGCGAGCAGGCACTTGAGATCGCCGACATGCTGGTCCGCTCGGCAGCGGTGGACATCGTGGTGGTCGACTCGGTTGCCGCGCTCACTCCCAAGGCGGAGATCGAGGGCGAGATGGGCGACCAGCTTCCGGGCCTGCAGGCGCGGCTGATGAGCCAGGCGCTGCGCAAGCTCACCGGCAACATCAAGCGTTCCAACACCCTGGTGGTCTTCATCAACCAGCTGCGGCACAAGATCGGCATCATGATGCCCGGCCAGAGCCCGGAGACCACCACCGGCGGCAACGCACTGAAGTTCTATTCCTCGGTGCGCCTGGACATCCGCCGCATCGGCGCGATCAAGAAGGGCGACGAGATCATCGGCAACCAGACCAAGATCAAGGTCGTCAAGAACAAGATGGCGCCGCCGTTCAAGCAGATCATCACCGAGATCCTGTACGGCCAGGGCATCTCCCGCGAGGGCGAGCTGATCGACATGGGCGTGGAGGCCAAGCTGGTCCAGAAGGCAGGTGCCTGGTACAGCATCGGCGAGGAGCGCATCGGGCAGGGCAAGGAAAACGCCCGCCAGTACCTGAAGGACAACCCGGACCTGGCGACCCGGCTCGAAGCCGAGTTGCGCGAGAAGTTCGTCCCCGCCGAGGCGCGTCCCGGCGAAGACGCGGACGAAGCCGCCGAATAGGCGTGCGGCGGCATCGGTACGGCAAAGGTGAAAGCCCGTGAGTGGCGAGGATGAGGGGCAGGGCGGCGGGCTGTTCGAGGACGGTTCCGCCGCCGCCGCGCCCCGCCGCCGCAGGCGCCAGCCGCAGACGCCGGTCCAGCGGGCACTGGCGCTGCTGGTCAGGCGCGAGCACTCGCGCCAGGAGCTGAGCCGCAAACTGCTCGCCCGCGGGCTGGAGGCCACCGAGGTCCAGGCCGCGGTGGAGCAGCTCGCGGAGGCAGGGTGGCAGGACGATGCCCGCTTTGCCGAAGGCCTGGTGCGCCAGCGAGCGGCCGGTGGCTACGGCCCTTACCACATCCGGTCCGAACTCGGCACGCACGGCCTGGATCCGGCCCTGGTCGAAGCGGCGATGGACAGCTTCGAAGGAGACTGGGCCGCGAATGCGCGCGATCTCGCGCAGCGGCGGCACGGCGAGGACTTCGCCGCCGACCCGGCACGCCGGCGCAAGGCGGCCGACCCGCTGGTGCGCCGCGGCTTCCCGGGCGACGTGGTCCGCCGCGTCACCCGACTCGATGACGAGTGGTAAGGCGTAGACGGACCCCGGGCTGAACGGCGATCCGTGTCCCGCGGTCGGCTGCCTGCCGGTGCACCCACCGCCGGCCGGCCCTGCTACGCTAGGCCGATTGCCCCCGTCGCCGACGGGGGCTTTGTCCTGTCCAGAATGCAGCACTGATGAACACACCCAAAGTCCGCAGCACCGCCGAGATCCGCCGCGAGTTCCTGGAGTTCTTCCGCGAGCGCGGCCACACCGTCGTGCCGTCCGCGCCGCTGGTGCCGGCCAACGACCCGACCCTGCTGTTCACCAACTCCGGCATGGTGCAGTTCAAGAACGTGTTCCTGGGCAGCGAGAAGCCGGGCTACGTGCGGGCGACCGACGTGCAGCGCTGCCTGCGTGCGGGCGGCAAGCACAACGACCTTGACCAGGTCGGCTACACCGCCCGCCACCACACCTTCTTCGAGATGCTGGGCAACTGGTCGTTCGGCGACTACTTCAAGGAGGACGCGATCCGCTGGTCCTGGGAGTTGTTGACCGCGGTGTGGGGCCTGCCGGCGGAGCGCCTGACGGTCACCGTCTACCAGACCGACGACGAGGCCTACGCGATCTGGCGCGACCAGATCGGCGTGCCCGAGGAGCGGATCATCCGCATCGGCGACAACGGCGGCGCGCCGTACGCTTCGGACAATTTCTGGCAGATGGCCGATACCGGTCCGTGCGGTCCGTGCACCGAGATCTTCTACGACCATGGCGAGCAGTACTTCGGCGGCCCCCCGGGCTCGCCGGACGAGGATGGCGACCGGTTCATCGAGATCTGGAACCTGGTCTTCATGCAGTTCGACCGCCAGCCCGACGGCACCATGCTGCCGCTGCCGGCGCCCTGCGTGGACACCGGCATGGGACTGGAACGGATCGCCGCGGTGCTGCAGGGCAAGCATGGCAACTACGAGATCGACATCTTCCAGCGCCTGATCTCGGCGGCCGCCGAGCTGACCGGCACGACCGACCTGGCCAACCAGTCATTGCGGGTGATCGCCGACCACATCCGCGCCTGTGCCTTCCTCGTGGTCGATGGCGTGCTGCCCTCCAACGAGGGGCGTGGCTACGTCATGCGCCGGATCATCCGCCGCGCATTGCGCCACGGCTGGATGCTGGGGCAGAAGCAGCCGTTCTTCCATCGCATGCTCGGCCCACTGATCGAGATGATGGGCGATGCCTACCCGGAGCTGTCGCACAAGCGTGACTTCATCGAAGCCACGCTCAAGGCGGAAGAGGAGCGCTTCGCCGAGACCCTGGACTCGGGCATGCGGATCTTCGACGAGGTCGCGGCGCGCTCGCAGGGTGCCATCCCCGGCGCCGATGCGTTCCGGCTGTACGACACCTACGGGTTCCCGCTCGACCTGACCCAGGACATCGCGCGCGAGCGCGGGCTCTCGGTGGACGTCGCGGGCTTCGACGCCGCCATGCAGCAGCAGCGCGAGACCGCGCGTGCGGCGGGCAAGTTCGGCAACGCCACTTCGATGCCGGCGGAGCTGGCCGCACAGCTGCCGGCGACCGGCTTCCTCGGCTACGAGGCGCTTGATGCGACCGGATTGAAGGTGCTGGCCTTGCTGCAGGACGGCCGCCCGGTCGAATCGGTGGAGGCCGGCAGCGAGGCGGTGGTGATCCTGGATCGCACGCCGTTCTATGCCGAAGGTGGCGGACAGGTCGGCGATGCCGGCGTGCTCGAGGGCCCCGGCCTGCGGTTCGAAGTGGCCGACACCCGCAAGTTCGCCGGCCAGTTCCATGGCCACCTGGGCCGGCTGGCGTCGGGCACGCTGCGCCGCGGCGAGCTGCTTGGCGCGCGGGTGGATGCCGAGCGGCGCGCTGCCACCGTGCTCAACCACTCGGCGACCCACCTGCTGCATGCGGTCCTGCGCGAGGTACTGGGCGAGAACGTGGTGCAGAAGGGTTCGCTGGTCGCACCCGACCGCCTGCGCTTCGACTTCTCGCATGGCCAGCCCCTGACGGCCGAGGAGCTCGCGCGGGTCGAGCGGCGCGTCAATGCCGAGATTCGCGCCAACCACCCCACCGAGGCCCGCCACATGGGCATGCAGGAGGCGCTGGACGCCGGTGCGATCGCACTGTTCGGCGAGAAGTACGGCGAGAAGGTGCGCGTGCTGCGCATGGGTGGGGCGTCGACCGAACTGTGCGGGGGGACCCATGTCGCCCGGACCGGTGACATCGGCCTGTTCAAGATCACCTCCGAGGGCGGCGTTTCCGCTGGTGTGCGGCGGATCGAGGCAGTCACCGGCCAGGGCGCCCTGGACCACGTCGCCCGCGAGGAGGCGCGCCTGGCCGAGGCGGCGCGGCTGGTCGGCGGCAATCCGTCCGAGCTGTCGGACAAGCTGCGTGCAGTGCTCGAGCGCCAGAAGGCGCTGGAGCGCGAGCTGGAGGCGCTGAAGGCACGCGCGGCCTCCGGTGCCACCTCGGAACTGGCCGGCGCCGCGCTCGACGTTGCCGGCATCAAGGTGCTGGCGGCCCGGGTGGAAGGACTGGACTCAAAGTCGCTGCGCGACGCGCTGGACCGGCTCAAGAACCAACTGGGCGATGCCGTCATCGTCCTGGCGGGTGCGCGCGACGGCAAGGCTGCCCTGGTGGCGGGCGTGAGCGGCGCCGCGCAGGGCAGGATCAAGGCCGGCGAGCTGCTCGCCCACGTGGCGGGACAGGTCAACGGCAAGGGCGGTGGCCGCCCGGACATGGCGCAGGGCGGCGGCGATGACAGCCCCGCGTTGCGACCGGCACTCGAGGGAGTGGCGGAATGGGTTGCCGGCAGACTGGGCAAAGCCTGACCCGTGACTTCCTTCGCTTGCCGCGCATGGCCCGGGCAGCACACACTTTTCGTTTCCCCCGGAGTTGGCGTGGCTGTCACGCGCCCGGGAGCATATTCCGACGCCCAAGGCGTCGGCCAAGGAGAGAACACCCATGCTTATCCTGACGCGTCGCGTCGGTGAAACCCTGATGATCGGCGACGCGGTCACCGTGACCGTGCTCGGCGTCAAGGGCAATCAGGTCCGTATCGGCATCACCGCGCCGAAGGACGTCGCAGTCCATCGTGAGGAGATCTACCAGCGCATCCAGCGCGGCGAGGAGCCGGTGGCCGGCGCAGGGGACGACGACGCGTCCTGAGGGTTTACCGCGCAGGGGCGAGCCGTTATGCTTCCCGCCCGCACACGGTTTCGTGCGGAGAGTTGCCCGAGTGGCTGAAGGGGCTCCCCTGCTAAGGG
>Ga0079224_100008075_pt1 | contig 14218 bp, 10 predicted proteins | sample Stecom2015_FD_80414 | JGI IMG/M metagenome (GOLD analysis project Ga0079224, IMG submission 80414) | Agricultural soil microbial communities from Utah to study Nitrogen management - Steer compost 2015 | ecosystem: Environmental > Terrestrial > Soil > Agricultural land | place: USA: Utah...
CCGTCGGCGCGGCTGCGGCGGGCGATGGCGTCCAGCTCGTCGCGTCCGGCGCCGAGCGCCGACGCCTGCAGCGCCGCGTACGAGAGCTGGTCCAGGCCGAGCGGGGCCAGATAGTACGGGTCGAGCTGCAGGGTCATGAGGCCCCGCAGGTCGCCCTGGGTGGATTTGCCGAAGCCGTAGACGAGCGCGGTGTCGACGTCGCCGTGCTGGAGCCGGACCCACGCCTCGTACAGGGCCCAGGCGCCGTCCATCTCGACGTGGCTCTCGGAGATCGGCGGCCAGGCGCCGACGGCGTCCAGCGCGGAGACGAACGAGAAGGGCGCCCCGGCGAGGTAGTCGCAGCTCCCGGAGCAGGTGAAGCCGAACCGTTTCAGCCCGGTGCGTTCCTTGACCTCCTCGATGACGGGCAGGATCAGCTCGGGCTCGGCCAGCCCGGTGTCGTGGCCGGTGTGCCGGGTCTGGGCGAAGGCGACGATCGCGACCTGTCTCACTTCACAGCTCCACATCGGGTTCGCCGGTGGGCGCGAACCACCGGATGTTCGCCATGGACGCGGTCCGCTCGCTCTCGGGCACCCATTCGGCGCGCACCCGCATGCCCTGCCGCACCTCGTGCGCGGGGATCCCGCCGACGAGCGCGATCACGGGCACGTCGGCGCCGTCGAGCAGCACGTACGCGGAGACGAAGGGCACTTCGGGGGCGCGCGGGTCGGGCAGGTTGTTGATCGCGAAGGTGGTGACGGTGCCGGTGCCGGGCAGTTCGACCTGCTCGCCGATGGCGATGCCGCACTCGGGGCAGGACAGCCGGTACGGCACGTACACCTTTCCGCAGCTCGCGCAGCGCCCGCCGACGAAGACGCCGCGCCTGACGCCGTCGAGGAAGACGCCGAGCGCGCCGCCGGCTTTGAGGGTGTACGAGGCGCGCACCGGAGAGACGATCCTGGTGACCTCGGGGGCGAAGCAGGAGATGTCGGTGATGTCGCCGCGGCGTTCGCCCCGCCACACCGGCCAGACCCGGGTGCCGGGGCGGATCGCCTTGGGGTGGCCCGCGTCGACGGCGTGCACGAGCGCGGTGTCGGCGCCGTCCAGTTTGATCATGGCCCAGGCGAAGGGGCGGTCGAGCGGGTGTTCCGGGCGGGGTTCGGTCACCCAGGCGCAGGCGGTGACGGTCCCGGCCGGGCCGACCTCGACGTACTCGCCGGTGACCGCGTCGCCGGTGGCTGGATCGTACTCAAGAGGGGGGACGAGCACCCGCCCCTCGGCGGTGCGGACCCCGACGATCCGGCCGGCACGCAGCTCGGTGAGGAACCGGCCGATCACCGGCCCGGTCGAGCGGGTGTAGCCGCCGGGGAACTCCAGCACGTGCTCCGCGGTCAGCGGATCGGACATGCGCCCTCCTGGGGGTGGTCAGATGGCTCGGTCGCGGCCCTCCCAGTACGGGTCGCGCAGCTTGCGCTTGAGCAGCTTGCCGTTGGGCTCGCGGGGCATCTCGGCGATGAAGTCGATCGACCTGGGCCACTTCATCCTGGCCAGGCGGCCTTCCAGCGAGGCGAGGAGCTCCGCGGCCAGCTCGGGGCCCGGGGCGGCGCCGGGGGCGGGCTCGACGACGGCCTTGATCTGCTCGCCCCACTCGTCGTCGGGGACGCCGAACACGGCGACGTCGGCGACCTTGGGGTGGATCATGATCTCGTTCTCGATCTCGGCCGGGTAGATGTTCGCGCCGCCGGAGATGATCATGTCGGCCTTGCGGTCGCAGAGGTACAGGAAGCCGTCCTCGTCCAGGTAGCCGATGTCGCCGACGGTGAAGAAGTCCTTGAGCCGGTTCGCCGCGGGCTTGGCCGGGTCGCCCTTGTACTCGAAGGAGGCGCCGAGCATCTTCATGTAGATGGTGCCGGGGGTGCCGGCGGGCAGCGGTTCGCCCGACTCGTCGGCGATGAGCAGTTCGGTGATGGGCCAGGCGCTGCCGACCGTGCCGGGGTGCGCCTTCCAGTCCTCAGGCGTGGCGATCGTGCCGCCGCCCTCGGTGGCCGCGTAGTACTCGTAGACCACGTCGCCCCACCAGCGGAGCATGTCCCATTTGACCGGCACCGGGCAGGGGGCGGCGGCGTGGATCATCCACCTGAGTGACGACAGGTCGTATTTGCCCCGCGTCTCCTCCGGGAGGGCGAGCAGGCGCTTGAAGTGGGTGGGCACGAGGTGGGAGCTGGTGACCCGGTGGCGCTCGCAGAGCCGGAGCATCTCCTCGGCGTCCCAGCGGTCCATGTAGACGAGGGTGTGGCCCATGTGCAGGGCCGTGCCGCCGAACTGGCTGACGGCGGTGTGGTAGCTGGGCGCGGTGACCAGGTGGGCGTTGGGCTGCCCGGGGGTGACGCCGAACAGGGTGAGCAGGAACGCCAGCAGCTCCGCCCCCTCGTCGGGGTCGAGGCCGGTGAGCGGGCGGCGCACGCCCTTGGGCTTGCCGGTGGTGCCGGAGGTGTAGTGCATGGTGGCGCCCGCCGTGCGGTCGTCCGGCGGGGTGTCCGGTAAGCCCTCGGTCAGCTCGTCCAGCGGGCGGAACCCGGGCAGGTCTCCGGCGACGGCGAAGCGCCGTTCAGGAGCGACGGCCTCGGCCGCGCGGACCGCCTCCTCCGCGTACCGGGGGTGGGCGACGAACGCCCGGGCCTCGCTGTCTTCGAGGATGTACGCGATCTCCGGGCCGGTCAGGTGCCAGTTGATCGGGGTGTAGTACCAGCCCGCCTGGAGGGCCGCGAGATAGAGCACGAGCCCGTCGGCGCCGTTGGGCACCAGCCCGCAGAGGCCGTCGCCGGTCCGCATCCCTAAAGCGCGCAGGCCGTGCACGAGGCGGTTGGCCCGGGCGAGCAGGTCACCGGCCCGGTGCTCGGTGCCGTCGGGGTCCACGGCCGCGATCCAGCCGGGGTCCGCCTGCGCCAGCCGCCAGAAGCCGAGCGTGCCCATCGGTACTCCTCACCAGGTCGTACGAGGCCCCGAACCGGCGAAATAAGAACATGTTCTCATTTCTTTCGGGCAGCGTAACCCGCGTCTAAGGTGTGAGCAAGCGCTTGATTTCAAGGAGGAGCGAGTGGAGCTTCTGCCGATCAGCACCCCCCACTGCCGCGTGGAACGCGACCACCACGTGGTGGTCGTGACCATGAACCGCCCAGAGGCCCGCAACGCGCTCTCCTCGGACATGCTCATCGGCATGGCGAGCGCCTGGGCGTACGTGTCGGCCGAGCCGGAGGTCAGGGTGGCGATCCTGACCGGCGCGGAGGGCACGTTCTGCTCCGGCGCCGACCTCAAGGCGATGGCCACGCCCCCGTCGGACCCCGAGGTGGTGGCGCGCGGCGAGCGGATCGCGAACTACCACTGGAAGGGCCTGCTCCGCGAGGACCTGCCGGCCAAGCCGGTCATCAGCGCGGTCGAGGGCTACGCGGTGGCGGGCGGCACCGAGCTGCTGGTCGGCACCGACCTGCGGATCGTGACGGAGTCGGCCACGCTCGGCCTGTTCGAGGCCAGGCGCGCGCTCTTCCCGATGGGCGGCAGCGCCGTCCGCCTGCCGCGCCAGATCCCGTACTGCCACGCGATGGACCTCCTCCTCACGGGCCGCGCCGTCACCGCCGCGGAGGCGCTGTCGATGGGCCTGGTCAACCGGGTGGTGCCGGACGGCCACGCGCTGGAGGCCGCCCGCGAGCTGGCCGCCGAGGTGGCGGCGGCGGGACCGCTGGCGGTCCAGGCGATCCTGCGCACCTACCGCGACACCCAGGGCCTCGCCGAGGCGGAGGCGCTGAAGGTGTCGGACGAGCTCGGCTGGCCGGTGATCGGGTCGGAGGACGCCAAGGAGGGCACCCGCGCCTTCCGGGAGAAGCGCCCCCCGGTCTACCACGGCCGCTAGTCGCGGGTGATGCGGTCCAGCCGTTCGAGCGCCTCGCCGAACTCCTCCACCAGGGAGTAGACGACGTCCTTGGTGGAGCGGACCTGGTTGGTGATGCCGATGATCTGGCCCGCCGGGAACGTGGCCAGCTCGGCGGCCTCGGAGCGGCCGATGCGCCGCAGCGCGTCCGAGACCAGCATGAACTGCAGCGGCATCGGCAGCGTCCCGGGCGACTCCTGGGACTCCCAGGAGTCGGTCCACTCGTTCTTGAGCAGCCGGGCGGGCTTCCCCGTCCAGCTGCGGGAGCGGACCGTGTCGCGGGAGGTGGCGGCGAGGATGCGCCGCCGGGCCATCTCCGGGGTGTCGGCCTCCTCGACCGTCAGCCAGAGCGAGCCGGTCCAGACGCCCTCCGCGCCCAGCGCCATGCCCGCCGCCATCTGTCGGCCGTTGCCGATGCCGCCCGCCGCCAGCACGGGCACGTCCACGGCGTCCACGACCTGCGGGATGAGCACCATCGTGGTGATCTCACCGGTGTGGCCGCCCGCCTCGGTGCCCTGCGCCACGACCACGTCCACGCCGACCTCGACCTGCTTGAGCGCGTGGCGCGGGGTGGAGGCGAGGGCGGCGACCTTGACGCCGTGCGCTTGCGCCTGCTCCACCACGTCGGCGGGCGGCGGGCCGAGGGCGTTGGCCAGCAGCGTGATCGGGTGCCGGAGCGCGACCTCGACCTGCGGCCGGGCGGTGGCGTCGGTCCAGCCGAGCAGCACCCGGCCGGCGTCGGCGTCGTCCGACAGCCGCGGCACGCCGTGCTCGGACAGCAGGCTCTCGACGAACTGCCGGTGCCCCTCCGGGATCATCGTCTGGAGGCGGCCGACCAGTTCCTCGGCCGGGAAGTCGGCGCCTTCATAGGAGGCGGGCATGACGACGTCCACCCCGTACGGCTTGCCGTCCACGTGGTCGTCGATCCAGGCGAGCTCCTGTTCGAGCTCTTCGGGGGTGAAGTAGAGGGCGCCGAGCACGCCCATTCCGCCTGCTTTGCTGACGGCGGCCACCACGTCGCGGCAGTGGCTGAACGCGAAGATCGGGAGGTCGATTCCGAACATGTCCGTCACACGGGTCCGCATGTCCTGACGATACGGCCGAGAACCCTCAACTGCAACACGTTCTACTAATAGACGTTTGGCCTGTACTGGTGAGTAACTTTTTATTGGAACACGTTTCAATTTACTGTTGTAACGGTCCCTGAAAAGAAAAAGGGCCCGCGCGCGGCGGGCCCTGGGCGGGAATGTTCAGGGGCGGCGGGCGGCCACCACGCCGGCCAGGACCAGCGCGACGCCGATGATGAGCAGGATCAGCGGGATCGTGTTGCGCAGGAGGGTGATCTGGCTCTTGGCGTCGCGGGCGTTGGCCACCAGCTCGCCGACCGTCTCGTCGGTCATCTTGGCGGTGGCGACCAGGGCCTTGGCGCGCTCGACGCCGTCCTGCGTCTTGAGCACCTCGTTCCGCTCGACCTCCTGCTTGACCGGCGAGCCGGTGACGGGCTCCACCCAGAAGGTGGTCTTGCCCTCGTACCAGCGGTCGACCTGCACGTCTCCGGTCGCGTCCTCGACGCCCAGGATGTCGGCGGGGATGGTCTGCGTGTCGGTCTTGGTGGCCGGCACGATCTGCTCGAACACGTACGCGTCGAGCCCGCCGACCTTCTCCTCGCGCACGAACTCCGCGTCGAAGGCCTGCCTGGCGGTGGCGTTGAAGACCTTGTACGTCTTCTTCTCCACGTCGAAGGGCCACTTGTAGATCTGGCCCTCCATCTCGACGGGCTCCTTGGCGACGTTGACGCCGCAGCAGTTCACGGCCTCGCCGGTGTACTTGTCGAAGGCGCTGCGCCGGTCGGTGATGTCCACCGAGCGGCGGCTGTTGGTCACGTCGTTGACGACGGTGGCCTCGTCCCAGACGACCCGGTCGCCGGTCGCGTCCTTCACGTCACCGCGGGTGGTGACGATGATCTCCAGGTCGGCGTCGAGCACCTTGAGGTCCTGGCGCGAGAAGTACTGCGCGCCCTTCGCCTCCAGGTGGGAGATGCCGAACTGGTTGGCCGGAGCGGAGATGATCTGCCCGGCCGCCCAGAATTTCAGCAGCGGGGCGAGCGCGATGAAAAACGCGCCGAGCCCGATGAGGACGAGCGTTGAAATACGACCCATCGAGACCTCCGCAAAACTAGAACGCGTTGTCGTCTGTTTCGTCTGACCTGGATCAAAGTATGACAGTGGGTGATCGCCGTCACCGGCCGCCCCGGAGCCGCAACCAAATCGATAGAAACATGTTCTATCGTGGCCTGGTTGAAGAGACACCGGGGGTGAGACCACTGAGGAGAGACGCCGCTCTCGACGGCATCCGGGCCCTGGCCGCGCTCGGCGTCTGGCTGCTCCACGTGGCCAGCAACACTGGCGTCATGTACGGCGAGGGCATGTACGCCTGGCTGCTGTCCCGCCTCGGCATGGCGGTGCCCGTCTTCTTCCTGCTGTCGGGCCTGCTGCTGTACCGGCCGTGGGCCAAGGCCGCGATCGAGGGCGGCCCGCTCCCCGGCGCCGGGCTCTACCTGTGGCGCCGGGCGCTGCGCGTGCTGCCCGTCTACTGGCTGGTCGCCTCGCTGGCGCTGTGGGCGTGGACCCCGCTCGACTGGACCGGCTGGGTGGTCTGGCTGCTCCTGCTGCAGAACTACGTCCCCGGCCTGCACAGCGCCGAAGGCCTCTACCAGATGTGGACGCTCCCCATCGAGATGGCCTTCTACCTGCTGCTGCCGGTGCTCGCCTGGGCGCTGCACCGGTGGTCGGTCAGAGGCCCGGACGTGCCGGTCCGGCTGCTCGGCGGCATCGCGGTGCTGCCGGTGGTCTCGGTCGCCTCGGTGCTGGCCGCCCGGGTGCTGGAGATCCCGGACCTGGCGCTCTGGCTCCCCTACCACCTGGTGTTCTTCGCGTGCGGCATGGCGATGGCGGTGCTGTCGGTCTGGCTCGGCGGCAGCAGGCTGGTCGGCTCGCTCGCCCCCCAGCTGCTGGTGCTCGCCCTCCTGCTGTACGCGGTGCTGTCCACGCCGCTGGCCGGGCCGCGCACGCTCACCCTGCCGACCCTCGGCGAGTCGCTGTTCAGGATGGCCCTGGAGACGGCCGTGTCCGTCCTCGTGGTGGCGCCGTTCGCGCTCGCGCCCGACCCCGGCTCGCTCCGCCACCGGGTGCTCGGCAACCCGGTCTTCGCCTATCTGGGGCGTATCTCGTACAGCTTCTTCCTGTGGCACGCGCCGGTCATCACCCTGCACCGGAAGATCACCGGAGACCCGCCGTTCACCGGCGACTTCACCAGCCTGGCCGTGGTGTCGTTCGTGGTGTCGCTGCTGCTCAGCGTCGCGAGCTATCACCTGATCGAGCATGTCGCGCTCACGCTCGGCCGGCGCCGGTCAGCTGCCCGGCCGCCCGAGGCTCCGGCTCCTCAGCCGGCGGCTCCCGCCGCGTGACGAGCTGCCCGAACAGGGCGCCCACCGCCGCGCAGGCCGCGAGCTGCGGCACGGGGTCCATCAGCAGGTCCATCAGCACTCCGATCTCGATCCCGTACCCGCGCAGGGTCAGCGCGACGGCCTGCGTGCCCGCGGCGGCGCAGAACGCCGCCGCCGTCAGCCAGTACGCGCCCCGCCACCGGCCGCGCAGCCAGAGCGTCAGCGCCCCGGCGGCGTCCAGGGCGAGCATGCCGGGCGCGCCCGCGATCCAGTAGCCGAACGCCAGTCCCGCCACGGTCGCGTACGGCGCCCGCCAGCGCGACAGCCGCGACCGGTCCGCCGGCGCGGTCGTGCGCACGTGCTCGGGGCGCGGGCCGAGCGGCACGACGGAGATCAGCGCCAGCAGCGCGATCCCGCCCAGCCCGGCCGCGAGCGCGAGCCAGTGCGGGCCGTCGGGCAGGTACACCAGCTTGACCGTGCCCGCGGTGCCGGCGGGCAGCTCCCAGCCCTGCTTCCAGCCGTCGATCCGGACCGGCCGGAGCGTGCGGTCGCCGATCGTGGCCCGCCAGCCCGCGTTGAAGTTCTCGGCGACCACGAGGAAGGAGTCGCGGGGGGCGTTCACCCGCACCTCGCGCTCGGCCTGCGTCCAGGTGCCGGGCGCGGCGGAGGCGTGCGCCTGCCGGGCCTTCCCCGGCAGGACGCCCAGGGCCAGGTTCTCCACCTGGAACGGGTCCCACCCGGCCACCCTGATCCGGTTGTCGCCGGCCCGCAGCTCCGCCTTCTCGCACCCGAGGATCTGCACCGGCCGCCCTTCCAGCAGGTCCCGGTGGCTGCCGGAGACACGGGTCTCGACGGTGGTGCCGTTCACCTCGACCCGCGGCCCGGCGCCGCAGCCGAGGCGGAGCGGGATGTCGCCGGGGGTGCCGGCCTTCGCGACGCCCGGGATGGACAGCTCCGTGACCTGCACCCGCCGCGACATCGGGTGGAAGCGGATCCGCAGATGGGAGGTGACGATCGGCTCGAACTCTACGTGGCCCCGCTCGTCCACCCGGCCGCCCCGGGAAACGCCGTCGTCACCGGTGATCACCACGTCGAGCGGGTCGGTGTCGCTGCCCGGCCTGCCGACCTGGATGGCGGAGATCTTCTTCCGGCCCTTCCAGGCGACGGTGAGCGCGGGCTCCCGGTCGTCGTCGGCCGGGACCCAGGTGGTCGTCAGGTCGCCGTCGAACGCCGCCCGGGGCGAGACCACCGCGTCCTCGCCGAGCTGCGAGGTGCCCGACACGCGCGTCACCGCGCCGCCGACCCGGGTGTAGCGGTCGACGAGCTCGCTGTCGCGCAGCACGGCCGAGCCGCGCAGCGTGACGGCCCGCTCCTCGTCCGCGGTGAAGGTCCGGTCGAGGCCGCTGCTCTCCTCTCCGGTACGGGCGAGCCGCGGCGGATTGCAGACCCACCGGTTCAGGCCGCGCATGCAGCCGGGGCGGGCGTCCAGTCCGCGGTCCATCACGTACACGTCGCCGGAGCCGGGCGGCCGGATCGTGCGGCCCGCCGTCACCCCCGGCACGTTCAGCTCGACGATCCCGGCGCGCTGGCCGTAGGCCCAGTCGCCGGGCCGCACGGAGAGGATCGTGATCCGGATCCACGAGGTCGGCCCCTCGGGCAGGGTCAGCCACTGCGGGTCCGTGGTCCGCTCGACGTCCTGCTCCCGGCGGCCCGCCTCGGTCTCCACCGCCACCCGGCCCACCGACTGGCCGAGCAGGAACTCGCCGGCGAACATCACCTGCACCCGCGGCACCTCCCGCCGCGAGGGCAGGTCGACCTGGAGCCACTGGCCCTCGGGCGAGCTCGCGCCGTCGGTCTCCCAGGCGGTGCCGGAGTCGCCGTCCATCGCCGACCAGGGGCCGCGCGACGGGTCGCTCACCCCGGCGGGCGCGCCCGCGTCGGCGGCCGAGGAGGAGGCGGAGACTCGCGCGATACCGCGGTACTCGGCGGTGGCGGTGTCGTCCAGCCAGCCGTCCTCCAGCAGATCCAGCGCCAGCACGCCGGTGAAGTTCGCGCGCTCGTCGGCGGTGAGGGTCGGGCTGATGTTGGAGCGCAGCTCCCCGAAGTGCCGTTCGCGCAGCCGCAGCGCGTCGCTCACCACGACCGGCGCCTCCGCCTCGCGGGCGTCGTCGTTCATCAGGATCGGCCCGTCGCCGAGCAGCCCGAGGTCGCCCATCGCGAGCAGCGAGTCGGGGCCGCCGCGGACCCGCAGCGCCGACTCCGCGTCCTGGGCGGTGACCAGATCCACCGGGTCCTCGACCTCGTACAGGTCGAGCGCGGGGAACGCGCCGTCGAGCAGGTCCACGGCGTCGTCGCCGAGCACGTCGCCGACCGGCTCCCCGAACGAGCGGACCTTCGTGATGCCGGGCGACTCGGTCAGCGCCTCGTGGATCCTGGCCGGCCAGGCGCCCTTGAGGTCCTCCCGGATCAGGTCGTTCCTGGCGACCACGTACCGGACGCCCATGCGGCGCAGCACCTCCGTCAGGCCGGGCGAGCCGTGCCCGGCGGCCAGCCGCTGGTCGATGGCGTCCAGCAGCCTGCTCAGCCCCACCGAGCCGGGCGGGGTGATCTGCCGGGCCGTCCACCGCACGCTGGACAGCGGCTGGAGCGGCTCGTCCATCGGCCGGCCCCACACGTACTCGCCGAACGCCGCACCGGGCACCACCAGCACGCCGGCGTCGCCCGCGTTCTCGTCCAGCCAGGCGGCGGCCTGCCGCCAGTGGTCCGGCACCTCCTTGAAGACGCCCGGGTACGCCAGCCCCTGGTTGAAGACGGGCAGTACCAGCGCGGCGAACGCGGTCACCGCCACCGTCCGCAGCGGCAGCCGGGCCCGGCCCAGCACGCTCGCCAGCAGATGGGCCAGCCCGAACGCGAGCGCCAGCCGGACCAGCGGGTCGAACTTGCGCAGGTTGCGCAGCGGCGCGAGCGGGCCGTCCAGCAGCCACCGGACCGGCTCGGCCACGGCCGGCTCCAGCGCGCTGATGTGCCCGGCCGCCACCGCCGCCGTGCCGACCAGGAAGAGTGTGACGAGGAAGCCCTTGGCGGGCAGGTCGCGGCGGGCCAGCCCGGCCAGGCCGAGCGCGGCGATGAGGCCGGTGACCGCGACCATCGCGCCGGAGGTCGCGATCGCGAACCCCGGCGGCTGCTCGAACACGCCGCTGAGCGGCAGGAAACGCACCCAGTCGGAGGCGCCCCGGATCACGTTCGTCAGCGAGGTGACCTGCGTGGTCGCCGCGGAGGTCTCGGTGTAGGGCAGGAACGAGAACGCGTACCGGCCTGCCAGCAGCAGCGGCAGCGACCAGAAGAGGGTGGCCACCGCGACCGCGCCCGTCCACCAGCCGAGCAGCCGCCAGCGCGGCACCGGGCGCGGCCGGGTGAGGATGTAGAGCACCGGGGCGACCAGCACGGCCAGCACGGCGACCGCGTTCACCCCGCCGCAGAGCGCCACGGCCAGCCCCGACCGCACCGCCGCCCTGGCCCGCTGCCCGGTCTCGGCGGCGGTGAGCAGCGGGATCAGGATCCACGGCAGCATCGCGGCGGGCAGCCACTCGACGGAGATCTCGCCGACGATCGACAGCGCGCGGGGGGCGAGCGCGTACGCGAGAGCGCCCGCGATCCTGGTGCCCGGGGTGCCGACGCCCAGCTTCGCGGCCAGCCGCTCCGCGCCCAGGAACGCCGCGCAGAACAGCACCGTCAGCCAGAGCCGCTGGGTGATCCAGGCGTCGAGACCCGCCAGCTCGCCGAGGGCGAAGAACGGGCCCATCGGGAACAGGTAGCCGGCCGCCTGGTTCTGGAGCTGGCCGAAGTGCTGCAGGTCCCACAGGTGGGTGGCGCGCTCCAGCCAGCCGATCGGGTCGAACGCCAGGTCGAGCTTGGTGTCGGGGATGAGGTGGCCGGGCTTGGTGGTGAAGGACAGAATGGCGAAGCCGGCGCAGCACAGGAGCAGCCAGAAGCGGTGCCGGGCCTGGTCCGTCACCGCTCCTCCCTTGTCAGCGACCCTGTGAGCGTCGTGGTGAGCAACGCCATGAGGCGGTCGGCACTGGCGTCCCAGGAGAACCGTCCGGCCCATTTCCGACATTTCATGTTATAGGCGTCTGGGCCTGTCTCTGCCAGCTCGTCCAGGGCCGCGCCGAGCCCCTTGGCCAGGTCCGACGCCGGCGATCCGCCCTCGGGCACCAGCCAGCCCGTCTCCCCGTCCCGTACCGCGTCCCGCAGCCCGTCCACGTCGAACGCGACGGTCGGCACGCCGAGCGCGGCCGCCTCCACCACGCACAGTCCCCAGCCCTCGCCCTGCGAGGCGGAGACGTGGACCCAGGCCGAGGCGACCAGCCGCGCCTTCTCCTCCTCCGGCAGATAGCCGTGGAGCATGACGCCCTCCGGCAGCCGCGCGCGGAGCGCGGCCTCCTCCGGGCCGCGGCCGATGACGTCCACCACCAGGCCGGGCCACCGCTGGCGCAGCTCCGCCACCGCCTCCAGCAGCAGGTCCACCCGCTTGTGCGCGACCAGCCTGCCGACGCAGACCACCCGCGGCACCGGGCTCTTCCCGGTCTCGGGCGGCGGGGTCGCATTCACCCCGTTGTGCACCACATGGACCGGGCCGGTCCAGCGCAGCCGCTCCCGCATCGCGCGCACGGTGGACGGCGACACCGCCACCCCGGCGTGCCGCCGGTAGGTCCAGCGCGACACCGGTCCCTCCAGGAACCGCCCCACCGCGGCCAGCCACCACGGCAGATGCAGCCCGAACTGCCGGTCGTGCACGTGGTGCACCACCAGCAGCACCCTGGTACGGCGCGGCAGCACCCACGGTGTGAAGAACGGGATGCCGTTCTGGCAGTCGAGCACCCCGTCGAACCGGCCGCGCCTGACCAGCAGCCAGAGCAGCACCAGCGGATAGACGGTGAACACCCCGCCCATCCGGCGCACCCGTACCCCATCACGGGTCTCCGACCGCGACTGGCCGGGCGCCCGCGCGGTGACGAACCACACCTCGTGGCCCGCGCGGACCATCCGGCGCGCCATCTCCCAGGCGTAGGTCTCGGCGCCGCCGGAGTCGGGATGCCAGGGGTCGCGCCAGTTGACGACGGCGATCTTCATCGGCCGGCTACGGGTATCCGACGGGATCGAGCGGGGGTTCCCACATGGGCGCGGGCGGGGCCGCGCGCAGCCGCAGCCAGATCCTGCCCAGCTCCAGCATGATGCCGAAGCTGTGCCGGGCCGGCGAGAACCGCGAGCCTGGCACGTCGTGCCAGCTCACCGGGATCTCCACCACCCGCGTGCCGCGGGCGGCGCAGCGCGCGAGCAGCTCCACGTCGAACGCGAACCCGGGGGTCCGCAGCTCGGCCGCCACCTCGCGGGCCAGCGGCCCGTCGAAGAACTTGAACCCGCACTGGGTGTCGCTCACCCCGTTCACCAGCACTCTGGCCAGCGCGCGGAACCCGAAGGCGCCGATCTCGCGGATCCGGCTGTGGCGGTTCTCGACTTTCGAGTACGCGTGAGCACGCGAGCCGATCACCACCCGCTCGCCGGACAGGAGCAGGCCGAACGCGACATCGACGGCGGCCAGGTCGGTCGCCATGTCGGCGTCGCAGAACCCCACGAAGGGGGCACTCGTCTCCAGCAGCCCGGCGCGGACCGCGGCTCCCTTCCCGGGCACCGGGCAGCTCACCAGCCGGACCGGGACCTCACCTTCCGGCCAGGCCCGGACGACGTCGGCGGTGCCGTCCGTGCTGTTGTTGTCGACGACGATGACTGCGGTCGGGAACGGCATGCGGGCAAGCTTCGCGCACAGCTGCAGGAGCCCCCCGGGAAGTCGCCGTTCCTCGTTGTAGGCGGGAACGACGATCTCAAGCAGTGGTCGCCGGCTCGCCCTCGCGTCCCCTGAGGAGGAGGGCGGCATCGCGGCGCTCTGTTACCGCGTGCCGTAGTTGTAGAGCGGCTGATTGACGGGCGTCGCGGTGGAACCGGTGAGGGAGACCGTGGTGATCGTCGTCACCAGTGCGGCCACGGCGACGCCGATGATCGCAGCTAACAGGATCCTGATCACGGAGTTCCTCCTGGTGCGGCAGGGGTCCGGGGCTTGGGGACCAACCTAGAACCAATTACTGCTACTCGCTAGTAGCTAGACCCAACTTTTACATATCCCCTGATGACCCACCATATCGGGATGTCAGCTCAGCGCTCCCACCTGTACAGACTCAGCTCCGCGGACTCGACCACCACCTCGGCATCCGCCAGCCAACTCGCGAACCGCTTCCGCTCCTCAACGGTCCCCGCGTCAACAATCACGTACCGGAACCCCATGCGGGCCAGGTCCGGCGCCCCCCCTTCTAGTACACGTTCTACCTCCGCCGCCCGCGGATCCTCACTCCGCACGACCAGCTCCCCCACCCGCACCACGTCATTCGTCACCACCCGCCGCCCCGGCACCGCGAAGAACCGCTGCGCCGGATCCAGCACCGCCCGATGCCCGTTCCACCCGAACCTCCGGTACGACTCGAACGGCAGCACCAGCACATCCCCCGCCCCCGGGTCCTCCCGCAACACCTCGCGCGCCTCGTACCACGACCGCGGATACGCCACCGCCTCCAGCGCCCCCAGACACCCCCACGCCATCGTCGGCAACACCGCCACCGGCACCACGACCAGAGCAGCCACCCACCGCCCGCCCGCGGACGACCCCACCCGCTGCTTCGCCCGGCCCTCCACTTCGACCGGACGCTCCCGTACAGCGGCCGCCGCCAGCAACCCCAGCCCCACCGCCGCCATCAACGCGACCGGCGCCACATACTGCTGCGCGTCCCGGAACACCGCGAACCCGCCCCAGACCCCGA
>Ga0079224_100008076_pt1 | contig 14217 bp, 8 predicted proteins | sample Stecom2015_FD_80414 | JGI IMG/M metagenome (GOLD analysis project Ga0079224, IMG submission 80414) | Agricultural soil microbial communities from Utah to study Nitrogen management - Steer compost 2015 | ecosystem: Environmental > Terrestrial > Soil > Agricultural land | place: USA: Utah...
CGGTTGTGCGCCTCGTAGAGGACCTCGTAGACCGCCTTGTCGTACTCGAAGGCGCGCAGCACCACGGCGTGCTTCTCCGGGTCGATGCCGCCGGCCGCGGCGTAGCCGGCGCAGAACGCGTCCCGGTTGTGCCGGGCCCAGGCCCGGGCGACCGGGGCCAGCGCCTCCTCGTCGGCGCTGCCGATCATCTGGTGCCGGGCGGCGTAGTCGAAGGAGCGGAGCATCCCGGCGATGTCGCGCAGCGGGCTGGACGGGCGGCGGCGCTCGGCCACCGGGACGGCCGGCTCGCCCTCGAAGTCCAGCAGCACCCAGCCCCGGTCGGTGCGGACCACCTGGCCGAGGTGGTAGTCGCCGTGCACCCGCTGCACCGGCAGCGGCGCCTCGACCCGGGCGAAGTCGTCGTAGGCGGCGCGCAGCGCGTCCTGGTACGGGGCGAGCCCGGGGACCTGCTCCACCGCGGTCTCCAGGCGGTGCGCCATGGCGTCGGCCAGGCCGCGCAGCGCGCCGGGCGAGAGCACGTCGGTGGGGAGCGCGCGGGCGAGCGCGCGGTGCACCTCCGCGGTGGCCGCGCCCAGCCGCTCGGCCTCCCCGGCGAAGTCGCCGCCGGCCTCGCCCGGCGGGGTGCCGGGCTCGGCGTAGAGGTCGCGCACGCTGGTGGCGGCCAGCACCCAGCCGTCGGTGGCGCTGCGCAGGTACTGCTGGAGCATGGCCACGGTGGTGGGCACCTCGCCCCCGCCGCCGTCGGCCTCGATGTCCAGCTCGATCCAGCCGTGCGGCCGGGCGGCGTAGGGCGACCCGGACAGCGCCCGGTTGAGCTCCAGGTCGGGGTTGAGCCCGGGCCACAGCCGGCGGAACGTCTTGAGCACGTAGCGCTCGCCGAAGACCAGGGTGGTGTTGGACTGCTCCCCGGTGTGCACCAGGCTGCGCATCCCGGTGGCGATCGGCTCGGCCGGCTCCGGCAGGCGCCGGAACCGGACCGGTCCGGTTCCGGCACCCCGGGCGATGCAGCGCAGCAGCCTCCCGGTCAGCTCCGGGTCGTGCAGCGCGTCGTAGACGGTGCGCTGCGCGCCGCCGAGCGTGCACGCGCCGATGGCGCAGTGCGCCAGTTCATCGCGGAGGCGCCCCTTGGCGCACAGCCCGATGACGACCAGGTAGCGCGCGCGGCCGCCGCGCTGGTGGACGGCGACCACCAGCGCGCGCATCCCCGGCCCGCGCGGGCCCGGGTCGGCGCCGCCGATCGGGTGCTCGCGTTCGATCAGCACCCTCTCGACCGGCGCGCCCTTGCCGGCGAACCAGCGCTGCCGCGGCATCCATCGGGCGAGGAGCTCCTCCAACTGGGTCATGAGACTGAGGCCCGCTTCCTTTCGCGTGCGTCCCGGGTGCGGTCGTCCCGGGTGGGACCGTCGCCCTCGGCCACCGGCGGCAGCTGGAACCAGTAGAAGCCGTGGCCGGGCATGGTGAGCAGGTAGGGCAGTTCGCCGATGGCCGGGAAGCGGACGCCGCCGGTGCACTCCACCGGGGTGGCCCCCTCGAACCGGCGCAGGTCCAGTTCGACCGGCTGCGGGAAGCGGGACAGGTTGTTCACGCACAGCATCCGGTCGTCGCCGTACTCCCGCACGAAGGCGAACACGCTGGGGTTGCTGGCGTGCAGCTCGGTGAACTCGCCGGTGCCGAAGACCGGGTGCCGCTTGCGGATCTGGATCATCTTGCGGGTCCAGTTGAGCAGCGAGCCGGGGTCGTCCCGCTGGGCCTCGACGTTGAGCGCCTGGTAGCCGTGGACCGGGTCGAGGATGAGCGGCAGGTAGAGCCGGGCCGGATCGCACCGGGAGAACCCGGCGTTGCGGTCGGAGGTCCACTGCATCGGGGTGCGCACCGCGTCCCGGTCGCCCAGCCAGATGTTGTCGCCCATGCCGATCTCGTCGCCGTAGTAGAGCACCGGCGAGCCGGGCAGGGAGAGCAGCAGCGCGGTGAAGAGCTCGATCTGGTTGCGGTCGTTCTCCAGCAGCGGGGCGAGCCGGCGCCGGATGCCCACGTTGGCCCGCATCCGCGGGTCCTTGGCGTACTCGGCGTACATGTAGTCCCGCTCCTCGTCGGTGACCATCTCCAGGGTCAGCTCGTCGTGGTTGCGCAGGAAGATGGCCCACTGGCAGTTGCGCGGGATGCGCGGCGTCTGGGCGAGGATCTCCGAGATGGGGTAGCGCTGCTCGCGGCGGACCGCCATGAACATCCGCGGCATCAGCGGGAAGTGGAAGTTCATGTGGCACTCGTCGCCGCCGGACTCGAAGTCGCCGAAGTAGTCGACCACGTCGGCGGGCCACTGGTTGGCCTCGCTGAGCAGCACCCGGTCCGGGTAGAGCCGGTCGACCTCGGCGCGCACCCGCTTGAGGAACTCGTGCGTCTCCTTGAGGTTCTCACAGTTGGTGCCCTCCCGCTCGTAGAGGTAGGGCACCGCGTCCAGCCGGAAGCCGTCGATGCCGAGGTCGAGCCAGAACCGCAGCACCTCCAGCACGGCCTCCTGCACCGCCGGGTTCTCGAAGTTGAGGTCCGGCTGGTGCGAGAAGAACCGGTGCCAGTAGTACTGGCCGCGGACCTCGTCGTAGGCCCAGTTGGACTGCTCGGTGTCGACGAAGATGATCCGGGCGTCGGCGTAGCGGTCGGTGTCGTCGGCCCAGACGTAGAAGTCGCCGTAGGGGCCGTCCGGGTCCGACCGGGACGCCTGGAACCAGGGGTGCTGGTCGCTGGTGTGGTTCATCACCAGGTCGGTGATGATCCGGATGCCGCGCCGGTGCGCCTGCTCGATGAGCTCCACGAAGTCGGCGATCTTCCCGAACTCGGGGAGGATCGTCATGTAGTCGGAGATGTCGTACCCGCCGTCGCGCAGCGGCGACTCGTACAGCGGCAGCAGCCAGATGCAGTCGATGCCGAGCCAGGCGAGGTAGTCGAGCTTGTCGATCAGCCCCCGCAGGTCCCCGACCCCGTCGCCGTTGGAGTCGTAGAAGCCGCGGACCTGGACTTCGTAGAAGACCGCGTGCTTGTACCAGTACGGGTTCCGGGGCTGTTCCTCGGAGAAGGTGTCGGGCACGGGCGAGGGGGGCGTCTGACGGGTGCCGAGCACCGGATCGGGTGTGGTCACGAGAACAACTCCACCAGTTGGCGTTCCAGTGCGTCCGCCGGTCGGACCCCTTTTCACGGGGTGCTGCCGGCCGGGTCGACTGTGAAGACGTGAGCGGACTGGACATTCGGGTCGAGCCGGACGTAATTCGCCTCTCCCCAGGTATAGGAATCGCCCGAGAGCGCGTCGGTCACGGTGAACGAAGCGCCGCGGTCGAGCCCCAAAGAGGGCATGTCGATCCGAACGGTCGCCTCGCGGGTGCGGTGCGGATCGAGATTGACGACCACCAGTACGGTGTCGTCCCCCTCTTGGTCGCCGGTCCCGGCCAGCCGTTTCGAATAGCAGATCAGCTCGGGCTGGTCGACATGGTGGAACCGCAGGTTGCGCAGTTCTTGCAATGCCGGGTGGTCGCGCCGGACACAGTTTAGCCTGCGCAGCAGCGGAATGATCGACATTCCCGCGGCCTCGGCGGCGTCGAAGTCCCGCGGTTTGTACTGGTATTTCTCGGAGGCGAGATATTCTTCGCTTCCCTCGCGCAGCGGGGTGTTCTCGCACAGTTCGAAACCGGAGTAGACGCCCCAGGAGGGCGAGAGGGTCGCGGCGAGCACCGCGCGCACCTCGAACGCCGGCCGCCCGCCGTGCTGCAGGTAGGCGTGGAGGATGTCGGGCGTGTTGGCGAACAGGTTGGGGCGCATGTAGGCGGCGGCGTCCCCGGACAGCTCGCTCAGGTACCCCTCGATCTCCTCCTTGGTGTTGCGCCAGGTGAAGTAGGTGTAGGACTGGTGGAACCCGGCCTTGGCCAGCGCGTGCATCGTGGCCGGGCGGGTGAACGCCTCGGACAGGAAGACCACGTCGGGGTCGGTGGCGGCGACGTCGGCCAGCAGCCGCTCCCAGAACGCCAGCGGCTTGGTGTGCGGGTTGTCCACCCGGAAGATCCGCACGCCGTGCGCCATCCAGTGCCGGACCACCCGCAGCACCTCGGCGTAGAGGCCCTCCGGGTCGTTGTCGAAGTCGAGCGGGTAGATGTCCTGGTACTTCTTGGGCGGGTTCTCGGCGTAGGCGATCGAGCCGTCCGGCCGGGCGGTGAACCACTCCGGGTGCTCGGTGACCCACGGGTGGTCCGGCGAGCACTGCAGCGCCAGGTCGAGGGCGACCTCGATGCCGTGCGCGGCCGCCTCGGCGACGAACGCGTCGAAGTCGGCGATGTCGCCCAGGTCGGGGTGGACGGCGTCGTGGCCGCCCTCGGCGGAGCCGATCGCCCAGACCGACCCGGGGTCGTCCGGGCCGGCGTGCAGGCTGTTGTCGGGGCCCTTGCGGAAGGAGCGCCCCACCGGGTGGATCGGCGGCAGGTAGACCACGTCGAAGCCCATGTCGGCGATGGCCGGAAGGCGCTTGGCCGCGGAGCGCAGGGTGCCCGAGCGCCACCGGCCCTCGGCCTCGTCGTACTCGGCGCCCACCGAGCGGGGGAAGAACTCGTACCAGGAGCCGACCAGGGCCCGGCGGCGGTGCACGGTCAGCGGGAACCGCTTGCTGCGGGTGGTGCACTCCCGCAGCGGGTTGGCCGCCAGCGAAGCGGTGACCTCCTCCGACAGCGCCAGGGCCAGGCGCTCGGCGGCGGGCACCGAGGCGTCGCGCATCCGCTCGGCGGCCGCGGCCAGCTCCGGGCGGCGCGGCACCCGGCGGGCGGCCCGCTCCAGCAGCCGGGCGCCCTCCTCCAGGGTGAGCTCGGTGTCCTGGTCGAGCGGGATCTTGGCCTCGGCCCGGCGCCGCCAGGTGGCGAACGGGTCGGCCCAGGCCTCCACCGCGAACGACCAGCGGCCCGGTTCGGCGGCGCGGAGCAGCGCGGTGTAGCGGTCGGTCCCGGGGGCCTGCTCGGCCATCGGGACCGACGCGGCGCGGCGTCCCTTCGGGTCGTAGAGCACCGCCGCCGCGCCGAGGGCGCCGTGGCCCTCGCGGATCACGGTGGCGCTCACCGGGAAGGTCTCGCCGGCGGCGGCGCAGGCGGTCCCGTAGTCGAGCACGGGAGTGACGTCGAGAATGGGAATTCGTCCGATCACAAGAGCACCATCGATATCCATGTCGGGCGTATTTGAGCGTGCTGTGCCGGCCCTGGGCGTTCCCGGTGTGTCCTCATGCGCCGCCCGTGCTTCGGGTTTCGGGCGGGGAAGGATGTTTCAGCGTGATGCCGCGTGTTTCAACTGACTGATTCCGGGACGGAGGAGCCGCGTCTCACTGTCCTATCGTTGGGGCCCGGAAGGCTGCTGCCGACAGTCCGGCCGCGATTATTTTTGTGATTGTCGTCACAGCATGAAAGCGGATATCCCCGCTGTTTTAGACATGTTTCTTTCGTGTTGATTCCGGCGAACCGGGCATCGGCCGCAGAGATGGACTGCCGTCACAGGGGCAACGTGGGCATGAATAGGATTCGGTTCGGGTCCTCCCGGGCATTCGGACGGTGATCTACGCTGAATTCTCGGTGAAATCACGAAAACGGCGCCGAAGGGCTCGCGCCCCGGCCGCGCATTGGCTAGCCTCACGGTCCGTGAAGGCGATCCGGAGATTTACCGTACGTACCGTTCTGCCCGAAGAGCTGTCCGCGCTGGGCCGGCTCGCGGCCAACCTGCGCTGGGTCTGGCACGCCCCGACCCGCGAGGTGTTCGCCGCGGTCGACGCCGCGCTGTGGGAATCGGTCGGCCGCGACCCCTACCGGATGCTGGGCGAGGTGGGCCGGGAGCGCCTCGCCGAGCTCCGCACCGACGCCGCGTTCCGCGCCCGGCTGGACGCGGCCGCCGCCGACCTGGACGCCTACCTCGGCGAACCCCGCTGGTACCAGGGCACGGACGAGGCGGACCGCCCGGAGGCCATCGCCTACTTCTCCGCCGAGTACGGCCTGACCGCGGCGCTGCCGCAGTACTCCGGCGGCCTCGGCATCCTCGCCGGGGACCACCTGAAGAGCGCCAGCGACCTGGGCGTCCCGCTGATCGGGGTGGGGCTGCTCTACCGGCACGGCTACTTCTCCCAGACCCTCTCCCGGGAGGGCTGGCAGCTGGAGTCCTACCCCGAGGTGGACCCGCAGGGCCTGCCGATCACCCGGCTGTCCGGCGCCGGCGGCGCCCCCGCCGAGGTCGGCGTGGACCTGCCCGGCGGCGAGCGGCTCACCGCCCGGGTCTGGGTCTGCCGGGTGGGCCGGGTGCCGCTGCTGCTGCTGGACGCGGTGCACGAGGGCAACCCGCCCGGCCTGCGCGCTGTCACCGACCGGCTGTACGGCGGCGGCGGGGAGCACCGGCTCCGCCAGGAGCTGCTGCTCGGCGTGGGCGGGGTGCGCGCGGTCCGGCTCTACTGCGGGCTCGCCGGCCACCCCCGGCCCGAGGTGTTCCACATGAACGAGGGGCACGCCGGCTTCCTCGGCCTGGAGCGGGTCCGCGAGTACATGGCCGGCGAAGGGGTGGACGGCGAACCGCTCGGCTTCGAAGAGGCGGTCGAGGCCGCCCGGGCCGGGACCGTCTTCACCACGCACACCCCGGTGCCCGCGGGCATCGACCGCTTCCCGCGCGACCTGGTCCGCGCGCACCTCGCCGGGGACTCCCCGGCGGTGCCCGGGCTCCCCGCCGACCGGGTGCTGGAACTCGGCGCCGAGGACTACCCGGACGGCGACCCCGAGGTGTTTAACATGGCGGTGATGGGCATGCGGCTGGCCCAGCGGGCCAACGGGGTCAGCCGGCTGCACGGCGCGGTCAGCCGGGGCATGTTCCAGGGGCTGTGGCCCGGGTTCGACCCCGACGAGGTGCCGATCGGCTCGGTCACCAACGGGGTGCACGCCCGCACCTGGGTGGCCGAGGAGGCCCAGGAGCTGGCCGCGGCGATGGTGGACGACTCGGCCGAGTTCAACCGGCCCGAGGGCTGGCGCAAGGTGGTCCGCGCCGACGAGGGCGAGCTGTGGCGGATGCGGCGCACCCTGCGCGAGCGGCTGGTGGCCGAGACCCGCGCCCGGCTGCGCGCCTCCTGGCGGGCCCGCGGCGCCAGCGACGCCGAGCTGGGCTGGATCGACGGCGTGCTCGACCCCGACGTGCTCACCATCGGCTTCGCCCGCCGGGTGCCGTCCTACAAGCGGCTCACCCTGATGCTGCGCGACCGAGACCGGCTCACCCGGCTGCTGCTCCACCCCGACCGGCCGGTGCAGATCGTCGTCGCCGGCAAGGCCCATCCCGCCGACGAGGGCGGCAAGCGGCTCATCCAGGAGATCGTCCGGTTCAGCGACCGCTCCGAGGTCCGGCACCGCATCGTCTTCCTGCCCGACTACGACATGGACCTGGCCGCCTCCCTGGTGCAGGGGAGCGACGTGTGGCTGAACAACCCGCTGCGCCCGCTGGAGGCCAGCGGCACCTCCGGGATGAAGTCCGCGCTCAACGGCGGGCTCAACCTGTCGGTCCGGGACGGCTGGTGGGACGAGTGGTTCGACGGCTCCAACGGCTGGGCCATCCCCACCGCGGACGGGGTGTCCGACCCCGACCGCCGCGACGACCTGGAGGCCCGCGCGCTCTACGAGCTCATCGAGGACCGGGTCGCCCCGCTCTTCTACGACGCCGACGGCGAGGGCCTGCCCAAGCGCTGGCTGGAGATGGTCAAGCACACCCTGGTCTCGCTGGGGCCGAAGGTGCTGGCCACCCGGATGGTCCAGGACTACGTGGCGGGCTACTACCGGGGCGCCGCGGCGTCCTCCCGGGCGCTGCTGGACGGCGGCGCGGCCGGCGCCCGCGAGCTGGCGGCCTGGAAGGCCCGGGTCCGCGCGGGCTGGCCGGGGGTGCGCATCGAGCACGTGGAGGCCGGCGGGATCGACGCCGGCGCCGGGGAGCCGCCGCGGGTCGGCGGCGAGCTGGACTTGCGCGCCACGGTGCTCCTCGGCGACCTGGACCCGGAGGACGTCCAGGTGGAGGCGCTGGTCGGCCGGGTCGGCGCGGACGACCGGCTGGTGGCGCCGGCGGTCGCCGTGCTGGAGCGGACCGGGGGAGCGCAGGGCGAGCACCGCTACCGCGGTTCGGCCCCGCTGACCAGGGCCGGGTCCGGCGGGTACACGGTGCGCGTACTGCCCCGGCACCCGGCGCTCCGCTCGGCCGCGGAGATGGGCCTGGTGGCCGTTCCGGAGCCGCACCGCGGAATGGAGGACGGGATCGTGCTGCGCTGAGCGGTGAAAACCCGCATAATGGGTGGAAACCGACAGGGGAGCGCTTCGGCGCTGAGAGTGCGGCACCCCCGCAGACCCTTAGACACCTGATCTGGATCATGCCAGCGAAGGAAGTCGTGTGTTCCGCCCGGCGAGACACCTCGCGGGCGCTCTTGGCCTGAGCCCTCTCGTGTCCTCACCGACGCGAAGGGACCACCCGTGAAAACCTCCGCACAGCGTTCGCCGTACGCCTGGCGCACCGTGGACATCGTCGTCGCCGCGGTGCTCGGCGTCGCCATCGGCGTCGTGTTCTGGTTCTGGGGCATGCTCTGGCAGGCCACCGAGCCGCTGTTCATCTTCTTCCCGCCGGCCCAGGCGGTCATCTACGGCATCTGGCTGCTGCCCGGCGTGCTCGGCATGCTGGTGCTGCGCAAGCCCGGCGCCGGCATCCTCACCTCGGTGGCGGCCGCCACCGTCTCGGCGCTGCTGGGTACGCACTGGGGCATGATCGTGCTGGTCGCCGGGTTCCTCCAAGGGCTCCTGCCGGAGCTGGTCTTCCTGGCCGGCCGGTACCGCTCCTGGGGCATGGCGGCCTCCGTGCTGGCCGCCGCGGCCGCCGCGCTGGCCCCGATCGGCATGGACCTCACCATGTCCTACGCCGACTGGCCGGTCTCCTTCATGGCCGCCTACGCGGTCTTCGTCGCGGTAAGCTCGGTGCTGATCGCCGGGGTCGGCGGGCGGCTGCTCACCACCGCCCTGGCCCGGGCCGGCGCGCTCACCCCCTTCCCCTCGGCCCGCGGATGAGCGGCGCACGGATCCGGCTGCGCGGCTGGGGCTGGCGGCACGCCGGGCGCGAAGAGTGGGCGCTGCGCGGGGTCGACCTGGAGATCGACCCCGGCGAGCGGGTGCTGCTGCTCGGCCCCTCCGGCGCCGGCAAGAGCACGCTGCTGCACGCCCTGGCCGGGCTGACCGGCCCGGAGTCGGCCATCACCGGCGAGGAGGAGGGCGAGCTCAGTGTGGACGGCGCCCCGGCCGAGCGCGGCCGGGGCGGCACCGGCCTGGTCGCCCAGGACCCCGAGACCCAGCTGGTGATGGCGCGGGCCGGCGACGACGTCGCGTTCGGCCTGGAGAACATCGGCACCGACCCGGAGCTGATCGGCGGCCGGGTGCGCGAGGCGCTGGCCGAGGTCGGCTTCGGCCACGGTCCGGACCGCTCCACCGCGGCGCTCTCCGGCGGGGAGAAGCAGCGCCTGGTCATCGCCGGGGCGCTGGCGATGCGCCCCCGGCTGCTGCTGCTCGACGAGCCCACCGCCAACCTCGACCCGCAGGGCGCCGCGCAGGTCCGCGCGGTGCTGACCCGGCTGGCCGCGGAGAGCTCGGCGACCATGGTGATCGTCGAGCACCGGGTGGCCGAGGCGGTCGGCCTGGTGGACCGGGTGGTGGTGGTCGAACCCGGCGGCGGCGTGGTCGCCGACGGCCCGCCCGGCGAGGTGTTCGCCCTGCACGGCGCGGCGCTGGCCGCCCGCGGGGTGTGGGTGCCCGGCCACGAGCCGCAGGCGCCCGGCGCCGCCGGCTCCACCGGGGAGGCGCTGATCCGGGCCACCGGGTGCACCGCGTTGGAGCCGCTGGGCCCCGGCGTGGACCCGCGCCGCCGGCGCACCGTGCTGGACCGGGTGGAGGCGGCCGTGGCCGGCTCCGCCACCACCGCGCTCACCGGGCCGAACGGCGCCGGCAAGTCGACCCTGCTCACCCTGCTGGGCGGGCTGGCCCGCCCGGACGCCGGCGCGGTGCGGCCGGAGGGCGCCCTGGCCCGGGTGGACCGCCGCGACCTGGGCCGCTGGCCGGCCCGGCGGCTCGCCCGCCACCTGGGCACCGTCTTCCAGCACGCAGAGGACCAGTTCGTCACCGCCACCGTCCGCGAGGAGCTGGAGTTCGCCCCGAAGCGGGCCGGCCTGGACGCCGGGACCACCGCCGCCTGGGTCGACGAGCTGCTGCAGCGGCTCCGGCTGACCCCGCTGGCCGAGGTGCACCCCTACACGCTCTCCGGCGGGGAGAAGCGGCGGCTCTCGGTGGCCACCGCGCTCAGCTCCGGGCCGGCGCACGCCCCCGACGTGCTGCTGCTCGACGAGCCCACCTTCGGCCAGGACGCGTGCACCTGGGCCGAGCTGGTGGCGCTCCTGGCGGAGCTGCGCGGGCAGGGCCGCGCGGTGGTCATGGCCACCCACGACGAGCGGCTGCTCGGCCCGTTCACCGACGTGGAGCTGCGGGTGGCCGGCGGCGGAGTGGCGCCCGCGGTGGGGAGCGGCCGGTGACCGGGGTACTGCGCCGCCGCAACCCGGCGGCCAAGATCATCGCCGCGCTGCTGGTGGCCGCCGGGCTGATCCCGGCGGTCGACCCGGTGACCGCGGGCGCGGTGCTCGCCGCGACCGCCCTGCTGCTGCCGTTCGCCGGGCTGGACCGCCGGGCGCTGCTCACCGTCGGCCTGCCGCTGGTGCTGGCCGCGTTCTCGGTGGGCCTGGTCAACCTGCTGTTCGGGGAGAGCGGTCCGATGACCGCGTTCGGCCTGGCGGTGCGGCTGCTGGCGATCGCGCTGCCCGGCGTGCTGGTCGCGCTGACCAGCGACCCGACCGAGACGGCCGACGCCCTGGTGCAGCGGCTCAAGGTGCCCGAGCGGCCCGCGCTGGGCGTGCTGGCCGCGCTGCGGCTGATCCCGCTGCTGGCCGGGCACTGGCGCACCCTCACCCTGGCCCGGCGGGCCCGCGGCCTGGACGCCGGGCGCAACCCGGCGGCGCTGGCCGGGCAGTTCGCCGGGAAGGTGTTCGCGCTGCTGGTCCGGGCGATCCGCACCGGGACGCTGCTGGCCACCGCGATGGACGCGCGCGGGTTCGGCACCGGGCCGCGCACCCACGCCCGCACCAGCCGGTGGTCCGGCGCGGACACCGCGCTGATCGCCGGGACCGCGCTGGTCCTGGTCGCCGCGCATCTGCTCTCGGTACGGCTGGGCACCTGGCGCCTGCTGTTCAGCTGAGCCCGGGCACGGGGCCGGCGGTCCTCCGCCCGGTCGCGTGCCCGGCCCTCCCCGCCCCCTTCCGCCCTCGCCGGTGGCGGGCCCCGCCCGCGCCGGCCCCGTCCGGTACGGTGCCGGCGGGGGACCGGGGAACCGGAAAGAAGGACCTGCCTCTTCTCCCGCTTCCGGCGGGCCGGCGCCGGAGGAGCGGCGAAGCGGCCGCCCGGGGGAGGAGGACCCGGGCGGCGCCGTGGTAGGACATCGGGAGGCACCGGAGATCCCGGGCTCAGGACCGAACGGCAGGAGGGCTCGGCAGTGGGCGAGTTCGTGCGGGTGGAGAAGGACGCGGACGATCCGGCGGTCGCGGTGATCAGGCTGGACCGGCCGAAGATAAACGCGCTCAACGCGCAGGTGCAGCGGGAGATCGGGGCGGCCGCGGCCGAGGTCGCCGCGGACGACTCGGTGGCCGCCGCGGTGCTCTACGGCGGGGAGCGGGTGTTCGCCGCGGGCGCGGACATCAAGGAGATGGCCGGCATGGGCTTCGCCGACATGGCCGCCCACTCGCGCACCCTGCAGGCCTCGTTCACCGCGGTCGCCGAGATCCCCAAGCCGGTGGTGGCCGCGATCACCGGCTACGCCCTGGGCGGCGGCTGCGAGCTGGCGCTGTGCGCGGACTTCCGGGTCGCCGCCGAGGACGCCAAGCTGGGCCAGCCGGAGATCCTGCTCGGGGTCATCCCCGGGGCCGGCGGCACCCAGCGGCTGCCCCGGCTCATCGGCCCGGCCCGGGCCAAGGACCTGATCTTCACCGGCCGGCACGTGCCGGCCGACGAGGCGCTCCGGATCGGCCTGGTGGACCGGGTCGTCCCGGCGGCGGAGGTCTACTCCGCCGCGGTGGCCATGGCGGCCCGCTACGCCGGCGGCCCGTCGGCGGCGCTGCGCGCGGCCAAGGAGGCGGTCGACCGCGGGCTCGAGGCGGACCTGGGCACCGGCCTGGAGATCGAGCGGGTGCAGTTCGCGGCGCTGTTCGGCACCGAGGACCAGAAGATCGGGATGCGCAGCTTCGTGGAGAACGGCCCGGGCAAGGCGGAGTTCACCGGGCGCTGACCGGAACCGGCCGGGGCGGCGGAGAAGCACCGGGCGCGCGCCGGCCGGACGGGCGCCGGAGAGAAGAAGAGCGGAAGAGAAGAGGAGAGCGGCGGAGATGGCGGAGCGGATCTGGGGCCTTGCTGCGGTCCCCGCGGCGGAGCGGACCGACCTGCTGGCCGCGCCGGTGGCGGCGGGGCTGGAGGACTGGAAGGCGGTGGCGGCGGAGCGCCCGCCGCTGGTCGCCGAGGTCGACCCGGAGCTCTCCGACACCGCCGCCGCCTCCGAGGCCTACGGCTTCCCGATGGAGGCCGGGGCCAACTGCATCGTGGTCACCGGCAAGCGCGGCGGCGAGGTGCGCACCGCGGCCTGCGTCGTGCTCGCCACCACCCGGCTGGACGTCAACGGCGCGGTCCGCCGCCGCCTGGACGTGCGCAAGGCGTCCTTCGCCCGGCAGGACGACGCGGTCGCCGCCACCGGGATGGAATACGGCGGGATCACCCCGGTCGGCCTGCCGGAGGGATGGCCGCTGCTGGTCGACGCGGCGGTGGCGGCCTGTCCGCTGGTGGTCGTCGGCAGCGGGGTGCGCCGCTCCAAGCTGATCGTCCCCGGAGCGGCCCTCGCCGGCCTCCCGGGCGCCGAAACCGTCGACGGCCTCGGGCTTCCCCTTGAAAGCTGAGCGGCACCGAAGCGGAACCGGGCGCAGGTATTTTCCGTCATACTCGTGGGGATGCACGGGGCGCGCAGCGCGGTACCGCTCGCCCCGCGACGGCTAAGCTGGTCGTGGCGGTATGCGGGTTTTGAGGGGATGAGTTCGCAATGGCAATGTCGGCAGGTTTCCCCGAGGGTGAGGAGCTGCCGGAACGCGTCGGCCCTTATTCCATCCGGAGGCGCATCGGCCAGGGCGGTATGGGCGTGGTCTACCAGGGCTACGACCCGCGGCAGGACCGCCTGGTCGCGATCAAGGTGCTGCGCTCGGAGGTGGCCGGCGACAACATCGCCCGCGCCCGCCTGGCCCGCGAGGTGGAGACGATGCGGCGGGTGCACAGCCGCAACGTCGCCGAGGTGATCGACGCCGACACCAGCGCCGAGCTGCCCTGGGTGGTCACCGAGTACATCCCCGGCCCCACGCTGGACTCCACCGTGGAGTCGCACGGCCCGCTGCGCGGCCGCGCGCTGACCAACTTCGTCCGCGGCCTGGCCCGCGCCATCGACGACATCCACGCGGCCGACGTCATCCACCGCGACCTCAAGCCGGGCAACGTCATCATCTCCAACGGCGAGCCGATCGTCATCGACTTCGGCATCGCGCACGCGGTGGACGGCGCCAAGCTCACCCAGACCGGCACCTTCGTCGGCACCCCCAGCTACCTGTCCCCCGAGGTCATCGAGGGCACCGCGCTGGGGCCGGCGACCGACGTGCACGCCTGGGGCGCCACGGTGTCCTTCGCGGCCACCGGGAACCCGCCGTACGGGGCCGGCTCCTTCGAGGTCATCTTCTTCCGCATCCTCAACGGCGAGATCAACATCGAGGGGATGCCGGAGCGCCTCCGGCCGCTGGTCATGCGGGCGGTCTCCCGGGACATGGCGGCCCGGCCGACCGCGGCCCAGCTGGTCGCCGAGACCGGCCGGCTCAACCTCGACCTGCCGCTCAGCGACGACATCGCGGCCTACGTCAGCTCCGGGATGACCGGGAAGCACACCGCGGTGCACCGCTCGGCGCAGCCGGCGCAGCAGGAGCCGCAGCAGCAGGAGGAGGCGCGCGCCGAGGCGGCGCCCGCCGCCGAGTACGGTCCGGCCGCCGAGTACGGCCCGGCGACGGAGTACGGGCCCGCGACCGAGTACGGTCCGGCC